>AMWB02007822.1_pt1 | contig 24587 bp, 23 predicted proteins | sample 200311 | NCBI WGS metagenome assembly AMWB02 (sample SAMN02737377, study PRJNA173069) | bioreactor metagenome | biome: anode biofilm in microbial fuel cells | place: USA: California | collected 2010-12-16 | reverse complement strand
GATGGTGGGTCAATTTTCAATGCCGATTGACAGTGGGGGCAATGGCGTGGGGAATATACCGTCATGCCCGCTCCGAATGAAGCGGGCATGACGTACGCAAGAGCGTTTTTGCATTATTTAGCGGCGGATTCCACCTCCACCAGTTTGTCCTGAACGCCGAAGGGGTCCTTGAATTCCACGTCTTTTTGCAGCATGAGCTTCTTCTTGCCCCGTTCGTTGAGGTACTTGTCAAGTTCGAGATCCACGTTCACCGGCAGATCTTCACCGGCACGGGTCAAGGCCTGGCGCAGAAGGGCTTCCGCCTTCATGGCAAAGGCGGTGGAGTCGCCCAGGATGCGCATCGCCTCGGTCGGGTTATGGAAGCCCACGGAGTTTTCGGCGCCGATATAAAGACTGCGCAGGAAGGCCTCCATGTAGAAATCCTTGGCCTGCGCGTAGAGTTTCTGATCGATTTCCTTACCCGCCGCCTGCAGGACATGCGCCTTTTCGATGAGCTTGGCCACCGTGGCGGTGGCGTAGCCGGAACGGATCATCATGGAGGCGACGCGGTCCTGGATGGCAATGACCTGATTACGCAGCCACTCCGGAGTTTCGGTGTGGCACTGCTGGCAGGCCTTCAGGTCGTTTTTCAGCGGACTGGTCACCCGGTGGTCCGACACCTTGTTCGATCCCACCTTGGTGTAGGGCATATGGCAGTCCGTGCAGGCAACTCCGGCCATCCAGTGCACGCTGTTCCTGGTAAAGAATTCAAATTCGGGATGGCGCATGAAGGGCATCTTGTACCCGGTTACCGTCTGGGTCCATTCGCCCACCGACGTGTCGGTGCGGATCTGCTTGATGATGTTTTCCACCGAAATGTCGCCCCAGGAGCTGCCCTGCCACGGGAAGTAGATGGACACCGACTTGCCGTCCGCCTTGGGGATGTTGTAGGTCACATGGCACTGGGCGCAGACCAGGGAGCGCATATCCTGGTGGGAGAGCTTGGCGCGATCCACCTTCATGGCGTCAAGCGCCTTGCCCAGGGTGAACTCGCGGGAAAGCGCAAGCGACATATCCTTGCTGTCGTGGCAGTCGATGCAGGCCACGCCGAGTTCCTGATGCTTTTCCGGAATCATGGCGCGGACCTCGGCCCAGGTCTTGCTGTAGAAATCCAGCCCCTTTTCCTTTTCAAGTATTGGTGCGTAGGGGGTTTTGCAGGTGAGGCAGACGCCGCCGGCCTTCACCCGGGACGGGTCGATATCCACCTGGTCCTTCAGCATGTATGCGTGACCACGCGGCTCATTATATTCGATGCCGAAGCCCCAGCCGTTGAAAAGCAGGGCCATATAGGGAAATTCGGAGAGCTTGTCGTAGGTGATGCCGTCCGCGTCAAAGCCCCTCTTGTATTTGCTTTTGCCGGGCTCGGTGGGCTCGGCGGTTTTTTTCCACAGATCGTAGTGAACCGGATATGCCTTGCCCCATTCGGCGGGATCGATTTCACCCGCGGCAATCTGTACCGGTCTGACCGCCTCAACCTTTTCCGGAGCGTTGCAGCCGGTCAACAGGGCACCGGCTGTTGCCAGCAGGACCAAGGACACCCCTAATTTCTTCTTCATATTCTCCTCCTCATGTTTTCTTTAGGTTTCTCACAGTGTTTGAATCTGACCGCTTCCGCGATGGGCAACCCGGCGATGGCATTTCCAGCAAAGACGTTCGTGGTCGATGTGGGCAACGGCGCTTTCATGGCAGCGGATGCAATTGCTTTGCAACACCTCCTGGCCGTGGCTGCTGACGACGATCCGCTCCGGTACCCGGCCGGAATAAAAGGCCAGGACATCCTTCATTCCGTCGATACTCTTCCAGACATAATGGACGGCCTTGTTTTGGTTCGGCAGATGGCAGTCGACGCACATCTCGCGACGATGGGCTCCGGCATGGGACCATGCGTCATACTGGTCTTGCATCACATGGCACCCGGCGCAGAAGGCGGGAGTTTCCGATTTTGCCAGCAGCCCGGGCGGCCCCAGCGCCACGAAAATTGCAACAAGAATGATGACTCCGAGGACGGCCGGACCGAACATGCCGATCCCCTTCCTCTTCTTTTTATTCATGGGTGCACCTCCTTTGGTGGATTTCAAAATGAAAACATCCTGGGTCAACGGGAAACAGAGGACTGTATCCTGCACGGAAAGGTATATCGGGCAAAATCGGCTGAGGATTCGCGGGAATCACGGCTCTCTTGCCTTTCGCACCCTGTGCTTCAGGCAACCTATACCGATGATTATAGGACGGCGCTTTGACTTAAGTCAAAAAAACAATTTATTTTTATCAAAACAGCAGCAATGCGGGCGGTGAGAGGGGGAGGCTGTCGGGAAGAAATATCAAAAAAAGCCGTTTCCTTTTTTGACGGAAGCGGCTTTATGGTCGTGAAATTCCGGCTGGGTTAGTTTAAATCCGAAGGAAATGGCCGGTCTCCCGGGTGGAATAGCCGCCCATGGCCTCAACCGTTTTTTTGAAATCATCCTGGTTGATAATATGTAACAGGTGTCTGATCATCGGCAGTTCCAGGAAGCGGCTGGGGATGATCAGGTCATAGCGTTCTTCCGTCACCGGGACAAAATCGAGTTTCAGCGCCCGGGCGGCAGCGAGAATGCCAAGCCCGGCGTCGGCCTTGCCGGACAGCACGCTGACCGCAACCGCCATGTGGGTGTATTCCTCGTTGTCGTAACCGGTGATCGCGTCTGCCTTAAGCCCGGCTTTGGCCAGCTCGTAATCAAGCAGCACCCTGGTGCCGGAACCGGCCTGGCGGTTGATGAAGGTGACGTCGTCCCGGAGCAGATCATGGACATCCTTGATTTTTTTCGGGTTTCCCGGCCGCACCATGAAACCCTGGCGGCGGTAAACCAAGGTGATCAGCGTTATTTCCTGATCGGCCAGATAGCGTTTGATGGAGGAGCGGTTATAATCACCGCTTTCCGGATCGAGCAGGTGGCTGCCGGCAATATGGGTCATGCCTTCCCGGATGGCCATGATGCCGCCCAGGCTGCCGACGTGGGTGGAGCAAAGGGGAAAGGAAGGATGACTTTTTTTGAGGAAATCGTGAATCAGATCCAGGGTGAGATCGTGGCTGCCGGTGCAGAGAATGGTCTTTTCAATCTGGCGCTGGGGGCGCAGCAGCTCCACCTGCACCGGGCTGTTCTTGCTTAGACCCTCGCTTTCCTGGGGGATGCGCAGCATGGAGTTGGCCCGGGTCAGGGTGGTGATGGCGCCTGCCCCTTTTTTGAGCGGCACCGTGACAAAATGATCATCGATCCGGCCGGTAATCATCCGGCGGAATTCCTCCATGCCGGCCCGTGACGGCATGTTTTTGGCCAGTCGGGCGGCGAGGCGTCGGGGCGCTTCATGTTCCTCGCCCTGCATGGCGGCAAGCAGCGGCAGGACGAACTGTTCAAAGGAGATAATGGCGGAGACCGGGTAGCCGGGATTGCCCACCACCGGTTTGCCGTTGACGGCGCCGAGGATGGTCGGCTTGCCCGGCATGATGGTGACGCCGTGCACCAGCACCTCGCCCAGTTCCTCGATGATCCGTACCGTATAATCGGCGCTGCCGGCGGATGAACCCGCATTGATCACCACCAGGTCGGTGGCGGAATCCACCGCCTGCCGCAGATGCCTTATGATATTGTCATAATCGTCAACCACCAGCGGGGTAACCGTCACCCGCGCCCCGGTCTGGCGGGCCATGGCGGCCAGCACGGCACTGTTTGATTCAACCGTTTTGCCGGTCGGGATCTCCTGTTCATTATTCTCCAGGTCGATCAGTTCCGTGCCGGTGGGGATGATGGTGACATGGGGGTGTTTACGTACCGTGACCCTGGCGCAGCCCGCGGTCAGCAGGGCGCCGATGTCGGCCGGGGCGATGCGGTGGTTGGTGGGAAAGAGCAGTTCGGTGGCGACAATGTCTTCCCCTGCCTTGCGCACGTTCTGCCAGGGATAAACCGGTGCCCGGATGACGCCCTGGCTCCGATCGTCGCTCAACAGCACATTTTCGATCATGATCACCGCGTCCTTGCCCGGCGGCAGGGGATGGCCGGTATTGATCGGCAGCGCCTGGCCGCCGGCAATATCCAGGCTGACCGGCGAATCGTCCGAAGCGCCGAAGGTGTCAAGGGCATGCACGGCAAGTCCGTCCATGGCGGCGCCGTGAAAGGAAGGCGAGGAAAAACGGGCGGACACAGGGCACGAGGTGACGCGACCGGCGGCCTGCCGGCTGTCGATTTCCTCTTCGCCTGTTGACAGGGAAATGAATTTTTCGAGGAAAATCTCCCTGGCCTCTTCCAGCGTCTTCATTTTCAAGTAGATTTTTCGTTTCATGGGAATAAAAGCACCTCCGCCTGTTCTCCCTTGTCAAGACCCTCGCAATCGCGTTCGATTTTCAGCATGCCGTCAGCAAGCACCAATGGTTTCAGCAGCCCTGATTTGCCGTAGACCGGAGAGGCCACGGGGAAAAGCGAGTGGGGCTGGTATTCGAGCCGGACCCGTACATACTCCTCCCGGCCGATGGAAGAGGGAATCTGTTCGCCGGTGATGGCGGACAAGCGCTGCAGCATGGTTTTTTCCGCGCCGCACATGCGCAGCAGCAGCGGTCGGACAAAAAGATAAAAAACCACCATGGCCGAGGCCACGTGTCCCGGCAGGCCGAAAAGGGCGCAGTTGCCGCGCCGGGCGAAAATGGTGGGTTTGCCCGGCCGGATGGAAACCCCGTGGGCCAACAGTTCGGTTCCGTCAAGCTCCTGTAGGACCTCCAGGGTGAAATCCCGTTTCCCCACCGAACTGCCGCCGGACAGAAGCAGCATGTCAACCGGTCTGTTCATGGCTTCCCGGCATGCCTGCAGCATGGCGTTGAAATCGTCGCCGATGATGCCGAGCGGCAGGGGGATGCCGCCTGCCTCAAGGACCAGACCGGTAAGGGTTGTGGTGTTAATGTCCCTGATCTGGCCCGGAGCCGGGGTGTGATGGGGCGCCACCAGCTCATCGCCGGTGCTGATGATGCCCACCACGGGTTTTTGGGTCACGGAAATATCGGTGATGCCGAGTCCCGCCAGCACCCCCAAATCCTGGGGCCGCAGACAACGTCCCCGGTTCAGCACCGGGGCATTCCGCTTGAAATCATCGCCGGTCTGGATGACGTTTTCCCCTGGGGCCACGGCCCGGAATATCTCGATGGTGCGGTCGTCGATGGGGTTGGTGTATTCGAGCATCACCACCGCATCCGCTTTTTCCGCAAGCTCGCCGCCGGTCCAGATACGGGCTGTCTCGCCCGGTTTGAGGCAGATGGCGCGTCCGCTTGTGCCCATGCTGATCTCGCCGTTCACGGAGAGCAGGGCGGGTTCCGATTCGCTGCAGCCGAAGGTGTCCCGCGCCCGCACCGCAAAGCCGTCCATGGTGGAGCGGGAAAAAGGGGGGAGGGATTCCGGGGCCAGGACGTCCTCGGCCAGCACCCGGCCAAGTCCTTTGACAAGGGGGATCCGTTCCCCTGCCAGCGGCGTGAAACCGGAAAACAGGTCGGTGAACTGTTGCGAGCTGATGAGATTAAAGAATCCTTTCATCTTTGCGGGCAGTTGTCGCCGTCGGAATCGTTCAGCTTGATGCGGATTTCTATTTCCCGCGCGTTTTCGGTCAACTTGAGTGATTTGACAAAACCTGCCACCGTGCCGGCCAGGGATCTCTGGACAAAATTTTTCAGGGGGATTCTGCTGCCGTTGACCAGCAGGGACACCTCTTCGGCGCCGTTACGGCCGTTTCGCAGGAAACGTTTTTCAATGAAAGCGGCGATCTCCCGGCTTTGATGGGGACGAAAGACGGAGTCCCCGGCAATGTCCTGATCAGTGACCACGGCAATGACGCCGGTCACCGTGTCCCGCAGCAGCTGGTCATGGTTGCGGGCAACCTCGATCTTGGCGACACGGTCGGCCTGCTTGAACCCTTCGCCGATGACGATGTCGGCATCGGCGAAGTAGCGGTGGGCCAGGGTGGTCAGCGCAAGATTGCTGTTTGCGGTCATCAGAACCATCTGGTCCGGGGCGACAAAGAGAACGGAGTCGGCGCCGGCCTGGCGGTGTTTGCCGGTGTCGGTGCCGGGCGCGTCAAAACTGACGCCCGTTTCCTTGCTCGATTTGATGACGGCAACCCGGTAGCCGGCTTCTTTCAGGTGGCTGATCACCTGGGTGGCAAGGGTGGTCTTGCCGCTGTCGTGCCAGCCGATAAAGGTGACGATCTTGGGCATGGGAAAAACTCTTTTGCAAAAAAGAGCGGGTTCCTTTGGCAAGAAAACCCGCTGGGTATTAAATAGGTTAGTTTGGTTGCCGGTCAGCATAAAACAGCTCACCGTCAACCGTCAACCGGAAACTTTGACATCGAGTGGATCCCTTCCGCTTCGGAAGGGCCGGACAGTCGTTTGCTAGGTGATCTTCTTCAGGCCGATGGGGTTCGGCGCTCTGCGCGTGTACCCCTTTTCCTGGGCCACGATGTCCAGCGGCAGGCTGGCCAGATCGGCCAGATCAGCGGTCATCTCCTCCAGTACCCGGCCTTCCGCGACCTTGATATAGGTGTGACAGTCATCGCAGGTACTTATCCGAAATCCCGCTTCGCCGCCTTCAGGCACCAGGGTGCCGAGCTTTGTCGTATTTTCGTTTCCGCAATTCGGGCAGCCGATGAATCGATAGGGACCGGTGGTGCCGCACCAGGAGCAGTGCAGATGGCGGCGGGGTCCTTCCACGATGGAGGCCAGTGCCGGGCGTGCCGAACAAAGTGGACAGCGTCCTCCCTCCCATTCCCGGCCGTCAAGCAGGCAGACCTGGCGCAGGGCAAGAAAAAAGGGCCTGCTCAGCAGAAAAAAAAGAGAGGCCTGTTCCTCCTCGGCGTACGGGAGGGCAAGGGCCGGCATCTCGTCCAGGGGGAGGCGCATGAAGTCAATTTCGTTTCCTGTGAGGGCCTTGGCCAGCGGCGCAAGCTCTTCGTCGGACAGGCCGAAAACGGAGGTGAATGCCCGGAGAAGCGGCACAACGCTGTCCGACGGGTATGCCCTGGAGTCGTCGTTCGGCGTTGATCCTCTTTTCGGCAGCAGGGAGACGGCCTTGCCGTGAAAGTGTTGCCATTTGGCATAAAATTCCAGGGGATCCTTAAGGTGCGGCCGCTGTTCGATGTGGGGTTGGATATTGATGGACATGATCCTCCTTACGGTATCTTGGGATAGGTGAAGGGTAACGGCGCGCCGGTCAACCCTTCTTCCATGAAAATTTTGAGCTGTCGCATTTCCGCCGAGGTGAGCCGCAGGGGCGTGAGCACAATATTGCCTTTGCCGCCGCCGTCGTTAAAAAAATGTATGACCTCGTCCAGGGTGGCGAAGACGCCGTTGTGCATGTAGGGACCGGTCTTGGCGATCTCCCGGAGGGTGGGGGTCCTGAACGCCTTCCAGTCCTTTTGTTCCTTGGTGATCAGATACCTGCCCGGATCCTCGGCCAGGGTCCGGTACTCCTCGAAGTGATAGACCTTGGCGACAAAGCGGCGCGTCGCCGCGATGCGCGGGTCGGTCAGGTGTTCGGGATTTTCGGGGACATGGAGGGCGTGGAAACGGTTGTCGGCGAGATTGACACCGAAGTGGCATTCAGCGCACTTCCCCTTGCCGACAAACAGTTCATACCCGTGCCGCGCCTCCTCGGTGAGGGCGTTGCCGTCACCGGCCAGAAAGCGGTCCAGCGGGGCGTCGCGGGAAACAATGGTCCGCTCAAAGGCGGCGATGGCCATGGCGATGCGCTCACGGGTCACGTCGGCGTCACCGAAGACGCGGGTGAACTCCGCGACGTATTCCGGCACGGAGCGGATCTCTTCCTCCATGAAATCCAGATTCTGATTCATCTCAAAGGCCGACATCATCGGGAAAAGCGCCTGATCCTCAAGGGACGAAGAACGGCCGTCATGGAACAGGTACTGCTGGAAGGCGACGTTGAACAAAGTGGGCGAGTTGCGCCAGTTACGGGTGGTGGGATAGTTGAGCGATATTTCGAGGCCGTCGCTGTACCCTTGCTCCGGATCATGACAGGTTCCACAATTCGTGGTCCCGTCGCCGGACAGCCGCCGGTCGAAAAAAAGCTTTTTGCCCAGTTCAACCTTTGCCGGCGTCTGTGGGTTCAGCGCCGGAATCGGGATGTTTTTGAACGGCTCCAGGTGGCCGGCCAGTCCGGACAACGGCAGGCAGAGCACCCCGAGGAGAATCCACACAATTTTTTTCATTCGCCTACCTTCCGGCCTGGGCCAGTTCCTCATCGATGATCTTCTTGAAATAGCTGAAGGGACGTTCGCCGATAACTTGCCGACCGTTGATATAAAAGGTTGGCGTGTTGTAAAGGTCCATTGACTCGGCAAGCTTCAGATCGCGATCGATCGCCGTCGCATGCGCGCCGCTGTCGATGGATTCGGTGAATTTTTTCACGTCAAGCCCCAGCTCCCCGGCATAGGCGATCAGGCTGCCTCGGTCGAGTTTCGGCGAACGGGCGATGAGGAGGTCGTGCATTTCCCAGTATTTGCCCTGATCCCGTGCCGCCAGTGACGCCTCGGCGGAGATCCGGGCAAAATCACGGTATTTGTAGGGATAATTCTTGATCACCAGCCGGATCTTGCCGGGGTAAGCCCGCAGTATCTGTTTGACGGTCGGACCGGCCGCCACGCAGTGCGGTCACTGGAAATCAATGAACTCGATGATGGTTACCGGCGCGTCCGCCGGCCCCATGGTCGGAGAGTCGCCGACAGCGACTTCGATCCTCTTGTCCCCGGCCTGGGCCAAGGAGAAGAGAAAGAGAAAGACAACGGCAAACAGGCTTGATTTTATCATATGGACCCTAAGAGGGGAGTTCTCCTCCCCTCTTTCCTTGACTCTGATTGAGTTGACGCCGCCTTACATCTTGCCGATCGCCTTCATCCACTTGGGATATCTTTTTTTGGCGACCTCCAGCGGGACCATGCCGTTTACCATGATCTGGAAGGTCCCTGGGTTTGCCAGGGTGCCGAGATAGATATGGACCGGCACGGCGATAATGAAGATGCAGAACGCCACGTTGTGAACCAGGTGGGCAAAAAGTATCAGGCCCGCATTATCCCGGATGAGCCAGATGGCGAAACCCGAAAGGGCAATGGCGATGCCGGCCGCTACAATAGCCAGATAGTATAGCTTCTGGCCGGGGTTGTATTTCCCCATGGGAGGAACCTTCACCTTGTGGGAAAGGTATCCACCCGCGACCTTGAACCATTGCCGGTCATCGGCGTCAAACTCAAGGGCATCCTTGAGGTAATGGCGCATGGAGTAGAGCAGGGAGACGATAAAGACGACTCCCAGCCAGTTGTGCACCGTCTTCATGGTGTCGAAGCCGCCGAACAGGGCGCCGACGGCCTCCAGCTTGAACAGAAAGCCGTAGCCGGAGATGATCAGCAGGATGCAGCTTACGGCCATGATCCAGTGGTTGATGATCTCGTCCGAACTTGATTTTCTTACCATTTCCGCCATGTCACACCTCCTCGTCCTTGTGGGGGCCGACCGCCAGATAATGGACCAGCGATGCGGCAACCACGCCGCCCAAACCGACCACTGCAAACGGTTTTAAGACCGTGTGCCAGAAAATCACGCTGGACGGAAGGGTTGGATTATCTTTCATGCCGTACAGCTTGGGCTCCTCCTTGAAAGCGTAGATAGAGCCCAGGCCGCCGAGGTCGGACTCGCCGTAGATCGTGGTGAATCCTTCTTTTTTGGCGGTGTCGATGAGCTGGTTTCTATCCCCGAATCGCAGGGCGCCGGTGGGGCAGGTCTTGACGCAGGCCGGCGTCATTGACTCGCCTATCCGATCGAAGCAGAGATGACATTTCGTCACCTTGCCTTCCTCGTCGTAGCGAGGGACGTCAAAGGGGCAGGCGTTGACGCAGAGCTTGCAGCCGATACACTTGTCGCGATCATAGGCCACCGCCCCTTCTTTTGTCCTGAACAGGGCGCCGGGAGCGGGACAGATCTTCATGCAACCCGCGTCCTCGCAGTGCATGCACCGCCTGCTGAGAAAGAGCCAGCGCACGGGATTATTCTGCGACGGCACCTCGCTGTACTGAATGATGTTGAAGGCCGAACTCGCCAGGTCCGGCGGGTTCTGGTATGTGCCGTTGTTCTTCGTCTTGATGCCCGGCAGCTGGTTCCAGGACTTGCAGGCAACCTGGCATGCCCGGCAGCCGATGCAGACCTCCGGGGTAACCAGGATCGCCTTACGATTTTTGCTTTCTGATGTTGCCATGGTTCACCCCCTTATGCCTTCCGGACGTTGACCATGAAGGCCTTCGACTCGGGTATCATTGTGTTCGCGTCGCCCACGTTCGGGGTAAGCAGGTTCGCGCTGTCGAACCCGCTGCCGTCCTCGGGAAACTGCCAGCCGAAATGCCAGGTCAGGCCGACCTGGTGGACGGTCGAGTCCGCTATCTTGAAGGGCTTGAACCGTTCGGAAATCATCGCCACCGCCTGCACTTCGCCGCGGCCGGAGACAACGACGACCGTTTCGCCGTTTTTTATGCCCAGCTCTTTCGCCAGTTCCACGCTCATCTCCACGAAGTTCTGCGGCTGCATTTCCAGCAGCCATGAGCAGTGCCGCGTCATGCAGCCGGTCTGCCAGTGTTCCGACGCCCGGTAGGTGGTCGCCACGAATGGATACCGCAGGTCGCAGGAGTAAAAGGCATCCGACTCGCCGCCGAAGATCTTGATGGTCGGGTTGATCCGCTGCTTGGACATGGAGTTTTCCTCGAGCGGACACTCCAAGGCTTCGTAATGCTCCGGGAACGGCCCTTCGTTGAGGCCCGGGCCGAAAATCGAGGCAACGCCGTCCGGCTTCATGATGAAGGGCAGCTTGCCTTCGGTGCCCATGGGCGGCGCCGGGCCGTCGGGAATGTCGCCTTCCCATTTTTTATCCGTTGCATTCCATTTCAGGAGCGGCCGTTTCGCATCCCAGGGTTGCCCTTGCAGATCCACCGAGGCGCGGTTGTAGATGATCCGCCGGTTCACCGGCCAGCACCAGGACCAGCCCGCATAAAGGCCGAGGCCCGTTGGGTCGTCCTTGCCGCGTCGCGCCATCATGTTGACTTCCTTGCCGTCCTTCATGATATAGGAATTGCAGTAGAGCCAGTTGCCGCTGGAGGTGGTGCCGTCGGCCTGCAGGGAGGGGAAGCTGGTGACCAGATCCCCTTTCCTGCCGATGAGCTTGGGCGGCTCCACCTTGGTGTCGTAAACATCCTCAAGGAAGTAGCCGTTGATCTCCTTGGCCACCCTGTGGGTGTCAATGTGCTTGACCTTGCCCGCTGCGTCGCGTTCGCCGTAATCCCAGGTCAGGTTTATGATCGCCTCGGGAAAGGCGCCGCCTTCCTTTTTATAGAGTTCCTTTACCTTGAAATAAAGTTCGTTCATGATCTCGCCGTCGGGCAGTGACTGGCCGGCGGGTTCTACGGCTTTGTAGCGCCACTGCGCCCAGCGTCCGGAATTGGAGATACTGCCCTCTTTCTCCACCGACGAACAGCACGGCAGCATGAACACCTCGGTCTGGATGTCCGCCGGGTTCATGCCTGGACCACGCCAGAAGGAACCGGTTTCGTTGTCGAAAAGATTGACGTTTACCATCCATTTGAGCTTGGACAAAGCCGCTCGCGTTTTGTTGGAGTTCGCTCCCGAGCACGCCGGGTTCTGCCCCCAGGCGAAGAAGCCTTCGAACTGTCCTCCAAGCATCTTGTCAAAAAGCATGAGCCAGGAACAGTTCTGACCGACATCGAGCTTCGGCAGCCAGGCGTAGCCGAAATCGTTTTCCTTGGTCGCTGCCTCGCCATAGATGGCCTTGAGGTAGCTGACGATATACTTGGGGCGGTTGGCCCACCAGTTGACGCTGCGCGGTTCCTTGCTTGTCGGCGTTGTTTTTTCGATGTACGTCGCCAGGTCGACCAGGGATGCGTTCGGAACCGGGTTATAGCCGGTCAGGATGTGGAACAGGATGCCGTGATCCGTGGAGCCCTGCACGTTGGACTCGCCGCGCATGGCGTTGACGCCGCCGCCGGCCACGCCCATGTTGCCGAGCAGCAGCTGGATGATGGCCATGGCCCTGATGTTCTGGGTGCCGACGGTGTGCTGGGTCCAGCCCATGGCGTAGCACTCGGTGCCGGCCCGGTCAGGTTTGCCGGTGGAGCCGTAGAGCTCATACACGGCCTCCAGTTTGTCCTTGGGCGTGCCGGTGATGTTTGTTACCTTGTCCAGGGTGTAGCGGGCATAATGTTTCTTCAGGAGCTGGAAGACACAGTTCGGATCCTGCAGGGTGGGGTCCTTCAGCGGCAGGCCGTCTTCGCCCTTCTGGAAGGACCAGGATGTCTTGTCGTAGCTCCGTTTCTCCGTGTTGTAGCCGGAGAACAGGCCGTCCAGGTCGGACGGACCCTTGAAATCCGGGCTCACCAGGAACGAGGCATTGGTGTAGTTGACAACGTAGTCCCGGAAATAGAGGTTCTTTTCCAGGATGTAGTTGATCATGCCGCCCAGGAAGGCGATATCCGTTCCGGAACGGAGTGGGGCATAGAGATCCGCTTTCGCGGAGGTCTGGGTGAAGCGTGGATCAACACTGATCAGTTTGGCGCCCTTTTCCCTGGCGCGCATGATCCACTTCATTGCAACAGGATGGTTCGAGGCTGGATTTGAGCCCATGGCCAATATGACATCGGCGTTTTTCAGGTCGATCCAGTGATTCGTCATTGCACCGCGTCCGAACGACTCTGCCAGAGCCGCAACAGTTGCGGAGTGTCAGATACGCGCCTGGTGTTCTATGTACACCAGGCCCCATGACCGCATAAGTTTCTGGATGAGGTAGCACTCCTCGTTATCCATGGCGGCGCTGCCGATATGGGCGATGGCGTCCGTCCGGTTGACCGTGACCTCTTTTTCGACCTCCAGCACCGTGCCGTCCGGCTGTGTCTCCTTTACCATGATCTTGGAGGTCGTCTTGAAGTTCTTGTCCCGTGCGTCTTTCACAAGGCGAGCAATTCTGTCCAGGGCCCAGTCCCATTCCACTTCTTTCCAGGCCGTTCCGCCGGGTTCCCGGTACATGGGTTTCTTGACGCGCGTGTCGTTGTTCGCCATCTGCAGCAAGGAAGAACCCTTGGAACAGAGCGTCCCCTCGCTGATCGGATGATCAGGGTCGCCCTCGGATTGAATGACCTTGCCGTTTTCCGCGTAAACGATTATGCCGCACCCCACGGAACAATAGGGGCAGATCGTGGTGGTCTGCTTGGCGTTCTTGATCCTGAGGCCTTGGGCATAGGCCCTGGCAGGATCGAGGTTCACGCCAAGGGATCCGAGCACTACGGTGGTGCCGGACAGCTTCAGAAAATCCCGCCTTGAGACTTCCATTGAACCCTCCTTCATGCTGGTAAGAATTGCTTTTGGGTTGTACTGCTAAAAAAGTATCGCCAAGAACCGTGCAGGTCTGTAGAAATACCTATATGTCTGTAGAATTACCTATATCACAACGGCAAGCCGGACATCAAGGTTTATTAAGAAATTTTTTTTTCAGGATCGGCCAAATCGACATCTCCCCCTCCTTTGTCCCGGAAAACAGGACTGAAGCGTATTGTTTCATCGGGAAATTGCTTGTGATGGAAATATCCCGCCTGATCCCGCTTGCCTGCTCGAGATTTCCCTTGCGCTGTAAGGTGAGGGAGGGCAGAGGAGGGAGGCACGGAAAGAAGGAGAAAATACCGTCGGCCGGCAGAAGTTTGCCGCGCCTTTTCAACCGGGCTTTCCCGCCGCCCATGGTTATAAGGGCGGGACGTGTCGCGGAGACAGGTGCTGCTGCGCCCTGAGCGCAGGAGAGGTGAACGTGAAATGTCTTTGTCATTTCAAAAACCTTGAAACCGCCTGGATCGATTACTCTTGTCAGTCTGCGCACAACGGAAAAAAACAAATCAGACAAGGAGCATGGCCTGTCTGTTGCCCAAGGAATTTCTATGCAATCTCGTTGAATTAAATTATATAAGTAAAACTACCCAAAAGACAAAACAAAAATACAACAACGTGGCATTTTTTTGTTATTCTCGGTGCTTTCAGGTAATTTGCGTGGTTTTTTGTTCGTTTTGCCGCGGGTTCGTTACGCCGCGTATGCGGTTCGTGCCGGCGAGACGGCCATGTTTTTGATTTGCAAAGGTTCTGTGTTTTCAGGGGGAGGATGCCTGTTGTGGAACAAAGTATATGAATCGGTTTTCTATGGGTATTATATCGGAGAAAAAAGGGAAATTACTGATTGTTCGGCGGATGGTTTCCTTGACTTCAGCGCTTTTTTTAAATTCCATGCGGCCCGGCAAGGCAGAAAAGTAAAAATATGATCAAACAGATAACATTGGCTCACTCCACGTTTGTCCTTACCCCGGAAGGGCTCCAGGAGCAGGAGGAAATCGTTGCCATTGAAACCCCGTACAAGGTCGCCTTGAACGACAAGGTGATCGGGGCGTCAATGGTGCTGGAAACCGGACTGGAAGAATTCGGCGCCGGGTTTCTTTTCGGCCAGGGCTATGTCACGACTCCTGATCAGGTCAAGGAGGTGCTGGTCTGTCCGGAAGGGAGAATATCGGTTTATGCCGATGTGGAAGAGGATGCGGCGCCCAAGGAGGTGATTATCACCTCAGGCTGCGGTGGAACGGGAAAGATTTCCCGGGAAATGCTGGAAGGGGCGTTTGATCCCCTGCGGGAATACACGGTCGGTTTTGCCGAAATAAGGGAATTCATTCTCACGACTCTTCATGCCTCGCGGCTCGGACAGGATACCCATTGCGTCCATGGCTGCGGGCTCTGGGCGGACGGCAGGATGCAGGCGTTTTACGAGGATGTGGGGCGTCATAACGCGGTGGACAAGATTATCGGCGCCATTCTGTTAAAAAAGGTAACACCGAGAGGTGCGGTTTACACCACCGGCCGTCTTACTTCGGATATGGTGCTGAAATGCGCCCGCATCGGCATTCCCATTGTCCTGTCACGCACCGCGCCTTCTTCCCTGGGGCTTGCCATTGCCAGGCGCGCCGGTTTGACCCTGGCGGCCTATGCCCGGCCGGAACGGCTTAATATCTTCAATGCGCCGGAGCGTATCCTGCCCTAAGACGGCCGAAGGCGGCTTCTTTTCTTTCCCCGGCATTATTGTAATGCCTTTTCAATGGCTGCGGCAATTTTCTCCATATTGGCCAGGTAATCTCCGGCCAGGGGATCAAGGGCAATGACCACTCCGTCAATGGCCCGGGCAATGGTTTCCGCGCTTTTTGTGGAAAACTGGGGCTGTGCGAAAATCACTTTCACCTTTTCTTCCCGCGCCTTTTCGATGAGCTGGGCAATATGCCGGGCGCTGGGCTGCTTGCCGCCGGTCTCAACTGCAACCTGGCGCAACCCGTAGGCCTTGGCGAAATAGCCGAAAGCGGGATGAAAGACGAAAAAGCTTTTCCCCTTGAGCGGGGCCAGCGCCAGGCTGAGGCGGTTATGCAGGTTGTCAAGCTCGCCGGCGAATCGGATGAAGTTGTTTTCAAAATAAAGACGGCCGGCCGGGTCGATTGCACTCAGGCCATCCCTGATGATGGCCGCCTGCTTTTTGACGAGCAGGGGGTCAAGCCAGATATGGGTGTCAAGATCCTCATCGTGGTGGTGATCGTCTGTGTTGTTGTGGTCGTCCATTTTTTCCAGGACAATTCCCCGGGTGGTATCAATAATCTCGATGCCCGGAACGGCGCTTTGCAGTTTTGGGATAAAGCCGTTTTCAAAAGGCGCGTTGATGCGGAAATAGACTTTGGCCCGGGCCAACCTGACCATCTGCTTCGGGCTCGGGGCATAGGTATGGGGACTTTGGCCGGGCTGCACCATGACGTCCACTGTCACCCTGTTGCCGCCGATCCGCTCGACAAAAAATGCCTGGGGCAGGATGGACACGAAAACAGGGAGTCCGGGGTCGTTTTCCGCCCGTGTTTCCCTGGCCGACAGACATCCGAGAAGGACCAAGATCGTCAAAAGATAAATAATCCCTGCGCCGCGAGCTTGCATTAACTGTCTCCCAGGTAGGTTCGGCCGCCCATGAAACGTGTTTTGAAATAGGCGTTGTCAAGGGAGGCGCTCTGAATGGGCTTCCCCCTTTTCGGGGCATGGATAAATGTGTTGTTGCCGGTGTAAATTCCCACGTGCGACACGGTTCTGCCGCCATTGGTGGCGAAAAAGACCAGGTCGCCTTTTTTCAGTTCATCAACCTGTACCGCCTTGCCGGTACGATACTGCTTCCATGATGTGCGAGGCAGGTTGAGTCCGTTCAACTGGTAGACGGCCATGACAAGGCCGCTGCAGTCAAACCCTTCATCGATGGATTGACCGCCCCATTTATAAGGAATACCGACAAAATTTGCGGCGGTGTTGATCAACTGGTCGCGCAGAAAGGCATCATCCTGCAGGCCGAGGCGGGCAACGGCGTATGATTCCGGTCGGACGACATAATAGTCCGCAATAATTCCGTCCCGCAAAAGAGATTCGGCCTTGTGCTGCGCCTGATCAAGAGAGGGGAAATTGCCGAAGCGCACCTTGTAAAGTCCTGATTCATGGCGGAAATAATAGGCGCTGAGTCCTTTTCGGTTGAGAACGGCGCTCAGTTTTGCGGCATTTTCAACGTCCCCGAAGGCGCCCGCCTGAATGGCATAGCCGAGGCGGGCAATTTTATCACGTTCTGTCGGTTCAAGGGTTTCCGGGCCCGGCGTCGAGGTCGTGCTGCAGCCGGCCAGGGCCAGATGCAGCGCCAGCAGCAGGAGGATGATAAATCGTGAATTGTTTGCTGAGCGTATCTTATTGATCTGCATGGATATTAATCTACATGTTTTAATTGGTGTTCGTAAAGGCCAAAAAATGATAAACTCGCAAAAAAAATTAGAAATGAAGAGCGGGGGAGCAGGTTTTGCTGGGACAACTTAGCGGAATAAAATGATTTCTTCGTGATCCCCTGGTGAAAAAGACTTTTTGCGTCGCCCGCACGGATGGTATTGGATCGATGGAAAAAACTCATGTCGCGGCCCGAATGTTTTTTGCCGCCGCGGAAATTGCTGCTGTCAGGCCCTATGGGACGGGCAAGGTGAATGACACCTTTCTGGTTTCCCTGAACGGCGAAGACAAGCAGTCATATCTGTTGCAAAGAATCAGTTCACGGGTGTTTCCCCGTCCCGAATGGGTCATGGAAAATCTCCGGGTTGTCTGCGATCATGTCGCGGCAAAGGGAGAAGCGCTGCCCGGCCGCCGCTGGGAAATGCCCCTTCTCCGGCAAACCCTGTCGGGCCGTGATTTTTGGCGTGATCCCGAGGGGGGCTGCTGGCGGGTGCTCCATTTCATCAAGGACAGCCGGTGTTTTGAGGAACTTGATAGTGTGGAACGGGCCCATGAGGTGGGTTTTGCCCTGGGTCGCTTCCACCGCCTGATCAACGATCTTGATCCGCGCCGCCTGCATGACACCCTGCCGGGCTTTCATGTCGCGCCCCTTTACCTGGCCCGTTACGACCTGGTCCGGGCCGCCGGGCGGGGGGAGGACTCGATTGACAGCCGTTTCTGCCGGGATTTTATCAACCAACGGCGAGAGGCGATAGCCGTGCTGGAAAAAGCAGCCGACCAGGGAAAACTTCTCGTGCGACCCATTCACGGCGACCCCAAACTGAGTAACATTCTCTTTGACGGCAAAAGCGGGCAGGCGGTGAGCCTGATCGACCTTGACACGGTCAGGCCGGGGCTGCTGCTCTATGATATCGGCGACTGTCTTCGGTCAAGTTGCAACACCTCAGGGGAAGAGAGTGCGGCATCCGACCTTGTTTTTTTTGATGTTGATCTGTGCCGGGCCATTCTGCGGGGATATGCGGCAGAGGCGGGAAGGCTGTTGACCACGGGAGATGTTCATTTCCTCGCCGATGCGGTGAAGCTGATTGCCCTTGAGTTGGGCATGCGTTTTTTCACCGACCATCTGGAAGGCGACATCTACTTTAAAACCGCTTTCCCTGGTCAGAACCTGCAGCGCGCCCTGGTTCAGTTCCGTTTGGTCGCGAGCATTGAAAAACAGCAAAAAAAAATCATCGCCATCCTGGCGGAGATGTCGAATTTATTTTAAGCAGGCGGTCCTTGTCAAACGATCCGGCAATTTGATAAGCTTGAAAAAGGTGTGAAATCATATTGAAGACAGAGGAGGTCTTATGAAAAAAATGATTTTTTTTCTGTTTCTGTTTCTGCTGCTTCCGGCGTTGCCGCTTCTGGCAGGCGGAAATCCGGCCGGCTCCGTGAAGAATGTGCAGGGCACGGTCACCATCGAGCGGCAGGGTGATGTTCTTCCGGCTGAAAAGGGAATGAAGATTTATGCCCGGGATATCCTCATCACCGGCGCGGATGGGGCGGTCGCCGTCATCCTGCAGGACAACACCATTTTTTCCCTTGGGCCCGACAGTCAGCTTGCCTTGGAGGAGTATGTCTTTTCTCCGGACCAGGGCCGTTTTTCTTTGCTGGCGAAAATGATTAAAGGCACCTTTGTCTATCTTTCCGGGGTCATGGGCAAACTTTCGCCCGAGTCCATCAAGCTGGAAACGCCGGTGGGCACCATCGCCATCCGCGGCACCCGCTTTGCCGCCAAAATTGCCGGAAATTAATCCGCCGAAAGGAGAGTGTTTATGAAAAGCGCTGTTCATATCCTGTTCTGTCTTGTTCTGGTCGGGATCCTTTCCGGCTGTTCCTCAAAAAATGTTGTTGTCCTGCTTCCTGATCAGGACGGAAAAGTAGGCAGTATCGAGGTTGTCAACGACAAGGGAAGCATGGCCATCGATGCGGCGGGTGACACCATTGAAGTTGCCGGTCCACACAGCGCGCCCACGGCGGCTCCGCCCATGAGCGACGAGGAGTTCAACCGTACCTTCAATGCGGCGCTGGCGGTGGAGCCGCGCCAGCCGCAAAGCTTTCTCCTGTATTTTCAGCGGGGATCAAACCAGCTGACGGACCAGTCGGCCTCTTTGCTCCCCGAGATCCTTGAATCCGTCAGTGCGAAAGACTCCCGGGATATAAGCGTCATCGGCCATTCCGACCGCGTTGGGTCGCCGGAAGACAATTTTGCCCTGTCAACAAAGCGGGCCGAACATATCCGGGACCTGCTGGTGGAAAAGGGTGTCGATGCCGCGCTTATCGCAGTCTCTTCCCACGGAGAAGGCAACCCTTTGATTCCAACCCCGGATGAGGTGGATGAACCGAGAAACAGGAGGGTTGAGGTTGTCGTTAAATGATAATCCGCCATCGGCACTCCCGCGGACGAGGACTTCTCCTCCTCTGCGGCGCCGCGGTCACCCTGCTGTTCTGCCTGGCCTGTATCTATCGACCTTCCCTGCTGAACTTGGTGGGGCTCAAGGTTTACGATTCCATGATTCGCGCCCTGCCCCGGGAGACGGGAAAAAATGGTCCGGTTCTTGTCGACTTGGATGAAAAAGCATTGGCGGAATTCGGCCAATGGCCCTGGCCCCGTTACCGGGTCGCCCTGCTGCTCGACAAACTGAACAGCCTGGAACCGGCGGCCGTGGGCCTGGATATCCTTTTTGCCGAGCCGGACAGAACTTCCCTGCATATCCTGCGGCAGGAGATGAAACGCGACTTTGATGTCACCCTTGCCCTTGAGGGATTGTCGCTGCCTCCGGCAAACAATGACCTGACGCTGGCCAAGTCCCTCGCACAGGGGCCTTTTGTCGCTGGTTTTAAATTCCTTTTTGACGGCGATGGGGATGCCGTTCACGAGGAGCTGTTGCATCCCATTGATATTGTCTATCGTCAGGGGCCAAGCGTGTCGGCTGACTCGCGTCTGTTCAAGGCCGGGGCGGCGATCACCAATCTTGCCGAACTTTCCCGGGCGGTCGAATCATCCGGTTTTCTCAATTACCCGGCCGACGAGGATGGGGTTCTGCGCCGGGTTCCTCTCCTTATCACCTATCGGGGAAAATTATATCCCAGCCTGGCCCTGGCAACGGCCATGCGGGCACTGGGCAGGAAAAGCCTGATTCTTGACCTGGAAAATGATCGGCTGCAGGCAGTGCTGCTGGACAGCCGCCGTATTCCGGTTGATGAGGCGGGAAACCTCCTGCTCGCCTACCGGGGCAAAGGAGGTTTTTTTGATTCTGTTTCGGCGGCCGACATCTTCAAGAATCAGGTGGCAAAAGAGCGCATTCAGGGAAAAACGGTGCTTGTCGGCACATCGGCCGCGGGCCTGATGGACATGCACCCCACATCTCTTGATCCCCACTATGCCGGGGTGGAGGTGCACGCCACCATCATCGAAAATATCATGAACCGTCATTTTCTTTCCCGTCCCTTGTGGGCCGGCGGCGTCGAACTCGGCATCGTTTTCCTGTTCGGTCTGTTTTCGACCTTGATTCTCGCCGTGGCACGGCCTCTTGTCAGTGTTCTGTTTCTTGTCATCGGCGGCGTTGGGGTATGGTACGGCTCGTTTTTCCTTCTCAGGGAACACGCTTTTTTCGTCAATCCTCTTTGGCCGGCGCTGCCGCTTTTCGGCAATTTTGCCGTTTTGAGTTTGATGAAGTTCCGGCAGGAGGAGGGAGAGGTGAGGCGGCGGACCAGGGAATTGCTGATCGCCCAGGATACAACCATCCTCAGCCTGACTGCCCTGGCCGAGACCCGGGACAATGAAACCGGAGGACATATCATGCGGACCCAGCATTATGTCCGGGTGCTTGCCGAGCATCTGGCCACTCTGCCGAAGTATGAAAAGGCGCTTGACTGGGACACCATCGATATGCTTTTCCGCTCGGCGCCGGTACATGATATCGGCAAGGTGGGGGTGGCGGACAGTATCCTGCTCAATCCCGGCAGGTTGACCCCGGAAGAATTTGACGCGATGAAAAAACACACTCTTTACGGCCATGAAACCCTGCGCAAGGCGGAATCCCGTTTGCCTGACCAGCGGGGCCATTCTTTTTTGCGGGTAGCCGGGGAGATTGCCTACACGCATCATGAGAAATGGGACGGATCGGGCTATCCGAGGGGGCTGCGGGGAGAGGAGATTCCCCTTGCCGGACGGTTGATGGCCTTGGCCGATGTCTACGACGCCCTTATCTCGGCGCGGCGCTACAAACCGGCTTTCACTCACCGGGAGGCCTTGCGGACCATTCAACAGGGCAGCGGCAGCCATTTTGATCCGGATGTGGTAAAGGCCTTTATCGCCATGGAGGAATCGTTTCAGCTGATCGCCCGGCATTTTTCCGATGAAAAGGCGTCCGGATGGATGCCGCTTGAACCGCTGAATATTTGACGATTTTTTGGAAGAACTGGAAGGAGAGCTCAGAACTCACAAAAAAATGTAAAATTAATTTTCTGTGAACTCTGTGCTCTCCGTGGTGAATTTTATTTCAAAGCTGCTCGTATCCGTTCCATGGCCCGGGTTACGTTTTCAAAGCTGTTAAAGGCGGAAAGCCGGATATAGCCCTGGCCGCAACGGCCGAAACCAGCGCCCGGAGTGCAGACCACCCCTGCCTTGTTGAGCAGCATGTCAAAGAATTCCCAGGAATCACGGCCCCGGCCGTCGATCCAGATGTAGGGGGCGTTGTCGCCGCCCACCGAGTCAAATCCAAGGGCGGTGATCTCCTGTTTGATGAGGGCCGCGTTTCGCATGTAATAGTCGGTCAGTTCCCTGACCTGGAGCTTGCCGGCCGGGCTGTAAACCGCTGCCGCCGCCTTCTGGATCGGATAGGAGACGCCGTTGAATTTGGTGCAGTGGCGCCGATTCCACAGCGGGTGGAGAAACTGCGGATTGCCTTTGCCGTCAAAGGCGCGGCATTCCCTGGGCACCACCGTAAAGGCGCAGCGGGTGCCGGTGAAGCCGGCGGTTTTGGAAAAACTGCGAAACTCGATGGCCACCTCTTTCGCCCCTTCCACCTCATAAATCGATTTGGGCAGCGATTCGTCGCGGATAAAGGCCTCATAGGCGGCGTCAAAGAGAATAAGCGCCTTGTTGGCCCTGGCATAATCGACCCAGGTTTTCAACTGCTCCCTGGAAATGGTGGAGCCGGTGGGATTGTTGGGAAAGCAGAGGTAGATGAGGTCAACCGGCTGCTTGGGCAGGTCGGGGATAAAGTTGTTGCCCTTCACCGAATCCAGATAGGTCAGCCCCTGGTAGCGGCCGTCGGCAAAGACGCCGGTGCGGCCCGCCATGACGTTGGTGTCGAGATAGACCGGGTAAACCGGGTCGGGGATGGCGATTTTCGCTTCGGTTGAGAAGATTTCCTGGATATTGCCGGTATCGCATTTGGCGCCGTCGCTGATGAATATTTCATCAGCCGCGATGTTCGCGCCCCTGGCCTGAAAGTCATGTTCGGCAATGGCCTCCCGCAGGAAGGCATATCCCTGCTCCGGCCCGTAGCCGTGGAAGGTTTTTTCCGCGGCCATTTCATCGGTTGCCTGATGCAGGGCTTCGATACAGGCGGCGGGCAGGGGGCGGGTGACGTCGCCGATGCCCAGTTTGATGACGTCGCGGTCGGGATTGCTCTGCTGAAAAGCGGCCACCCGCTTGGCAATATCGGAAAACAGGTAGGAGGCCTGCAGTTTCAGGTAATTCTCGTTGATGGTGATCATATTTTTCCTCTTGGAGTTATAGTAAAGAAGTAGACAGATGATCTATAAATCAATGTGCTTTTTCTGTCAATTGTCGCCGTGGAAATCAAAGGGAGTTGCGGGCCGGAAAAAAGACAGGTATTGTTCAAGACTCAAGACTCAAGACTCAAGACTCAAGACTCAAGGGTCAAGGGTCAGGAGTCAGGAGTCGGGAGAATTTTTTATCACGGTGTACAGGATATGATCACGTTACTCGATTATGGAGCAGGCAATGTGCGCAGCGTGCGCAATGCCATTAAAAAACTGGGCTTTGAGGTGCGGGACGCGAAGAGCCCTGACGATATCCGCCGGGCGGAACGGCTGGTCTTCCCCGGCGTCGGCAGCTTCGGCAAGGCCATGGAACGGCTGCGCGACATGGGCTATGTGGAGCCGCTGCTCCACCATATCAGAAGCGATAAGCCTTTTCTCGGCATCTGTCTCGGCTTGCAGACCCTTTTCGAAGGCAGCGAGGAGTCGCCGGGCGTGGCCGGGCTCGGCATCATTCCCGGCCGGATCAAGCGTTTTCAGCTGACGGATCTTTCCGTGCCGCAGATCGGCTGGAACGGTATCAATATTCGGAAGGGTTCTCCTCTTTTCATCGGCTACAAGGGGGAAAAGCTCTACTTCGTCCATTCCTTTCGCGCCACCCTGCAAGACGACAGCCGGGAGTGGCTGCTGACCACCACCGATTACGGCGAGGAATTTGTCAGCGGCGTGCAGAAGGGCCGGGTGGCGGCGGTGCAGTTCCATCCGGAAAAGAGCGGTGAGGCGGGGTTGAATATTCTCCGGAATTTTCTGCGGTGCGATGATCTGGGGGCTTTAATTCATGCCCCGGGCAGCGGCAATATCGTAAAAACCAGGATGGCCAAGCGGGTCATCGCCTGCCTGGATGTGCGCAGCAACGACAACGGCGACCTGGTGGTGACCAAGGGGGATCAGTACGATGTGCGGCAGGAGGGGGAAGTGCGCAATCTGGGCAAACCGGTTGAGCTGGCCCGCCGTTATTTTGAAGAGGGCGCCGATGAGGTGACCTTCCTCAACATCACCGGCTTCCGCGATTTTCCCATGAAGGACCAGCCCATGCTCGACGTGCTGAAAAGCACTTCGAAAAATGTCTTTGTGCCGCTTACCATCGGCGGCGGCATTCGTGAGTTTACCGATTCGGAAGGCAAACATTATACCGCGTTAGATGTGGCCTCCGAATATTTCAGAAGCGGGGCGGATAAGATTTCCATCGGCAGCGACGCGGTTTTCACGGTGGAGGAGTTTCTGCGGAGCGGTATAAAAACCGGCAAAAGCTCCATTGAACAGATTTCCCTTGTGTATGGCGCCCAGGCGGTGGTGATTTCCATTGATCCCCGGCGGGTCTATGTGGCAAGCCCGGAGGAGACGGGGCATCACACCATCCGCACCGCCTTTCCCGGACCAAACGGCGAAGAGTATTGCTGGTATCAGTGCACGGTCAAGGGCGGCCGGGAAGGCCGTGACGTGGATGCGGTGCAGCTGGCCCGAACCTGCCAGGAACTGGGGGCCGGTGAGATCCTGTTGAACTGCATCGACAAGGACGGCACCAACAGCGGCTTTGATCTCGAGCTGATCAACCAGGTGAAACAGGCGGTCACCATTCCGGTGATTGCCTCAAGCGGCGCCGGCCGGGTGGAGCATTTTTCCGAGGTGTTCGCGAAGACCGCTGCCGAGGCGGCCCTGGCCGCAGGAATCTTCCACCGCAAGGAAGTGCCCATTGCCGCAGTGAAGGAGCACATGCGGAAGAAGGGGATCGAGACGCGGTAGTTGTGGGAAAGAGAGTGGTGAGGAGATTCGGTTCGTTTAGGCAGAAGATCATCTGAGAGAGCGAGGGTGTAAAATAGTTTGTGTAAATGGC
>AMWB02166075.1_pt1 | contig 24622 bp, 13 predicted proteins | sample 200311 | NCBI WGS metagenome assembly AMWB02 (sample SAMN02737377, study PRJNA173069) | bioreactor metagenome | biome: anode biofilm in microbial fuel cells | place: USA: California | collected 2010-12-16 | reverse complement strand
TAATCGGTCAATTTGAGCTTGAGTACATGTAGTCCATGCATAGCGGAAATGAGTATTGCAGACACATGGAGTAAGTAAGCCTATGGAGTGAATTATATCGCCCTATGCTTATTATTACTCTTTTTCACGCTACTGTATAGGTTTATATATCAAAAACAGTAATCTAAGGCATATTTACAGGAATTGTATAGTGGATGTATTGGCGTACAATACCTATATCGTCCCATCTCCGGCCTTCACAGAGAACAATACTGCACATATATCAAAAATAAATTTGCTTATAACATAATTGTATTTAGTGTATATACAAGTCTACAGTTCCCTTTTGACAGGTACAGCAGTGTCCACGCATATCATAAAATTTGATATTTGATTAAAACCAGCCACTTGTCCCGTCCCCTACATTTCGTGCAATCCGTACGCCTCGGCGCCGTCCCCTTGCCCCTATATAAGTTTGATACTCTCGGTGACAGATGTCCGATTTATGCCCTTCTCCAACTTCTACTGTATCATATCTTGGTGATACAAACTGTCATACTGTCATCGGTGAGTTGCATCTATCAGTGTCCACATTCCTGAGTAGTGTTATGAGTTCTTCTATAACCTATAGCGTATCAGGATGCTGTAGAGCAGGAGAAAAAGAGTAAGAACATACCAGAGGTACAGGGGGAATTTACAGCAAAATAGGGATACTACCGTTTTCTACAGAGCATTGCTGAAATCAGCAAGGTTTTTCGATCTTCCATTATTATTTTATGCTGAAAATAGAATGTGTATCGGTATAGACGAATGATGGAAACAGTAGCTGAAATATACACTTATGCCTCCGAGATATACTTATTTCCTTCCCAATACCCGTAATTTTCATTGGTAGTAGTCTGTTTCTCTTGTCTAGTAGAATAGAAAGGGATTACAATATTTAATACTTCATGTATGTGGGTGCAAACCAACCTGAGATAACTACAACTTTACTTAGGGCACAACATTCCATTTGTCTCAATAAATGATGTTCACTATCCAATTACTTTGGATGGGTCCACGGATCTGGTATGCCTCCCGTGTACGTGCACCTTTCAGGAAGGGATGTTGATGATGCTATTCTATAGACTGGGTATTACTTGTGTTATAGCATTGTATTAACATGACTTACTTTTGCTCGATTAATAAAATAAATATAATTAAAATAAAATATAGTGTTTTTACTAAAACTTAATAAAATATCTCGTTTTATAGCTTAGGAAGTTAAAAGTAGCTCACCCTTACTGTACATAATTATATTTCGTACATAAAAAAATAAATCGGAAAGCTTATATTTTAGTTATCCTCAATCTTTTTGGAAATAGTATTAATATTTAATTTAAAATTTTATATATTAGAACAAACTGGGTAATTAAGTTGGATAGTTCGTAAGAGGTGGAACAAATGAAAATGGAACAAAAAATATTGGTTTGTGTTGGAATTTTTCTGACATTAACAATAGCTGTAGGTACTGCAAATGCTACGGTTACAGTAGATAGTTTAACAAAATTGACAGATAACCCATATACGGATAATGTACCAGATTGGAGTCCAGATGATACTAAAATAATTTATATGGATCATGCGTCGAATTGGTGGACCGATTCTCGTATCGTTGAAATGAATTCAGATGGATATGGCAAGGTAGAGGTAATTCCTGAAACAGCATGGTTTGCAAGATATAGCCCTGATGGTACTAAAATTGCATATGCATCTTATCCATCTGATGGATCTCTGTCTTTGAAAGATCTTAACAGTGGTTCAGTTGAACTACTTGTATCCGGTGAAGGTATTTATGAGGGCGTATATCCTAACTGGAGTCCAGACGGTAAGAAAATTGTTTATTCTAGATATGTGCGGGGATCACCACACGGTCCAGGACAAATATGGATCTATGATCTCGAATCAAAAACAAATACTAAAATATCAACTGATGACACTATTGATGAAAGATATCCGGCATGGAGTCCTGATGGTAAATATATATCATATGTAAAAGATGGTAAAGATATCTGGATAATGAATCCAGACGACACAGGAAAAACTCCAATCACGAGTACTCCTGATTACGATAAAGCTGTACACTCCTGGAGTCCAGATAGTTCAAAGATAGTATTTGCTTCAAATTACTATGGCAATAATGATCTTTTTATAATAAACATTGCAGATAAAGCTGAAACAAGACTTACAACAGATACATCAAATGATGGTAATCCAGACTGGAGCCATGGTGGAAACAAGATTGCATTTGAATCTGATAGGTCCGGCAACTATGATATCTGGGTGATGACACTTGATGAACATGATGAACCAAACCCCGTTGAAAAATATGCTTTAGTGGTTGGTGCTGATACTGGAGGATTAAATGGCGCAGAATATAGTGCTGAAGAGATGTACCGTTTTTTAACTGCTTGTGGATATGATTCTGTGTTATTGTTAGGAGATGGAACCTCTTCTGCAGCTGATAATTCAGCTACTTTCTGTCACATTAAAAGTGAATTAGATGATTTGAATGAAAAAATTGATTCAAATGATAAAGTGATATTTTATTTTGCTGGACATGGATACCAAACCCTTGATCATACATACCAAATCATACCAGAAGATGAAATAGCTATGAACGTATTTACTATTAATACAGGTTTAGATAGCGCAAAAAATCTTGTTGCTATTTTTGATTGCTGCTTAAGTGGAGGCTTTAATAGCGCTATGGAATACCATCCTGATGGTAAAGTTATTTTAATGTCTTGCAGTTCTGAAGAAAATTCTTATTCACACACCTATTATAAGGGGGTGTGGCCTAGCAGGATGATATTTACAACTGAACTTATTGATGCATTTATTCAAGATTTTTCACTAGATGGGTTTATTTCTATCGAGGACTCATTTCAAGTAGCAAAATATGCAACAAGTTATAATGTTAATTATTATTGGAACTTTGATCAAAATCCTCAAATCGAAGATAATTATCCATCAGAAGATGATAATGATATAGATTTCTATTTATACGAAAATCAGAAATCTATAGTGGGTTTTGTAGAATGTCCAGTTAATATCCATGCCTATGATTCTCAAGGAAGACATTCTGGTATAAATGAATTTGATGAAATAGAGGAATATATTCCAAATTCATATTATACTGGATCCGAATCTGAACCAGAGCAGATAATTATCTTTAATCAGTCAGAAAATATAGTCTATGTAATTGATTCTTTTGATGAGGGAACTTTTAACTTCACACTGAAGCAAAGAACTGCTGGCAGCTTGGTTGAAGTTGAATATCTTAATGTTCCTACAGAGAAGAGCACAACTACTTCAGTTAATGTTGTTTCTGAAAATAAAGAGTTCTTGATGCAGATTGATGTGGACGGCGATGGTACAGTCGATGAAACAAAAGAACCGGATTCGATTACTATCAATGGTGAACCTGTCAATAGACCACCAAGAATTGACTCACTTGATGTTCTACAAACAGAGCCTGTAGAAGTTGGTACTGAGATTGATCTTAGTATTACTTTCAGTGACCCAGATTTAGACGATACTCATGATTGTATCATTGATTGGGGAGATGGAACAATTACAGAACCATTTTCTGTAACCAGTCCATTGACTGATTCCTACATATACTCCGCACCTGGCGTGTATAGTATCAAGGTTACTATAGAGGATAATGATGGTCTTATTGATACTGAAGAGTACCACTACATTGTTGTCTACGACTCAACAGGTGGTTTTGTGACAGGTGGAGGATGGATCAATTCTCCTGCCGGTGCTGTGCCAGATACCACGCTCGCAGGCAAAGCAACCTTTACATTGGAATCCAAGTATAAGAAAGGTGCTACTTTGCCCACTGATAATACCAACTTCCAGTTCAAGACTGCTAACCTTAAATTCAAATCTGCAAGCTGTGACTGGCTTGTTATTTCAGGAGCTCAGGCAAAGTACAAGGGTACTGGAACTATCAACGGAGCAGGAGAGTATGGTTTCATGCTGAGTGCTGTAGATGGAGCGATCAAGGGAGACAACATAGACAAGTTCAGGATAAAGATATGGGACAAAGTCAGCGGTGAAATTGTCTATGACAATCAGCTGGATGCTCCGGAAGATGCAGAACCAACAACTGCAATCGGTGGTGGATCGATAGTTATCCATAAGGCGAAATGAGGCGGTAAAAGCATGTCAATTGGGAGATCATCATGTCTCCCAATTTCATATTTATATTTAGATGCATTACAGCTTTATTGAGATCGTCCAGATTTCTCTTATTTAAATAAATTATCTAATTCTTTAACCACGTTCTCGATGTAGGATGGGATAGTCCTTATCCAACGAATGAACTCTTTTTCATCCGACCAGATTTCTGCTGGACCGTAGTCCTCTTGCTCTCCATACATCTTCAAGTAAACCTTCTCAGCCAGTTTCGGATGGTCCATTAAAATCGAACGCATTGTATCTGACTCAATGATTGCTTTCAGGTCATTGCTCAATGAGATAACACTGGCAACAATTTCTCTTCGATCTTCTAAGGTCAGACTGATATTCTGACCGAATCTCTGAGCTACATCATCTTCTGCTTTTATCTTCAAACAAATAAGATTGATAGCTCCAAGACCTTTTCGATATCTGTCTATTAATTGTTTTTCTTTCCATTGCGAAATTGAATGGAGTACTCCTGAGACATCAACTATTACTTCTTTAAAAGTCTCGTATGCCTCTTTAATCTCTATATCCATCATTTTTCCTCCCCCAATCACTATGATCACATTAAAGGATGCAATTTGATATCATTTGATTTTTAGAGAATAGTTATTCAGGTTATTGACTTTGACATACCTATGTTACTCGAATCTTTATTTACTTTTTAGCTTGTAGATATCTATTATTATGTGCTTCCTACAAAATATATCCTTTTCAATTCCAACAGAACCAGAAGAAAAAGAGTATACTTATAAGTTGGGTTTCTTAGCTGTAGTTTAAAGAGGCTTAGGTATTTACTTTCACTCCACTTGGCTCAGGTGCTTATTACCCCAGTCCCAACTACCCACTATGCATCCCATTGACCAAGATACCTACAACAAAGTGAACGCCTATCATATCGAGTTCAAGACCGGAGCTCTGACCTCCCTACGTATCCCACAGATTATTGACCACTGCTCACTGGATGTGGGACATGAGATGGTTCTGAAATGCATCATACTCGGTAATGCATGCTGCTGGGCGAGCTATGAGATGGCCTGTGGATATTATGAAAAGCATAAGGATGCGTTCAAGTTCTGAGGTCTTAGATGAGCATAGCAGCATCAAGAGTAGTGGATGAGGTATTCCCCAGACGTGACATAAGCATCCACTGTCCTATATGCAAAAAGGAATGCATCTTCGAGTGGGTGGTTTTCAGGAAGGGTGAAAGGTCAATAAGCCAGAGGTGTTTGATACATGGGCATTTAAGGCTGACGCCGATGGTTCCTGCTTACATTGAGAGGGTAAAGGGGGAATCTCTTTTGCAGTTCATGGCCGATACTATTCCTACTCATTGTAGAGGTTGCAGTCGGCAGGGGATCTGTAAGTTGGTGGAACATGGGTTTGTGGGGGGGGTAGAGTTAACTTTATATCAAAAAGGGGGGAATTTTATACCGCCGAAAGTGGGGGATAACTAAACCGCTGTTGACACTAATAGAATGTATAGTTTAAGTGATAATCAATATGCTGGCAAAAATTTTATACCCTGTGCGGATGATTAATAATAGAGGGAATAGAAATTAATCAGAAAGAACAATTTTACAAGGCAATTAATAAGGGACCAGCTTTCCTATTGATTGGGCAAAATCATTTAAATCACCAAACAGGTGAAGATTTATTTTTGAAGGAGTTTTTGACGAAATATTGTGAAAATGAAGTTGCAAACGAATCTAGCTATTTCTCAATATTCTATTCTTCCCTCAGAGATGATAAAGAGGCTGTCCTTACATGGATGCATAATCTTTCTCAAAGACTTTCCGTTCCTTCGTGGATGAGTATAATATCAAAATATCGATGGAGTAGTATTTATACTTCTGCAATTGATGATACAGTCATAAGGGCATTTCGAACAGAATCAAGAAAAGTATCTAGAATTACTTCTGTAAAGCAAAATCCTATAGATCAAACAAACAGGAAAAACCTTCATTGTACGTATTTATATGGATCAGTACTTGATACTTCTGAAGAAGATATCCCTCCTTTTGATGTCGAAGATTATGATGATAGGAATGCAGATGAAGCATACCCGTTGTTATTGCGTATTCATGAAAAAATAACTCCACTTGGCACTCTTGTAATTGACTGCTATGATCCTGATCGTGATTGGTTATCACCTGATATTTTGAAGCGCCTTGTTAAAAAACTAATTAAAGGGCAAACTTTTCTATTTAGCGCAAATAATTCAATAAAAGAAAATGAATATATTAAAAGTCTAATCACTGAAGGAAAGATTGTTACTTTTGATGAACCTTTAAGTGTTGTGTTGGAAGCAGGTCAACAATTAGGCGAGCTTCAACTTGGCAAGATTCCTGAAGATGATGATGAAGCATTTTTTATAAACATTGGAGAGAAAATTTTTAGCTTACCCACAACAATTTGGACTAGAGTATCTCAGTTTGCCGAGGTCCTTGATAGTTCTAAATTTGCACAACCAGAAGCCTTAACACAAAATGAACAAGAAATAGAATTCCAAATATTTCTAGCTCATTCTTCTAAAGAACCAATTTGGTCTGACTATTATAGGAAATATCCTTTTGTAAGAGATTATCAAATCGAGTTGGAACATATAGTAAACACAAGAATGAAAATGAAAGAAATGGATAATTGTCCAATAATATTACATGGCCAAACAGGGACAGGGAAAACTATTGCTTTACAGCAATTAGCATATAATATAGGATTAAATAAACATCCTGTCCTTTATATTGATGAAATCCCCTCTGAAATTGACCGCATGCGAGGTTCTATAGACGAATTCTGTGAATGGGCTGAAAACAATGGTTCAAATAAAACGCTCATTGTGTGGGACTGTATGCTTCCTCCTGAAAATTATCAACGATTTTTTAATTATTTAAGTAATAGAGGTAGAAAAATCGTTCTTGTTGGAAGTTATTACAATTTAGAAAACCGTGATGATATAGTAGACATGGCATTAAATAGGGATAGTTATATTAGTGCACCTGTAAACTTAAATGATTCTGAAAAAGAACGGTTATCTGGTCATTTTTCATTTTTATATCCTGAGATTACAAAGATAATCAAGGATTACCCTATACTTTTAAACAACAATTTTTTTGTATATTTGTATCGCCTTTTACCTTCTACCCGCGGAACATTGCATCGAGGAATTGCAACTGAAGCGGAACAAGCTGCGGAACAAATTAGAAGAAATGCTATCAAGAAAAAGTTGTCGTTTGGACCTTCAATCATAGAAAAAGCATTCCTTGATTCTGGAATCTCTATCCCTCAATATTCTGATGAAGATTTCAGTGAAACTGACTTTTTAGAGAACGAGGATATTTTTAATAAACTTATCCAGTATGTAATGGTTCCAGGTAGACTAGATGAAGATGTTCCCTTAAATCTGTTACAACGCACAATACATTCTAGTGACTATATTAAATTATTAGAAATACTTGAAAATGAAGACTTATTTATCATAAATGAAACAAACGATGGTGACTTTTTAGTTTCTGCACGGCATCCTATTGAAGCTAAAATTATTTGTAATTGGAGATTTGGAGGAGCTCGTGATGAAATAAAACATTGTTTGGATCTTATCAGCAATATGTATCATATTGGTGGAACTAGATTAGATTTTGATGAAAATGCGGAATTAAGGTTTGTTTTAAATCTTGTTAAGAAATTAGGTCCAAATGGACCAGAGAAGGATCGATATATGGATTATTACCATGAAATATCTACTAAATTGGCAGAGCTACGTCAAGATCAGTCAATTTTTATTCCTAATTTAATTTTGCAAGAGGCAAACCTGTCTAGAGAATATATTCGTACAAGAAAAGGCATCCCCTTGCCAAATACTATGGAAATACTAGATAAAGCAATTTATTTATTAAGCAGTACAATACTTAAATTAAAAAGATCCAAATTTAACAATATAGCCCTGATTGATCAAATGATGGTTGAACTGGCAGCCATTAAATCAACAAAATTAACACATCTTTTAAATCACGATGTTTCTTCCAATATTTTAAGTGATTTTGATTCAATTCATCGTGATTTGGATGAAGTTCTGAAAAAATCAGTCAATGATGAGCATGCTCTAGATATATATGGATGGAGTACTGAGCATATCATACAAAAATCATCTCTCTCTGAACTAGAAAAAAATGAGATATTAACAAAAGCTCTTACAGCAATAGAAATTGGGGAAACAAGTGCTTTTGGTGTTAATAATAGAATACTGGATCGTAAACGGAATTTATACAGATTAATGGGTGAAAAAGAACTTTCGCATGAAATATTTGAAGAACTAAAGAAAAGAGGATCTCGAATAGGTTATCTTCGCCTAGCAATTGAAGCCATATCAAAAATACCATTAGATGTTGCAAGTTATAATGAAGAAGAAATATCTATTTACAAAGAAAATTTTGATTTCCTTCAAAAGGATCGTGATTTTATAAAAGGTGATATGGGTTGCCTTCATCAGCTATTGAAAAGTTGGTGGATTATGAAAACATCAAGACCTATATTTAGAAAAGAGAATGAAAGGCAAACAGTTCCTTTTACACGAAATGATTGGTTATTCTGCCTTGGTATATTAGAAGATATGAAAGCTTTAGGTGGTTTGTTAGAAAATGCTTCAATGATGTACTTATATGGATTAGCTTTATTCCACATAGGAAAATACGAATTATCATTCCCGGTATTCAAATCATTATCCCATCAAGATTTCAGTACTGGTGGTGGTGGTGGACGTCGTATTATTCGGTACTATTTAGCAAGTTCCGAAACAGGTTCACCTATTAAGTATAATGGAAAAATAAAGTCCCTTTCATTCGAAAAAAACCTAGGGTTTGTTGAAGTTGAAGAATTTAGAAAACCTATTCGTTTTTTTCCACGGGATTTTAGAGATGATTCATTAAAAGAAGGATCTCAAATGGATTCATTCCATATTGCTTTTAACTTTATAGGTATAAATGCAGACCCCACTCGATATTATAAAAAATACCATGTTGAGTGATTTAATGTTCTCAAATGAATTTGAAAAAATCACTAGAATCTATGAAAAAATAGATTCGATTAATAGCTATAGCATGGATTTTTTTGGTGATAATGACTACATAGTTTATTCTCATCCATTAAAGTGCATAAATTTTACATGTGCTGAAGGAGGATTTTTACACGTTATCAGCTGGCTTTATGTCATTTATATTGATAATAAAAAAAGCCAAGAAAACATTAATTTTTTAATAAATCAAAAGCACTTGTACCCACCTTCAAATGGTTTTGATTTTAAGAAACACAAGCGTTTAGTCAAAAGAATTAGAACCTTTCTCCATCATGATACAAAAGAAAGAACTAAAGATAATATTGCCATTGAAAATAGTACACAAATATGGTTTCAAGAACATTGTTCTTTCGTACTGCCACATAATAATACAGAATGGTCGACCTCACTTAGTAAATTATTAGATGAAGCACTTCTCTTTTTCAATATTATATTGGCAATGATTACAAACATATCTTCCGACCCTCATAAAAATGTGATTATTTCTCAATGGGAAATCTCTATTACTCCTTTTTCATTATATGATGTCACACAAATTGTACGTGATATTGCAGAAAAAAAGGGATTTAAGTTAGAATCTCATGAGTTCTGTAAAAAAAATTATAATTCTTGGATGCGTGATTTAAAAATACATCAATCCCAATCCAAAGAAAAGTTGATTCAAATTATATATAAGTCGCTTGATGACATCTCTTTGTAGTCATAGCCATTCTTTTCCTATTTGATTCTCTTCTCATCAATGAAAGCCTGTACACTCTGAAGCTCCAGTTCCTCTTCATCAATATTGATGGCTTCCTTTCTATAGTTGTTAACTATTCGTTTGTAACTTATAACAGGTCTTCCACCTTTTCCTCTTCTTTTTCTTCAGGGTTCAGGATGTTGTACAAGCCTTTCACCCCGTAACCGATTTGCTGTGTTCTAAAAAAATACCAAACACTAAGAGAAAGCCAAAAACAGCACCTTTAATTACACCTGGTAGGCAGCGTATTTAAAACGCTATAAAATTAACTTTCAAGCCACAGCTGCCCATTCCGTGACAGCACCTCTGCCCGCATCAGCACAGTCTGAGTAGTCTTCTCGTGCTTATCGGTCGCAATATCCTCTTTACAAGCACACGCATCTGTGGACGGACATTCTCCCGTACGGTCCAGTATTGTGGCTACCAGCTCCCGTGCTATTGTCCGCAGGGTCTCATCACCCAGCACCTTAATTGAACTGTCTTTGTTTCAAGTGCATCATAGAATGCGATCTCATCTTCGGTAAGTCCCAATGCCTCACCACGTTCATTTGCCTGGAAAGGTCAATGAGATGCTGGATCACCTAAGCAGTGAATTCTCACAATAATTCAAAATGTTTAATAGAAATGACCTTTAAAGATGAGTCTATAATACATTACAAGGTTACAGAATGAGTGATAATAGCGTTAATTGGATTGCCAACTTCATCTGGGGTATCGCGGACGACGTGCTGCGTGATCTGTATGTGCGTGGAAAGTACCGCGATGTCATCCTGCCGATGACCGTGCTGCGCCGTCTGGATGCGGTGCTTGAGCCGACCAAACAAAGTGTGCTTGATATGAAATCCACGCTCGATAACGCGGGCATCACTAACCAGGACCAGGCCTTGCGTCAGGCAGCTGGCCAGGCATTTTATAACACATCACAATTCACTCTGCGTGACCTGCGCTCCCGTGCCAGCCAGCAGCAGCTCAAAGCGGACTTTGAGGCATATCTGGACGGCTTTTCACCCAATGTGCAGGAGATCCTGGACAACTTCGAGTTCCGCAACCAGATCCCCCGGCTTTCTAAGGCGGATGCGTTGGGTAAGTTAATAGAGAAATTCCTTGACCCTTCCATTAACCTCAGTCCGAATCCTGTGATGAACAACGATGGATCAGTGAAGCACTCCAGTCTGGACAACCATGCCATGGGTACGATCTTTGAGGAACTCGTCAGGCGGTTTAACGAAGAGAACAACGAAGAGGCAGGTGAGCACTGGACACCCCGCGATGCTGTGAAGCTCATGGCGAACCTCATCTTCCTGCCCATTGCTAATGATATCGAATCCGGCACTTACCTGCTCTATGATGGTGCCTGCGGTACCGGTGGCATGCTCACTGTAGCTGAAGAGACCTTGTTGCAGTTATCTCAGGAACATGGTAAGCAGGTGGCTACACACCTATATGGCCAGGAGATCAACGCAGAGACTTACGCTATTGCCAAAGCGGACTTCCTGCTTAAGGGCGAAGGCGATGCAGCTGATAATCTGGTGGGAGGGCCTGAACACTCCACCCTTGCCAATGATGCTTTCCCCGCACGTGAGTTCGACTTCATGCTATCCAATCCTCCCTACGGCAAGAGCTGGAAAAGTGATCTGGAGCGTATGGGTGGCAAGGATGGGATAAAGGATACACGTTTTGTTATAGAGCATGCTGGTGACCCTGAATACTCGCTGCTCACCCGGTCAAGTGATGGTCAGATGCTGTTCCTTGCGAACATGCTCTCCAAAATGAAGCGCAATACTAAGCTGGGTAGCCGTATTGCTGAGGTACATAACGGTTCTTCCCTGTTCACCGGGGATGCCGGACAGGGTGAGAGCAATATCCGCCGCTGGATCATCGAGAACGACTGGCTGGAAGCCATTGTAGCCCTGCCCCTTAACATGTTCTACAACACGGGCATTGCTACGTATATCTGGGTGCTCGGTAACCGCAAGCCTAAGCACAGGCAGGGTAAAGTGCAGCTCATCGATGCTACGCAGTGGTATAAGCCGCTGCGTAAGAACCTGGGTAAGAAGAACTGTGAGCTTTCTGATGAGGATATCAAAAAGATATGTGATACTTTCCTATCCTTTGATGAATCCGAGCGATCAAAGATCTTTCCCAATGCAGCTTTCGGATACTGGAAGGTCACTGTGGAAAGACCACTGCGCCTGACTGTGGACCTTGGAGAGAAGTCCCGTGATGCTTTCCGCAAGTCCTGTGCTGAAGCGGGTGAGGAGCAGCTGGCGGGTCTCATTGATAAAGCTGCAGATAAGCTTGGTGCAGGTCCACATAATGATTTCAATGTTTTCATTTCTGCGCTTGAAACACTGGCCGGTGAATCAGGTATCAAGCTTACTGCCAAGCGTCTGAAGTTATTACAGAACAGCCTTGCACAGCGTGAAGAATCTGCTGAGAGGGTTCTTAAAAAGGTCCACAGGTCCGGTAAAACCGAGGCCGATCCGCTGAGAGGACTGTTTGAAGCTACTGTAAATGGGAAACGTGTTGTTGTGGAGTACGAACCGGATACTGAACTGCGGGACACGGAGCAGATACCTTTGCCGGAAGAAGGGGGCATCGAGTCATTTATCCGCAGGGAAGTGCTACCACATGCTCCAGATGCGTGGATAGACGAGTCCAGCGTCAAGGTAGGATATGAGATCAGCTTTACTCGTTATTTCTACAAGCCTCAGCCTATGCGGTCACTGGAAGAGATCCGGGCAGATATCCTGGCGCTGGAAAAGGAAACAGATGGGTTGCTGCAGGAGATCATCGGGGGAGATGTATGATGGCTGAAAAAGTTACTCTTTCAGAAAGTCCACGGGCATTTATGGTACGTCTCTTTCTCCCAGGAGGAGATCCGAATGGTGTCAAGACAGTAGAAAAGTCTAATTGGACTGGCTGTGGTCTGGTGGTCCCAAGGTCACTTTTTAGTGAAACTCGTTCTAGATCTGAACTTGCAAGAACAGGTGTCTATATTTTAATAGGACCAAATAAGACCTCCCAGTTGTCCCGTATCTATGTAGGTGAAGGTGATCCAGTTGGTCCAAGGCTAGATCAACATGCAAAAAATAAGGATTTTTGGACTCATGTAGTTGTTTTCACTAGCAAAGACCAAAATCTGAATAAAGCACATATACAGTTTCTGGAATATCGACTTATTGATTTGGCAAAAGCAGCTAAAAGATGTGTGCTTGACAATGGCAACACACCACAGGCGCCTTCTCTCTCAGAAGGAGATACGGCTGAAGCAGAAGGTTTCCTTGCAGATGTTTTGCTATGCTTACCGATACTTGGATATGGTTTTTTTGATGAAGCTCCTATACCTACGCAAACGACTCACGAATTCGTGCTAAATGGCAAAGGTGTAAAGGCCAGTGGATATGAAGCGACTAAAGGTTTTGTTGTGCGAGCAGGTTCCCAAGCAGCAAAAAGTGAAACAAAATCTATTCATGGTTACCTTATTGATATGCGCCGCTCCTTGGTAGAACAGGGTGTTTTCGTTGATAAAGGTCAATACTATGAAATGACACAGGACTATGCCTTTAACTCCCCGTCGACTGCAGCAGGTGTACTTCTAGGAAGGTCGGCAAACGGTCGTACAAAGTGGAAGACTTCCGAAGGACAGACTCTTAAGTCCATCCAGGATGCAGAGGTGGGTTAATGATCCATGATCTTAAGCCTTATCCTGCGTACATGGACTCTGGTGTTCCGTGGCTGGGGCAGGTGCCGGAACATTGGGATATTTTACGTGGAAAGAATGTTTTTCATGTTATAGATATCAGATCAGAAACTGGAGAAGAAGAGCTTCTCACGGTTTCATCTAACGATGGTGTTGTTCCACGTAGTCAGAAAACAGTAACTATGTTCAAAGCGGAATCTTACATCGGGCATAAATTGTGTTGGCCGGGTGATTTAGTCATCAATAGCCTTTGGGCATGGATGCAAGGGTTGGGATTTTCAAAGCATCACGGTTTGATCAGTTCAGCATACAGCGTGTATCGACCAAGACAAAAGTTCAACTCTTATTCATACTATTTTAATTATTTACTTCGATCAGCAGTTTACAAATGGGAATTACAAACGCGTTCCAAAGGTGTTTGGTTATCAAGACTACAGTTATCTGATCCGGCTTTCTTGGACATGCCCATCATTATCCCATCTCTACCTGAACTATCCGCCATCGTCCGCTATCTCGATTACATGGACCGGCGCATCCGGCGCTACATTCATGCCAAGCAGAAGCTGATCAAGCTGCTTGAAGAGCAGAAGCAAGCCATCATCCACCGCGCTGTCACTCGCGGGCTGGACCCGAATGTGAAGCTGAAGCCATCGGGTGTGGAATGGCTGGGAGATGTGCCGGAGCATTGGAGTATTATTTCGCTTGGATCTGCTTCTGCACTAATACAAACAGGTCCATTTGGCAGTCAACTTCACTCATATGAGTATATAGACGATGGAATTCCAGTAATTAATCCTTCTCATATGAAAAATGGTAGAATTGTGCCAGATAAGTCCATTTCAATTACACCTGAAAAATCAGAAAGTCTTCAACGTCATAAGATTCAATCAGGTGATATTGTAGCAGCTAGAAGAGGGGAACTAGGTCGTTGTGCCCTTGTAACTTCAGTTGAAGAAGGATGGATATGTGGTACCGGTAGTCTTCGAATTTGCTGTAAGCCTTCTTTGTATAACTCCTCTTATTTGTTGCAGTTGTTGTCATCACAGGGTGTAAAAGACTCTTTGAGCCTTTCGTCGATTGGTGCCACAATGGACAATCTAAATTCAGGAATGGTAGCTAGACTACTTTTACCACTTCCTTCAATAGAAGAACAACATCAGATTGAAGAGTTAATCCATGAAACGAATAAAAAGATTGACATGATTGTCACTGCAATTTACAAAGAAATCTCTCTCCTGCGCGAATACCGTACTCGTCTTATTGCCGATGTTGTGACCGGGAAGCTGGATGTGAGGGAAGCAGCAGCGAGCCTGTTGGATGAGGTGGAGGAGCCGGAAGTGCTTGAGGATGAAACCTTAGAGGATGGGGATAATGTGGAGAATGAATTGGAAGATGTATCCGGGGACGAAGAAACATGACCACCGATACCACTGAAAAGGGTCTTGAAAGCCTCATTGTAACTACGATGACAGGAAATGCTGCCACAGTACCTGCTGACAGGATCTACGATGCCAGTGCACTTTATGGTGGTACCGGCTGGATACTCGGCAGGTGGCAGGACTACGACCGTCAGTATGCGGTGGATATGGTACATCTTACGGATTTCCTTAAAAGTACTCAGTCTGATATAGTGGAGGCACTCGACCTTGACAATGCCAGTCCCACAAGGCACAAGTTCCTTGCGCGGTTACAGGGTGAGATCACAAAACGCGGTATCATTGATGTGCTGCGCCATGGCATCAAGCACGGTCCTCACCACATAGACCTGTTCTATGGCACTCCTACTCCCGGTAACACCAAAGCCGAGGAACGCTATGCTTTGAACCGGTTCAGCGTCACACGGCAGCTGCGCTACAGCCGGGACGAGACACAGCTTGCTCTGGACCTTGCACTTTTTATCAATGGCCTGCCCGTAGCCACTTTCGAGCTCAAGAACAGCCTCACCAAACAGACTGTGGAGGATGCGGTGGAGCAGTATAAACGCGACCGCGATCCCCGTGAGTTATTGTTCCAGTTTGGTCGCTGCATTGCTCATTTCGCAGTGGATGACCACGAAGTGCGCTTCTGCACTCATCTCAAGGGCAAAGGCTCTTGGTTCCTGCCCTTCAACCAGGGTTATAATGACGGTGCAGGCAATCCTCCCAATCCCGATGGGCTGAAGACCGATTACCTCTGGAAACGCATCCTCACACCTAAAGGGCTTACCGATATCCTGGAGAACTACGCGCAGATAGTGGAACAGAAGAACGATAAGACCGGCAAGAAGAAAGCCGTGCAGATCTTCCCCCGTTATCATCAGCTCGATGTGGTGCGCAAGCTCCTCTCCCATGCACAGAACCACGGTGCAGGCACACGTTACCTTATCCAGCATTCCGCAGGCAGTGGCAAAAGTAATTCCATCGCATGGCTCGCTCACCAGCTCATCGGTCTTAAGAAAGACAGTTCGGAGATATTCGATTCCATTATCGTTGTCACGGACCGCCGTATCCTTGACCAGCAGATCCGGGACACCATCAGGCAGTTCGCTCAGGTAGGGTCCACCGTAGGCCATGCCGAGCATTCCGGAGACCTGCGCAGGTTCATCGAAAGCGGCAAGAAGATCATCATCACCACCGTGCAGAAGTTCCCCTTCATCCTCGACGAGATCGGTACAGAACACCGTGGCCGCAAATTCGCTATTATTATCGATGAAGCCCATTCCAGCCAGGGCGGACGCACTGCAGCAGCCATGAACGAGGCACTCTCTGACCCCGAAGACACTGTGAACGATGCCCTGCAAAAACGCATGGAAGCACGCAAAATACTACCCAATGCCAGCTACTTCGCCTTCACGGCCACACCTAAGAACAAGACCCTGGAGCTCTTCGGATGGGCCTACGAGGATGCAGGAGAGGTAAAACACCGTCCCTTCCACAGCTATACCATGAAACAGGCCATACAGGAAGGCTTCATCCTGGATGTGCTCAGTTACTACACCCCAGTGAACAGCTATTACAAGCTCATAAAGACTGTGGAAGGAGATCCTGAGTTCGATACTAAAAGGGCAAAGAAGAAGCTCCGCAAGTACGTCGAGAGCCACGACTACGCCATCCACCTCAAGGCAGAGATCATGGTGGACCATTTCCATGAGCAGGTAATAGCCCTTAACAAGATTGGAGGACAGGCACGGGCCATGGTGGTTACCAGCGGCATCGAGCGTGCTGTCCAGTACTTCCACGCCTTCAGGGAATACCTCACCGAGCGCAAGAGCCCGTACCAGGCAATAGTTGCCTTTTCAGGCGAGCACGAATACGGTGGTGTGAATGTCACAGAAGCCACCCTCAACGGCTTCCCGAGCAGCCAGATCCCAGACAAGATACAGGAAGATCCCTACAGATTCCTTATCTGTGCCGACAAGTTCCAGACAGGCTATGACGAGCCACTCCTGCACACCATGTACGTGGACAAGATACTATCAGGTATCAAGGCAGTGCAGACCCTTTCCCGCCTCAACCGCGCCCATCCTCAGAAGCACGATGTTTTTGTCCTGGATTTCATGAACGATACTGACACTATACAGGTTGCGTTCTCAGATTACTATCGCACTACCATCCTCAGCGATGAAACTGATCCCGACAAACTGCATGACCTGAAGTCAGACATGGACAGCTATCAGGTCTATACCCCACAGCAGATAGAGCAGCTGGTAGAGCTTTATCTGGGTGGAGCAGACCGGGACAAGCTGGACCCTATTCTCGATGCCTGTGTTGCTACGTATAAAGAGCAGCTCGATGAGGACGGCCAGGTGGATTTCAAGAGCAAGGCCAAGGCCTTCAACAGAACCTATGGCTTCCTTGCTGCTATACTGCCTTACACCAATGCAGACTGGGAAAAGCTCTCCATCTTCCTTAATTTCCTTGTGCCAAAACTGCCGGCACCTATTGAGGAAGATCTTTCAAAGGGTATCCTGGAAGCCATCGATATGGATAGCTATCGTGTGGAAAAGCAAGCCACTATCAAGGTCCAGCTGGGAGATGCAGACGGTGTGGTCGATCCCATTCCCGCAGCCGGTGGTGGCTATAAGCCCGAGCCGGAACTCGACAGGCTCAGTAATATCCTCAAGACCTTCAATGACCAGTTCGGCAACGTCCCATGGACCCATGCAGACAGAGTGCACCGGCTGATAACACAGGATATACCACAAAAGGTAGCATCAGATACTGCTTATCAAAATGCGAAGCAGAACTCGGACAAACAGAATGCACGCATAGAACACGATAAGGCATTAGCCCGTGTAATGACCGCGGTGCTGAAGGATGATACGGAACTCTTCAAACAGTTCAGCGATAATGAATCATTCCGCAAGTGGCTGACGGATACGGTGTTTGCGCTTACGTATAAGTAAAATATTGGTTCCAGTTTAGACTAATATCATAATTGATTGCCTAGGAAAAAAGCCTTTTTGTAGTTCATTCTATGGATGAAATTGAGAGTGCAGGTGTTGTGAGGGTGCATCTGCATAATCCTACCTTTTGAGTGCTTTTTCTGTGTGGTTCATTCTATTTTTTTCTTGATAAGTGACAGCAATATCGGTAAATATCAAATAGTGTAATGTAACCCTCTGTAAGAAACGAATCCTTTTGATTAATTGCAAGAATCTGTGTTAATGAAGTGTTTTTCTTATTATCTTCAATACAATTTTCAGCATATTCTAAACCATTACAGTGCAGCTGAGATACAATTTTCTTTTTATTGGATGTATATTCTGGTTTGTTATATTCTGAATAATTCACACATTTTTCAGATGTTTTAAAAACCCCTCTTGATCCGTGACCTATAAGGTATAATTCAGTGCAATTAATGTTAGAAACAACTTCATCAAGGTCCTTCTTAGTAACCTCCTGTATTAACAGGTAATCTATTTTTCGCTTTTCGAAGTATCTTTTTAATCCATAAATGCACAATGCAGCACTGTTAGTTTGAACATTTTTCCAATATCTTTTTACACAACATTTTTCCACTGAGGCTGATATGGCGTTTGAGATCAAAACAGCTGCATATTCTTTTGTGGGATCCTTTGGTACATTATCCTCATTCATAAGTTGCCAAACATATGATAAAAGAAATGGCAATAATATAAAAACAATAAAGAAAAATAATATTATTAAAAGGGTAGGAATTACGAGAGTTAATATCAGCTTTAATAGCAATAGTATTAGCAACTTCAAAAATTCCGTGACTAATTGTGAAATAATAATTCCAATTAATACTATTGATATGCACAAAATACATAATGAGTATGATTTTGAGATATTCTTTACCTCAATACAAAGACATTTACATTTCTGATCAAGATCAAGTTTCATCGTAGTTTTATTTTTTCATGGATTACTATACTATAAGGTTTTTGTTCTTGTTTGTATTTCTGACTGTGCACTTTGCACAAGAAACTAATTGCAGTGGGAAACGCTTAAATTTTCTTTCCCTAATTGATATTAACTAAATACATTAAAGAGGAGTTCTATGTTTCGGTTTTATTTTTGCTTATAATGTTATCCTAGCAGTGGCTCATAGTAATATCTTGGTAACAAGGCTCAACCATGACTAATCAAAATTATAATTTCAAGCGTTTTTGGCACCCCCGAGCAAGTATGATTAACTTATCACATGATGGTTTTCTATATGATCCTGAATCAGAATATGGTCGTGTTTGCAATCCTGATGTGGTTCCATTTGAATCCATAATGAATACTCCATGTTTAGTATTGCTTGGTGAACCTGGAATTGGTAAAACGTGTGCAATGCAAACAGAGAAAGAAGCTATTGATACTAAAATCAAAAATGATGGTGGAGAAACACTTTGGTTGGACTTACGTTCTTTTGGGAATGAAGAAAGGCTGGTTCGTAACTTATTTGAACACAAGACCTTTCTTTCATGGGTAACTGGCAAACATCAGCTTCATATTTTTTTAGATAGTTTGGATGAGTGTCAATTACGAATTGACATTGCAGCTACCCTATTAATTGATGAATTCAAAAAATATCCCTCTGAACGCCTTTTTTTACGGATTGTTTGCCGCACCGCAGATTGGCCAAGTTTTCTAGAAAAAGACATGGAGAAACATTGGGGACAGAATTGTGTTCTAGTGTATGAATTAGCACCACTCCGTCGTAAGGACATCTCAGAAGCCGCTGAGGCAAACGGACTCAATCCAATAGAGTTTTTAAAAGAACTCGATAGAAAAGAAATTGTGCCATTGGCCATTAAACCGATAACTCTTGGTTTACTTATGAACATTTATCGAAAGACACATCGTTTTCCATCTACTCAAACAGAATTGTATTATCAAGGATGCCAGTTACTTTGTGAAGAAGCTAATTTAAACCGTCGCCATGCAAAACTTAGTGGAGCTCTTACCGCTGAACAACGAATGGCTGTAGCAGCTAGAATAGCGTTTATCAATGTATTTGCGAACCGATATGCTATATGGATTAGTTTCGATCAAGGAAATGTCCCAGATGAAGATGTGAAGATTCAAGATTTCTGTGGTGGAAATGAAAGCGCAAATGAGAATCAGTTCTCAGTTAATGAAGAAGCTGTCAGCGAAACCCTCGCTACTGGCCTCTTTGTATCTAGTGGATCAAATCGTTTAACTTGGGCACATAGAACCTACGCCGAATTTCTGGCTTCTTACTATCTAGTTCAAAGCAAGACAACATTAACCCAAATACTGGATCTAATAATTTATCCAGATGACCCTGATAACAAAATTATTCCTCAATTAGCTGGAGTTGCTGCGTGGTTGGCTGGTATGGTACCCGATGTATCCAAGGCTATTATTGAGTCCAACCCTGAAATATTGCTTCGAAGTGATATGGCAAAGACCGATATAAACGATAAGGCAAAATTAACTGAGCGGCTACTTAACCTCTGCAGCAATGGGAAATTGCAATATTACAATCTTGAAATATATACTCTGTTGAGAAAACTTGCACATCTTGGTTTAGCCGAGCAAATAAAGCCATGCCTTCTTGATAACTCGAAGTACTTTGCAGTACGAGAACTAGCAATTGATATCGTGGAAACCTGCAAACTTCAGGAGTTATTTGCAGATTTGATTAATATTTCCCTCAATCCCTCAGAACCAATAAAAATTAGGGAGAGTGCAGCACGTGCCTTAAAAAACAGTGATGATAACGAGCTAAAAGCAGAATTAAAACCTTTAGCCACTAATGAAGTAGAGGGGGATACTGATGATCAATTAAAAGGATACAGTTTATCAGCTATCTGGCCTAAATACATAACTGCGGAAGAATTATTTCAATGCATCACTCCTCCTAAGAGAGAAAATTTCTATGGATCATACAGTGAATTTCTCTATTATAATCTTGTACAAAATCTCAATTCAATAGACCTACACATAGCGTTGAAGTGGATTGAAGAGCAAGTACAAAAATCAGATATTCAATATTCTTTTAAGGAACTCATAAATAAAATCATGCTTAAAGCATGGGAATATCTTGAATCTCCACATGTACTGGAAGCATTCTCCAGAATTGCTTTTTTACGGTTGCAACATTATGAGGAAATAATAGGTGGCTACAATAATCCCTCATTTGGTGATATTCTGACTGCAGATGCTCGAAAACGTAGAGAAGTAATTAAATCTGTAGTTCCTATGCTTCTAGATCCTGAAAACGATTCCGCACATTTGGTCTTCAACAAAACACCATTAGTAATAAGAAATAAGGATACGTTATGGCTAATAGAATGTTTTCAAGCTGAAAAAATTGAAAAAAATCAACTAGTATGGACACAATTGATATGGTATTCTTTTGATTCTAAAGAAGCTAAACAATTGGATGCAATTCTTAATGAATGTTCTTGCAGTCCAATGCTCGCTGAAAAATTTCAAGGGTGTTTCAAACCAGTTGAGTTAAACTCACCTGAAGCACAGAAAATGAAAGATGACTACTTCGAGTATGAAAACGATTCAATAATTAATCAAAACCCACCTCTAATAGAACCAACGCCATCAGAACGTATTGCTAAACTCTTGGATGATTTTCATTCAGGAAAATTAGATGCTTGGTGGCAGTTAAACATGGAAATTACTCTTCAACCGAATAGTACCCACTATGGAGATGAGCTCGAATCAGGTATAACAATTCTTTATGGATGGAAAGAAGCCGATAGTGTTACTAAAGAGAAGATAGTTAGTGCTGCAAAAATTTATTTGACTGAGTATGACCTACAGACACCTACATGGCTGGGTAAAAATGTCATTTATCCGCCTGCATATGCTGGTTATAGAGCAATTCAATTGTTGTTAAAAGAAGATCCAAATTATATAATTCATAATGCCATCTGGGAAAAATGGGCTCCAGTAATCCTTGACTATTCTAGGTCAGAGAATAAAGAACTAGTAAAGTTAGCTTATAATCATGCTCCGAATGAAATTATTCAAACACTATTGATACTGATTGATAAAGAAAATGAAATATATGACCACATTTTTATCATTCAGAAGGTTAAACACTGTTTGGATGAGCATCTGGCCAATGCCATCCTGATTAAGGCTAAAGATAAAAGTATGAAACCTGAATGTATGGGTTCTTTATTAGCAGTTCTTCTTGAAAATAAGAATGAAGAAGCTGAAAAATTTGCGGTATCGCTTGTTTCTTTGGAACTGCTTGCAAATGCGGATAGTAGGCTTAGATCCATTGTTGCAGCGAAAGTGCTAATGAATCATGCTGTTGATTGTGGTTGGGAAGTCATTTGGCCTATAATTCAAGAAGATGCTGAGTTCGGTAAAGAAGTTATTTCAGCATTAGGGGAATATGGTTTTAGACAATCTACAAATAGCATTGGACACAGACTTGCCGAAGAGCAATTAGCTGATCTATACATCTGGGTTGCTCGTCAATATCCACATTCACAAGATCCTAAATTTGAAGATGCACACATTGTTGAAGCCAGAGAAAACATAGCCCATTGGAGAGACTCCATTTTTACGGCCCTCAAAATGCGAGGCACTCAGAAATCATGTGAGGCTATTAGTCGAATATCTAGTGAACTGCCAGATTTGGATTGGTTGAAATGGACATTGTTAGACGCTCAAAACATTACTCGCCGTAATACCTGGGTACCACCTCAGCCACGGGATATACTCAAAATGGTAATCAAGCAACATACAGATAATTTAAATAATGAACCGATTTCAATATTCGATACTTTACTGCTGGAACCAAATATATATGGGATCGGTATAAATGTGAAAAAACTGTGGAAGAAAATACATAAAAAGTAGATGAGTATAGATTCTCAAAATGAAGCTGTTGTTTGAGTTAACAATACTTCAAATGTTTTAGAGAATTTCGATAAACATGCTCTCTTCAGCATCACATCTTCCTAAAATATAAATAATAGCCAAGTAAATTAACAAACATGGATGATTAATTGGTTTTGCACTTAATGAAAAATATAAACGTCTTCAATCGGTTGGAGATAAGCTTGCTGAAATCGAATCATTGATTGACTGGAAACCATTTCGTCCCATTCTCGAATCGATGTACAATAATAAAACAGCTTCAGGCGGTAGGCCTGAAGCTGATGTCATTGTCATGTTCAAAATGCTTGTACTGCAACAATGGCATGGTCTTTCTGATGCTGAACTTGAGCGACAATGCATTGATAGAATCTCCTTCAGGAAATTTCTTTCATTTCCTGAATATGTACCAGACAGTACAACTGTCTGGTCATTCCGAAAGAGGATTATCGATAATGGAAAAGAAGAGCAAATATGGACTGAAATGCAGAAGCAGCTTGATGCTCTTGGATTGAAGATCAAAAAAGGAATGATCCAGGATGCTACTTTCATCCATTCAGCTCCAGGACATGCTAAAGCTGATGAACCGAGAGGAAAAGAAGCAAAAACAAGAAGAAGTAAGGACGGAACCTGGACAAAGAAAGGTGGTAAATCCTTTTTTGGTTACAAGCTCCACACGATCATCGATAAGGATCATGAATTAATAAGAAGATTCAAAACAACAACTGCATCAGTCCATGATTCTCAGATAGATCTCTCTGAATTGAATGAAATTGTATACAGAGATAGAGGATATTTCGGAGCAGTTGCAAAGGGTTTTGCTGCAACAATGCAAAGAGCTGTGAGAGGACATCCATTAGAAATAGAAGACATTCTGAGAAACGGAAGGATCAGCAGACAAAGAGCTCCAGGAGAACGAGTATATTCTGTGGTCAAAGAAGTATTCAATGCAGGAAAAGTTCTTGTAACCACAGTGGAAAGAGTAAATGTAAAGATGCTTATGACAGCTTTTTGCTTTAACTTACATCAGTTGAAGACACTCAAACATAAAGGAATTATTTAGGATAGCGGTAGCTATCCTAAAATCAAGGAAAAAATGAAAGAAATGAAGCAAAAATTGAAAAAGATGAATAAACGCCACTTTAAGTTTATGTTGAAATAAAAAACAGAGGGTTAATCAGAATCCTCATGTTATATTTCTATTTTTCAAATTGACACCTTCAAAATAGAAATATATTAAATCTATTATTAATTTGTTTTGTTTAAGCCTTGAATAACGGTTTGCGGATATGAATCACCGATCTTCTACAAGGCACACAAGTCCTGCATGTTCTTTAAGCTCTAACTCTGTGCCCTTTTTCCAGCCTTTCAGATCCGCAATACTTTTAGGTATGGTTATACTAAGTCTTCCAGAGGATTCCTGAACTTTAACTTTTGACATGAAAACACCTTAATCTATACATTAATGTCAAAGTTATAGATAAGGATAATGTAGAGTCACTTCAGTTAAACAATATGAAATAATTCTGTTGATAAGGAGAACCTTTAATGTTTATAGCAGTGTACAAAGATAAATGCACAGGCTG
>AMWB02030164.1_pt1 | contig 24681 bp, 30 predicted proteins | sample 200311 | NCBI WGS metagenome assembly AMWB02 (sample SAMN02737377, study PRJNA173069) | bioreactor metagenome | biome: anode biofilm in microbial fuel cells | place: USA: California | collected 2010-12-16 | reverse complement strand
CTGTGTGCGCGACATCGAGTGAGTGCACCGTCGGCTTCGCGGGGTTCACGCACCTCCCCGATAAACCAACCAACAAGAAGTGCAACTACTGCGGGAGGCCACACGCAACCTACACCTGCCCACACTGTGGAGGTTATGCCAAATGAACACATCCGGTTTCACTGAGAAGTGCATCGGCCTCAAAGAGCACATCAACCTGTTCGATAAGACGGCCTTCGTGTCAGTCAGCGACGGCTCCCTGAGTCTGGCCGAAGTGGAGGCCATGCTGGGTTGCCTGCACCTCCTCCAGACGGACATCGGCAAGATGATCTACCGCCTTAACCAAGCCAAGTCCAATCTGGCCCTCGAAGAGGCGCTGCCTCCCATGGCGCTGGATCTGGCCGATCTGTAGTAGGAGTCCGCAGTGGTAAGGAACGTCACAGAGATCCAGGGCAGGTCGGCACCACGACCAAAAGAGCCACGGCTTGAGATCACCATGGAGTGTGTCCTTGAGCCTGAGTTCGAGGTCATCATCAAGCGCAAGGGCAAGCCCACCATCCTGCTGCAGGCCAGTGAGGTGGAGCTGGACATGGCCTACGAAACTAAGGACATCATGAACGACGACCTGGGCATAGTCCATCGGGCGGTGGTCGGTCGCACATTCACCATCAAAGGGAGGATGTAATGACAGAAGAGGATCTGCACGCAAGGGTCATCAGCATCACGCAGGCTGATATGCTGAAGGATCCACGCGCATCCAGGACATACGTGAAATCACAGGCCGTAAGCATCTCACTGGATATCGCAACCGGCTGCGCTGTGAAGTATCTGTCTGAACTCATCCAGATCAAGGAGGAGATGTCAAAGCGCTCCTTGAAGGACCAGTTCGCAGCGCACACAGCCAAGGAGAACGAGAAGGAGATCAAGCGCCTTGCCGATGAGATAGATCGGCTGCGTGAGGAGCGCACCAAGCTGGTTCACGATCTGGCCTCCACGCACTCCGACCTCCAGTGCATCGTGAACAAGGTCCAGCGGCTGCAGCCTGGAGGGTCCCCTCCGCCTGGAGGGTCACCAGTGGTTTTGGTCTACTGGATCGTCGATACCATGCTGGACAAGCAGATGGCCAGCTTCGTCAAGACAGGAGTGCAACAAGCATGACACCACATGAAGAGATCGAAGCCCTCAAGCAAAAGCTCAAAGAGTCCGAGAACTACAACAGCAAGCTGGTTTCCCTGCTGATGACCCTGGGCTCCAATCTGCGTGACCACGCCATCATGCTGCGCAGGGACGCCAGGATGCTACAGGGTCTCCAGAGCCGAGTATTCAAGATGGCCGACACCCTTGACCACTACGCTGCTGGGCTGCTGCTCGGCACACTCACGAAGGAGAAAGCGAATGAGCAAGCGCCCAGTAATTAAGGCATCACTGATCCCGACCCGCAGGCTGCCCATCTACGAAGTCATCATCTGGCTGCTGGTGTTCGACAGGTTCGGAGCGCCTGGGTGGCTGTGGTGGCTGTTCGGCGTGGCCTCCACGCTGTGGAACCTCTTCATCCTCTACAGCATCTCGCAGCAGGAGGAGTGTGAGATTGACATCAAGCTCCCTCCACAAAAGATGACCTTCATTCCGCCCGATGTGCCCCCAGGCACCAGATAGAAAAGAGCCCCGGAGATCCGGGGCTTTTCTTATGCACCAAGCTGAATGTCTATCTGTGTGCTTCCTACCAGTATGTCCCCATCCGAGAGTGTCGCTTTGAGCTTCACGAGGTAGCTACACCCCAGCACGCCGTCCTTGACACGCTGCATGACCCATGTGCTACCGGCACTGGCCACAACGGCACCGTCCAGGATCGCGTCCACTTCGGGTTGGGTCTGAGAAGCGCCCTCAAGCTGGCTGATGGAGGCGGATGCGGACACGATGGTTCGGTCCTGCAGCCTCTTGGCGAAGTTCTGGCCGATGGTCAGGCGCTCGCCAGGGTCCTTCGAGAATCGTGTGATGGCCATACCTGCTTCTCCTTGTAGTGAGCGTGCCGCCAGATCCCACCGTGGGACGGGCGCATTGTCTGTGAACATCGTGCTCCGGTGTGAGAGGCTCCACATGGGGAGCACACCAGTGTCCTCCATCGCCGTAGAACGCGGTGCTAGGTTCCACGAGATCGTGCGCGTGGGTTCGTAGGCCGAGCTTCTCACCGTGAACGTCACAACGCTGGAGCTGAGCGTCAGGACTGCGGTGGGGATGTGATGCCGTGCCACGCTTCTGAAGGCAGGTATCCTTGGCGACAGGGCGAGGTAGTTGACACCTGGGCGGTAGATGGTCCTGAGCTTTGGTGTTTGCGCTGTGACGCTCACAGCGGCCACTGGGATGGGGAAGCGCCTGATGCTCCTCAACTCAGGGGTGAGCCCTGTGATCTGTGCGCCTGATGCTGGAGCCCTGAAGATATGCCGGAAGCTGGGTGCTGAGGCTGTAAGGACGATTGCGGCAGCGGCGTGGAGAATCCACTTCTGGACCTGCTTGAAGACTGGGACCTGCCCAGCCAATGCAGAGGCCATTACCGGCACGCCGTGACGCAGCCTGAAGGTGCCAAGTGCTGTGGTGAATGCCAGCCCACGGTCAGGTATCGCATAGCGCGTGGTGACCAACATGCGCAGTGCCGGTGCCACGCCTGCCAGCGCCAGTGCCCTCGATGGAATGGCAAAGCGCATGACCGACTTGAAGGCAGGCGCTACGCCCGCCAGTGCCAACGCCCTGGGTTGAGCACCAAAGCGTGTCCTCACGGTGGGCGTGAAGGCGCTGACCGACACGTTGGCGATAGGGACAGCAAAGCGCATGACCGACTTGAAGTCAGGCGCGTAAGCCGTCAGGCTGGCTGACTTGGCTGGCACTTGATAGCCGACCTTCCAACGCAGCGCGGGTGCGAGTGCGGTGATGGCTGCCGAGGCCGTTGGGACACCCCAGCGCAGACGGAGCTTGGGTGCCTGAGCCGTTACCACCATGGCCGCCACCGGCACTGAATACTTAGTGACTATGACTTGGCTGAACGCAGGGCTTAGCCCGGTGGTGGCTAACGACCCTGCAGGGACCGGGTAGCGTGTGGTGGTGCCTGACGACACCGGCCACCAACCAGACCCGGCAGGGCCGTGGACGGGCGAGACTTCAGATAGGTTTCGTCTGGTTACGAACCTGCTCCAAAGAAAAGCCATCACGCTGCTCCAACTACCATGTTACCAGTCAAAGTTCCAAATGCTGTTCCTACTGCGTAAGTGGCAAACTGTATGCAGGCGCTCTGGCCGACCTTTGACATTCTTGTCAACGCCCAGTCGGCGATCCAGTCGGAGTTGGCGGCTGGGACACTGAATCCACAAATGCGCCGGGTGGCCGTGACACCGAAGTTGCCAGCAGTGCCAGTTGTGGCACTTAATGTTACGGTATTAACGCCCTTAATGCCCTTCACGCCTCCAGGCACGATGCGATAGCGCCTATAGGCGGGGACCGATGCAGGTAGAGCCACAACGATGTTCGCTGTCGTGTCGTCGTCATAAGTCACATTGACTGTGGCATTCACCGCCGTGGACCCTGTGGGGGTATACCACTCCAACCACCAATCAACATCCCTGCCGGTCGATAGGCACCTACCCTGCGTGGCTGCGCTTGCGATTGTCCCATTCACTGATTGCGCGGATGTGGAGGTCCCTGACAGGCCTGCCATGTGCCCAAGCCTATCCTGTATGACGTAGGGCTGGTTAGCCACGCTAGGCCGAATGGTGGCCGCAAGCAGCCTCATCGTCTTAGTGGCTTCGCTATTCACCATGCGCCAGTTGATAGCACCGCTATTGGTGTAGAGTGGAGAACCCCAGGTTGTAGGTGCATTGCCCGCAACTGGGCTACCTCCAGCCATCCAGCCAGAGTAGTCAAAGCCAGACACTGTGGTGATACTGGCTTTGTAGAAATCCTGATTGAACCCAGCGCTTTCGGCTCCGGCAATAGCAGCTATGATGTCAGCCTCTGTCAGGAAATCAGTCATCAGCAACCTCCACAAGGTAGATCACATCGAAGGCATTGGCATATCCCTCTGGTGTATATGTAAGGAATGCTGTTGAGCCCATGACAAATTCGACTGTGTATACATCTGGAAATGCGCCGTCGAATGGGGCTAGCACTTTGACCTTAGAGCCTTGTTGGATGCTCATTATGCCTCCTAGGTCAGAGTGAAGATACCAGCGGCATTCCACTCGATGACGCCAGTATTGCCAGCAGCGATGTTCACATCGGCGGGAGCAGAGTCCAGGAGCAGGTAGCCTACCAGAGGATCTACTCTTCCGTTCAGAGTGCCCACAGCCCTGACAACAACATAACGGAATGTTAGGCCAGCTCCAGATGCCACGATGTTGACATCATCAGCGTCGAATTTCACTGATGCACCGGAGCGAGTCCACACCACATTGGCAAGGCTGATACCGCCACTAGTATAGCCGTTGGCCGTTGCCAGCTCGCCGTTGATGTCCGCGTAAACGGCATCAGCATTGAGGTCAGGCACGAAAGTGCTCGTATGGAGTGACGCCTTGAACGAGTTTGTATTGAGGTCAAAAGTCCCATCCGCCAGATATTCACGGAAGGAGTTGAAGAAGGTAAGAGCGCTAGGTGCGGCCATGATGGGCTCCAAATGTGGCGGGGCTGTTACACCCCGCCTGTGTTATTTGATCAACTGATGGGTGGTCTGCATACTGCACAGCCTTACTTATGTAGTGTACTTGACTAGAAGCGAATACCACCCTTCACACTTACCTCGTAGTCCTTCACTTGCGTGTGCAGATATGTGGTTTGTCGCACTTCACACCCAACACGCATCCATGCAAAGTCACGGTCATAGAACACACCGATGGACCTGGATGGGGCTGTTGAAGCACCGATTACAACACCAAAGGCATTCTTGAGTTCAGAGAGTTTGATACGCTTCACGACTGGAGAGTCGTTACCATCGATCACAGTCCCGTCTGGGGAGGACACGACCGCATGGGTCTGACCGTCCTGCGTCTCGTAGATCGTGGTATCAACCCGCACGTCCGATGGCCCTGAGGAGGGCTGCTGTGGGAGTCCCGTCGCGCTTATACCACTCGCTGCGGTAGGGGCCACACTTGACTGCCCATGGGGTCGGATCGTTGCGCTTATCGTTCTTTGAACTTTTGCTCCCTTTGTGAGTTCCTGCTTTGGCTTTGGCTTTGGCTGTGGGTTGGTTGTTGGTGTCTTGGCAAGACGAAGGCTTCCGTCCGAGTTCCGCTTCTCTGGTTCCGCCACTTCGGTGATCGTCGTTTGCCTGTTCTTGACCCAGAGAGTCCAAGCTATCGAGAGTCCGCCTATGACCCCTAGACACAGGGCCACGGCCAATCCGACTAGAACGTTCCTTACGGTCAACCACCTGCTCACGACGCTCCTCCTTGGTTCGGGGTTCCCGAGTTCTGGGTTTGGAGATTCGCATTGAGTATTCCTTTGCGTGTGAGGTTCTGGTGCTTCTTCGCTGAGACTGCAAAGCCAGTCGAGACAGTCCAGAGGGCAGACACAGCAGCCCAATAAACCGCATTTGCGACTTGGAAGAAGAGGTAGACCGAAACGCCACCGATGGTGGCAAGTGCGGCGCAGTAACATAGGAGCATTCCGTTTGAAAGCCATACGACCTTCGTGCTGGACACCCCAGATCCGCCTGTGGAGCTGACAAGCTCGTAGGAGACCTTTGCGAGCATGTCTGCCATCTTCTGGAAGAAACCCTGCTCTTCTGGAGGTGTTAGGATGCTAGACGACATTATTTTTCCTTATGTAGTGTGGCTTTTAGGTCACGCATATCTTCACGAAGAAGACACAGGTTCTTGTTGCATTCGCTGCGAGGGATGAAGCCCTCGCTCACCCAGAGACGGTGCTCAGTTACGAGCAGCTTCGTCTCGTGGATCATGCCCTTTACCTCATCGAGCATGGCGGCGAACCCGTCAAGCCGCGCTAACGTCTCCTTGCTGTCCTGATCCCTTCTTCCGTATTCTCGGGCCAGCAAGAAGCCGAGAGATGGGATGAAGACCAGCGTGCACAGCGACAGTGCGCCCGTAAGAACCCAGGCCGCTGTCGCTGCGTCGGGAGTGAAACTCATGGTCCCTCCGGTGAAAGTCCGATCTACTCAGAGACCGGCAGGTTGGCCTTCAGTTCGTAGAGCTGCGCGGCCAGACGCTGCACTTCGTCCTGATAGGTTTTCAAAGCTGCGATGGCTTGTGCTGTGATCTCACCAAGGATGTCCTTGGCCCGACACGAAGAGGGGTCGAAGGTTTCCGTGTGCGGAGGGAGTTCCGTGAGGATATGCCCTTCTTCGACCACAAGCTGTGCGCATTCAAGCGTCAGCATGGCAGGGAACCCCTGATCTGGGTCCAAGTCGATGCGGAGCTGGCGAGGCTTGTGAATGATCATGTGGTCCCCTCAGATGAAATAGGAGCCTGCGACACGCAGGCCGGTGTTTGCTTGAAGGTCCGTCACCGTGACCTGCGCGGCGGCGGCTGAAGGAAGGTTGTTGAAGAAGGTGATGCTGCTTGTTGACGCAACGATCTGTGCGCACAGATAGCTGGCGTTCGCCAAAGTGTTGGCGAAGACACCGACCGTCTGAGCCGTTGGCGCTGCGGCTGCATAGAACGGCAGCCCAGAGAACAGCAGGTTGCCAGCAGGAGTCCCCTTAGCTGTGAGGATGCACAGCGCCTGGAAGGTGATCTGCCTACCCACCTTCGTGTAGCTGCCCTCCTGCGTTCCGTAGGTTTGGGTCCCGGCTGTGGTAGAGCCAGACACTGTCGGCGTGAAGGTGCCCTCTCCGTAGAATATCTCCCATGTGCTGTTCGTGTAGCGGTATATCTCTCTCACATTGGTGGAGGCCCGCTGGATGAGCCAGCCTTCTTTGGGTGTGAAGAACTCCCACGCGGTAGCTTTGACGTTGTAGCGTGCGATCTTGCCACCCTGCGCAGCCCACGCACCTGTGGGCGCTGCTCCGATGATGTAAGCGTCTCCATCGGCGGGGCTGCCTGGAGGTGTGTTGGTGAGGTATCCAAGCACGCGGGCCATGCCGAAGAAGTCCACACCACGGAACAGGGCTAGGATCTCCGTGAGGTGGGAGTCCCCGGCGTCGCCGTGGCAGAGCAGCCCGAGGTTGGGTCCTAGGGTCAAGGTCATGAGTTCAATCCTCCTAGATACATGCCAAGTCCGATCCCCAAGCCGGTCATGAAGAAGGGCTTGGCATAATTATACTGCGAATTTTTACCAGCGCTCACGGCACGCCACCTTGCATATACCGGCAGTGTTGTGCTACCATAGTCGGCCAATCTTTGGACAGCCGTGTAGGTAGTGCTGGGTGTGGCCAGCCCGGATACCGTTCTGAGGACGGCCAGCGTGTCGCCTCGGACAAACTCCACAGTGTAGGTGCCGTCAGCAGTGGCCGTCGCTGGGTCGAACTGTGCAGTGACGGTTCCTGTCGGCAGCTCCGCCTTATTGCGGTGCACCCCTGTGAGGTCCACACTGGCCCCCACGCGAGTGGTCCACTCGGCATTGTTGACCTGCAGGTAGCCTGGAGGGTTGGGGCGCCCCGGCATCGCGGCGGCGACGCTCGGTGGGTTCTTCGAGATGGTTGACGCCTGCGCCTCCGTCAAGGCTCCGCGAGGCCCCGTCGTGCGTGCCTGTATGGATGTGCCCAGTGAGATGCCAGCGCCGTAGTTGGCGATCACGGAGTCAGGTATGAAGAACTGCCCGTCACTCACGAACCAGATACGCTCGCCTGCGCTGTGAGGCTGATTGCCTGTGTTGAACAGCCCGCGCCATACGCCTTCAAGCGTGATGGTTGTGTCGCTAGTAAACAACACATTGGAGAAGCCGATCCATTCGCCAGTGGTCTCGAAGTAGGCGAGGTTGAGGCCGGACCTGATGCCGTTATCAGTCGTGAACTGCAGCGCGTAGACGCCGTTCAGGTTCTCCAACACAAGCGTGTCCGACAGGTCCGTCATGCTCGTAGCGTCGTAGTTGTCCCGCAGCGTGGCCGTGGGTGTGAAGGTAGCTATTGAGCCCAACATCGAATACGCGCCGCTGCCGACCATACCGTAGATGTCCGCACCGAGGCTGCCCTCATTCGGCTTCGCGCACACGTAGACGTATTGAGGCATATCGGTGCTCTGGTTGAAGAAGTAGGGCAGCTCGATGATGGTCTGATTCACCACAGCGATGGGTGCAGGCACAGGATCAGTCCAGTCGGGATCTCCGCCATCCACAAACGCCGTATTGGGTAGGTCAAACACGTCCTGCATAACCGTCAGCCTGATCTTCCCATCCTTGGGCAGGCCGACCGCAGCCTTCACCACACGCACGGCCATGGAGGAGATGCCGAGCGGAGCCCACGTCAGCTTGAACAGGTCACCGGGGCCGTAGGCGTAGCTCTCACGGTCGGCTATGAGTTCGATCTTGGCGAAGGGCTGTGAACGTGCGTTCAGCTCTCGCCACGCAACACGGTCAGCAAGAGACGCCAGCTTGATCTCAGGCATGTCGAGGCTCTTGCTCACCACGTCGTTCTGGATGTTCACATTGCCCTGATCTTGGGCCACACGCTGGGCCTCAAGATACCCAGTGGCTCGGCTCACATAATTGATTGCGATCTCGTTGGCGGTCCCATCGAACGTGGTAACGGTGTAGTCGGTTATCTCGTTTACGTTCGACGTGTCGAGGACGGGCAGCGTGTCAACATCGTAGCCGCCACGGATGAGCTTGATGGTGAACTTCCCAGTCCTGAAGTCGCGGTAGACCTGCGCGTCCACGATGGAGCAGATGCGCTTGACCACCTCATCGATGTGGCCTTCCTGGTCCCACGCCAGCGAGAGACCGAAGCCCTCGTTGTAGAACTTCGTGGCCGCCGCCTGGAAGGCCGCCGTATCCACGAGCGTGGTCGGGACGCTCTGACCCCACTCCCTATTGGTCAAACACTCATAGATGATCTCAGCGGCGTTGGCGTCGTCGCCTATCTTCCCGTCGTTGGAGCTTCCCAGCAGGTTGGGGTATCGGCTTACTTCAACCGACAGCGGCTTCGGCTGTGGCGTTGTCCCGATGTAACCCGACATGTTGGTCTTCGTCACCAGCTTGCGCACAACGCGGGACCTGTATTCCAGGCCCTCCCAGTAATGCTCCACCACGACGACCCACTCTTGGTAGGACTGCCCAAGGCCGCTGGGTCCAATCCACACTAGGTTGGCGATGTTGCGGTAGCCAGGAACCTCGGCACCCAGGCGGGCTATCAGGTAGGGGTCTCGTTCGTTCAGCCCGTTGCCGGGGTAGTAGACAAGGTTGGCCCTGTAACCACCGCCACGCTCCTTGCCGCCATACGCGCCCTCATTTGACACAGCGATGTTGGTGACACCGGATGCGGAGCCAGTCCATATAACAAGCTCCTCAAGCCAGATGCGGTGGAGAGTCGCGCTGCCGTGGCAGCAAGCTAGGTGCTGACCCCAGTAGTATTCAAAGCCGACTGTGACGGTTTGGCTTGAGCCGCCAAAGCCCAGGAAGCCCTTGGTCTCGTATTTCTTGGTGATCTTCTTGGTGCCGAAGTCCCCATACCACGCAACCATGGATTGCCGCAGGCGCACCTTGCCCCACACGACCGGCACATGCTTGGTTGGGTCGATGGTGGGGAAGCTGGCCTCGTCTTCATTGGCCGCTTTAGCGTTCTCATACTTCGGCTTCTCAGCAAGAAGCGCCGATGCAATCATCGACGCGATCCACACGAAGAACATCATCCAGAAACCCATCTATCCCTCCAGTCCGACAACATAGGGGTTTTTCGTTGGTGTAAACGGGAAGCCGCCGAAGTTGATCGTGTTGTCGAACTTCTCTTTGCAATCACCAAAGACGCCGCTGACCTTCTTGTATACGTGATCGCATCCAGGTGTGACCTTGCCGGTGTGGCTTATGGCCAGCCCAGGGATGGGGACCCTGATTACCACGGTGCTGCCTGTGCTGGATACCACCTGCGCATAGCGCCTCACCTCGCTTATCCAGATGCTGCCGTAGCGCCACCAGTTCACAGGCTTCCCGGCGAAGTCCGCCGATACCAGCGTGAGCTTGTCGTCGCTGATGCCGGTGATTGTGATGTTCTTCGAGAAGTTGGCCTCGACGGCTCCACACGCCGTCCCGTAAAGCCTGTGGCGGCACATGGGTCCGTAGGTGTGCCTGAAGCTGCTCTTGCCGTAGACCTTCTCAACGGGCTCACACAGAAGCTCTGCCTCAAATGAGTTCTCATCAATGGAGGCGGATATGACCTTCCCCTGCCACCGCATCAGGCGCTCTGAGTCGCCAAGCATCATGCGATACACGGTGACCCAGACGGGATCGTTGGGCGCTCCCTTCACCAGCATGTCCACGACAGGATGATCGGGCGTGGTCTTGATCTTCAACTGCGCGTGCCGCACCTCCTCCGAGAACTCGGGCTCATTGCGTGTGTGCGGGACGGTGGCGAGATATAGCTCCTGCCCGATCTGCACATCCTGATCCCAGTCCGTGAACCTCCAAGCGTCGGTGTAGCGCGTGAAGAGATACAGCTCCTGTGGCGCGGCACCGTAGGCACTCTTTTCTAGTGCGTCGATGCTCACAGCTTGATCTCCTTAACGGGTATGGTGCACTCCGCTGCCTCCGTCGTGTGCCATTGCAGCTCGAACTTGTCAGTGTCGAGTCTGCAGTATTTCAGGAAACAGATATTGTCAAAGCTTGCGTTCGTGTAGGCGGCGCCGAAGCTGCTGTTGATAGTGAGGATCTCGTTCTCGCCTGATTCGCCGCTGCTCGTTATGGTCTTGATGATGTAGGTTCTGTCGGCCTTCATGAAACAGAGATACTTTCTGTTTGCATGTTGGTTCACGAACTTGGTGTAATCCATCCTCTGGACAGTGATGCTCATGTCGGTCGGTGCGATAGCAGCCGACAGCTCAACGTCCCTCGTGTAGGATGGCATCCAGAACGGAACCAGCCTGCCCTTGCAGTAGTCCAACCACGCCAGGAAGTCAGAAATGGCTTTGCGCCCCTTCAGCAGGAACCTCACAGAGGTGCTCTGTGTGGCCATGTCGGACTTCGCGTAGACCGTCCAGCCACCTCTCCCGAAGTCCACGGTCTCCATGACACGTTCCCACGGCATGGCTGTCTCTGGCTCAGGCTCTGCATACAGAATGGGGAGGCCGTCGTGCGTGGCGGTGTATGGGCTGGTGCCAATGCGGTTGGTCCCCCAGCCAGTCTTCGGCTCAAAGGAGAATGTGATGGTTCCGGACAGCACACGGTTGAGGTGCCGTGTGGTTTCGATCTTGGTGCTGAGCCTGCCAAGTCGGCACGGAATGAAGCGCGTCCCGCTGGGCCAAGCCGAGTTGGTGGGCTTCGTCAAAGCCACGCTAGCAGCAGACACTGACTGGATCTCCACAACCTCGCTGTGAGTTTCATCCTGCCACAGAACGGCTAGCTGCCCAGCGTTGATGTCGTAGTAGGGTGTGTCAACGGAGATGGAGGTTGCACCCAGCGCTACGGCTGCTTTGACAAACTGCCAGTCAGTCCATACCGGGACGGCGAACACGCGCTGCTGCCACCCATAGAGCTGGTTACCAAGCAAGCCAATCTTCTGCCCACCATCGAACAGGATATTGTAGCTGATGGACCGTCGCGGATTCTGACGAAGCCTGATCCTCTGCTCCGTTTGGTCAAAGGCTGGGATGATGTCTGTGGACCATTCGAGAGTTTCAACCGGCTGCGTGTATTTCCAGTTGGGGCGGAATACCCACGCGATGAGGCGCGTGCCCGTGACACTGACAGCAGGTGTGGCGATTCCCTGGAAGACCCAGTTGATGGAGCCCACCACGGATGCCTGACCGTTGGCGTTGATGGTGATGTTGTAGTCTCGGCTCTTGTTTGGACCGTAGCCGCAGGGCTGGCCATCGGCGTTAGTGACAACGACGCCATCAAGGTTAGTAGTGCCCCAAGACAGGAGCCTCTGCCAGTATCTGGAGGTAGACCACACCACCGCAGTGTATTGTTTCGCAGCCAACACGAGCCCCGCGTCGATGGCCTGCGGCAGGATGATGATCTTCTCCCGCAGCTCGTTGAACGGGCTGGGCATACGCTCCGCCGTTTGGCCGGTGGTGCCCCAGTGCTCCACCTCAATGGGCTGTGCGGCGGGGCTCGTAAGGCCAAGCTCCCTGCTCACAGCCGTGCCAAATCCGCACGTGATCACACCGGGCACAGCAGGGCCGTAAGGCCAGGAGAACCCGATGGACACAGCCTTCATCGGGGGCTTCTCAGTTCCTGAGAAGTTGACCATTTTAGACTTCCTTCTTCACTGCTAACTTCGGGAAGAACATATAAGTAGAACCGCCGTATGTTATCGTTCCGCGATTCGCCACATTGTTCCTGCGCGTCAGGAACTGATACGGCAGCTCACCCACGGGCGACATCGTCGTTGTGGCTCCACGCTTAACGTAGAGCATGATAGGCAGCAGTAGCTGCAGCCCAAACCCAGATGGCCCAGACGCCATATACGTCCACTTTGTTGTGGGTATGTAAGCACTAAGCCCGCTCTCATTGTAATCTGCGTCATAGCAGTCACTGCCACCCACATTCCCTGTAGCTCCATGCGGAGTGCTAGCCGGTCCATTTATGCTGTAGCCGCAAACAGTGAACCATCTCTCAGACCCGTCGGCATCGCATGTAAAGTAGGCAGTAGGCTCGCTATTGAAGCTAGCAGCAGGTGGCGGAGATGTGAGACCAAATCCCGCAGAACTCGGAAAGTGCGAAACACCGCCATTCCAGTAGTAGGGTCCACGTGAACCGATGAGGTAACGGCCACCAGTCCAAGCCCCATACTTAACGACAGTCCTACCCCACCCTATGAAGCTAAATAGACCGGCAGACCTCTCAACCACTGCGAAGATGTGGTCACCGTTGTCATAGGAGAAGAAGTCGTAACTGAGCCCAGCGCCAGAACCTAATGCAGTCATAGCACAGCCAATCGCGCCGTATGACACGCCAGCCGTGTCGTCGGCATAGAATGGTGCGCCTGCATCGATGAGCCATTTCCAGGCAGATGCGCCAGCATTGTATGATGTGCCCATAGTTACGCAGAGGGCATACCCTGCGATGCTCGCTGTCCAGGAGCGCGCAAAACCGCCATTAGCAGTAGCAGTCTCATTATTTGAAGCACGGATACTGACGTAGTCACCACCACGATGGCCTACCCAAGCCCATCCAGTACCCATCGCAGCATTGCGATCCCTGGTCCAGCCGTTGGCTTCACAGAAGGCAGCAAGTTTCTGCAGGAGGTCACTGGTGCTTGAGTATGTGCCTGTTTCGTAAGCCATGTGAATCTCCTAGTTCAGTGCAAAGGCGCAGTATTGATCCTGCGCTGTGTTGAAGACATTCGGAAAGACCACATGCGTAATCTGACCTTTGGTCACAGTATTCTCAGCCGTCTGTGCGTAACCTGGAACTGCATAGACACCATCAAACTCACCCAGCATCGCTGCATTTGTCGAGTAGTCGCCTGTCGGATCATGAATGATGACGATAGGCCGTGGCATATATGAGCCATCAAGGCACTCACGCTGATTGAGCATACAGGTATTATTGGTTGTTCCGAACGGCATCCAAGGATACAGGAACCCAAGGTATGTAACCTGATCGGCGACAACCGAGCCCATCGTAACCATGCCAAGGACGTTACCAGTGGGCATCCTGAACAGCCCGGAGTGCCTGTTCTTAGTGTCAAGATCGTTCGTGTTGTATCCTCGCCAGTAAGCGTGTGTCTGCAGAGTTGTGTCAGAGAAGCGCCTGCCGGTAAGGTATCCGTGCGACCCACCGCAGAACATCGGGAATGGGTGTGCATTGGGGCTCAGATAAGTGCGTAGAAATCCAAGATAGGCATGTTGATAGACGTTCGACACCTTCGCGCAGAGGCGGAACATCTGCCCATTGGCGCAGAACCAGTAAGGCAGAGAGGCGTTCCACAGGCCGACGTATGGGTTGATCCACGTAGCGGCATTGAGTGCTCCTGGCTGTGCTAGCAGGTGAGTCGCCCCTGCGTCATAGCCTGTCAACCATGTGAGGAAGATGTTGTAGTAGTCAGCGCCCGTGTCCTGGACGCAGGACGCGCCCATGTATATCTCCTTCGTCCCGTCATTGCCCGGAGCCTTCCACACGATGTAGGGCTGCCCTGTGACGGAGCTGGTGGCCCGCGTCATCCTGGTCCACTTGGGGCATGTGTTGATCTTGAACACGTCACCCACGCTGAACGGTGTCGTTCCAGCGGTGAGTGTGAACCCGATCCTCGCGTTGGTGTAGGGCGTGCCCACCGTGGCGTCAGCAAGCGCACCAGAAACAGAACCGGCCACTGTGAAGTTTGTCGCGGATGTAGCCGTGATGGTCCATGTCTCGGCGACAGATGTTGGAGTTCCATCCCATGCCGAGATCGTGCCGTTGCCCACCCCCGTGAAGGTAGGGTCGAACGCCTTACCGTTGGTGGTCAGGAAGGTGTCGAGCCGATCCAGCAGATCGATGTAGTTGTTGGCCGTGTTGATCTCAAAGCTCATCGCAGGAGGCTCCTGATAAGTTGCGGGTTGTTTTCAATCACTCTGAGGACCGCCTTGCTGCCTGCTGGCGTGTCCAAGCTGCGAACCACCAATCCGTCCTCCAGTCCGACCGTGAGCCTGCTGTCTGACGATCCTGCAGATGGGCTGACTGCGAGACCGCCCTCTGCGAAGAAGTTCCCACCCCTCTTGATTCTACCGCCATTCAGTGCATCAAGGAATGGCACACCCACGCGCCTGACCGAGGCAGCTTTGATGACGTATTCTCCATTGGAGAGCCGGGCGGGGATGGAATCGCTCGTGCCCGTCCCAGGCCCAGCGATGTAGCCGCCGTCAGCTTTGGACATTGCATTGAAGGCGGTCGAGAACAAAGCACCCCAGCCACCACCTGCCGAGCCCATGCTGGAGAGCATCTTGGCCATCATCGCTTTGGCGATTATCTCGGTCATCATCTTCGTGAACGTGGAGAGGACACTCCTTGCGAAGTCCTTGAACGCCTCACCTGCAGACTTGGTCCCGTCCGCGAAGGATTGCCACATCTCAACCCAACCAGAGTTGATAGCGTCACCCATCGTCTTGCCGAAGTCGTTCTGCGCCGTCTTCAGCTCGGTGACCTTGGTCTTGATGTCCTCCAGCTTGAGCTTCAGCTCTGGAGACCCTACCTTGTTGGCATACTCCTCCAGTCGCGGTAACAGTTGGTCCAGTGTTGCGACATACTCCTTGTTCACATCGTTCAACTGGTTCAGCGCGTCGATGGGGGAGAGCGTTCCAGCGGCCTGCTGCTTTCGGATCTCTACCTCCTTCGCCTGCATCTCCGTGAGCGTCTGGTCATACTGCGTCTTCAGTAGGTTGAACTTCTCCTGGGCACCCTTCACGTCCAGGAAGGTGTCCAGCAAGTTCACAGACTCAGAGCCTTCGCCAAACTGCTTCACGAGCGTGTCGCGCAGTGTGCTGAACTTCGAGGCGAGGTTAGCCGTGATATCGTCGGTGCTCGTTGTCCCCTGCAGCTCATTTAATTGCGTCTTTACATCACCGATCTGCGTGATGAGTTCGTTCAGTGCCTCGCGCTGCTTGACACGGTTCTCCTCGATGATGCTGCCTTCCTGCAGCTTCAGGATGTTCAGCTCATTCTGAATCTTGACGCGCTCAGGCTCGTTGTCAGCGCCAGTTCCCATAGCACTCAGCGCGGCCTCACGTGCCTTCCTCTCCTCTCCGATGGACTCAAGCGCGAGCTGAGTCTTCCTGGTGTAGTAGTCTGTGATGGAGATCTCCTGGATCTTCAATTGGTTGTCCAGCAGCTTGTTCTCACCCTCCAGGCGTGCCTTCTCAAACGCGAGTGCAGCTTCCTGCCTAGCTTTGGCGATCCTCTCAGCAAGCTCAGCAGCCTTCTTGGCTGCGGCGGCGTCGGTCTTATCATCACCACCGAGCAGGCCGGAGATGGCGGCACGCATGTCATCCACCATCTTCTTGATGTCTTTGTCGCTACCGAAGATGTTCAGCTTCCCTGACTTCTTCTCGAAGGCGTCCAACATCCTATTGATGGCTGGAAGGCCGTTCTCGAACTGCTTCCACATGCCTTGGGCCGAGCTATTGATGTTGGATACGGTCTTCTGGATGCGCTTGCCTGCGCTCTCAAGCTCACTGGCCTGCACACCGGGCGTGATAGCACCGATCAGAACACTGTATTCAGCCAGGAAGTCGCCGATGGGCTTCAACATCTGGTTGGCGATGAGAGCGCCCAGCGAAACGATGATCGTTCCAATGGCCCTGAACCCGTCCGAGAGGGCTGCGACCGCGACGGTTGCGCCAAGCAGGATAGCCTTCACACCCGCTAGCGCCTGCTCCCATGCTCCAAGTGCGCTGCCCACCTCGTAGACAACCACCAACATGTCTGTGAGGTTCACGAGCGTAGTCTTGAAGATACCCCACACCTTCACAGCACCCTCGAACCACCCATTGATAGCTGTCTCGTTGTTCTTGATCATGGTGCTGACGGCTTCTGCCGCAGCAAGCGCACCGTGCACGATCTCAACGACGAAATTCCCAACGGCTGCGAACATGTTTTGCAGAACCGCAATGAGCGGCTGGAATCTCTCTACGATGCCGAGGTTGGAGGGGTCCAGGATGCCCATGAACTCCAGTCCAAGCATCTTCAGCTTGTCAAAGAGTCCAGCGGTAAGTTCACCGGAGAATACCTGGAAGGTCTCCTCCACGTTCGACTTCACGACCTTCCACGCTGTGGCGTTCCTGTTGGCCGCGTCGGTGTAGGGCTTCAGCTTCACAATGAGCTGATCGACGAAGTCCGCCTGCTTCTGCATGTTCCTGACATTCTCACCGGAGGTCACGAGCGTGCGTGCAAGCGTGCTCTGCTCCACCTCACGGCCAGAGATGATGGCACGAAGGGCGACGACGGCCTCTTCCTGCGGAATCACCAGGGCGGTGGCGGCGTTAGCGACACCAATTGTCAACTCACGGATCTTGTCGAGATCCTTGATACCAGCGCTGCCAGCGACGGCAAGAGCAGACTGGAAGGATTTGCCAAGCTGCTGTGATGTTGCAGCCGTGGCGAGTCCAGCCTTGCGCAGCTCGTACATCTGCTTCTTCGACATCTCAAGAGCTGCCGTGTATTTTGCCTCGCCCTCAAGTCGCTGACCGTTGGCGTCCACCATCTCATACAGCGCTGTGAGGTTGGCAGCGATGCCCAGGGTGTAGGATTCAAGCTCCTCATTCATCTTGAGACCTTCGCCGACGATGGCGGAGATGGTGCTCTTGATGGCGAGCCATGACTCACGGATGGCGAGGGTGATGATCTGCGCCGACAGCAGGCCCTTCACGAACGATCCGACACCCATCTGCTCGGACAGGTTGGCCGCCCCAAGTGTGGTGTTGTGGAGCTGATTCATCTGGAACTGCGCCTCACGCAGATCCTGCTCAACAGCCTGGATGGCCTCATGCAACCCAGCCATGGGGTTGCCCGTCGCCCTGAGGGCGTAGAGGTTCTTGAGCTTGGCCGTGATGCTGTCAATCTGCGCTCGCGCCTGCCCCATCCCCGTGTTGAGCGCCTGTGTGAGGTTACCCTTGAAGGATGCGGCCATAGCCGTGGACATGCCCCTGGCACGCTCCTCGGTTATCTGCGTCAGTGCGTTGAACTTCTTCAGCTCGTTCTGTGCATTCTCAAGGTCGGACTCAACCACCTTGATGGCGTCGCCCAGGTTCGCCACCGGGTTGCCCGACATCTTGAGCGTGTATAGAGCCCTGAGCCTCTGCGTGAGTGTATCGACCTGCGCCTGTGCATCACCGAGACCCTGCCGCATGTTGGTTGCGACATCTCCCTTGACGCTCTGAGACCACGCACGGGCGAGTTCACGGGCAGATTCCGTCGCCAGCTTCGTGGTCTCTTTGGCAGCCGTGCCGATACCGATGATGGCAGTCCTCACGGCTTGGATCTGGTCAACGCCTGTGGACTTACCTTTGAGTTCTACCGAAACACTAAAGTTGTCGGACACGTTGACCTCATTTTGCGATTTGTTTTGACATCTCCTTCCAGTGTTTCTTCTTGGAGTTTGCGTCTGCGCCGTTCGCAATCACCATATCTTCGTAGCGAAGTGCCCTGTCTATCAACTTGCGTTTCGCCACAGCCTCAGTGAATGTGATGATCTGTGTGTAGCTGTAGTCAAGGATTGCTTCCCAAGTGTGCCCGTCACTGATCAGTATCTGAATCAGCTCTGCCCATGGGACTTCATCTGCTTCAGCTCCTCCAGAGCAGGAAGCATTCGCTGGGCGAAAAAATTTCCGTTCACCTCGATCACTGTGAGGATGATCTTGGCAAGGTCATCCATGTAAAGGCCCTCTACCTCTTCCCTGGCCCATCCAAGCGCGATCACGAGAATGTCAGCCACCTCAACGTGGTGGCCCGCCACCAGCGACATGATGTCCACGTCTTCATCCATGACGTTCACGTTGATCTTCTTCAGGATGGCACTCACCTCGCCGAACTGCCGAAACTTCAAAGGAACCACCTTCTGCTCACGACCGTTGCTAAGGGTGATCGTTGTCCCGAGGCTGAGGAGGTTCTGGATGTCGTTCATGCTCTTCTCCTAGTGGAAATATGGCGGGGACTTTACGGTGCCCCGCCTAGACCGTTCTTACAGTTTACTGCTGCTGGTAGATCGCGCCAAACTGACCCAGAGTGGCGGAGCTGGGGCGGAGCAGGTCGATGAGGGCCGCGCCTTCCATGGGGAGGGTGGCGAGGTCTTCGGCGACCATGTTCAGCTCGGTGGTGGGGGAGAGCTGGACCTTGAAGAGGTCCACTGTGACGATCTTCCCGCTGTCGGCCATGTTCATGCCCACGAAGCGCAGGAAGTATTCTGTCGAGGCGGCGTTGAACATGGCGATCTCGTTCATCGCGCCGGGAGTGTAGTCCACCTTAAGTGGGCCAACGAACGGGCCACCTGTGCTGATATTCAGCAACTCGATGGTCATCGAGTAGGGCTCGATGCTGTAGTTGGTGTCCTTGGTGAGCGTCTTCGGCGTGCCGGTGGAGTCCTTGACCGCGACGGTCGTTCCATTCCGCTTGGCGGCGGTGTAGACGTGGCCCACAGCGGGCGTAGTGGAGCCGTTCAGCACCTCTCCGGTGATGGCGGTGCTGGCTGCAACATCGTTCGCGGTGCCGCTGAGCGCGAGCGCGAGGTTGGCCTTGTTGAAGTCCTCCAGTGTGAAGTTCAGACTGGTGGACTTGGATTTGACGATCTTCAGGTCGGTCTGAGCCTGTCCAGTGTAGGACTCCTGGTGCTCGATGTAGTCGATCGACATGCCGATCTTGAGTTCTGGGCAGTTGCCCACCCACCGAAGGGCAAGGGGGTTGCCGTTGGAGTCGCGCAGGCCCAGGTAGGCCTTGCCCTGTCCACGAAAATACATGGTGTTGCTCCTTAGACTGTGATGCGTGTGGTGAAGAGAAACGGCGTGTAGAGGTATCCAGCTTTATATCCGGCCCGTGCACCGTTGACACGCGCCATGGGACCATGCTCAATTGTGGGCTGCCACCCTTGCAGCGCTTTGAGAACCTTCATGATGATAGGTCCAGCTTCGTTCCTCGCAGACCTGCCTGTGATCTGGTCTTTTACGTTCCTCACGGCAACGACCACATACCAAGCCTGATCCACGAGCTGAACTTCCTTGGTCGAACTCCTACCACCTTCGCCTGACAGCACACGATCCTCGTGGTAGAGGACGTGAGCGCACGGGAACTTTTGCTGCATCTCAGGAACGTCGTTCAGGTCCGTTGCTGTGTAGATTGCCTCAAGCTCAGGGACCTGCTCGCGCAACCTTTGAACAATTTGTTCCTCTGCGGCGAAGTAGTTTTGCATCAGAGATCCTTCTCAAGGTATTTGACAATTGTCTCTGTGACTCTGTTCTGCAACCTGCTATTGAATCCGACGAACTGCCGACGTGGAATCGTCACAGAGGTTCTGAAGATCCACTTGTCAGCCACCTTGAAGCGAAGCATGGTAGCCTTCTTTGGCGTTATACGTCTTCCGAAGTTGTGGGTGGTCGCGTAGACATCGGTGAGTCCGCTCGAAGCACCCCACTCAACCCCGGTACTGCTCGCAAGGTAGTCAATGGATGATCTGAGATTGCCTTTATCCACCAACGTTTTACCGCCTTGCGTCTGGGCGCGGATAGAAGGTATGAAGCTGCTACCGTCTACGTCGCGCCCACTGTCAAAGAGAAGTTGCGTCTCAAGTTTCATCACAGCGCCGATGGACTCGTAAAGCTCTTCCAGATGCTCCATACGATCCACAAGGATCTGCAAGCTCTGAACGCACTTGTCGTCGTTCTTTACGGTCACATCGACTATTGATGCCATGGGCCTACCATCTTGGAGAAGAGCGTGTCCGTGAACACCTGATCTCGGGCCACGACCGCAACCGCGCCGCCCGTAGGCTGCACGTCTGTGATCTTCAGGCCCAGACTCACCACACCCTTCGCTACGTTCGTGAACCACTTAACGGCGTGTTCATATCTGGTGATAACCAGTTCAGACGGCTGTGCGTCATAGAGGTGATATCGCGCGATATCGGCCACGAACGATTGGAGCGAGGGCGGTGTTGAAGGCAGCGGGAGCTGGTAGAGGACTCCCACATACGAATCTGCTTCGGCTTCTGCGGTAGCCATGGCCTGCGCCAGCACCTCATCGCTGATCACTCCGCTGGAGGTCCTATCCGTAAGCTCGATAAGCTCCTTCTCGCCGAAGAGTTTGATCATCAAATCTTTGCTGATGTAGGCCATGATGTCGCTCCCGCGTCAGTGCGTCTTAGTTGCTGGTGATAATTTCCACGCCGAGGTCGGGCCTCATGTTGAAGGGCAGCACGTTGCTCTGAGCGTGGAGGTCGAAGCCGCGGTTATACTTCATGGGCTCCATCTTGGCGTAATACTGCTGGCCAAGGGTGTTCACAGTCTCCACGAAGTCGGCGGGGGCCGCGTAGGTGGCGAACATGCTGGAGGTGCCGAGCGGGAACGCGATGCCCGCGTTGGCGGCAATGAAGCGGCGCGTGGTGTAGGCGGAGTCGATGGAGGAGACCTGACCGCGATACTCCTCGAAGAGCAGGCCACCGAACTCGAAGCCGGAACGCACATCTCCGCCCAGCTTCTCCTGGGCCGCAGCCCAGTTCTGGTAGACCTTCACCACGTTGGCGTGGGAGGTGAGCTTGTCGAAGAACTCCTGGCTGACGAAGACGTGGATGCGCGTGAAACGCTCGCCGAAGAGGTTGTCCTCGATCCAGCGCTTCACTTCCATGCACTTCGCGCGGACGTCAGTGGTAGCGGTGCCAAGCAGGAAGTCGATGGTCTTCTTGGTAATGCCGAACTCGGTGAAGAGGTCGTAGATCACAGAGGTGCCGTCACCGTCCAGGATCTGGCCCTTGAGAGCGCCCCAGCGCCGCCATTCGAGGGTGATGTCCACCTTGTCGCGCATATCCTGGAGCTTCTCGGAGAGCTTCACATCGAAGGGAGTGGCGGTGTTCTCGGTGCCAAACTGCCGGATACCCTGCACATCACTGGCGAGGAGGTAGTCCTCAACGGGCATGTGAGGAACGGCGAAGCTGCGCGTCTTGCGCTTACCAGAAGTGTTCTGGTAGCCAGGAGAACCCCAGGGTCGCGTGGGCAGCAGGTGGAGAACACCGTTCCGCTCTTCCACTTCGAAAGACCGCGTGGAGATGGACTTCGTCGGCATCAGGTTCATCTGTTCGAGGATGCCGTATTTGTTGGGGAGTTTGTTGATGGCAGCCGTGAGCGTGGTCAGGCTGTAGCCACCGGTGACGAAAGGATCAACCATGGGCATGGTTCACTTCTCCGTAGAAAGGTCTCGTGAGGTTTTAAAGGAGGACGCTGGAGCTTAGCTCACAGGACCGGAATCGACGCAGGGGAGGCCCAGCAGACGCAGGGCGGCCATCGCTGTGGCCTTCTGAGGATCGGTGGTGTAGGACACGTCCCACACGAGACCCTTCTTGAGGAAGATGGCACCGCGAACGACCGCGACACCGAACTGCTTGGCGGCAGTGGCGTCGTAGACGTAGTCTTCCATGAGGACGGCGACGGCGTTCTGCGTGCCGTCAGCAGCGCCCTGCACGGAGGGCCAGAACTTGCTGTCAGCACTCTTGATGCCGAGGACAGTGCCCTTGGCGATGTTGGCGGTGCCGCCGATGTTGACCATCTCGCGGGACCACTTGGGGTCAACTTCATACTTGAGGAAGTCGTGCTTGTAACGACCTTCGTTGTAAACGGGCATGGTTCATGCTCCTAAGAAAAGATGTTGGCGGGGAGAGGCTGCATCCCTGCGGCGAGCCATCTGCGAACGTCAAACGAGGGGCACATCTTGATCCACTCGTTGGGTGTGATCTTCCCGTCCTTGTTAAGGTCAGGGCTGTAGTCACGATGACCACAGAGGCTCTTGACGCTGGGGAAGCAGTGCTGCACTTCAAGGACGTGCGCAGCCAGAGACTGCCACTGCTCCTTTGTGAACTTGTCGGTGCCCACAAGGGAGACCGACAACGTGTGACGATTGTGGCCTGGGACATGAGCCCCTGTGAGCTTCGTATCCCGGCCCTTGTAGATCTTCCCATCCACATCGATCACCCAGTGGTAGCCGATATCAGAGAACGGGACAGGTTCGCGGTGCATGTGCTCGTAGCGAATCTGCTCCACGCTCTTGTGCTTCCCGTTGGGGGACGCCGTGCAGTGGATGACCAAAGTGTCGGGAGCTGAAGTGAAGGGCTGCATACGCGGCTCCTACTTGTAGGACTTGGAGAATTGCTCGTTGGCGTTGGCGCAGAGGCTGAGCAGGCCCTTACCTTCAGCCGCGCTCGTGTCCTCAGTCTTGCCTTCCTTGGCCTGATGAGCGAAGAGGCCGTCGGGGAGCATCTGGAGCTCGGGCTTGGGCTCTTCCTTCTTCTCAGCAGGCTTGGCCATGGCGGCGAACATGAGCTGCAGGACATCGGAGGGCATGTTGGAGAACTTCTCCAGGTTCTCATCACTGAGTTCCTGCCCAGCCTTGGAGAAGGCGTCCTTGATCTCGGTCTTCTTGACTTCGAGCGCCTGCTTGGAGAAGGCGTCGATCTGCTTCTGCAGCTCTTCCTTCTCTGCGACAAGCGCGGTATTAGACGCGGCCAGATCGGCAAGCTGGGTTTCCAGCGCCTTGACCTTGTCTTCCAGTTCCTTGGACATCTGCGTGTCCTCCTCATCGGAATTGACGCGGCTCAGGGCTGTTGCGGACGTGCCGTCGTCCCAGCCGGTCGGAGAGAATGATGTTTCCACGATCTTGGAGTCGCGGAAGATGTAGGCGGGGCCGTTGATGGTCCTGCCGTTGACTGTGGCACTCGCACCTGCTTTGATTTCCTCGATGGTGGAGGGGTGAATCCTCACACTCATCTGCCACGGGAAACCCTCATCACTCAGAGCGATCACTTCCTGGCCGAAGCTGGTGCTCCTCGTGAGATGTCCTTCGAGTTCCAGGCCCTTGTCGCTGATCTCGTAGCGATCCGAGAACCCAACGATGCGGTCGGTGTAGTGGTTGAGAAGGATCGGCATCTTCTTCGGGACCTTCATCTTGGAAAGGTCAAAGACCACAGTCCCCCAGTAGGGGTGCTGGTTGATGGGGTCACCTGTGTAGCCGACACCCTCGAAACGCCGCTTCTTCTCTCCCTTGCCGCCCTTACCGTCATCGTCGTCATCTACCTTGATCATGGGCTGCTTGAGCTTGAACAGGTAGTCGGAGGCCTTCGGCTGATCACCGGCTGTGTTCTTAAAAGCGTAGATGTTCATCACGGCACCTATGACTGAAGCTTGATTCTCAAAGCTCTCTGCAAATGCGGAGAAGTTCCAGGACGCTCAATCGACTCTCGAATGGCCGCATTGGGATCTGCGGCGTAGTTGTGGCTCCAGCCTTCGTCAGCTCCTGGCCAACCATCGGAAGGTTCTGGGGTAATACCGCCACGTTCCTCGACCATCCTTTCGTCCATTGCGATAGCCATGCACCTGCAATTGAACCCGAGTGGTGGATAGTGCGTCTCCCAGAATGGATCGTCAATGTGTCGGATGATCCCATGAAGTGCTGCGTGATTGGGTCGTGTGCGGTTATCCCGCACGGCACTGAAATAGAGGTAAGGGAAGAGCCGCTTTGTGCGTTGCTGCTTCAGCCAATGACCCCTATTATAGTGTATTTGCATATTTGTCTGCAAAATTGTGTTTAAACGCCACTCAGGCAGCTCTAACTTCAAAGAGCCACTGGTGACGCGCTTCTTCCACTCCTCGTAGCTCAAACCCTCCTGCAGAACCGCAATCAGGGAGTCCAGAACCATCTGGAGCTGATCCCTGGATGTGACCTCTGCGATGGTGAAGGCAGACTGCTTCAGCTCATCCGGGAGCTTCTCGAACTCCTCTGGGAGGACCACGCCGCGTGACTTCGCCCAGGCCAGGGCCTCTTTGAAGATGAAGGTCATCTCAGCACCTGACCGCCACGAAGGCGAAGATGAAAATACACAGCAGCGACAGCAGCATCCCGCCAACGCCCACAATGGCGGTGCCAAACCCTCCGGTCCCTCCCTCC
>AMWB02053721.1_pt1 | contig 24700 bp, 51 predicted proteins | sample 200311 | NCBI WGS metagenome assembly AMWB02 (sample SAMN02737377, study PRJNA173069) | bioreactor metagenome | biome: anode biofilm in microbial fuel cells | place: USA: California | collected 2010-12-16 | reverse complement strand
CATCATACTATACTATACTATACTATACTATAGTACAATTTGATAAGGAAAAGGAATTATGAAATATTATTCTCAGATGAAAACATCGGAAGAGATGGAAAAGGAAATCGATAGGCTTGCCGAACTCATAGGCACAGCGAAAAGTAATATACCAGCAATGTGTATTAATATGGTACTATCTTATTTCACAGATAAACAAATTTTAATGGAAGCTCCAATGCACCTACCTAAAGATGGAAGGAGGAAGAAATAGAATATTTGATAATGGCTATTCCTATAATTTCCAGGGGTAAATTCAAAGAAGCCGTTCCGTAAGCAGCTGCAGCAGCCCATCCCAAATAAAGAAGGGTCTAACAAAGACGATGATGTTTAAGAAAAAATTTCGGTAGACTACTACTAAATAAGACAAGAAAAACAAACGGTAGAAAATCAAACTGATAGAATTCCTTTTTGAAAAAATTTCGGTTCATGCTCCTCCAATAGGAAAAACTTTCGGGAAGACCAGGATTTCTCCCAATCTCCCCGAAAGCTCTTTACTCGCCGGTGGATAATGCTATTAGAACAACTGCTGCCCTGTCATGGGTGTTACCGGAACCTGCGGACCGACCGGAGGAAATCCCCCGTTCTGCGGTGTCTGTGGCGTGAATCCGGCATTGATCGGTTTTCCCGTATACTGATCTAACTTTGCTGCCGGAGGTGTCGGCTGTGCAATGGGCAAACCGGTCATGGAATCAAACAAAGGTGCCGGATTTGCCGCCGGGATCTGATTTCCGCCGAACGCATTTGCGACCATGCCCGGAAGGTTCTGATTGAAACCGCCCATGTTCATGTTCGGATTCGCGTAACCGTTCTGTACCGGATTTCCGAATGCCTGCTGCGGTGCGGGCTGATTGGCACTGAAATCGAGAACGATGCCGGGACCCTGCGGAACTGCAACCCGTGCATAACCGAAAATCTGCGAACGACCGTCCCATACCGTAGCCTGACGCTGCCGTAAGATCTGAATCCACATTTCATAATCCGGATGGCTGCGATTCTGCCAGTTGATGGGACGACGCCCCTGCTGGATCTCTTCCGCAATCACCTTTTCGGACTCTTCACCGAAATTGATCTCATGGATGACAAAGGACGTTTTCTCCACGACGATCACCACGCCTGCCGTATCATGCCTGGGCTGTCCATCCTGACCGAATACTTTTCCCGGATAGGACTGCGGCTTGGTGATGACGTCCAGGGCTTTTCCCTTCGGCAGGCTTTTGCAACACACATCTGCCAATTTTCCCCACGCGACGAATTTAAACGAATCCGAACGCCCCTTCTCTCCGGTCTTGGGGTCGGTGCCGTGGTTCGAGTTGCAATAGATGGGGATCACGCAACGCGAATTGATTTTCTTTCCACCTGAAATGTGGGCCGGGATATAAGTCAGTTGTCCTGCTACCCGTGCACCTGCGAACATTGCCGTCATCAGTGTCAAAGCTCTTCCCATGGTAAATCTCCTTTCAATACTATAATAAAATAGATGATAAATGTGGAGGTCATGCCAACCACAACCCCCAAAGAACCGTAAAGAGAGCACCAGAAACCAGAAAACCAGAAAACCAGAATCATTCTTCAAAGTCTGGTATTTCTAGTTCAAGTATACCGGAAGTTGGATTCCAGAAACCCTCACAAGAAGGGGGGAGAGAACCAGTATCCAGAAAACCAGAATCCAGGGTTTCTTCTACCCCATCATCGATATCTGTCACTGTAGAAGTCGCTGGCTCCTCCACCTGCATTTCGAACGCTCGTTCATGTTTCACCTCTAGTTGTATGTTTCTGATCTTACCTTTGGTGAAGTCGTATGATACGAGTACTGGTTTACCTACGCTGAGTCCTTTCTTTTTTGGAGTGTTTATGGTTACGCCCGACTCCAGTCTTATCACTAGAGTCGAGCCCTTTGTGCCAGTTACCACACCTTTCACTGGCCGCATATCGTTTAACCCTTCATGAACTGGTTATCGATGATTTTATGCAGCCATGTTTTGCCGCCCGCCTTGATCACGTTATCATTCCCTTCTTTGATATACATGATAGCGGAGCCTGCCCGTGCATCCAGAGCTTGCTTGGTAAGACCACCCCTGCCATCGGACTTGGCTGTGTTCTGGGGCATCAACAGACGGCATCTTTCGTAGCCATCCATGTTGATATAGATCTTGTATGCTGGCAGCTTGGTGTTGGAGAATACCTGACCGAACAGTTGTCCTACTGCCGTTGTGGGCATTCCGGAACAGAATCGTTTGTTTGCATCCAGGCAGTCCATTTTCACAACTACCCGCATTTCCATTTCCGTCAAGGCAACGCCCATTTTGTAGACGTTTTCCGGAAAATCAAATGCCTTGTCACTGTCCATGCGTCTGCCGCAATGGGTAAAGATGTGATTGTAGCATTTGCGATAGACACCTTCCACGATTGCTGCCGTCTGTTCCAATGTCAGCCCTGTTTTGGGATATACCGGAACATCTGCTGCCATCTGCGGAGCTGCAGGCTGATTGTACTGGGCTTGGGGCGTCGGGACCTGGGGTGCCGGATTTCCGTTGGATATTGGAAATGCACTGTTCAACGGTACCTGATTTGTGGTGAACAGTGGCGTGTTGGGGCTTGTCTGAGCTGGAAAGGTCTGCTCCGGAATTTCATCCCAATTCATTCCACCAAAGGTGTTCCCATAGGGGTCTCTTGCCATTCCTTCATAGCCATCGTATTCCAGTTCCATGACTTCAGGAAACAGGGCGTTGGCATTGGGAAGTTCGACCGGAGGCGTGGCTGGGGAAGATGCTACCACCTGTTCCACAATTTGCGATACTGCTGCAGTTGCTGTGATGGTGTCGTTATCCCACACCTTGTCCGTATTGTCTTTGGACTGGTGTCTCATGTACTCCTTGAACAGATTCAGGGTCACCGCTTTGTGAACCTCTGTTTCAGGCAATTCGTACATGATGTGATTGTCCAGTTTGTGCCGCTGATCAATCGACCATTCATCCTCTTTGCCGTGCAAGAGCTCCATGAGCTGACCAGCCAGCACGGAGGACTCTGCATGATGAGCTGGTTCCAGATCTACTGTCTTTGCCAGAAAGAACAGCTTTTCCATCGACCATGCTTCTGCGGCGTCTTCTTCCACTTTCTCATCTTCCGGGTCTTTGGGAAATCTTTCCAAAGTGGAGCAATGATGAATTTCATGGAGCAATGTCATAATCATGTTGCGATGAAATGATGCCAGGATTGCTACTTCCGGGCGATTCAACGCATCTTTGATTGCACTTGCCACGAGACCGAACAGATTGATGGCAATGGCACCATGATCAAACGACACGTTGCCCAATACGGGCTTGCCATCTGCATCTTCAGGTCTGTTGTCATCTCGAAAGACAATGGATTTCACATTGTGATCCACACCATCCGGACCTGAGAAATCTTCCAGTGCAAGGCAGTGTTCGATAATCAGCAAATCCTTCTTGCTGATGAACTGATGCCCAAACACTGCGACTGCTCCCCAAACTGTGTTTACCAGTGCCGGATCATGGATGTCTACCGGCAACACTGTTTTTTGTGCTGCTACTGCTGTGTTCATAGTGAAGCTCCTTTCAAGCTAAATGTTAAATGCTGAGGGCGATGCCGATCACCACCCTCAAAAACGGGAAGAGAAAACCAGAAACCAGAAACCAGAATTATCGATGTTGTGTGAGTTCCTCGTTTGAAAACTCACAACCAACAGCCTTTCTCTCCGTGTTGATGATAATGTCTTTTACCACACATACTTTGTCTACCCATGTGAAAGTCATTGCTGCTGCCCTGTCTCTGTTGGACATTCTTCCCACATGCTTGTTATTCACATAGGCAAGTACCATTGCTATTCCTTCTGCTGGTCCTTTGTCCACCCTTCCCCAATGACATACATATCCTTTACTGTGGGTGATCATTGTTTCAACATGGATAGTAATTTTATCCGCATTTCGTCTGCCATGAAAGGCTATTTCGGCCCGGATTGCTCTTTCGACTTCACGGCACGATACTTTTGTCATGTCAAATTTCATGGTAGTTTTGAACTGCACGCTCAATCTCTGGGTTGACCCCAACATAGCATCACTTATTGTGTGCATTTCTGAGGAAATTTGGTTTTCAGCAAGTTCGTCATAGTTTATTATCTTACCTTCACATTTCAGTGTGATTTCTCGAATACGGAGTTCCACGAGGGTATGATCGTTGGCATTCAAGTCGAACTCATCCCAACTACCATCCAAGATAGCAAATTTACCATCGATTTGAGGATAAGATCCAGCAACAAGTGTAATAGACATAGTAGTAATCCTTTCACCTAAAAGTAGAGTTTTATGCTGATCCTGACCACCAGAACCAGCACAGACCGGGACAGAGAGAAACCAGAGACCAGAAAAACCAGGACCAGCTAGAACCAGGGTCTATGCCCAATTTTGTGCTGCCCGTTCCATTCTGTCGATGTCATCAATCATCTTGCCCTCACTGTTCAGATAGTCGAGAGATAATCGGCTGTAGGCATATCTTACGCCTTCCAGAAAGCCAAGGATCTCTTCGATGCTTCCAGTGCCTATAGGGGTTTCTACTCCGCCTATTACCACTGTGTAACAACCATTGGAGGGGTCAACATGAACATGGTGCTCTCTTTCTTTGACCAATAAGGTGTTGATCTCTTGAATCATGTGTGCGATTTTGCCGGAGGTTCTTCTGTCGATTAACTGGGGTGTCCATGATTGTGTCATAATAGTAGTCCTTTCATATAAAAATTGTAGATTGTGTGATGGCCCTGACTATCAGAACCATCACAAGTGAGTTGGAGAAACCAGAAACCAGCAAGACCAGAAACCAGCCAGAACCAGCCCATCGAAATGACTGTAGAGAGAGCCATTGAGCGACCGCCAGGGAGCGAGGCAAGTCCATATCCGGTGGGAGATCTGGCACTACATAACAGTTAAGAATCTATCTTGTCACCTCCTTTCTTTCCTTTTCCCAGATTTTAATCCTACAAACAGGACCGAGACCATGCTCAACAGATTTGTCATCTGTCAACAATCTTCCGCATCTACTACAAAATCCATTATGATTTACCACTACTTCAGGATAAGTGTTATCGTATCCATGGACTCTTCTAAGCAGCCATTCGAACACAATCCACACCTTATCTGATGGTGAATACTTAGAATTATCAGCGGAACACAGTCTCCATGGGGTATTTTTGTGTATACAGCTAACATATCTCCACCTTACGCCAGCATCCCCAAAGTTGTAGTGAACAAACCATAGAAAATCATTTATTTTGGTGATTTTATACATCATAACATGATTGTTAGAAGTGTTAGTTAGAGTAACTACAGCTTTGCCAGAGAATATAAAGCTTCTAGCAATTCTATTTTCCATAGGGGGTCTTTTAGTAGACATGGTATTTCTCCTTTGTAGTTTAATAGATGTAGTTCTAAGACCGTAGAAAAATTGCCAAAACCACTGGATAGACTCATTGCACTATCTCAACCTATAGCACGCTCTGCCATCCGGGTCCAGACTCAACAGAACATAGCAATCCTTGCCATAGCGAATGTACATTGGTACCTGAACGTTAGGACCGACTGGCTTAAACATAATAGCATTATCGGTACAAACGTCAGGCTCCATGTGATGAATGTCGATGGTTTCCAATTGGGCATCACCCCCTTTCCATTCTTGTAGCGAATGAATTATTTGGGATATCTCTTACTCAGTTTCTTTTCCAACAAATGGGTATACAACTCTAATGTAGGTTCAGATAGCGAAAGCTCAAAGAACCAACCCATTGTGTCAATGTGCCATTTTAACCATTGCATAAGCATAATAACCTCCTACTTCTTGTTAGGTTTGTCAGCAAGGTAAGGCTCATTATCTCCACCCTCATCCATGGTCCAGAAATTACCCTTCGCATAAGTAAGGCTAATACACATATACATTTTCTGCCCCACTTTTGCTTTCCATTTGATATCAGAAAACATGAAACTATCCCCATCCTGATTGACTACAACAATGACCTTTGTTCCATCATGATCAGGGGATACCTGAATTACTTTAACAGGCATACAGGTTTCTACTGCTGATACGTTTGCCACACTGCAGGCAACTACAATAGCCAATACTGCAAACATCATGATAGCTTTTCTCATTGTGGTTCTCCTTTATTATAGTGAATGATGGGGGCATATTTCAGCCCCCGGTTGGTTATTATTTTACGGCCTTTGCTGCTTCAGCTGCCTGCTTCTTGTATGCCTCTATTTGCTCAGGGGTGGGTTTTGTCTTACTACCGATAGCTGGAGGGGCATTAGACACATACCTGACTATAGCATCAGGCAAACCATTTCCAACACCATATTTTCCACATTTCTGGCAGAACGTGAAGAATACGTTAGGATCCTCATTTGCCTGGAATACAAACGCATTGTGGCTCTTACAGGGAGACTTAGTGCAAGCAGCCTTTCTCCAATCAGCTGTGTTATTGCAGTCAGGTTTAGGACAACGCCCATCAGAAAAGATAGAGCCGCATTTACCACACACACGAATCGGATAAGCATGATACGTGACACCCTTTATGGTGATACCCTTGCCGGACATAAGATTCTTGACTCTGGTAAAGAAAGATTCATAAGTAGTAGTAGTAGTCATAGTAAAGCCTCCTTGTAGATTAGATGTGAGTATTGATATTGCTACCCTTAGGCATGTTATTAGAAACTTTGTATACTACAACCTTCCCCTTGACAAACACCTTGACCAAAGTGCCAGGATGAGAAAAACGTCCATCCTTACAAGCAAACACACGCTTACCCACATAACGTTTCATGTAGTCGGCAGTCTTGCTGGCAGCATTAGTCCAAAAATCAGGGTGCTGAGAGCAATCAACGTCTCTGCAATTCATGCTGGTTTTGCAAACTTTACCAAGTCCTTTGTACTTACAGACCTGGTATTCTTCGTGCTTATCGCATTCAATGTGATTGCACATTGGACGCTCACACGAATGATATTCCCTTTCATTCTCATCAAATACACACTGCATAATCATTCCTCCTTTCTATTTGTAAGCTGAATAATGCCCGTAACTATTGTTAGACACAAAATCTACTTCTCTACCACATCCCTGACATCTAAGAGTCCATTTGACTTTTCTTACTTTTTTAATCTCAAGAAGACTAATATATTCTTCAAACTCCTTCACACTCTTATCAATTATCATAGGAGTATCACATCTTTTACATAGATCCCCAGACATATCTCCTGTCTTAAGATACATATAACCATTACTTGAATATATCTTTTTATCAGCCATCTCTAATCTCCTTATTTATGGGTTATACTACATTAGATTAATCACTCAATCTGCCCTATGATACTCAGCAATCATAGAGCATGTTGAAGGATTAAGTGCCAAGGGCAATCGGGGCGTTAGAGACAAAGAACCCGTAGGAACTTCCATTAGGACGATGACCTACACCCACAAGATGGGCATCAGGATGCAGTGCCCGAGCATGTGCCATAACACTGTTTCTGTCATTGCCCTCTGCCACAATAACGTCTTCCAAGTAAATCTCAAAGTAATCCATAATATCCTCCTTAAGGGATTGAGGGTGCATTGGTAACAAAACGCTCAGTATAGAACTTACCACGAATCATGTCCTGAAAGCTTTCTTTAGAACGAAGCAACTGATAACATGCTTCATTAATTGCTTCATCTCTCATACACATGACCTGATTATACTTGTCAAGATTGGAACCTTCAAGATCAGTAAAGAGCTCTTTGTAATCAATATGGCGATAGAAAGTAACCACCATAACAGTTCCTTTAAGAGTTTCTTCGTACTTATACTGCATAGCAGGATGGATGGCATTGTTGAAATGCGAGTCAATAAACTCCACCGCCACAGACTGATACTTAACAGGCACCTTCCAAGTAGTCTCAACAGTACCTGCAAAAGGTTTAATCAAAATGCCAAATGAGTAAACGCTATACTCTGCCTTAGTCATAAAGTTGTATGCTTTTGCCATTGTAGTAATCTCCTTAAGTATGTAGTTAGTAGTGCCCCATGCACATGCACAGGGTGTAGTATCAGCATCATTATAGTTTCAATTCAACCTCTTCAGCATCTGCCCAATCACGAGCATCATCCTCTGCCTTCGTCTTATCATCGTAGCCAAAGAACCCTGTCTGATAGGGCACATAGCCTTCCATCTCCTCATCCCAACCCATGAGTACAGACTTCCAGCCGCCAATTGACGAATACACGGTAATGTAGGGCATCCTCTTCTTTTCAGTATTAGCCATTGCAGTAATCTCCTCGTCGATTTTACCATTATCAATCATTGTCTTGACCTCTGCCAGCGTATCAAGGGTAACGCCACTAACAGTTTCCTGATGATCATTCCCTCCATCCTCATCCTTCAGATTGGGAAAGAACTTGTAAGTTACAGTATCATCCCCTTTACAGATCATCAGCTCTGTTCTGTTGAGGGACTCACCTTTGTGGGTAAAAGATTTATCGAATACAAGAGAGAGGGTATATCCCTTATACTCCATGACAACGTTGATAGACGCGTTTTCTTTGTTGTTGATAGCGAACATGTGATTTAACATAGTAGTTCTCCTTTTCGTTGTTATTGTAGTTGTTTAATTGCCCAAGTCACCCCACATCTTGCACATATGAGGTGAGTTTGGCTATTAAGCAGCCTTATTGGTAGAAGCCTTTTTCTTCTTCCTAACAAGTCCCTTAGAACCATCTTTAAAGACAACACTTGTTGACGTCACAGTAACAGTGGTCTTTTGCTCAGTGAAGTAATTGTGATGTTTGTCGTCTATGCGACTAATCATCCATTCCTCACTAACCACTGACATCACATGTCTGTATACCATACCTTTTTTCATCTTTCACAACCTTTCCATCAGTTTAACGACATGATGAGGTCATAGAAAAGTTATTCATCCAGTAGAGCCATTGTTGCTGCGTGTCCCTGAATAAGACCTTGGTAATGTTTGACACACTTGTTACCCACGTATACATAATAACATATCCCAATGATAGTAGCCCACACAAGAACTATCTTGAAAAGGTTATGTCGTTCTCTCCGATAATACCCTGCAGATCTTCTTCTCATACTACACCTCCACAATTAAAGTTTAAATTCAATACAATCAGGGCTGCCACACCCATCCTGCAAGTTGCAGGTTGCTCCACACTCAGTGCAGCAGGTCTTACCAATAGTGCTGAAATAGTTCTGCCCACAGGAAGGACAATAGTCAGCGTCATCATGAGCATTAGTAATAAGAGCCTCTACCACTTTAACCAACTGATTAGAAACTTCAACCATGGATAAAGATGAGGGGGCATAACCGGCAGTTGATAAAGCTTCTTGAATAGATGCCATTGTAGTAGTACCTTTCACCCATATAGGGCAGTAGATTTAGGTTATAAGCTTGATAGAAAGGGCTAATTGCCAGACATAATTGAAGCCCTGGTTAGTACATTCCATGCTGGTATACCCATGGATATTGTTAGTTGTTATCTCATAAACATACGATCTAAATCATACGCTTATGAGATAGCACTGTTTCTGTTGCCAAGCACAGTGCTCAAGCTCCGTTGAGGCTATATCTCAACAGAAGGGGGATTCATAGCAACACCATCTTTACGACAATGCCCACATTCAGGACACGACCCCTTATAGAGGATAGCATACTGAACGTCATGTTCATCATCATAAAAACCAGTTACTTCGATGGGTGTAGCATAGATTTCTCCACACTTCTCACATCTAATAACTGTTATAGTGTTGTTATGAAGTCCTTCGATTACTGATGAGTCAATAATCATAAGAATCTCCTAATTAAGGGTTACCAGTAGTGATTCTCATCCTCTACTGGCATTTTAGAGAACAGATCCCTTTTCAGGGCTCTCAAATACGCTGGTGATACTTCGTGCCGAACACCATCAGAGTAAATAAGGGTGTTATCGACGACCTTAACCACGTCCACAGTGCCATCCCATTCCCTTATGAGAGTAAGCCCCATATCAGACTGAGATTTCAGGGATGTGGTGGATACTTCTTTGACTAATGGACCATCAAAATTCTTGGGAAGGATATCAAAGTCTTCACCATGAGAGTTTTGGATGATTCTCACTCTGTCCTCATCAGAGAGATACCTTACTTCTCCATAATAAAGGCATCCATATCTCTTTTCAGTAGGACCAGAGGTGAGAAACCATGCTGTCTCGTTGTTTGAGTCCAACATAACATTACCACGGAAAAAGTTGTTGTTGATTATTACGGATTCTTGCATAGTAGTAGTACCTTTCCCCACTTAGTGGGCGTAGAATTAGAATAAATCAGAAGTTAGACTAACTCATAAATAGAGTGTACCCCTATAAATAAATTAGAATGCAGTCATATAACTACATCATCATAGGGTACCCAGTACAATATTTTTCCAGGGTTTGTAACCTTAGACCACGATAATATATAGTATAGTAATATCATATACCTATAGCATAGCATTCCGTAGCATAGTACTCAGTTAGTATAGTATCCCATTATAACAGTATAGTATAGCATAGCATCCCGTACTGTATCTATACCATAGCATACCGCACCACAGATTGTATTTTTGTTTGTGCGTTCCCTCCCCCCTTCGGCACCCTACACCTTCCCCCACCTCGTGTGTTCTTAGCCCCGGCTTTAATTTTTTTAACTACTCCTTGACTTATATAAGATAATGCTTATTATAGTATATGTATATAATACTAATCCACAAGGAGGCAAGAACAACATGATGAATATAGATTTAAAGCATATAATGCGTAATAGAATAATGGATCTAAAGGATAGTATAGAGGAGCAGGACGAAGTCATAAAGTCTCTCATTGATTATGTTTATACGTTAGAAGAGGAGCTCAATCAAGCCAAGCACTACATTAACGTTTTAAAAGGTGAGCTGTCCGTATTTTATAACCTTCATGATTAAGGAGAATTATATGATAAAGTCATTTCTTAAGTATATAAAAAGGATTAGGTTTAACATGTGGGTCAGTAGTATGGAGCGTATTTTGAAAAAAGCAGAACATAAAGCTCAATCTTGGGATAATAGTTATTTTAATAGTTTTGATCTATTTCATTTTGTTTATATTATAGATGATCATATAGAAGATTGCCAAGAAGCCATTAAAGCTTTAAAGAAAGAAGGTGAGGAGGTATTTTAAGGATGATTAAAGCTACTATGAGGTTTGTCAGACTATTAAAGCTATATAGGTATATAAATAAGTTAGAACACGCTCTGCACGATGCAGCCAAGATATGTTTAGAGTTTCAAGATAGATATACTGATGATATACTTATTTATAATAAGTTATTTAGAATAGGTTCTAAGCTTTATATGTGCCAGAGGGATATGGAATATATTCGTGATTTAGCTAGAGAAAAAATAAAAAAGTAAAGGAGGAATAAGATAGTGGGATTATTTTATGACATCAAGGCAGCAGTAATAAATTGGTTTTCAGATATTAGAATTTATCCTGGGGGCTTCGTACTATTTGGTGCTTCCTCTTATCAAATAGAAGGCAAACATATGAGGTCTATTTTAAATGTAATAAGACCGGGTGATGTATTATTAAGGAAGTATAAATATTATATAGGTAGTATGATGATACCTGGTTATTTTTCTCATGCTGCTATTTATGTTGGTGATGATAGTGTTATACATATGCTGGGCACTGGTATAGTTAGAGAAGACATTTTGACTTTTATGAGATGTGATGATATTACTATTTTAAGAGCCGATCAAGTAGCAGCCGTTTATGCCAAAATTAAAGCAGTAGAATTTCTTGACAAAGGCATACCATATGATTATGATTTTGTTAGTGATGATAGTAAATTTTACTGTACTGAACTTATAGATGATATTTATGATCATCCTGTAGGAAGAGAAAAAGAAGGTAAAGTTATTATACCAGATGATTTCTTAAGTTGTAATTTTTTTAAAGTGGTTTGGACCAAAAGAAGCGTAGCCTAAAAAATTTTTCGGAGCCTATAAAATACTATGACCATGATAAGGAGATGACGTTATGGTACTTATTCCTATGTTAGTTGGCGGTATACTGGTAGTGTCTTATTTAATATATTTATAAGGAGTTATTATGGAAATTATAATTGATGAAATAGAAGAGTATCCTATTTATATTATGAGAAGGGGCACTGATACTAGGTTCTTCGAAAAAGATTTCGATATCCCTGAAGAACAAGTAGTTGAGTGGGAACGTATTCTTGAGGAATATGAAAGGTTTCAACAAGAAATGCGTGCCTTATATAGGAGTTTCCAATGACACTTATCTTTAGAGGAGGGGAACGCAGTGACACTCAAGTTTACCGATTATGTTAAATTAGAACATATGAAACATTTAGTGCTTGCACACTTGGAAGAGATGGGTTTAAAAGAACAAGTCAGAGTTATGAATGATGACGATGTTAATAAGATAATTGAAATGATGTCTCACTTAGCAAATGAGCTGCGAATGCAGCCAAGTGATGAGAAACGAATAGAAATGATGGTAGCTTATATTGTTGCATTGTGGGCTAGACTGCTTGTTGATTATGGTGCTAATTTAAAGGAATTATAAAAATGAAAAGACTACTAATAGTTATTATTTTTATACTATCATTATTTATATCAGAATATATTTTATTTGGTATATTAATAGACAAAGGAATTATAAAATGATAGAAAATGTTGAGGAGAATATAGAAATATGGACATAATGCGTAAAATAAAATGTCTTATAGGTTGGCATTCTTGGGGTCCTAAGTATCGGTATTCTATGTATATTTATGTAGAGAAATGCAAATACTGTCCTGCTAAATTATATAACTCAGGTTTTCTCACTATAACAGAGGAAAAATAATATGCATAAATTTAAAGTATGCCCCGTACAGGGGAGGCAATTGTTAGACGTTAGAAAGTCAGATTTATTTGGTGAATATATTTCTGATACTGGTGAGGTACGAACAGGTGCCTTTCGTATTTGTGATACTTATAGAGGTGGCGGGGGTTATGATAGACTCCCAGCTATTATAGAAAAACGAGATGTTCTATCTGTTGAAGAAGGTATGTTGTCTAATACAGCAAAACAATTTGTTGTACAGCTATATGGTTGTCATTTGAGATGTCCTTATTGTTATGTTACTCGTGATGGTATATTTGGTGATTATATAGAATATACTGCTCCAGAATTAGTAAAAGTTTTTGGTCGGGCAAGAGATATACATAACGTTGGCGTTTTTCATCTAATGGGAGGGGCTCCTGGATTATATATGAAACATTGGGCATCCATCATAGAAAGATTACCTGATGATGTAGTATTTACTAGTGATATACTCTTAACTGAAGGAGTATATGAAAAGTATATATTAGATATGATATGTAGTAGGAGAACAATTTATGCAGTAAATATTAAAGGTTTATCTGATGAAAATTACAAAGAAAATACAGGTAAGGATATAGACTGGGCTATGTTTTGGGTAAATTTGGAAAGATTAGTAAATAGTGGTATAAACTTCTACTTGACATTTACAAATCCTGACTTATCTTTATTGAACAGCTTCATACACAAATTAAGAATTTTATATGGTAATAGGATAACAGATGATAGTTTTGTTATAGATATAAAACAATACGAGGCTATAAAAGGTAGACCAGCCTGGTGATAAATTATATTGAAAAAACCAAAACAGGACATAAGCATACTTTGGAAAAATATAATAGAAAATGGAGTTATTATAACTATAACACTTGTATTATCTCTTATATCAGGTAATAACCCATTATCAGATACCCAAAGAATATTTATAAGAATACTTGATAAATTAACAAACACACCTATCTTTGGGGCAAGAGTACTTATATGTGAGTATGACGGACCAGTATTATCTCCTGATAAAGTTATATTAAATACTACCACAGATATACAGGGTATAGTGGAGACAACTGATTTACCCTTAGAAGATAAGATTATTTTTATTAGGATAAGAAAAGGTAGTCCTAATCCTTATATAGATACAGTAGAAACATATATAACACTAAGTACTACAGGATTATTAGATGTGGAACTTTAAAAATATAGATTGGCAATGGATAATAGAAAGTATTACTATTTTAATAGTGACAATAGTGGGTACATCTTTAATATTTAACTATCTGAAATCAAAGGGAATAATATGATTAAATTAAAAGTAAGAGTGGTGGATAAAAAAACTATGAAACCTATCAAAAATGCTAGAGTAGCTATTTGGGAAGATACTGGAGATAAGCCAAATAGAAATGATGATAGGTTATTTATGAATACTCTAACTAATGATGATGGTATAGCAGAAACTAGAGCTTATTTACTAAATGATATCTATATATTTATTAGAATACGGTGTGCTTCTAATAATTATTATATGGAGCCTATGGAATTTAGAAATATAATAGGACCCAATAAGGAGCTGGATATTGAAGTTCTTGCAAAAGAAGATTGGGAAGAGCCTGATAAAAGTATTTTTAAAATAATTAAAAATATGTTTCAAGGAGTATAAATATGGGAGATTTCACAGAAGATGAAATAAGATGTTTAAAGAAATTAATATATAAGGTAAGAGAAGAAGAAATACTGGAATTATATAATGAGTCCAGATCGTTTAGAGAAAGGATAACTAAACCTAAGTCCTTTTCTGATAAAGTAAAAGCATTTTTTAAAGGTCTGGGAACCACTAGATAAAACATGAATTTTAGAAAAATAAAAATATTTGGCATAAAGATATTCAGTACTACCGGAACTAACAAGTGGTATCAATACTGGCTAAAAAAGAAGCAAGAGAACCCAAGTGTATTTGCCGCCGGGCAAAAATTAACTGAATACAGATACTATAATGGTCGGTAATTGAAAAGTGGTATACGACCGTTTAAATTTTTGAAATACTGAGGTTAAAAATGACTACTGAAGACCTAAAAGAACTTTTTTTAAAAAGAACCACAGGGCATATAGAAAGAGTTAAACAGAATGCATTAACTATTTATAGATATAATCCTATCAAGTTTAAACATTTATTAGCACAGGCGGAAGGGCATGATGCATCTAAATTTGAAGAACCAGAATATACTCCTTATATACAATTATCTTACTACTATATGTGTAAGAAGAAAGGTATAGAAGTAGAGACTTCCTCAGATATGAAAGAACAAATAAAAGATGCAGTATTTCATCATTTAAAGAACAATAAACATCATCCAGAATATTACTATGATAAAGCTTCAAGAGATAGAACTGGACAGTTAATAGATGCTAAAAATATGCCTATAATTTCAATAGCAGAAATGGTATGTGACTGGAAAGCTATGTCACAAGAACTAGATAACAGTGTGTTGGATTTTGCCAGCACAGTTATTGGTAAGAAGTACACCTTTTCTTCTGATCAGGTTATTTTAATTTATGAACTTATAGGAGCATTAAAAAATGGATAGAAATTTATGCTTAAACAAAGAAGATAAATTACTATATAAGATAGTTTGTGAGGCAATTGGTGCTATTTGTGGAACACCTTTAATAGCATATCATTATATAGAAGATAATAGTTTAATTTATATAATTGAACTAAGAAGATTCAATAAAGAATTTATTAGATTAAGGAGATAATAATGTTAGTACCAGCTAGATTACATGTTACTGAATTGACAAATCTTATAGGAAGTACAACTATAGATCCTAATTATAGATGGTGGCATGGATCTTTTCCAGTAGTTTCTATAGAGATAGATGATAATTTTTGGAGTAAGATACAACTTGTTAAATTAAATAAGGAAGGAAATGTTGTAGGTTACTATAGAGCTATGTATGCTAGACCAGAAAATTACATAGAAAGTCTCCATTGTATTAATTTCAATTTAAAAGACAAAATGACTTTTGCTTTAGGACTAAAAGAGTTTTTGAATTATCTTATCAACGTGTTAAATATACCAAAACTACGATGGATTGTATATAAAGGTAATCCTATAGAAAAGACATACGATAAGTTATGTGCAAGATATGGTGGTAAAATAGTAGGAGAAGAAGATTATGTAGTTCTTGTAGATGGTAAGATGATAGGTAGTAAAACTTATCAATGGATAAATGATAAATGGATTTGTTCTAATTGTGGAAATACTAAAAGAAAGATATTGTGGTTAGAATGTGATAAATGTAAAAATGGTGTAATGAAATATAGTAACCCATTTGAATAACATTTAAACTGACCTCTAAAAGTAGAGGACCAAGCTGTACGGCCCTTAATTAAATCTAATAAGGAGATTTAAGTATGACGTATAGCATTTATGTTTTTGTTGATGATAGAAATAGACCATATTATGTAGGCAAGACAAATAACATGACAAGAAGGAAAAAAGAACATAAAGAATTAATATTAAATGGTGATAGACTTCCAAAATATCACGCAGCAAGAAGTTTAATGCATAGAGGTATTCCATTTAGAATGAAAGTAATTAGAACTACCACCATAGAAGATGAGGCTTGGAAATTAGAACGTTACTTTATACAGAAATTTAGAAGGGAAGGTTACAAATTGTATAATTGTACTTATGGTGGTCCAGATGAACTCCCCATGAAAATCAATAATCCAAAGAAGAAAAAACAAGTAGGAATCAAAATCCCAACCACCAAGATTGTTGATAAAGTTAAATTGAAAATTAAGAAGATAAACCATAAAAGACGTAGAAGATAATAACATATTGATTTAAGGAGCTAAACATAACTATGGCAAGCACTCTAAAGATTGAGATAGAGACTGAGACTGAAGAAGAAATTTATCCCTTATTACAACATGTATTTAGAGAGATAACAGAAGGTCCATATTATAACAATCCTACTAATGCTGGATGTAAGGTTGACAATAATTGGTTAGTAGTGAATACTGGACCACTACAAGGAAAGTACTATTGGACTAAGTTAGAATAATAAAAGGAGAAGGAAAATGAGTATTTTTGCGGTTGGGGATATACATGGTGAGTTTTTAAAACTTAAAAATCTCATAGACAAGATCTATTTATCTAAAGAGGATGTAATAGTATTTCTAGGAGATTATATAGATCGAGGCAAGATGTCTTTTGAAGTTATTGATCACCTTACAAATTTAAGTAAGATACAAGAATGTGTATTTCTTTATGGTAATCATGAAAGTATGTTTATGGATTTTATGTCCGGTATAAATGAAGATATGTTTGTTATTAATGGTGGAAATAAGACTATTAGAAGCTATGCTAAACATGGTTATGATATAAGAAAAAATGTTTATTATCTTAATAGAAAGATGCCAAAAGAACATATTAAGTTTTTTCAACAATTAAAAAGATACCATGAAACAGAAGATTTTATATTTGTACATGCTGGTATATTTCCAGGAATATCTTTAGAAGAATCCTCAGATGATATATTACTGTGGACTAGACAATTCTCAAGTATTCCTTATGAAGGAAAACCTATAATTTATGGGCATACTCCAAATAGTCAAATATTGAATGAAGAATATAAAATTTGTGTTGATACTGGGGCTTGTTTCGAGTCTATGGGGGATTTAACTTGTGTTCAACTTCCTGAAAGACATTTTTATAGACAAGGATAATAGGAGGTATAAATAGTGACAGAAATGGTAACTGATCTACAATTAAAAAAGATGTCCAAGGTATTTAGAAGATCTGGAAAAACTTTTCAAACATTAGCTGCTGAAGCTGGTTTGGTGTTACTTCCAGATCACGCTTCTGAACTAACAAAAGAAGACGCTAGAACATTCCTTAAATATTTCAATGCCTATCTAATAGCTCCAAAAGAAAAACAGTGAGTGTTTAAATCTACATATAAAAGGATAACGATCATGTCTGAGCAAATCTTTTGCGTTTATCAACTTATTAGACCAAGTAAAGATGAGAAAGGAAGGGATAATTGCATAACATGTGAGGCAGACGAGAAAAATAAATTATGTAAGGATTATAGACCTATTAAATTAGAAAATATAAATATTAAATAAGGAGAGGAATATGCCGTATATTAAAAAGGAAGATAGACCACTAATGGATTTAGTAGTAAAGGCGATGGCTGATGCAGATGTTAGAGCCAATGGTGATTTAAATTACATTTTATTTGCTTTCTGTAAAAGAAATATAAAACCAGGTTACAATAATTATAAAAATTTCTGTGGTGAACTTAGACAATGTGCTACGGAAATAGAAAGAAAGCTTTTAGGTCCATATGAAGATACAAAATTAAATATCAATGGAGATGTATAATAAGGAGAATTTTTATGGAAGCAACTTTTAGTACAGGAGTAGGTCTAGGAATTTTAGGAGGATTTATTTTTGGAGTCTTCGCTTTAGAACAATTTTATAGACCCGTATACAAAATAATGTTAAATTCTGTAGTAGAACAATATGTTAAAATATTACATGATTTTGGTATTAGTAAAAACAAAGATGGAAAATGGCAGATGACTTCTAAAGATCTAAATGAGCTTTGGATTAAAAAATAAATTTGACAACTTACATAAGGTGATTATATTATGAATGTGATACCATTTAAGCAAAAAAAATTAGAGATAGCTGAAGTTATAATAAATCAGGAAGACGAGGTAGTTTATGTAGATTTTGTTTTATCTTCTATGGTAAATGCTGTAGAAAAATGGTATAAAAAATATTATCAAGGTGACACCTATAATATGGCTTTAAGAGCACATGTTCATTATATAATTAACTTTTATAAAAGAGAAAGATTTATGGATCATGATACTATTGGACAGGAAAGACTTAAATATTTGGAAGAAATAGACTTATATATACAAATGAGAAGAGAGGACTAATGAATAAGGAAAGGATTTATTTAGTAGGACAAATTAGTATAGTAAATAAATACACATATTTATGGCGTAAGGAAGTCAGAGAATACTTTAAACAAAGCAGTTCTTTAAATTATAATTTTGAAATTATTGATCCTTGCTACAATGAATGGAATCTACAACATAGTGGTTTTACCAATGATGGTACAACTAAAAGAATAGATGCATATAAATTGGCTGGTACTAATTTAATTGTGCCTAAGGATTATAGCTATGTCCTAAAATCTAATGGCTGTATAGCTAATTTAAATCAATATGATCCTGATAAACCTATTATAGGATCACTATTCGAATTAGCGTGGTATTATCAACGCCCAGAAAAATTTGTAGTTGGAGTCTTTGCTGGAGATTGGACAGCTGATAAAGTTTGTTCTCATCCATTTGTAAGGGAAACCGTGGATGTATGGTGTAAAGACCATTTAGAAGCATCTGAGTTAATTAAAAAATATTTCTATTTATATGAGGGCTCCAATTAATGTGTTTCTTAATAATATTGTTTATATTACTTCTTATAATACCTATGTTATTACTTATATATACAGATAATAAGAATTGGAGAAAATGACATGAGTATGGACAATTATATAAGACGTCAAGTTTTGATGAGTAATCTTGAATATAACCTAATAGACTTATACAAACAACGAGAGTTGACACTTATAGCATTGAAAAGATTAGATAAACAAATAGAAAAACATGAAAATTTCTTAGAAGAACTGGAAAGAGAGGAGGAAGAGTAATGTCAGAGACTATATCTGAGTATGTTAAGAAAAAAGCTTTTGAAAATATAATAGTAAGCAAACTATTGGAAAAGATGGAAGAACTCTATGAAATTAGAAATAGTATAGAAGATTGTTTAAAAGAAGTAAATATAGCAATTAGAGATATAGAAGTAGATTTTTTAAAAGTAATGGATAAGGTAGGTGATTAATAATTTTATGGTGGTCATTTAACTAACCGTATAAGGTAGGGAACGAATGTTTCCTACCTTTTTTTAATTCAAATTTTACAGGAGGTTACCATGATTGGATATTTACTTGAGAGTGTAATACTTTTTGGGGTTGGACTTATAGTAGGTTGGAATCTACTTCCACAGCCTCTGTGGGTAAAAAATTTATATGATAAGATAGCTGCCAAATTCAAAAAATAATTATTTATGAATTTAATCTTAACCACTGATTGTCAAAGAAAGTGTAAATATTGTTTCGCTAAAGATAATATAAACTCTCCTATGCAATTTACTATGGAAAATTTTAAAAAAGCCATAGATTGGATAGATTCAGAAAGAGAAGTTGTTGAGAGAGTAGCTCTACTTGGAGGAGAACCTACTAAACATCCTTTATTTATAGATTTTATAAAATATTTACTACCTAAAAAATTAGGTATATTAGTTTTTACAAATGCTATGGTAGAAGATAGTAACTTTTATAGCAATGTTATAAAATCCGCAGTAGAAAATGGTGTTCGTAGTTTTCCAGAACTAGGTTTTTGTGTGAATATGAATGAATCCAAATATAGAAGTGATAAAGAAAATGAGTTACAGGATTTATTTTTTAAACAATTGGGTAGAGTATCCAGCTTATCATTTAATATATTCGAAGAATCATTCGATCCATATTTTTTGATAGATGTTATTAAAAAATATAATTTGGTAGGTAATATTAGATTGGGACTTGCTATGCCTTTGGGAAATAGAAACAAATATCTTGAAATAGAGTCATATCATAATGTTGCCAAAAAAATTATGCAATTTATCAGAGAAACTACAAAAAATAAAATCTTTGTTGGTTTTGATTGTGGTTTTATTAGGTGTATGTTCTCTGAAGAGGACATAAAAGAGTTGGATACTCTAAAAACCAGTTCAATAATGTTTAGTTGTGGACCATCTATAGATGTATATCCTAATTTGGAGATAACTAGTTGTTATCCCATGTCTAAAATTCTAAAAATAAAAATGACAGATTATAATTCAATAAGTAGTTTATTTTCCTATTGGGAACAAGAATTGATGGAATTTAAAACTATATATGATGAATGTGTTACATGTAATTATTTAATAAGTAATGAATGTGATGGGGGATGCAAAGCATACAAAGCTAATGGCTAATATTATTCTTACCACAGACTGTCAAAGGAAATGTGTATATTGTTTTGCACAAGAAGATAAAGATTCTAAAATGTCATTTACATTTGACAATTTTAAAACAGTGACTAACTTTATAGCTACTGGTCCAAGAGCAGTAAATTTATTAGGTGGAGAACCTACTCTACATAAAGATTTTATAATTATGTTAGAGCATCTGATAATAAATGATTTTATGATACAAGTATTTACCAATGGTATGGTTTCTGATAAAGTATTACAAAGTATTATATCGTTGTTAAATAGAATAGCATTGAAAGAACACCAATTATATTTTTCTATCAATATAAATGAAAAGAAATATAGAACAGAAGAAGAGGATATATTACAACATAACTTTCTGAAAACATTAGGAAATTTAGTATATCCATCATTTACTATACATGATAAAGATACAGATTTACTATTTATAAGAGATATTATTAATGAGTACAATTTGGATCCAACTATAAGATTAGGCTTAGCTATGCCCGTAAGACCAGGAAATAACAAATATTTACCCATAGAATATTATCCTGACGCTGCTAATAAAATATTGGAACTATCTAAGAATTCAGATGGTATAACTATCAAATTAGATTGTGGTTTTCCCTTATGTATGTTCTCAGAAATAGAGTTAGAAGAGCTAAAACAAAATGAGAAAAATGATTTTGTGTTTATATGTGGTCAACCTATAGATATATATCCAGATTTAACATTTACTAACTGCTATCCATTATCTAAAAAATATAAAGATAGTATATCTAGATTTAAAACTATCATTGAATTATATCAATTTCTAGAAGATGGCTTCTCCGCACCCTGTGGTATATATGTAGAACAATGTGTTAAATGTTCTTACTTTAAAAAAGAATGTTCCGGAGGATGTAAAGGATTTTTTATATTTCCTAAGAAGGAGAATTAAATAATGGAAAGAATCATATGGACTAAGGATTGGTGTCTTGATGGTGGGGAAATAGACAACCAACATAAAAATTTAATATCTATACTGAATAGAATAATAGATAGAGAAATAAATATAAATGAACTAATACAATCTCTTATAGAATATTCATCCAATCATTTCGTAGATGAAGAAGTTTTAATGCTGCAAAACAACTATCCCATAGACAACTATCTATTACATAAACAGGAACATAGATTTTTCACTAAGGCATTATTAGAAATAAGTTTTGGATTATTGGAAGTATCTAATTCTGCAGAGTTTGAAGAGGTAATTAAAAAAGTAGAACATTTTTGTTTTACTTGGTTTAACGTTCATTTTATGAACATAGATAGAGAATTAGTAAATTTCTTAAAATTAGGAGGTGGAATGAATAGTATAGAATGTAACTGATTGTAATTGATTCAAATCTATAAACAAAATTATAAAGGGAGCACATAATTTATGGATAACACTGTCCTAATTGATACTAATTTATACTTGGATGACCCTAACATTATCAACAAATTTGCAACACAATACAATAAGATAGTAATCCCAGTAACAGTATTGAAGGAATTGGACAAGAAAAAGTATCATAAAGATTTGGCTTATAGTGCTAGAAACGCCATACGAGCCATATTGGATTTTACATCTAGTCACATGGATCAAACAATATTTGATACTACTGTTTACACAGATGTAGAACCTGATAGTAGAATTATATCCTCAGCAAAAAAATATTCAGCGGTATTAGCAACCAAAGACATTTCTATGTCTATCATAGCAGACTCAATGGGTCTAAAGACTATTATTCATGATATAGTAATGAATAATATTTTTAACCCTTATGTTTATGTAGATATGAATGATTTATTTGATGCCTCAGAAGAGGATACATTTGCATATGGTCAGGAATACGCAGATGAGGAAGAATATCTTAAAATGATAGCTATTTTTTCTAAAATAGCTGGTTATGAATTAGATGAGGATTATTGGTGGTTTGCTATAATAGATGTAAAAAAAGAAAAACCTATAATTTATGCTAACAACCCCATGAAACATAAACTTGTTAGAATTGATAATAGATCTGAGTATAGAGAAATACAAACAGAAGGTTCAAGTATAAAAGCTAGAGATTGTTATCAAGTCTGTGCTATTTATGCTTTAGAAGAAGCTCCACATACTTTACTAACAGGCAGATGGGGTTCAGGAAAGACTTTGATAGCCACAGCACACACTTTAGCAAGAAGTAAGAAAAAGGCTTTTATTACAAGGGCTCCCTTAGGATTAAATTCTAAATATGACATAGGCTTCTTACCTGGAGATATGTCAGCTAAAATGTTGGATTGGTTACAAGGATTTATGAGTGCTCTATATTATTTATATTCAAACACACGTAGTGACGCAGATGGGAGTGGTAAGACATATGACTATGTTAGGGATAGAATATTTCCTGAGAAGTTTCAGATTATGCCTATGAACTCTATCCAAGGTTTATCTCTATTGGACAACGACACTTTAATTGTAGATGAGGCTCAACTTATTACAATTGACTACATGAGCATGATTTTAAGCCGCCCATCTGAAACTGGTAGGTTGGTATTACTTGGTGATATTAAACAGTCCTACGACGTTGTGAAGCCCTCTGAGAGTGGTTTATTGAAGCTACTTAGAGTGCTACCTCATAAGTATATGGCTTACGTAGAATTACAAAATTCTTATCGTAGTCCTATTCTTGAATTAGCTGATAAACTACAAGATAAGAGTATGATATAAGGAATTAATATGTTGACAATAACGACTATAGGTCTTATATTATGTGCAATAGCTTTTTTATGTTCATTTATTATGGCTATAGAAAAAGGAAGATGGTGGGTTATCGCTCCAATGGTTTTGCTAATAGCTTTTTTCTTTTTATTTAGATTAGCAGTATTGGGAGAGATGATTCCAACACCATTATACAAGATTCATCCTTATATTTAAAGGAGAGGAAATGACTAAAAGAAAGGCGACTATAATTAATTTATTTGGAGGACCGGGCGTTGGTAAGTGTTTCCTAAAAGGTACCAAAGTTATTATGTATGATGGAACACTTAAAAAAGTGGAAGATATTGTAATTGGTGATAAATTGATGGGTCCAGATTCTAAATGTAGAAAAGTTTTAGATTTGAGTAGTGGTAAATCAAAGTTATATCGTGTAAAACCTACAAAAGGTAAAGCACATTATGTAACCGAAAATCATATACTACCATTAAAACTTAATCACCACGGTAAAGAAAAAGATGAATATTACACTGTAAAAGAATATTTGCAATTATCAAATTGGAGAAAAGAGAGACTAAAGCTTTACAGATCTGGTTGTATAGACTTTAAAACTAAAAAAGTACCTATAGACCCATATTTTATAGGTTGTTGGTTAGGTGATGGAACTAACGCTAACCAAAGTATAACTTCTATGGATGCAGAAATAATTAATTATATAGAATATTTATCTAAAATATATAATATGGATGTTACCAAAACAACTAAAAATAAAACGAAAGCAATTAGATGTAATATTACAAAGGGACTTTCTACGGGAGGAAGACCTAATGAGATATTAACAATTTTAAGATGTTTAAATCTAATACAAAATAAACATATACCTAATATTTATAAAA
>AMWB02160892.1_pt3 | contig 24749 bp, 20 predicted proteins | sample 200311 | NCBI WGS metagenome assembly AMWB02 (sample SAMN02737377, study PRJNA173069) | bioreactor metagenome | biome: anode biofilm in microbial fuel cells | place: USA: California | collected 2010-12-16 | reverse complement strand
CCCGTCCGCTTACGCGGACGGGCTGCCCTTTTTTTATTTTCAAAATGGCCGCATCCCCATGCTTGATAAAATATTCTGTTTTTTTTCCGTACCTCTCTTGCCCCGGTCGGCTGAAGCGGGTGTGCGGGACTTGCAAAAGTTCGGCAAGTAGGATAGAGAGGGGGACTGAATGCGTTGACCGTTACCGGTTTTGAGCCTGCGAGGAATTTTCTTGATTCCGGGGAAAAAGCTTTTCACCGTTAACCGGCAGCCGTCAACCGGAAACATTGTGGCCCCCTGATGAGTGATAATTTTTTAGTTCCTCTGCTCACGCGCCTTTGCCGCCTGATCGATCAGACCAATCTCTGGATCGGCCGAACGGTCTCCCGGCTTGCCGTGCTCCTTGTGCTGGTGGTTTTCGGCAACGTGGTGCTGCGCTATCTCTTCCACGCAAGTTTTGTTTTTCTGCATGAACTTGAGTGGCATCTCTTTGCCCTTATCTTTCTCTTGGGCGGCGGCTATACCCTGCTCAAGGAAGGCCATGTCCGGGTGGACATCGTCTACCAGCGCCTGGGCGCCCGCAGCCGGGCCTGGATCAATCTTGCCGGCGTGTTGTTGCTTCTGCTGCCCGGCTGCTGGCTGGTCATTGCCACGGGTGTGCCTTTTGCGGTTTCTTCCTTCCGGATGGGGGAGGGGTCACCGGATCCCGGTGGCATTCAATTTCGTTTCGTCCTGAAATCCATCATCAGTTTGGCATTTTTGCTGATCGGCCTGCAGGGGGTGTCACTCGGCCTGAAAAGCGTGCTGCTGCTCCGCGGTTGTCCTTTGGAACAGAAAAATTGCAGGAATCCGGAGGAGGCTGCCGGCGATGTTTGCTGAGTTTCTTCCCCTTTGGATGTTTGTTGCCCTGACCGTTTTGCTGATGGCGGGATTCCCGGTGGCGTTCACCCTGCTCGGCACCTCCTTGGTGTTCGGTTTCGTCGGTTTCGGCTGGAATTTTTTTAATCTGCTTCCCTTGCGCATCTGGGGGATCATGAACAATTCCACCCTGCTGGCGGTGCCGCTTTTTGTTTTCATGGGGGTCATGCTGGAGCGATCGGGGCTGGCGGAGAGGCTGCTCGACACCATGGCTCTGATTTTCGGACGCATGAGGGGAGGGCTTGCCGTTTCCGTGGTCATGGTCGGTGCGCTTCTCGGCGCCTCAACCGGCATTGTCGGGGCCACGGTGGTGACCATGGGACTTCTTGCCGTTCCCGCCATGTTGCGGCGGGGGTATCAAAAGGAGCTGGCCTGCGGCACGGTGGCTGCTTCCGGTACCCTGGGGCAGATCATTCCCCCCCAGCATCGTTTTGATTCTGATCGGCGACATCGTCGGCGTGCCGGTGGGCGATCTTTTTCTGGGGGCCGTGCTGCCCGGTCTGGTGCTGGTGGTGCTCTATGTAGCCTATATTGTTGTCTGGGCGTATCGAAATCCCGCGCAGGCTCCCGCCGTTGTGCGTGACGAGGGAGGACCCGGGGCGAACCGGCTGCGGATTGTCAAGGCCCTGGCACCGCCCCTGGTTCTCATGGTGGCTGTGCTCGGTTCCCTTTTTGCAGGCATTGCCTCGCCCACCGAGGCCGCCGGCGTCGGAGCGGTTGGAGCCTCGCTTCTTGCCATGGCTTCGGGCCGATTCAATCTGCGCATGGTTGACCAGGTCGCCCGTTCCACCATGCAGCTCACCTTCATGGTCTTTATCGTGCTGGTGGGCGCCGCGGCATTCGGCCTGGTCTTCCGCGGCACCGGCGGTGACGGGCTGGTCCGCGAAGCGCTGCATTCGCTGTCCCGGGGGCTTGGTCCCTGGTCGGTGCTGGCCCCCGTCATGATTGATCTGGGGATTGATCCGGTCTGGCTCTGCATCCTGATCGCGGTCAATCTGCAGACCTCCTTTCTAACCCCTCCCTTCGGCTTTTCCCTTTTTTATCTGCGGGCCGTTTCTCCGCCGGGAGTGACAACCGCCCATATTTACCGGGGGGTGATTCCCTTTGTGCTGCTGCAACTGACCGGACTTCTGATTATCGCCCTTTTCCCCGGACTGGTCGGTTTTTTTTCTGTGAAACCATGTCGGACCGGCGGGCGAATTCCGTTTCCTTTTTTTCGTCAATCACCTTTCATATTGCGCTTGCATAAACAGGGGTGGTAGTGTAACCATGATGTTACAAAGTAGCGTTTTTGCCCTGTTTGGGTGAGTGGATTGAAAAGTCAAGAAATGATGGCCGGGTGAAGATTCCTTGCCGACTGATGAGAGGAAAAAAAATGAATGTTGCACACCATGCGGGAACACACGATTTGTTCCCTGACGGCAGGCTTGCTGAAAGATTTCCCGCCGAGAGGCTGAGCGGAATTTCGTCGATGATGCTCACCATCCGTGATCTGTCCATGACGATGATGGATGCGACCCTGCTCAACATCAGCGAAACCGGCCTCGGTGTCGTTATGCGGCAGGAACTGGCCGTCGGACAGATGGTTGCCGTTTCCTCGGTTCGGGACGACGTCATGCCGACCAAGGCCGTGGTCATGTGGTGCAGCAAGGAAAACAAGGATTGCCGCGTGGGGCTGAAATTTATCAACGCCTCCTGAAGCTGTTTCCCATTGGGAAGTCAAAACCCGGATTTTCGTAATTAACATTGCGGAAATTTGGGTTTTTTTTTGCGCGCTCTTCTGTTGACTTGGCGGGATGAGTCAATTAGTCTTTGAGGGGGCATGTGAAAAAAAGAAAGAAGCGCACGAACTATGGAACGACGTGAATTTCTGCGAAAAACAGCAACAACCGCCCTTGCCGTTGCCGGCGTCTCGACATTCGGCACATCAGTCGCCCGGTCGGAAGAGCAGGCATTTCGCTGGACCATGGTCAGCACCTGGCCACCCAATATGCCCGTGTTGCAGACCGGCGCCGAACGCTTCGCCGAACGGGTGAAAGAGATGAGCCGGGGCCGTCTGCAGATCCAGGTCTTTGCCGGCGGTGAGCTTGTTCCGCCGCTCGAAGTCTTTGATGCGGTTTCCGGCGGCACGGTGCAGCTCGGCAGCGGCGCCTCGTATTACTGGGCGGGAAAGGTCCCTGCCGCCCAATGGTTCACCTCGGTTCCCTTCGGACTGAATGCCCAGGGCATGAACAGCTGGCTCGGCAGCGGCGGGCTTGTGCTGTGGGAGGAGATCTATGAACCGTTTAATCTGATTCCTCGCCCCTTCGGCAATACCGGCATGCAGATGGGCGGCTGGTTCCGCAAGGAAATTAAGGGGATTGATGATTTCAAGGGGCTGAAGATGAGAATTCCCGGACTTGGCGGCAAGGTGGTGGCCAAGGCCGGTGGGACGGTGGTGCTGCTTCCCGCTGCTGAGATATTCACCAGTCTGGAACGAGGGGTGATCGACGCCACCGAATGGGTGGGGCCCCTGCACGATCTGCGCATGGGATTCTATAAGGCCGCTCCCTATTATTATTATCCCGGCTGGCATGAACCGGGCAGCTGTCTTGAGCTGCTGGTCAACAGGCAGGCCTACCTCTCCCTGCCCCGGGATCTGCAAATAATGATCGACACGGCGGCAATGGAGAACAATATCTTGACCTTAAACGAGTTTGAGGCCGGCAACGGCGCCGCCTTAAGCGAGCTGGTGGAAAAACATCAGGTGCAGCTGCGCCGTTTTCCCGATCAGGTGCTGGAAAAACTGAAAGTCATGGCCGCGGAAAGCCTTGAAGAAGAGGCCGGCAAGAATCCCTTGTCCCGCAAGGTGCATGATGCCTTTAAAAAAATTTAAAAAAGATATAGGCAGTTGGGGGGAAGTGCCGGAAAAACCCTATTACCAACTCATGGCCTGAAAACTGGAGCAATATGGAGCAGCCCGCCGAGACAAACATTTTTGTCCATTTTGATTCCCTGCGAGACAGTCTGAAAAGGATTGTCTTTGATCAGGACGAGGCCGTTAATGATGTGGTTGATGCCTTTATTCACCTCAGTTACAAACCGGTTGACACCCCGCCGAAGGCTCTCTTTACCTTTCTCGGCCCTCCGTCGGTGGGTAAAATTTTCTTTGCCCAGACCCTTTCCTCCTTTCTCGAGGGCTATTCCGCCTTCAAACAGTTCGATATGGAGCAGTACAGCGATCCGGACAGCGGGGCCCTGCTCTTTGGCCAGAAAATGACGGTGGACGGCATGGTCGAGGGTGATCTGTCCGGTTTTGTCAAGGAGCATCCGAAGTCGGTCATCCTTTTTGATTCCATTGAAAAGGCGGATAACCAGGTGCAGCTGGCGCTGTTGAAACTGCTCACCGGCAGTGTTCAGGAAAGCGGCCTTGATTGCAGCGAGGTGATCGTCATTTTCACCTCAACCCTGGCCAGTGGTTTTTTGCAGGATCGAAAGTATCGGGCGGACTTGAAGGACAACAAGCCGCGCGCCCAGGCCCTGGTGATGGATGCCATTGCCAGGGAACGGAAGGTGGTGTTTGATTCGGTCCAGTTCTCCATTGCCCCCAAGCTGCTTGCCGTCCTTGCCCGCAGTTTTATTATTATTTTTCAGCCGCTCAGTCTCGATACCATGGTCCGCATCGGCTCCGAAGCCCTGGCCGGCCATTCGGATCAGTTTGCCGAGGTGAGCGGCATGAAGCTGGCCTATCACGATTTTGACCGACTGGTCAAGCTGTTGACCCTTTCCTTTGCCCCCACCATCAGCATCAAAAAGGTGAAACAGAAATTGCCGGATCTGCTTTTCGCCCGGATAACGGATTTTGTCCGCGATCAGCACAAGTATCCCCAGCACGTGCTGTGCAAGATTTCCAAACAGGCGATTGCCTTTGTTGATAAAATTTACAGCGATAAAGAGAATCTGTTGCGGCAACTCTTCAAAAAAAATGAAACGCTGGATATCAGCTGGAAGGAATCATGGCGCGGCAGGACACTGACCTTGACCATCAGTCGGGTGGAGCTGAAAAGAATGCCCCAGTCACCCGATCTGCTGCGGGAATTGCTGCCCATCATCGAATTTTCCGACCTTGCCTTCAGTGATATTGCCGGCAATAAAACGGTGAAGCAGAATCTGAAACAGGTGGTGAGAATCCTTAAAGGGCCGGAGCTGCTGAAGAAATTCCGTATCGACATGCCCAAGGGCATGCTGCTCTACGGTCCGCCCGGTGTGGGTAAAACCATGCTTGGCAAGGCCTTTGCCCGTGAAGCGGAACGGCCCTTTGTCTATGTGTCGCGCAGCGATCTTTTTGATCCCCACTATATCAAGCACGCCTATGCCAAGGCCCGTGAATATGCGCCGAGCATCGTTTTTCTCGACGGCATCGACGTCAAGGGTTTGATTGACGGCGGAGTGTATGCCTCCATGCCGGACGAACAGCTCATCCTTGAACTTGATTCCCTGCCGACGGATCCGGAGGAATCGGTTTTCACCATTGCCACCGCCCAGAAAAGGGAAGAGGTAAGTTCCCGGGTCATTGCCCCCAACCGTATTGACACCTTTGTCGAGGTCCCGGAGCTTGACCGGGATGCAAGGCGGTTTTTCATTGAAAAGATTCTGGCCAAGCCCAATGACGGCAAGATCAACGTGGAACGGGTCATCCGCTATATTTCCGGCATGAGCGGCTATGATCTGCAGCGCATCGGCAAGGAGGCCTCGCTCCATGCCATTCGGCACGGACTGGAGGCCATCACCGAGGAGATCCTTATCGAACAGATCAACATCATCAAATACGGCTACAAACTGGAAAAGAAGCATATCCGCAACCTGGAACAGGATCTCAAAATCACCGCGTTCCACGAGGCGGGCCATGCGGTGCTTTCCCACCTCCTCCTGCCGGACATCAAGATAGAGCAGGTGACTATTGCCCCCCGGTTGAAGAGCATGGGGTTCATTTCTTACAGCATCGAGGATTTTCCCGGCAATATCTGCCGGGACGAGGTGTTCAACAATATCTGCGTCCTGCTGGGCGGAAGGCTGGCCAGCATCCGCAAATTCGGTCCCAAGGGCGATGACACCGGCGCATCCAATGATCTCGAGGTGGCGACCCATCAGGCCTATGCCGCGGTGGCGAGTCTCGGCATGGATAAAGAGATCGGCTATGTGCATACCGACACCCTGTCCCAGAATGTCTGCAAGCAGATGTTTCTCGTCCTGGTGGAGGAGCGGGTGATTCACTGGATGCGGGAGGCAACGGTCAGGGCGCAGGAGTTAGTCGATAAACACTGGAAAAAGGTGGAGCAGTTGGCCGAAATCCTCATCCGCCAGGAGATTGTCGACGGCGCCGAGCTTGAGCATATCATGAAGGGCGTGACGGAGGGGTAAGGTGAGAGACCAATGAGCGCCACGTTCCGCTGCGAATCGATTTCCTGGAAAAAGGTCTCCGTCCTGACACGACGCCTACGGATTGTTTCAACGATGAAGCCGATGATTACATGCCGGTCACTGCGGTCAAAAAACCTTGCATCATGCTGACCGGACCGTTGGCGGCGAATGCAGCCGCAAGGCAGACACCTGACCAGATGCCGATTGACAGGGAAATGCCGCCCATCAAGGCTATGCTGCCCATTGCTGCTTTCTCAAGGACCGCGACGTTTGCTGCTGCTTTGCTTCGTGTTTTGTTGATGGCTGTTGCTTTCATTTTATCCTCTCCTTTGTTTGTTTATAATCCCGTCAGTGCGGTGAAGAAACCGATCGTCATTGCCCATGGACCGCCGCCGGCAACCAGGCCGCCGATGATGCAGGCGGTCGACCAGAGGCCGATAAGAGCAGGGACCGCGCCGAGAGTGCCCAAGGTGCTCATCATTGCCTCAAACTCGGCCTGGTCCCGAGAGTTTGTCTGGATTCTCTGTTTGGTTTTTATTGCTGTTTTGTCCATGCCCGCCTCCGGATTGTGTTCATCTGTCGTCTGCCTGTTTTTATTGCCAGTTTCGTGCCATGAGATAAAGTTGTTTTATCCCAACAGGTTACGAAGGAGTGTCCCCTGATTTGTGCCAAAATGACAAAATCCCATGCCATTATGGCATGGATGCTGTCCGTGACTTTTTTGCCCGTGCGGTGGGAGGGGATCTTGTCGGCAAGGTTTGGAGAAATGAGGCGGCCGAGGGTGTGGAAACCGGCGATGCTGTGAGGTTGGCATGCCGAGGATCAGGCATTGGGCTATTCTTTTATGAAGAATACGGGAGGGAAATGGAGTGGAGCATCGCCCCTGATGCGGGAAAAGAGACGGTGGCGTCACCGTCTGTTGCGAGGCCGGCGGATGCGGCGAAGGCGGCTGGGCAATTACGTAATCGAAAGGGACACAATAAAACGGGTGCCTTGAGCCGGACTGCTTTTTACCTCAATCCGGCCCTGATGTTCGCGGACAATGGCCTTTGCTCCGGCAAGTCCCAGTCCGTGACCTTTGCTTTCCTTGCCTTTGTGAAAGGCATCAAAGATATAGGGGAGGTCATCGGCCGCGATTCCCGGGCCATTGTCCCGTACCTCTACCATCACTTCATCGCCGTTTTTTTTGGTGGTGATATCGATTTCCCCTTTTTCCTGAACAAATTTAATGGCATTATCCAGCAGATTTTCAAAAACCCGCTGCAGCTGTTTGCCGTCGCCTTTGATCAGGCCGCTGAAATTATGATTGGTGCGAATAACAATCTTTTTTTCCGCGGCCCGTGATGCATGTCGCCTGATGAGCTGGTCGAGCAGCACCGCCAGGTCGATATCCGTCATGTTCAGGGTAATGTTATCCGTGCTTTGGCGTGAATATTCGAGAAATTCCCTGATTCTGTTTTCCAGTTGCGCGCCGGCGTCGATGATGGTTTGAAAGTATGTATCAATTTTTGCCTCGTTCATTTCGCCGTGATGGGCGCGCAACCTTTCCATCAGTCCCTGCATGGCGATAAGCGGCGACTTCATGTCATGGGCCACCATGAAAAGAAAATTGTTTCTTTCGCGCAGCAGCGCTTTTTCCCTGGAAATGTCCTCAATAACCTCCAGATAACCGATAAAATCGCCTTCCTGATTTTCAATGGCGGCGGTACCGATCCTCACCGGGATATGTTCTCCATGGCGATTGATCAGTTCCGCTTCAATGCCGGTGGCCGATTCGCCCAGATCGCGCACGGTCTGCAGCGGGCAGTCCGACTCGCACAGGCTGCTGTTTAAGATCTCGTGGCAGGGACGGCCGAGCGCCTCCTCTGTCGTATAGCCGGTCAACGTTTCCGCCCGCCGGTTGAAACAGGTGATCTTGAGATCGGCATCCATGGTGACCATGGCCACCGGCACATTGTCCAGAATAAAGCGCCGGAATTGCTGGGCCTCTTTTTCCGGGAGAGGGGTGCTCATCGTTTTGTCTCCTGTTCCGACAATAATCTCTGGTTCAGCTTGGCATTGACCCGGATGGTCTGGACCAGCACAAACAGCAGGGGCGCCAGCAGGATGAAATAGGGCGGGGAAAAAATATCCAGCAGGCCGGTGTGGATTAAGCCCTTGTCAAGAAAGAACATGCCGAAGACCCAGAATGCCACCCCCGGGCAGATAAGGGCGTATGTGGCGGGGCCTGCCGCCGGTTCGCCGCCGTTTGCGGACAGCGGGCAGCCGTGAATGAATTCCGGGAAATAGTTGTTTTGCCGCATGACCTGGTAGCCGAGCAGGCCGAAGAATATCTGCAGGGAGATGATGCCGCTGCCCAGAATAAAATAAAAGGCCGGGCCGAATTGAGTATGAAAAAGCAGGTGAAAACCGTGGGCCAGACGGATGACGGTTATGCCGAGCAGGGTCAGGATCGGAATGAGGATCCAGAGGCTGGCGCTTCCTTCGCGATTGATACCCTTTTCCAGCATGGCATGAAAGCCGAGCACCAGATTTTTGACGGCCAGCAGGGCGGCGATGAGAAGAAAAAACAGGGCGCAGAAGGCTGATATTGCTACGAGAAGCCGGTTTTCGCTCATGGCCGCCGGAGCGGCAAAACCGACGGCGTTCATGGCAAAGGCAAAGGAGGAAATCATCTGGGCCAGGGAATTGTTCAGGGTGTGGTTGAAATGGCCCCGGAGAAGCAGTTTGCTGTAGTAGCGGTAAAAGATGCGCAGGCTGTAGATGCCGGTGACGAAAAAGGCGAGGAAGGCAACGGGGAAAAGATATTCGACCACGCTCCACAGGCCGGGCACCAGCATGGCGCCGAGGACGAACATGACATTGATGGTCATGGTGAAGGTGAGCGGCAGGGCCATCAGGCTGATTTCATTGTTGCTGTGGAGCATGGCGCGGTAGTGCTCGGTTTTTTTGTAGCGGTTGAATTCCCGTATGTTCCAGACCAGCATCCTGATATGGCGGAAGGCGAACCAAAGCATGCCGAGATACCCTGCGGCGCAAAGGAGGCGGATAAGCGGGCTGCCGTCCAGCAAAAGGGGGCGCACCGCGTCAAAGGTGGCGATCGGCGTGTCCGGATGGGCCGCCATGAACATGAAAAAGATGAAAAAGGCCACGGTCAGGCCGCCGTTGCCCAGGGCGGCCAGGAAATAAAGGGGAGAGTAATGTTCATCCAGGTTTTTTTTCATGAAAGAGTTTGTTCCTTGGTGTGATGCGTTCCGGCCATGCGGCCATGTTATGTATTGACAACGTTTGTGCGGCTGTCATTCATCCGGGCCGCGGAAGAAATTAACCATGAATTGGATGAGAAAGACAAGACAGTAGACCGCCAGGATAACGGCGGCCCAGTCAAGAAACCCGCTTGTGTGGCGCAGCAGCCAGTCGATCATTGCAGAATCCTCTTTATTTTTTACAGCTTTCCGCTTCAGCCTCCATGGTGAATATGCGGGTGATGGCTTCCTCAATGGAGACTTTCCGGTCGAACCAGAGGCGGAAGCAATTGGCCTCAAGACCCCATTCGGAGTGGGTCAGTGCCAGTTCCGCCCTGATCTGGCCGAGAAATTCCGCCAGGTCCTGTTCGGAATTCGCCTCGGAGTAGATCATGTAATCGCAGTGCTTGCGAAACAGCATGATGGAGCCGTCGTATTTTTTGCGCGGTTCCTGGAAACAGGCAACGGTTTCCTTCAGCCGCTGGCCGATTTCGTCGTGCACCTGGTTGGCGACGATAAAGCCGTTTTCCTGCTGGAATTTGCCGAATTCCTTGAAGTTGATAAGCTGCAACTCAAAGCCCCGTGCGCCGGTTTCCCCGAGCAGCTGCAGGTCGTCGAGGACAAGCAGATAACGGTAGTTGTACAGTTCAGTCAGGGTGTCGCGGAAAAAGGAGTCGCGGCGGAAATTTTCGATTTCCTCCATGAAGCCGGCGGTGGGATACAAAGTCGGCGGCGCCGTGATCAGATCATCGCCCAGCCGGGTCAGGGCCTCCACCGCCTGCCGGTCAAGATGGCCGCTTGCCGCCTCCTGGACGACAATCTGCAGGGCGATTGCGACCGGCAGCGGTTTCTTGTAAGGTCTCTTGGCGGTCATGGCCTCGAAGACATCGGCCACCGAGGTGATGCGGGTCAGCATGTCGATCTCGTCTCCCCGCAGCCCGAAGGGATAGCCACTGCCGTCAAGCCGTTCATGGTGGCGGAGAATGATGTTGGTGATGCTGTCATCCGTCAGACGTTTGGCAAAGAGCTTGGCGCCGATGAGGGGATGATACTGCATGATGCGCCGGTCCTGGACATTGAAAAGGTCCGGCTTGAGCAGGATATCGTCGGGAATGGCGGTTTTGCCGATATCGTGAACCAGCCCGGCCAGTTCGAGGATTTCCAGATCCGTGTCCGGCAGGCCCATGACGCAGCCGATCCGCCGGGAAATCCGGGCAACCCGGGTCGTGTGTTCATAGGTGGGGTAATCCCGGTTGGCCAGCACCTCGCTCATGATCTCAAAGAGATCCCTGATGAGCATATTCGTGTCATAGCTGAGTATGCGATCCATGTATTACCCCGCTCGCCGGGCCGCCCTGTTTTTTTGTTTCAGGGTGTGCACGGCGGAGTTCGCAGCTTTGCAACCAGGTTCCGGAGTTCCGGAATGGTGCGGTGAACCTGTTTTTTTGTGATGCCTGAATATGCTCATGCAGTCCTTATTATCAATGAACGACAAAAACGAACTCGAGGTTGCGGGGGGTGACAGGTGAAATGAATATATGCGCAAAATAAGAAACCGGGGTCGTTGTGTCAAGTTAAGAATTTAATTAAGCTCTATCTTGTGCCGCTGTTCCTCCATGGAGTCCACCTGACGATTTATCAGGTCATCCATCCGGGCGAGATAGATTTCAAGCGGTTGCCGCATCAGGGAGGCAAGCCCCACCCGCAGATCAAGTATCTGGATGTCGCGGGAAAGAAGAGGGGACGACAGCACTTTTTCCGCATCATCATAGCGTTTTAACTTGATCAGGGCCTTGGCGCGGTTGACGGTCACCTCGGTGCCCGAATTGCCGATGCGGCTGAGCAGTTCTTCGGTTTTATCGGGACGGTTACTCGCCAGCAGAATGCGGGCCGCATGTTCGTGCATGGAACCGTCGGCAGGCAGCAGTTCGAGCAGGGAGTCACCTTTGTCCCGGAAGCCGAGGCGCATATAAAAATTTATCAGGCCGAGAAAGTCGGTCATTTCCTGGGTGAGTTTCCAGGGGACTGATTCCCTGAGGGCCAGGTAATAGAGGTTTTCATTCCAGCGCCGCAGGCCATCCAGGTCGTTGAACCGGTAAATGTTTCGCGGCGCCTGTTCGAGGAGGTCGCGCCACTGGGCAATCGCCACCGGTTCCATCACCTGATGCAGATGGACCTGGAAGGTGGCGAGGCGGCCGGCAAGTGATTTGTTGCCGTAATCAGCCGGAAAACGGACTTCAAACTGGTTGACCCGGCCGGCCGTCATGCCCTGCATGCCGGCATCGAAATCAGCCAGCAGGGTACCGCCGCCCAGCACCGCATCCTGAAAATAGGCCTCGGTTTCCGGCTCCATCCGGCCGTCGATGATGCCCTTGCAGTCGTATATGATCCGGCATCCCGGCGCGGCCACCCCGCGTCGCTTGAACTTGTAACAGGTGATGGGGCGGGCAAGGAACTTCTCCACCTCAAGGTTGCCGGCAAATTTTTCGGCAAGCCGCGTCAGGCAGCCATGGGCCGCCTCATACTCCTCCAGGGCGAGATAAATACGGGAAAGCATCATGTCCGTTTCCGGGCGGCAGGCAACGGCGTCGAAATGGGAGGTAATGAAACCGGCAACTTCAAAAAGCCTCGTGCCGGTAGCCACGTTTTCGGCAAAATCCTCCCGGTTGAGGCGCCAGATGATGCTCATCTGTTCTATTTCGTCGGCGGTCATGGAGTCAGTTGCGAAATCACGGCAAAGAGACTGGTAGGCGGGTTTGGTGATGGGAGTCGGGACAATGCCGTGACTGCCGGGGTCATCGAGCATCGGGATGCCGAAAAAGAGGTGAAGTTGCTGGGAGATGGAGTTGCCGTCGATACTAACCTTGCCGGCCTTGACATAGTCCAGTGTTTTCTGGGCCTGGGCAAAAGATTCCCCCGGCAATCCGAAAAGGGAAAAAAGCTCGACGGTGATGCCGGCCCCCTGGACTTGCGCAATCACCGCCGAGAGTTTCTCCGGGTCAAGACCCTTGTTGATTTTTTTCAGCACATCCGGATCGGCTGATTCCAGCCCGAAGGCAATGGTGTGGACACCGGCTTTTTTCAGCAGGGAAAGCAGATCCCCATCAATGAGGTTATATCTGGTCTGGCACCAGAAGGTGATTCCCGGCACCTCGGTCAAGGGCCTTTGGCGGTCAAGGGCCCGGCCAAGGGCGGGAAGCACGGTTTCCGCCTCGCCCCGGCAGAGGATGTCCGCCTCGCTGAAGTGGTGCAGGGCCAAGGCCGGCATGAAGGTGATCTGCGGGCCGCCCAGCACGACAAGGATTTCCGGCAGAATATATTTGGCGTAACGGGCCCAGACCCGGACACGGTTGATGTTTTCCTCGTAAACGGAAAAGCCGAGCACCGAAGGCCTTTCGTTGAGCAGGGTTTCCCGGAAAAGCCGGGGCGAAAGGGGGCTGCCCTTGTAGTCGCCTAAAATCGTCCCCGGATATCCCTGTTTGCGAAGGCCGGCCAGGGCGTAACCCTGGGAGAGGGGGATGGTGTCGGGGGAATCAATGGTCGCCCATTCATTGACATGGACAAAGAGAAATCTGCTTGCATTTGTTTGCTCTTCTGCGTTCATCATTTGACTGCTCCTGCGACTGTCACTTTACCGTGAAAACAGGCCGCGGAGATCACGGTAAAAGATTCAATTTCCGTTTCTTCTCAGGAGTCCGCGGCAACGGTTTAGATCGTATCGCGCACTACCTTAGCCTGCGAGGCAGCGCTTGTCAATTCGCATTGACAAAGAATCCGTTCCAGGATACACCAAAAGTATCAGCTTGATTGGAGGGTGACCTCCGGCTTCTTCTTTTGGGTAACATGATGCCCCGATTCAGACCCCTGGCCATAATCAGTCATCCCCATTATCTTCTCCATGACACCGGCGGCGGAGAGCATCCCGAGGTTGCCGAGCGTCTTGTCGCCATCCGTCGCCGGCTGGAAAAGAGCCCCCTTTTTCCCGCGATCAGGGAAAAAACGGCAAGGACGGCAGAGAGATCGGACATCCTTACGTATCACGATGAGTCCTATCTCTTCCGGCTGGAGGAAACCGCCCTGCGGGGGCAGACCTACATCGATCACCCGGACAACCAGATCTGCTTTGAGTCTTTTGATTCGATCATGCTGTCGGCCGGCGGCTGCCTGACCGGCATTGATCTGCTCGAACAGGGTGAGGATCTTGTCTTCTGCGGCGTGCGGCCCCCCGGCCATCATGCGGAGCGGGCCATGGCGCTGGGTTTCTGTTTCGTCAACAATGCGGTGATTGCCGCCCGCTACTGGCAACGGCGCTACGGCAGAGAAAAGATTGCCGTCATCGACTGGGACGCCCATCACGGCAACGGTATTCAGGATGCCTTTGAGGAGGACCCCTCGGTTTTTTACATCAGCATCCATGAACACCCCACCTTCAGCTTTCCGGGAACCGGCTACGCCGAGGAAAAGGGATTGGGCGCGGGAAAAGGAACAACTCTGAACGTGCCGCTGCCGCCCGGAGCCGATGATGGCGTGTTCCTGCAGGCCATGAAGAAAGTGGTTGAGCCGGCCCTCGATGGATTCAGGCCGGAGAGAATCATCGTCTCCGCGGGATTCGACGGCCACCGGCTTGATGACATGTCGGGCCTTGCCTACAGCACGGATCTGTACGGGCTTATCGGTGAAAAGATGGCCGGGATGGGGCAAAAATATTGCCGGGGCAAGGTTCTTTCCATTCTTGAGGGAGGCTATCATCTTGATGCCCTGGCCGCCGGGGTTGAACAGTATCTGCTTGGTCTGGCAAAATAAGGAGCACCACATGTACATATCACGACACATGAAAACATCGCCCGTCACCGTCACCCCGGAAACATTTCTGCCGGATGTCCGGGCGCTGATGACCAACAATAAATTTCGTCATCTGCCGGTCGTGGACTGCGGCAACCGGCTGGTGGGCATGATCACCGACCGGGATCTTCGTTCAGCCTATCCTTCCTCCCTTTTGCCGGAGGAAAAGCGGACGGCCATTCTGGCGGAGGTGGCGAACACCCTGGTTTCTTCCGTCATGAGCACTGATGTTGTCTTCCTTACCCCGCTGTCGACCCTGGATGATGCCCTGCATTATTTTTACCGGGATAAAATCGGATTACTGCCGGTGATTGACGAGGAAAAACGGGTGATCGGCGTCTTTTCCGTGCAGGATCTGATGAAGGCCTATAAAAAATTGTACGGCATCGGTGATCGTGGCTCCGCGCTGATTGCGGTGGTGGATGACGGCAATCCCAAGCCGCTCACCCGCATTGTCCGGGTACTGGAAGAGCAGAACGTGCGTTTTTCCCGATTGACGCGGGCGCAGAACGAAGCCGGTGATAAAAATATTATCTATCTCCGGGTGCATACCTTTAATCTCAGTAATGTCCACCGGGCATTAAAGGAAATCGGCATGCAGATTGTCGCGCCCGACGTTGCGGGGGGGGCATCGGAACGGCCTCTCTAGAAGGCATGCCCTCTTCAGCCCCATGCACAGATGAAAAACATTTCACCCGAAAAAATATTCGTCGGTTTAGCCGTTGTCATCGTCCTGATCGAGAGCGGCCTGATGTATTTCCTGGATGCTTTCGACATGCCGCTGGGTCCGACGGCTCTCGGCCTGCTGGATTCCCTGCTCCTGCTCATTTTCCTCGTGCCTTTCATGTATCTGCTTGTTTACAAGCCCTTGCAGGAAAATATCCGGCAACAGATCAAGGCCACGGCAAGGGCGGAGGAAGCTCATGCCCGGCTGCTGTCCGTGCTGGACAGCATTGACGGCATTGTCTATGTGGCTGATATGCGGACCTATGAATTGCTTTTTGTCAACAAATACGGCAAGGATATTTTTGGCGACGTCACCGGCAGGATCTGCTGGCAGTCATTGCAGACGGGGCAGAAGGGGCCGTGTTTCTTCTGCACCAATGACAAACTGGTCGATGCGGATGGGGAGCCGCAGCTCTACAGGTGGGAATTTCAAAACACGGTGAACGGGCACTGGTATGACATTCGCGACAGGGGCATGGGCTGGATTGACGGGCGGCTGGTGCGCATGGAAATTGCACTGGATGTTACCCGACGGAAAGAAAATGAGGAAAAAATCCGCCAACAGAACATTTTTCTCCACAACGTGCTCGAATCCCTTCCTTATCCCTTCTACGTGGTGAACACCCGCAGCCATGAAATCGAACTGGCCAACAGCATGGCGAAACTGGAAGGGATCGAGCCGAAAATGAAATGTTTTACCGCCACCCATAAGCAGGACAAACCGTGCGATTCCGCCGAGCATCAGTGTCCGCTAAATCTGGTCATGGAGAAAAGAGAGCCGGTTATTGTCGAGCATATTCACCGGAACGCGATGGGCGATGAAGAGTATGTGGAGATTCACGGATATCCCATTGCCGATGAAGAGGGCAATATCACCCGGATGATCGAATATCAGATCGACATCACCGACCGCAAGAAAGCGGAGGCGAGGTTGCATGAATTATCCGTGACCGATGAGCTGACCGGCCTCTATAACAGGCGGGGGTTCCTGCTGCTGGCCGAGAAACAGGTACGGATCGCCGACCGGCAACCGGGGGAACTTTTCATCCTCTATGCCGACTGCGACCGGCTGAAGATGGTAAACGACGGTTTGGGCCATAAGGTCGGGGACCAGCTCATCAGGGAAACCGCCGATGTGTTGCGCGACACCTTCCGGCAAGCGGATATCGTCGGGCGGCTGGGAGGGGACGAGTTTGTGGTGATGATGGTCGACGAATCGGGCCGGGAAACGGAGTTCACCGTCAAGGAGCGGCTTCGTCGGGCCATTGCCGAAAGAAATGCCCAGCCGGACCGACTTTACGAACTGTCAATCAGCTACGGCATTGTCCGCTATGATAAAAGCAATCCCTGTTCCATGGAAAAGCTGCTGCTCAAGGCGGACCATTTGATGTATCGGGATAAATCGGCGGGTCGATAAGCAGGTCTTGGGTGGGGCATTCAGGCGGGTTCGGTCGGCAGCAGGATGGTAAAGGTCGCGCCTTTGCCCGGCTTGCTCTCCACCTCGATCCTGCCGCCATGCCTCTTGATGATGCCGTAACTGACGGAAAGACCCAGGCCGGTGCCCTTGACCGTTGGTTTGGTGGAGAAAAAGGGCTCGAAAATTTTGTCCATATCCTCGGCTTTGATGCCGATACCCGTGTCGCCGATGCGAATGGCGATTTCTTTGCCCCTGTTTTCCGTGGTGATGGTGACTGTCCCTCCTTCTTGGCCGATGGAGCCGCCGGCGTTATTTAAAACATTCAGGACAACCTGCTTGATCTGATCCGTCACTCCCTTAATTTGCGGCAGATCAGGGCAAAATCGTTTTTCCACGATGATTTTTTTCTGCTTGAACTCTTTTTTGACCAAAAGCAGCATGTCGTCGATTGTTTCATGGATGTTGACCGAGGTCATAATGCCGCTGGTCGGCCGGTTGAAGCTCTGCAGGTCCTTGGTCAGCCTGGCGACGCGGTCGCATTCCTTGATGGCCAGTTTCACCATGGCCATGTTTTTTTCATCCATGGCCTGACGCTTCAGAATGCCCTCCAGGACGTTGCGGATGCCGTAGATGGGATTGTTGAATTCGTGGGCGATGGAGGCGGAAAGTTTGCCGATGGCCGAGAGCTTTTCAGCATGCAGCAGCTGGTCATAGGTTTTTTCCAGCGCCTCGGTCCGTTCCCTGATTCGCTCCTCAAGTTTGTCGTGGGCTTCCTGCAGTCCCTCCTCGGCGAATTTTCTTTCGGCGATTTCTATCTGCAGCCGGCGGTTGGTTTCGGTCAGCTCCGCGGTCCGCTGCGCGACGTTTTCCTCCAGGTATGCCTTATGGCGTTGCAGCTCATCTTCGATACCGGCGCGGTTGGCGATTTCCTCGGTCAGTGAATTGTGGATTTTGACGAGTCCCTTCTCCATCTTGCCGATGTAAACATAAAACAGGGAAAAAAGAAGGCCCAGCACCGCCATGCAGACAAAAATCAGGATGGCGAAGACCTGCTGCTTGGCCACCTGGTTGGTATAGTCCCGGATGGCGATGATTTCGCCGATATCCTTGCCGCCCACCACTTTGAGCGGCGTGAATCCGCCCCGGTATTTTTTGCGGTCATAATTGATTTTAAAGATCAGTCCCTCTTTCTTCTCATGGGGCATCAGGATGTATTCGATGATCTTCGGGGGCAGGGTTTCCATGGTGCGGGCAATGATGACATGGCGGGGAATTTCGTCCCAGGTTCCCTGGCGGCCCGATATCTTCTGCCCTTGCTCATACATCTGCCGGTTGAGATGGCGTGTGTTGACCAGAAAGAAGAAATCATAGCCGAGAATTTCCTTCATGGCGGGAATGATGTACTCAATCTCCCGGCCCAGCTCAATATAACCTATCACTTTATTGTTGACTCTCCAGGGATGGACGATGCGCAGGGTCAGGGTGCCGAAGGGGCCGAGTTCAATGCCGTAGGAGCTTTTCTTGGTTTCCGCCGCTTCATTCAAGGTGAAGCGGTCGATGGTGTCGCCGTAGCTCGATGGTTTGTGCACCCGGAGAAAGCAGGTGCGGTCAAGGTTGTGAAAATAAAAATGGGTGACCTGATGTCTCCCCCTGATGTCCAGCATGATTGACTTGGCGTTATTGTATAATTGCTCCCGGTTGCGGGCAAGAAAGGGATGGGAGAGGTTCGGGTCGTTCATCATGAAATCCATGAAGATGCCCAATTGATCGGCCTCGGTGCGCAGGGTGGCGTGAAAGAGCTGCTCGATGCTGTCGAGCTGGATTCGGACGGTATTGTCAAACTGGTGGCGCTGCAGAAAGAAAGCGATGAAAATGGAAAAAACAAGAAGAAAAAGCAGGGCAAAGGCAAGGGGCAGAAGAATCGCCTTGCGTATCCGCACATTGAAAGGTTTTGTCATGTCTTCCGGGTTCACGGGCCGAGAGCGCCGGCGATTTTTTTCTGAACGGCGTCCATCAGATCCTGGGCCTGGGTGAAGTCCGAATGCAGACGCAGTGTCTTCTTCAGGTACGATTCCGCGGCTTCATATTGGCGCTGGATGAAGAGCAGGTTGGCCATGTTGTAATTGACGATCTTGTGTTGCGGATCAAGCTTGAGGCAACTGAGATAAAATTCCCGGGCCTTGTTGAAATCCCCTGATTTTCTGGCGCGCAGCCCGAGTCGGTTGAGGAAATGGATGGTTGTTTCCTTATTGTCGTCTTCCAGCTTGTGGCTGAAAAGCTCATCCGCCTCATCCACCAGCCCGGCGTCGATGTACCCCTCCACCACTTCCTTGATGAGATCCGGGTTGTTTTTTGCCAGCCGCACGGCTTCGTCGAGGTGGGTGCGGGTTCGGTCGATGTCTCCTGTCTGGGTGCAGGCCCGGGCCAGGCCGATATGGATTTCAAAGGTGTCGTTCACCACCTTGGTCGCCTTTTCCAGGTAGACAGCCAGGTTGACATAGTCCAGCCGTGATTCGTAGATTTCAGATAAGGCCAGCAGGGAGCTGATGAACTGTTCTTCGATAATCAGGGATTTTTTGAAGTTGCGCTCCGCCATTTTCTCATTGCCGAGCTGCTGGTGGATGAGCGCCATGTAATAGTAGGGCAGGGCGCTGTCGATGCGTTCGCGGCCGGCGGTTTCAAACTGTTCCATGGCCGGCTGGTATTCGCTGTTTAAGAAAAAATATTTTCCCCGGCTGACCGCCTTGTCAAAGGCGCTGGGATTTTTCCTTGCCGCGATGGCCTTTTTCAGCAGCATCTGCAGCTGACTGATGTTGGGAGGCTTGAGCAGGTAGTGGTCCACCTCGGCCTGCACCGAACGCATGAAATCAGTCCGGTTGTCGGCGCCGGTAACCATGATGAAAGGCATGTCGTAAAAACTTTTTGATTTGCGGATAAGGCGCAGCAGTTCCAGGCCGTTCATTTCCGGCATCAGGTAGTCGCAGAGGACCAAGTCGATGGTGCCTTCCTGAATTATTTCCCAAGCCTTCAAGCCGTTGACGGCGCTTCCATAATTATGGTAGCCCAGTTCGATCAGCATCGACTCGAGCATTTTGCGCATGGCCTGATTGTCTTCAACAACAAGTATCTTGGATTGATCGCCGTTCATGATGTTTTTTTCGATTTTGCGGGGAGTTGCCGACACTTCTTTTATAATGCCTGTATTGATTCGGCGACGCAAGAATAAAAAAGATCGTGCGCTTTGGAAAATTGTTAAAAAACAACCATCACGAAACCGAGCAATGATTGCAATCCTTCCTGATTTGCGCTTAGATAAAAGAATCGATGCTGTTTCATATGAACGGACGCGAGAAAAATCGGAACCCATTCCCCCCCACTTGAGAAGTCGATGCCCTTTAAAAAAAGATTTTTGATCATACCGCTCATCATCTTTTTTTCTCTTTATCTGCCCTTTCTTCTTTATCAGGAGATAAAGAAGAAAACCATCGAGGAGCACAACCGTCAACAGATGGTTTATGCCAGACAGGCAGCCCGGGGCATCGAAAATCTTCTTTCCCGTTTTGCCAGGGAGCTTGCCTATATTGCCGCTTTTGACGACATTGTTTCCTTGAACGCAAAAGGCGAAGAAATGATGCGTTTGTATTATGAAAAAAACCGGGATGAAATTCTCGGCATTTCCCGGATGAATGGGGCGGGTCGTCTTATCCATACCCAGCCCTCTCATGAAAAGGTGATCGGCACCGATCTCTCTTCCCAGAAGCATGTGCGGGAAATAATCCGCAGCCGGCAGCCGGTGGTCAGTGATGTCTTTACCGCCGTGCAGGGCTATCGCTGCATTGCCTATCATGTGCCGGTCATGCAAGGCGAAACCTTTGCGGGCAGCCTCGCCATCCTGATTCCTTTTACCAAAATTGCCGGTGATTATCTGGATACCCTTCAGTCACGGATGGCCGGCCGCACCATTATCATCAGCGAGGAGGGCGTTGCCCTCTACTGCAGTGAGCCGGGACAGGCCGGCAGAAATATCCGGGACATCTTTCCCGCATCCGCTTCGCTGCAGGCGCTTTTTAGCATGATGCTGACCGGCGGCGAGGGAACAACGGCTCTGCGTTTTCCCGCCGGGGAAAGGGACAAGGAGGATCCGGGTATCCATCATGCCGTCTATACCCCCGCGGACCTGCATAACACCTTCTGGTCCATTGCCGTCACCACCCCGGAAAAAAGTGTGCTGGCCACCATGCGCGGCTTCAAGAACAAGCTTTTTTTTCTGCTTGCGGTATTGGTTGTCGCAACCGTTGCCGGTTCATATTTTATTTTCAGATCCTGGGTCGGCGCAAAAGAGGAGGTAAAAAGGCGAAAGGCGGAAGAGGCCTTGCTGGAAAGCGAAAGAAATTACCGGATGCTGATTGAAGGGGCAAACAGCATTGTCCTGAAATGGGACACCGACGGCATGATTACCTACCTTAATCCCTTCGGGCTGCAATTTTTCGGATTCAGCCGGGAGGAGATAATCGGCAAAAATGTCATGGGCACCATTGTGCCGGAAACGGAAACCACCGGTCGCGACCTGCGTTTCATGATTGAAGACATCATGACAAACCCGTTGCAGTATAAAAATAATTTTAACCAGAACATGAAAAAATCGGGTGAACTGGTTTGGATATCCTGGACCAACGAGCCAATCGTTGATTCCGCCGGCAGATTCGTTGAAATCCAGAGTATCGGTAATGACCTGACCGCCCTGAAAAAGGCCGAAGAGGCCCTGCAGGAGAGCGAAGGCAAGTACAAGATGGTGGCCGAGGCAACGTCGGACGTCATCTATGAATATCAGGTTGATGAACAAAGGTTGAATTATGTCTCACCCCATTGCGTTGATATCCTCGGTTACACCGCGGAGGAGCTCATGGCCGATTACGGAGGGGATGATTTCGTCGTTGCTCGGGATGATGTCGATGAGGTGCGCCGGAAAACCAGGGAAATATTTGCCGGCAACGGCCTTACGATGAGCCGGGAATATCGGGTGATCTGCAGGGACGGCGGTATCAAATACGTGGCGGACAGCGCCACCCTGATCCGGGATGAAATGGGCCGGGTACAGAGGATCATCGGTTCGCTGAAGGACATTTCCCGCCAGAAGGATCTTGAGGAGAAATTGCGTCGAGCGGAAAAGATGGAGGCCATCGGCACCCTGGCCGGAGGCGTGGCCCATGATCTCAACAATATTCTTTCCGGGCTGGTCAGCTATCCGGACTTGCTGCTCATGGGATTATCCGAGGAGAGTCCCATTCGCAATACGGTGCTCACCATTAAAAAATCGGGTGAAAAGGCGGCGGCCATCGTTAATGATCTCCTCACCCTGGCCCGCCGGGGCGTGACCGTGCGCAAGGTGGTCAATATCAACAATCTCGTCCGGGAGTTTCTTGATTCGCCGGAGTACGCGAGACTTGCCGCTCTTCACGCCGATGTGCGGCTCGAACTTGCATTGGCTGAGGAGCTGCTTAATATCGCCGGTTCGCCGGTTCATCTGCTCAAAACCATCATGAATCTGGCGGCCAACGCCTACGAGGCCATTCCCGCCGGCGGTGTGGTGACAATCAGCACCGCCAACAGATATGTGGATCAGCCGGTGCGGGGCTATGATGAGGTTAAGGAAGGTGATTATGTCGTGCTGACCGTTGCCGATACCGGAACCGGCATCGGCAGTCAGGATTTCGACAGAATTTTTGAGCCTTTTTATACCAAGAAGGTCATGGGGAGAAGTGGCACCGGACTCGGTCTTGCCGTGGTCTGGGGCACGGTGAAAGACCATTACGGCTACATCGACGTTCAGTCCGTGGATGGCAAGGGGGCGGCTTTCGCTCTTTATTTCCCCGTCACCCGGGAAAAGCTGCAGGAAAAAATCGACCGACTGTTTTCAGTTGAGGAATTTCGCGGCACCGGAGAATCAATTCTTGTGGTGGACGATGTTTTCGAGCAACGGCAGTTGGCGTGCATGATGCTTTCCCGCATGGGGTATCAGGTTGATTCAGCGGAAGGCGGACAGGGGGCGATTGCCTGCCTGCGCACGAAAAAGTATGATCTGGTTGTCCTTGATATGATCATGGCGCCCGGCATGGACGGTCTTGACACCTTTAAGGAAATAGTCAGGATCAATCCCGGCCAGAAGGCCATCATCGCCAGCGGCTATTCCGAGACCGATCGGGTGCGTGAGGCGCAGCGGCTGGGGGCGGGGGCCTATCTGCGAAAGCCCTATACCCTGGAAAAACTTGTGAAGATCGTGCAGGAAGAGCTGCGACGATGACGGCCCCGCAGTTCCCTGATTTCCGGTGAGGTCGGATGCCCGGCAGCATGGGATAGCCGCACGGCAAATTGCGATTCATCGTTTTAAAACCAGAATTCCGGATATTGTCGTTTTTCCGGGATATTGTTGATCAGCAGGGCGATGATCAGCATGATTGCCGCCCCGGACGCCACCGGGGTCAGGGCGTACAGGTAGCCGAGCGCATGGACTTTTTCGCCGCCGATGACGGCAATAAGCGCCGTGGCGCCGCCGGGCGGGTGCAGGGTGCGGGTGAGATGCATGACGGCAATGGCGGTGGAGACGGCAAGGGCTGCAGCCAGCCACATCTGACCATGAAAGGTCTGGTAACAGAAGACGCCGATGAGGGCCGACAATATGTGACCGCCGATGAGGTTGCGGGGCTGGGCCAGCGGGCTTTTGATCGCTCCGTAGATAAGCACCGCGGATGCACCGAAACTGCCGATGACCATGACGAGATCGTTTTGCGGCAGAAGGTTGAAGTGCATCAGGGAAATTGCCGATATGCCCAGAAAAGCCCCGATCCATGACCAGATGATTTCCCATGTCCCTGGTCCTGGCGGCCCCTTGCTGTTTCCTTTCATTTTTTGGAAGTATTTCATCGTTTAACCCGCCTGTTGCAGCAGGTGGGCGCGGATCAGGTCATTTCTGGTCAGGATGCCCACCATATTGTCTCCTGTCTCGGCAAGCACCGGGAGACGGTTTATCTTGTTAGCGGACATCATTGCCGCGATTTCAAACAAGGCAACATCCTCCCGGATGGTAATCGCCGGCTTCGTCATGATGTCCGCCGCCACCCCCTTGCGCACGGAGACGGCGGCACAGCCCTTTCCCCGCAGACAGCCGGCGACAACGGACATGAAGGAACTGTTTTGCGCCCCCATGTGTTTGAGGAAATCCTGTTCCGAGACAATGCCCACAACCTTTTGCATTTCGTCAAGCACGGGCACCCCTGTAATAAAGGCATTCGCCATCCGCTCCGCCACTTCGGCCAAAGGGGTTGTCGGCGCGACAGTGACGACGTCTCTGGTCATGATATCGCGGGCGCGCACCGACTGGGTCAGCCTTTGCATTGCATGCCGGTAGGAGAGATGATACAGTTCCTTGAAATCACTTGTCGTGATATCAAGATAGCTCTCTATCTGCTTCATGGCCTCGTATATGTCGTCATCGGAAATTGCCGGTTTTTCCGGCAAGGAAGAAACCGGGCTGTTTTTTGCCGGTCCGGTGCCTTGGTTTTTCTTCATGCTTTTTTCCTCGTTTTGTCGTCACTGTCGCGGTCACGTCTCTTTCCAGGGGCTTGGCCGGGAACCCGCTTATTTCCCCGCATGCTCGGCCCGCATCGATTTGGCCAGTTCCTTGATCTCACCCAGGTCCTTGGTCATTTCGTTCCAGCCGTACCAGTAGGCATAGTCCGGATTGACATGAAAAAAGGCCTGATAAGCCCGCATGCGGTGTTTCATATACATCTGCACCAGCACCTGGTCGATGTAGGACAGGCCGTCCAGATTCTCGTTCCAGGCCGCGCCGTTGGTGTGCATGAAGGTGAGAAGGAACGGATAGTTGTGCGGGTAGCCCGCCGGTTTCGTGATGATGCCCTCCTTGTAGAGAGCGGCAACCGTCTCGATGGCATCGGCCATCAGCCGGTCTGATTTCTGCAGGATGGCGTCCCCCATCTCAAGCTGTTCCCTGGCATACTTTTCCGAATGGCATTCGGAGCAGGTGGCGATCATCTTGTTGCGTTCTTTCTCCCATGATTCCTGATCGAGTTTCGCCATTTTCACCGCCTTGACCGCATCGAGAACGGCGGTTGGCTCTCCTGTTTCAGGGTTCAATACCCCCAGGGCTTTCAGGATGGTGACCCGGTCGGCGGCTGCCTGCTTATCTTCGGGCAGCGGCAGCC
>AMWB02051630.1_pt1 | contig 24779 bp, 22 predicted proteins | sample 200311 | NCBI WGS metagenome assembly AMWB02 (sample SAMN02737377, study PRJNA173069) | bioreactor metagenome | biome: anode biofilm in microbial fuel cells | place: USA: California | collected 2010-12-16 | reverse complement strand
TCGTCTTTAAAAACCATAACCAAACCCTCTCTTTCTCTTCATTATTAATTAGTCTTAGACTTCGTTGCTCTTTTCCAATAATTCAACATAGAGCTTTTACAAGTACAACCAATATAAAAAATATACTCACTACCCTTAATTTACAACACAAAACCAATTCTTCATAAAAACATAAATTTTATATATTGACTTCATGCCGCCTCTTAATTTATTTTTTATTTTAAAACAATAAAACAAAAAAATTATTTAAGGGAATATACCATGATAAATTCAAATCTTTCAAGTTTAAAAAATTTATTAATAACAAAATTAAGAAATAAAAATACATCACGAGCAGAATTCAGGTACACATCAATGCAATTAGCCGGATTGTTAGCCCTTGAAGCCGAATCAATAATTGAAACAAAAAAAATTAATGTCGAAACACCAATAACAAACACCACAGGATTACAAATTAAAAAAAATATAATTCTAATTCCAATTCTACGATCGGGACTGGCATTATTGCCAGCCTTTATAAAACAGTTTCCTGACTGTGCAGTAGGAGTTGTTGGAATGAAAAGAGATGAAAAAACTGCTATTGCTCATCTTTATTACAAAAATATCCCCGCAATTTCAAACACTGATCAAGTTATTATTTTAGACCCAATGATAGCAACCGGTGGCAGCGGAACCGACACTATAAAAATAGTTACAGAAATGGGTATTGATCAAAAACAAATTATCTTTGTTGGAATAATTGCGGCTCCGGAGGGAATTAAAGTTATGAAGCAAGCATATCCCGATATTAAAATTATCGTAGCTATAACGGACGAAGGCCTGACGTCCAACAAATTTATAACGCCAGGCCTTGGTGATTTTGGGGACAGATTCTTTGGAACAGAGTAATTACTCAATTCCCATATCACTTAAAAATGCATTCTGATCTGGTTTGCGGCCAAGAAAATCTTTCAACAACTCCTCAGGATCAACACTTCCGCCTTTGCTAAGAACTTTTGTAACAAGTTCTTTTCCTACGGCCGGATCAAACAAACCTCGTTTTTTTACATCATAGAACAGATCTAATGCAAAGACCTTTGCCCACATATAACTGTAATACTTTGCCCCATAGCCAACCAAATGGCCAAATGATGCATGAAAATGAGTTTGATCATCAAACTGAAGGTGTGATTGATACTTTTCAAATAATGCTTTAGTAATTGAATCAATATCTTTTATCTTCCCATCTTTAAAAAATTCAAGAGAGATAAAAGACAGGCAACATTGACGCAAAACAAAACTTCCCGAATCAAATTTTTTCATAAAGATAAGTTTGTCAATCAATTCATCCGGTAATGGCTGTCCTGAGTGGTAGTGACTACTTAATTTTTTTAAGACTGACTTATCAGACATCCATTCTTCAAACATTTGCGACGGCACTTCAACAAAATCCGTTTTCACCGATGTACCCGCAAAACTTGCCATTTGCGTGGCACCAAGCACATCGTGCATTGCATGACCAAATTCATGAAAGAATGTATTCACATCATCAAATTTAAGCAGTGCCGGACGATCTTTTTGCGATTTTGGAAAATTTGCAATGATCGCAAGAACTGCCGGCGCAATTTTTCCATTATCCTTAAGTTGTGTTGGAATAATCGGGGCACAACATGCATGACTATATTTGTTTTCACGAGGGTATAAATCAATAAACAGATATCCACGTAAAATATCTGTTTGGGAATCAAAAATCTTAATTAATAAAACATCATCATGCCAAGCCCATTCAGGTTTGGAAATCTCAAATTTAAGTCCTAAGAAATTTTGATAAATTTCAAAAATTGCATTTAACGTTTTATCCACAGGAAAATATTGTGCAATTTCACGTTCATCAATATTAAAATGTTTTTTCTTATAACAAGATTTTATATAACTAAGATTCCATGGCTGAAGCTTACCACAGGAATTAATATTAACATCTGCGGGTAAATCTTTTAAAAAATTTTCTATCTCTATAGAAGCCTTTTTCTCTGATTTTATGGCAAGATTATTCAAAAATTCTTCTGCTGTTTCAAGTCTTTTCACCATCTCCGAGTCAAGATCAAATTCGGAAAAATTTTTGAATCCTACCTTACGGGCAAGCTTATCACGGTTTAGTATTATTCCATGTAAACAATCAATATTTATAGGCCAAGCACGATTATTAAACTTACGGTAAAGATCTTTTCTTGTATCTTCGCACGTACAATGCTGCATAACCTCAAAATAAGTAGGATAATCACACCCAAGAACAATCTTGTCATTCTCACGAGGCAGTGAATCAATAAAATCTTTGCCTAAGCCCTGTAGTTTTGACTCATCAGTTAAGATAAAACTGTTATCTTTTGCAAGATTTGACTCAAAATCTAACCCAAGCTTTGAAAGCTCTTTCTCCAGCGCTTTTACTTTCTCAAGTTTATCATCAGGTAAATGTAACCCCTGACGTTCAAAATCTTTTAATGTTTCTTTTACAAAAAGCTGTTGTTCAGAAGTTAATTTTTCTTTTTCAAAATTAGCATGAGAGTAATCATTAAACGCTTGGTAAACTTTTTTGTTGCAGGCAACATTTTCAACATAAAAATGGTTAAGCTCTATTGATGCCTCATGACAAGCTTCGCGAATGTCTTTTTCGGGACTTACCATCTCCAGAAACGAAAGGATACTGGCTACAATTGAAAATTTTCTATCCGCAGCATCAAGAGCCTGTGCTGTATTCTGAAAATTGTGTTCTTCCAGCTTAATGTTAATTATAGAATCGATATCAGCTTTTAATAAATCTATCGCATATTTTGAATAGACTTTAACTTCATCAGATTTTTTTGGAAATACTTTTTTTACATTATCAAATGAATTAAAATCGTTTTCTATTATTTTTTTAAATTCAATAAAATTCATCGCACACCTACATCTTGCAACCAAATAAACACAACAAAAAACACCAACAACCGCCCCAAAAACTAAAAACCTTACATTAAATCGCATTATAAGAAGCCCTTATTTAATAGATGTCTTCCGAAGCCAAACAACTCCAACCAACCCGCTCGTGGTGCCTGCCCGCCGAAGCTACTATCAAGCGAAGTCTGGGAGCTTGTCGACGCGTCCGCCAAAGCTACGTCAGAGCGAAGGCTGGAACCATCGTCCAAAGGGCGGCGGGCAAAGATTCAGAAGAGCTTTAATGTTTTTTTACTTCATTCTTTCATAAGTATAAGCATACAAGATTTTGTAATCACATACAAAGTACAAAATAAAAACCCCCGCTTACAATTAAGTAAACGGGGGTCAAATTTAAAAACTAGAGGATTTACTGTAAAGAACAGCTCTCTCTTTTAATTTTTCCGGCTTTGTCTGAAACGTGTCTTAAAGCCTGTCTTCCATGTCTCAACGTCAAATCAGTTACCAAAGGAGCCGCTGCACCAGCAACATAACTCACACCACCGGTAGCAGGAATAGCAACTATGGCACCAACAAGATACAACCCCTCAACAACGTGTCCGGCTGTTCTATATGGATGAGCTTGTACATAACTTAACCCATCACGACCAAGAGCAAAAACTGCTGCACCCTTTGTTCGCACCACTTTGAACAATTCGCCATCAAAATTAAAGTACTGGTTAACTTTTACGGCACCGTGTTCGTCAAGCTTCAATTCGACTGTCTTTTCTGGTTGTGCAACCTGTGTTTGAACGATTTCCATTGGAGCTGTTTGCTCTTTGGCAGCAACGATCTCATTTAGCAATTTAACAATAGATTCATCCTCTACTCTTGCTGCAGCTGCTAATCCACGCGTATCGCCAGCAAACCAATTATCGCCATCTCTTGTATAAACTTCGCCCTGAATAGCTTCGCTATCTTTAAATGTCAATAATCCGGTTGCTCTATCCCATGTAGAATAACGAACAATCGACTGGCCATATACTGCTGCTTCTGCAGGGGCCGCTTTTTCCATAGAATAAAGACCTGAACCTACCAATAATGCTGATGTTAGAACAATAAACATCTTTTTCATGAAATAACCTCCTAAAATATAACCTACCACTTTTACTTACTTATAACCTACCATTTCCCTCTGTCAAAGCTTTTAACGTTTCTTTGATCAGGATGAAAAGCCATTTTCAGACTTTTCTATTTAAAAACTTATAACTTATTATATACCTGTAAATTTAAATTGTAAAACGCCCTACAGATCAGCAAATCCATAAAAACAACTTCTTGCGGCTAGCCCCCGCTGTTGCAGGCGCCCATGGACGCAAAACAAGACACATTAAAGCTCTTAATTCAATAGCCGAATCTCGGCCTAATCATTGATTTGAGCCTACTTCAACAGGATGAGAGGCATCCTGGCCGCCATCATGGGCAAAAAATTTTCGTTGAATATACCCCGAAAGGTAATCTTGTGGTTGAAATCCTGCAAGAAAAGGCATCAAAAGCTGTCCATCTTTATAAAATAAAAAAAGTGGCAAATCAACCTTTTTCAGCTTATAAAACATCGAAATTTGCATAAAAATATCCATATTTTGTGCAACATTTAATCCCGCAAATATAACTTGATTTTTGAATTCATCTGCAACTGCCTGAAAAACCGGTGCTACTTTACCTGAATCCTGACTCATGGGTGAATAAATTTTCAAAACAACCGGCTTTGAATACGAATTTTTGACAACCAATTTGGTAAATTGTGCCATTCCCTGAATATTAAAGACAAGGCTTTCAGGCACACTATCTGTTACACTTTCAGCTGCAATCTGAGCAGTATTGTCGGACGAATTTTTGGTTATATCACCAGATTGATGTTCTTGTTGGGGTTCTTGATGTTCGATTTGCTCCCGCGGTTCATATGCCACCTGCGATTTTTCTTGCCCAGCCCCGCCAGATCGCACAATTTTTGTAAATAATCCGCCCTGGTCAGGCTCAACATAACAAAGTAGATAAGAAAACATTAAAAAAAATAGAAAGCTAAACCCTAAAACCTTCATGACTCCCCCCTACCGTAACTGTATTATCAGGCCCAACATACCCCACAACACTAAGATCTCGCCCCTAACGAGGATCTTGTCCCTTATTTATGATAAAAAATTACAGCCTGAAATTACAATAAATGGGTTTTTAAGTTTAAAGTAGGGGGAGTTATACCCTACTTCGCAATTTATTGCTTCGTTATTTATTGTTTCGTTATTTATTAAGTTATTTATTAACACCTAGCTTATCTGCCAACGCTATCGCCCCTTCGTGAGAAGGGTCCAAGAAGAGCACGGCCTCCATCTCAGTCTTGGCCAAAGCTTTGTTTTGTAATTTAAACGCCGATAAAGCCAAAAAATAGTGCGCATCCACATATTCCGGAGCCAATGCTACCGTTCTAGAAAATTCACTTACGGCTTGTTCATAATTCTGCCTGTCAAAAAAGATCTTACCTCTGTTAAATACTGCAGCTTGAGGCGTAAAATAGTCACTATCCTTGGCCAGGTTATCTAATATACTCAAGGACTTATCAACGTTCCCCATCTGCGCAAGCAAACAAGCATAGTTATTCAATATACTCGCACGCACCTTTGCAGATACATTGTCAAAAGCTAAGGCTGCCTCAAAACTTTGGCAACTTTGCTCAAAATCTCCCAACCTAAAAAGTATTGTCGCTTTAACCGCCAAGAAATCAGCACTCGCCTTACAATTTATTGCCTCCTGAATATAAGACAAGGCCTTTCTGTAAGTAGTTTGAGGACTGTCGCTCTTATCTGAATTTTGTGAAACTTCCAACATGCAAAGCTTATAATAAGTTTGTGATAATTTCTCATTTTTATCATCCAACTTTTTGCCACACCCGCACAAAAGCATTGCCAAACCCATACCAAATGCACAAAAAGTTCCTATCATTTTCTTTTTATTCATGACAATCTCCCATTGAATTTTATAAAATTTTACCCTTTTGCCAACTACTGATATAATTAACGATACTCCAATTTCATGGCAACACTTTTGATTATTCACACTGCAATAGAATTTAAAATTAAGGAATGTATGTGCAATTAATTTGGGATGAATTTTTAAAACTCATCAAACAAGAGGCCGGAAGCCAAATTGTCGAAACATGGTTTAAAGCCGTTAGTCTACAAGATTGGAATACGGCAACCGGAGCAATCACTCTTAAAACACCTAATCAATTTGTTAGCAAATGGATTCAGGAACACTACATAGAACTTTTAAAAAAACATCTTAGTAGACTTTTGCACGTAAATGAAATCAAAATAATTTTTATTTGCAGCGGCCAGGAAGCGCAACAAATTCGCAATATTATTCCTGCATCAACAATTCAGACACCATCAAACCAATTTCATATAACTCATTCACCAATAATAGGCAGCGAGCCACAACAACAATCAAAGGCTTTGGTAAAAGTTTCAAAAAAAAATCAGCATAATCAATATGGCAATAATCTAAATGAAAATTATATCTTTGAAAATTTCATTGTTGGCCCAAACAATTCTCTTGCAAATGCCGCAGCTATCGCAGTAGTCGAAAATTTGGGAAAAGTTTATAATCCACTTTTTATATATGGCGGAACAGGTCTTGGAAAAACTCACCTTATGCATGCCATTGGTAATGCGGTAAAGAAGAAATATCCCAATATTACGGTATGCTATGAAACTACAGATAGATTTATTACAGAATTTATTAACTGCATTCGTTTTGATAAAGCTGATCAATTTCGAAGCAAATATCAAAAATTAGATCTCTTCTTACTGGATGATGTGCAATTTTTATCCAACAAAGAACAAACTCAAGAGATATTTTTTCATATTTTTAATAATCTTTATGAAGAACGCAAACAAATAATCATGTCTAGTGACACATTTCCTAAAGAAATTGCAGGACTGCAAAGTCGCCTAAAATCACGATTAGAATGGGGCCTTGTGGCAGACATACAAATCCCTGACCTCGAAACAAAAATTGCAATATTAAACAAAAAGGCAGAACAAAATAAAATGAATTTGCCAAATGATGTCGCAAACTTTATAGCATCGCGAGTCATTTCAAACATTCGTGAACTGGAAGGGGCTCTTGTTCGCGTAAGCGCTTTTGCAGCGCTCATTAATACCCAAATTACTATTGAACTTGCGCAAAAGGTCCTTTTAAACTTGAGTAACCCTAAAACTGAAAATGCCTCTCTTGAAACTGTTTTAAAAATAGCAGCAAAAAATTTTGATGTTTCCGTATTGGACATTAAAGCAAAGAAGCGACACAAAGAAATCGCTGAGATAAGACAAATTGTTTTTTATTTGATGAAAAAACTTACAAACTGCTCACTGCAAGTAATTGGCTCATTTGTAGGAGGACGCGACCACTCAACTGTAATCCACGCTATAGGCAAAGTTGAAAAAATGTGTTCGAATGATTTAGATATGGCAAAAAAAATAAAAAGGATTGAACAAGAAATAATGATGAATTAAGGATAGCTAAACTGTTTTTAGAAAAATGCTGTAGTTTCGAGGCGTTTGATGCTAAATTTCTCTTAATGGCTTTTAGTTTGTAGAGTTTTGCTTGTGATTTATTAAGGAGACCCATGAATTTAAAAACTATTTTTTTATCAGCAATATTACTAATTTGCACAATACAAGTGTTTACTCAAGTCGCTGATCCCGTAATGCCTGTGGATGCCACTCAAGAATTAAAAGATTCTGACATAACTATGCCTAGTCAAATTCCTGATTCAATGCCATCTGCCAGTCAAACTCCTATCATGCCGCCCGTTTCAAACACAATTCAGGAAATACAACAAAAAACGCAAGCCCAAACGACTCTAACAACCAAAGTTACACCTACACATTCCCAAACTTTAACAACTCAACAACAAACAATTTCGCAACAAAATGTAACCAAAGAACCTCTAGATAAACAAAAAAATTCTAAAGCTAAACAAGCAAAAATAATAAATCTTAAACCCAAAGAAGGTACCCTAAATGACTCCGAACTTGATTTTGAAGTTGAAAATCAAACTGGTAAAACAATTTATGTGGTGTGTTTTTCTTATATCAATAAACGTCAATTCAGCCGTTGGCGTTGGGACAAATCCTCTATTTATAAAATAGAAGACAACAAAAGTGTAATAATAAACCTTGATACAATTCCCGATGAAGAGAATCGCAATAAGACATTTGGATATTTGGGAATATTTGATAATAAAAAAGAGGCTGACGATTCAACTATTGAATTACTTGATGACAACAAAAAAATAGATTTGGATATAATTGCACAATTACACGGAAAAAAGATTACGATAGAAATCGAAAAATATGGAATAGCCGGGGAATTCTATGATTTTGATTTTCAAGATATAGATAAAAAAAAAGAAGATAAAAAACAACCCGAACTAGATTTTTATGTTGAAAATAAAACGGGTAAAACAATTTTAGTAACATGTTTTGTTTATGAAAAAAAAGCAAAAGGAAACTGGTTAGCAAAAAAAACAAAAGAGTCATGGACGGCTGATGAAGACACGCGTGATGACATGACTGTATGGCGATTTGATAAGACACCCATAATAAAATTAAAACAAAATGAAACAGGACTTATCGATGTTGATACCATAATCGAACCTCGAGATAGAATTTATGTTCGCGGCTATTTAGCAATATTTGATGAAGATGAACAAGAATTAGCTGAAAAATCAATTTATGAGCTCATGCAATCAAGACGTCGATTAGAAATAGGAAAATTGATAGAATTAAAACACAAAAAAATTTCAATCTATACTGAAAAGTATGGGGCAAGTGGCAACTTTATCGATTATGTAGTGAAACCAACCCAAAAACCGGATATCAAAAAAGTTATAAATGGATATTTAAAATAACATGAATAATACAGATCTTAAACCATTACACAAAAGCGTTTTAGTAAACGAAGTATTACAATATTTAGATCCAAAACCAGGCAAAACTTACGTTGATGCAACACTTGGCTGTGGCGGACATACATCCGCAATTCTTGACCTAGAACCAACTTGTAACGTAATAGGCATCGATTGGGATCAAAAATCAATTGAACAAAATGCACCAATTTTAAAAGAAAAATATGGCAATAGAATAAATATCTTGTGGGGCAACTTCGCACATCTTTATAAGTTATTAAAGAATGAGGGAATAAAAAACGTAGACGGAATATTGGCAGATTTTGGCACATCGCAGCTTCAAATTCAGGAAAGAGAGGGGTTGTCATTTATGACGGATACTCCACTTGATATGCGTATGTCTAAATCACATTATCACATAACAGCCGCCACTATTTTAAATACATGCACCGAAAATGAGATCGCAAATATTCTGTTTGAATATGCTGATGAAACTTATGCAAGAAAAATTGCCCGCGCGATAATCAATAAACGTAAAACCGAGAGCTTTAAAACAACTCGCCAACTTGTGGAACTTATCGAAACAATTATTCCCAGATACACCAAGACAGGCAAAAGACATACACATCCTGCAACAAAAACATTCCAAGCTCTACGGATAGCAGTTAATAATGAACTCGAGAACATTAAGTCGTTTTTGCATGCAAGTTTGCCTTTTCTTGCCCCTAATGGGAAACTTGTTTGCATTAGTTTTCATTCTCTTGAAGACCGAATTGTAAAAAGTTTTTTCAAGGAAAAGGAAGGTTTACTCGAACTAAAGATTCTAACACCCAAAGCAATAACCGCTTCAAGTGCGGAATTAGCACTAAATCAGTCGTCCAGATCAGCAAAATTAAGAGCTGCTGAAAAAGCATAAAACATTCGAATATAAGGCTGAAAAACTAGTTGACAAACATATTGTAAACTATTAAATTTAAGCTATAAAAATTTGAACTTTTGTAATGGTAATGTTGTCATCGTAGGGCACGGGAGACGCCTAAAAGCAAAGTCACTCGAGGCCGGGTTGAAAACTAAGGAATGGTATGGAGATAACTGAAGTAAAAGTTTTTCCTGCTAACGAAGGTAAACTTAAAGGCTACGCAACTATCATTTTCGATGGTTGTTTTATTGTACGTGATATGAAAATTATCAAAAGCGACAAAGGTTTATTTGTCTCAATGCCTTCTCGCAGAAAAAAGGATGGGTCTTTCAAGGATATCGTACATCCATTGAACGCAGACACCAGAAAGATGATTGAGGAAAAGGTTATAGAAGAGTACAAAAAAATAGCAGTTGACGAAGTATAAAAAGGTAAAGGCAGACGAGTAATATAAAGTTTTAGTTTGGGGCGTAGCCAAGTGGTAAGGCAGCGGATTTTGGTTCCGCCACCCGGAGGTTCGAATCCTCCCGCCCCAGCCATTTTTAAAATCTTTTTACTGAGTTTTTTGTGAACGACAATATTATAAAAGCAAAAAGAGGAGCTTCCGGTTTTGAGGAAGCTTTTTTTCATTCAAATGATACTTATATTCATCCATCAGCAATCGTTGGTGATAATGTTGAATTAGGTAACAACGTAAAAGTTGGACCATTCTGTGTTATAGCCGGAAATGTCAAAATAGGTGATAACACAAGACTTCATGCAAATGTTATGGTCGGATTTCCGGCACAAAATATTGGCACCAAGGAAAGTTACGGCAATATTGAAATCGGGCAAAACTGTGAACTTCGAGAATTTGTAACCATTCATGCATCAAAATACCCTGATGGCCTAACAAAAATTGGCAACAGTTGTTACATAATGAATTATTCACATGTATCGCACGATTCAATTTTAGAAGACAATGTTACCCTTATAAATAATGTAAGTCTTGGCGGACACTCTTATATAGAAAAAAATGCTTTTTTGATGGCATACGCAGCCACACACCAATTTTGTCGAGTTGGAACATTTACTGCGGTTGCTCCATTTAGTGGCGCGCGCCAGGATCTACCACCGTTCTGCTTATTCAACGAGCAACCTGCAGCCTACGCAGGTCTAAATATTATAGCCCTAAAACGTGCAGGGTTTTCATCTGAAACTATAAATGCCCTCAAACATGTTACCAAGCTTTTTTATAACGAAAAAATGTTTATAACAAAAATCAAAGAGATTGTGGCCAATGAACCATGGGGAAATAACCCTCAAGTTCAACACTTTTTGAATTTCATTGAAAACAGCAAACGCGGAGTATCCATGCGCGCTGTATCTGACCAAAATAATAAAGTTCAACAGCAAGAAGGCTTGTAATATATCATAGGAATCATCAATGATAAGATTAGGCGTTATTGGATTAGGCAAAATGGGCGGATATCATGCCTCTATTTGCTCACAATTACACGGTTTACAGACACTAAAGTTAGTAGGCGTTGCAGATACAAATGAAGCAAATTTTAAAAAAATTATTGATCCTACTGTAATTAAATCCCAAAACTATAATGATTGGATAGAAAATGTTGATGCCGTAATTGTAGCGGTTCCAACAGATTTCCACTACGCAGTAGTAAAAGACTGCCTAACCAGAGGCAAACATGTTTTGGTCGAAAAACCAATTACAAAAAACTTAGCTGAAGCTGAAGAACTCATTAATCTCGCCAAAAAATCCGGGCTTACCCTTCACATAGGACATGTTGAACGTTTTAATGGCGCCGTTCAAGAGTTAAATAAAATTATAAATCAACCATTGATGATTGAAATACATCGCATGGGACCATTCGATGCTAGAGTTTCAAAAGATAGCGTAGTTCTTGACTTAATGATTCATGACTTGGATTTAATACTTCAATTCATAGACTCTCCTGTTAAGTCGTTAAGCGCTCAGGGCCAAAAGATTTATTCTAGCTCTTGCGATATAGCTTCTGTTCAAATTGGTTTTGAAAATGGTGCATTTGCACATCTAACCGCAAGTCGCGCATCACAAATCAAAAAACGCACGATGGAAATTCATCAAAAAAATGAATATATTCTTCTTGATTTCACAACACAGGATATTTCAATACACAGACAGATGAACTCAAGCACACAAATCATAGGAAATGAGCAACTGAAATATAAGCAAGAATCCTTGGTGGAACGTGTTTTTGTTTATAAAGATAATCCTCTAAAACTTGAAATCGAGTACTTCTTAAATTCAATTAAAAACAAAACCAACCAGATTCATCCGGAACAAAATTTGACAGCAATCAAGCTCACGTTTGAAATAGAAAAAATGCTAGGATTAGTAAATGATTGCAATAATTGCTGGAACGGGAACACTTCCCGTTGAGGCGTGTAAAAGTCTGCTCAATCGCCCGTCAGAAATTCAAGCAGCTGAGCCATTCTTTGTTGTAGCTTTATTTGCAGATGACAATCTTAATGAACTCCAGCGAGTTGTTCAAGATAAAGCCGAAGTTATTTCGCAAGAATGTTACAAAGCCGGACAGGTTTTGGAATTATTAAAAAGTAAAAACACAACACAAATTTTGTTTATTGGCAAAGTCGATAAAAGCCATCTTTTTAAAAAAATCAAATTTGACTGGCTAACGATAAAGCTTCTGTCATCGTTAATTTACAAAAACGATGCTGCAATTATGGAAAGAATTGTTAAAGAACTCGAATCACACGGCATTTCAATTTTGAGGCAAGATCAGGTACTTGATTCTCTAATGGTCAAACCCGGAATTTTAACGGGAAAATTAACAGAAAATTTAGCTACTGATGTTAAAATGGGAATAGACACCGCAATAAAACTTTCTCAATTGGACATTGGACAAACCGTTGTCGTTAAAGATCAAATGATTATGGCCATTGAAGCAATCGAAGGCACTGATAAATGCATAAGACGCGGCATTGAACTTGGTAAAAATGGCGTAGTGGTCTGCAAAGCCGCACACCAAAATCAAAATCACAAATATGATCTCCCAACTCTTGGACCAGGGTCCTTAAATAATATATCAAAAGGCGAAGTTGCCGTAATTGCCTGGCTACACGACAAAACATTGATAGCTCAACAAGAAGAATTTATCAAAAAAGCCAACGCGCTTGGCATCACACTGGTTTCTTACAAATCTAAAGCCTAATATTGCAAGGATATTAAATGAAAAAGTTATTTGGTATTACATTCTGTGCCATTTTTGCATTATCAATAAATCTTAAGGCCGCAATGCAAGAAGTCACTGCAAGCGAAATCGAAATGCCAAGCATTGAACAACTTGAATCTCAATTAAGAGACATAATTCCTGATGATCGCGCCCATGAAGTTTTAAAAGGTTATTATTCTCAGGTTATAGAACTGCAGGCTCAGGGCCTTGATGCAGAAACACTTGCCCAGAGAATATCCCAGCTTGCAACTAATACTGCTAAAGAAATTTTATCATTTGGTGTAAATATTGAAGCACTAAAAAAACTAATTCAAGATCCAAAATGGAACGCTCCGTTTCAAGAAAAAACCTATGCCAGCTCTTTGCTTGCCAAACTTCAACAACTAACTCAACCGGTCCAATCACCGTACCAACGATTGAGTTTTGATAGTTGCATGCGCTTTGTTACAGGCATTTTGTTCGCGTTAGTAATGTTAGTTGTTATTGAATATTTGGTACAAAATGTCCCCTCAGCGCCTACACCACAAAATACTTTGATGTCTTTACCGCAAAAGTTACTACATGGGTGGAATTGTCCATGCGCCGAGTTTCACCAAGATTGCGTACAACCCCAAGGCAAATGTCCCTCATTGTTAATCCGTTGTTTATTTCATGAACTGTCTGAATTTATAGCAGGCACACCCTGCCCATACGCCAAATAATATAATCCAAACTCTCGTCTTTTAGTATGCTCTCTAGGTAACTATCCAAATTTAAATCTAAAAAAATTGCATACTCTAATACTCTGATGCCAAAATAAATTCAAAGACCATACGGATAATATTAATTACCTGGGAGGGGATCTGTTATGAACTTTAAAAAATTAATGCATCTTGTTTTTTTGGTTTTATGCACAACAAATTACAATCTTTTTACTATGGAATCTACCCAAGATCAATACACTATAAATAATTTGCCCACATTTGATGTCATTGAATATATTTTTGATTTTCTTTATCAACCAAATTCAATGGTTCCTGTAAGTTATTTAAACTTTGGACAAGAGCTCGTAACATTTGCACAAACATCTCATGCATGCAGAAGAATATCTTTACTGTATACAGAGAATCGAATCATAAATCCGCTTTTGAAGTTCAATCCCTCATCCGGACAAATTAACTTAAACTGCAGCAATGAAATAGACCTTGTTTCTGCATGTTGTGCATTTAAAATAATTTCTAAAATAAGAGAGGTCGGAATTGATGATTTTGGTAAAAAATTTTGTGACCGACAGTTTCAAGAACTTATGCGACTCAGTATATTTCATACATCTTTTAGAGAAATATGCTTAAAGCCAATACACTGGTTAGTATCAAATATGATGGGATATGGTACGGATTTTTTCAATGCAACCCAAAACGCTTTACTTTCACAAGATGATCGTATAGACCTCATAGCTCGCACATATCAAAAAGGTGAAGACATTAACGCTCGTGATGATAATGGCGTTACAGCTCTGCAATGGGCAGTAACAACCCACCAACCCAAAATTACGCAAATGCTTTTAGCCTGCGGAGCTAATGTTGATTCTGTGGTAAATAATGAAAAATTTCATCGAGAATATAACGGATTTACGGCCCTGCACCTTGCGGTACTTCGTGAATTTGAAGACATGGTAAGTATGCTTTTACTATCCAGTGCAAATGTTGACGCCACCGTACATAATCCCGGCTATGAATTCAATGGATACACCCCATTACATATCGCAACTGAAAAAGGATCTCATGCAATCATATGCGAACTAATTAAGGCCGGCGCAAATATTAATACCCGTATAATCAGGCGCAAGAAAATTAATGGCCGCACCCCTTTGCATATAGCTGCAGTCAAAAATGATATTGAAACAGTTCAAGTGCTTTTGGCACTGGGAGCCAATCCAACTATTTTGGTTAATTACAATGGAGCCAAGCGTCGCGCAGACGCACTAACTACCAATCCGGAGATTCAACAAATAATTCAAGCCGCTTGTGATAAACGCTAAATTAAGAGCCCCTGGTTTTTCAACCAAGGGCTTTTATAGTTTTTAACTAAACCTACTTTTCTGGTAACTTTTGACCAAATACAGCATTTTCAATTTTTCCCGGAATCAACTGTAATGGCCCATTATAACTAGTAAAACACCCCAACGCAGTAGTTGCAGCCCTCTCGCCAACTATAGCGCCCACAAATGCAAGCATATTTTTCTTAATCGCAGAAATAATTTTTTCGATTAATTCATCATCAAACTCTTGCTTAAGCTGATAATCTTTTGTAATTGTTGCTGCATCAAGATGCGTAATCAAATTCTTTTTCCAACAATGTTTTAAAACAAAATTTAACAACTCTCCATTTATCTTTTCTTCTGAAGAATTTTTACCCACTACAATATCACCACGTTTCTTTAAGTGATAGACCAACATATTTCTGAATGGAGAATTTGATGAAAAACCCTCTTTAAAAAGCATTTTAAAAAGCATAATATTTTCTTCAAAACCCTCGACAAACTCCTCATTGAGCGCGGTAAACAGCTCTCGCGTATCTTTTCCAATCAAATGAATCTTGGCAAGACCATCCAAAAACTTTCCGCCTGCATATGTTGCAAAATTTAAACATGGTCCCTGCACCCTTCTTGCAAGCGCAGCCCCAAGCGTTTTGCCGACACAGGAAGCAATATAATATGAAATGCAAGCTTCAACATAATAGCTTTTTAGTGAAACGTCTCCTCTTTTCGCCTCACCAAATTTTTCATATTCAGATACATAGTTTGCATTAGAACGTAAAAAATCAAGGTCACAGGTTCCAAAAACTGCTTTCGAAGCCCTACTTATTTTTGTAGAACCATTAAGCTCATCTTGATTAAAAAGAAGTAAAGGAATCATTGACGCAGCAAAATACTCTATCATATCAGGCTTAATCACTCCTAAACTCCAATGTTCAATTTTTTCAACCAATTCCGGATCCAAATTACGCCTAATAGCAACTGTAAATGATTCACTTACAATTTTTTCGACTTCCATTAGCAGATCATATGTAGAATCTTTTATATGGTTATAATCTGCATTCCAACCATCAAAATGATCATGCCCAAATAATTCACCATAAAAAATATGATAATATGCCCACGCCCCGGCAACTTTGCCCAATGAATTTACAAGCTTTGGTGGTTGCCAATTTGATGACGATGGATCAAGTAAAATACGGAATGCATACGGCGCTGCCATAAAATTCAAAATTGTTGTCTGCTTAACATCTACCATGTTCAATGGCATATTACCAAGAATTGGCTGCAATAATAGATTACCTGTAACATTTGGCCGATTCAAAAAGAAAAACCATAAAGCCATCCCGCTTGAAATTCCCCAGTCAACAGCCCTAACACAAGATATATTATCCCAAAGCAATTGCTCTTTTTGCCTTAGTGGCGTATTATGCTTCCTGCATTCTTCCACATCCTTCTTATAAAATCCATAGAAACAAGATGCAATATCATACGCATAGGCAACCGTTTCAAATAATTTTTCAGTTCCATCAACACATGATGCTGAACTGTTTTTTAACGTTGAAAAAACCAACATCGTACGCTGACATTTCTTAATCTCTTTAAACCAGAAAATATAGGCTTTTTGTTTAGTATCAGTCACTGACAAATCTTTTTCGTTTTCAAAAACGTTTCCTGATTGATTTGCAATATATGACTTTACTTCTGCCTCAAAAACTTTTTGCGTACTCTTTAAGAAATCATTTGTTTCGTTGAAACTAGGCTCAAGGTAAGCAACATAACGTAAAATTAAATCTTTTTGTTTATTTTTAAGAATAGACAAAAGAATATCATTCAAAATTCCAACTAAATTTTCAGTTTTGGTTTTAAGATCTACAAGTTCCAATGACTCATTTTTCGCACTCTCAAAAATATTAGACTTCATAATTTCGCGTAGACTGCTACAAAACTCAGCCACATCCTTTATTGCAAATACAAGGTCAGGATCTGCGCTTTCTTTATCATCACTGGTACTGGATAAACCCCCAGACTCACCATCCGGCATAAGATTCTTCATAAGTCCATCCATCGCTCCGGAGAGATCCTCGATGCCTTTTGAACTCATTCCCTTCATGCGCTTAGGCAAAAATTCGCAATAATCAAGTGCTATGGCTGTCTGCAATTTTTCTATCTTAAGCAAAAGAGCTGATACTTGTTCAGCTTGATTTGATGCAAGATGATTTTTAAGATTTTCAAGTCCCCGACGTGATTTTTTGCACAAATCAGCAAGCCCATTTCTGATATCAACATGTTCTAAAAAATTACTATACTTAGCTTGAGCTACTTTAAGAAGTTCTTGATGCTCCAATGATAACATTGATAAAAACAGTAATTTTCTTTCTTCCTCACGTTTTTTTGCATCAGCCCAAATTTTCATCATTTCTTGAAAAAAATCTTGCATTGAGTTGATATCCATATCACCATTTTTAGCTTCTAAATTTCCAACTAATTCTGGGATACTTCCAAGATTTTTTTTAAGAGTCTGAGAATCTACAAGTTCATGCTCGGAACCGTTCGCCACAATTTCTTGGGCCTTAATTTCTTTGTCTTGTTTAACTTCCTGATTTAACAAAGCATCGCTCTGTGCAATCAAAATATTTTGCTGAATAACAATCAAAGCTAACAACAAAAACAATTTATTTTTTTTTGGAAAATTCACACAAATCCAACCAAACATCACGCACCTCGTTATATTATTATTTGAATCGTAATTTTTTAAAATTAAGTAACTAAAATCAAGCAACCAAAAATACCCTTAATTTCATCGCAATTCCCATGCCCAAAGAGATTTTCAACTGATTATGCCACCAAATACCCACATGTCAATTAAAATGGCGGCCTAAAGCCATGAAATAGGCCTATGAACGCTTTTAATTTCAAAATAGAAAACAATATTAGATATCAAAAAATAATATTATATATCATTTATATATCGTTATTTTTAGCAAAATTTGTAATAAGACCCATCATACAAAACAACGATATTATTGCCGTCCCTCCATAACTTACAAAGGGCAGACTCAAACCCTTTGTGGGAACCAACCCGGTTGTAACCATAAGATTTATGACCGACTGTAAACTTATAAACACAACAAAGCCTATTGACGTAAAAAATTCAAAATCACCTTTAAGCTGCAAGGCTAGACGCAACCCATAAAAACAGAGTAGAAAATAAAATAGAACAACAATGCAAGAGCCCACAAATCCGGTCTCTTCAGCAATGATTGAAAAAATAAAATCCGTATGCTGCATTGGTAAATAAAAAAATTTCTGTTTTGAGTTTGATATCCCAAGCCCCCAAACACTTCCAGAACCAATCGCAATCAAAGACTGAATAATTTGGAACCCTTTGCCCTGCGGATCAGCCCAAGGATTTAAAAAAATCAAAATTCGATTTAATCTGTATGACTTAGTCAAAATTAAATAAACGCCTGCAGGAATCATAAGTAAAACCGTCATAAACAGGTAAATTAAATTAAACTCTGCAACAAACAACAAAATAACTGATGTAGTAAAAATGGTAACCATTGACCCAAAATCAGGCTGTTTAAGCAAGACCAATGAAGTTATACCCAAAACAAAAAGATACGGTAAATAACTGTTAATAAAAGATCCGGAAACCTGTTGTTTTTTTTCCAAAAAATAACCCAAGTAAATTAACAAAAACAACTTCAGAACCTCACTTGGCTGAAAACTAAACCCTGCAACACTCAGCCAACGATTTGAACCGTGACATCTCAACCCCAACTGAGGAACAAACGTCAGTAAAGTTAAGAATACGGAACCCAGAAAAAACAGGGACGCATACTTTTTCCAGAACTCCTTTGGAACCAAGGCGAATACGAAAAATCCTGCAATACCCAAGAACAGATATGTTAACTGTTTTTTCAAAAAATATGCTGCATTGCCAAATTTTTCTAAAGCAAAGACAGAACTTGATGAGTAGATAAAAATCAGTCCAATTAATGTTAAACCAACCACGACCAGTAAAAACTTGCGCATATCACTTTTTAATTTATCAATAACCACGGCCATTACCTTCTCCCCTATAAAATAAACTCCAAGCTACTAAATTAAAATTATCAGATTGTTGTTAGGTTAATTTTGCGTCGATATTTGGATAATTCGACTTGAAACATCATCCGAAATATAATCAATTTTTATATCGCAAACTTTTGGCCTAAGCTCATCACTGGCAAGTAGCGAACTGATTACATCGGGCCATTCAACAAAACTAACACTGTCCTTTTTTGCGAAATACTCATCAAAGCCAAGTACCATAAATTCATCAACTGAGGCTATTCGATAAAGATCAAAATGATTATAAGTTACACCATTAGACTGGTAAGAATTCACATACCCAAAAGTTGGGCTTGTAACACCGCCTGGCACCCCACACTGTCGCAGAACGCTTCTAATTAAGGTAGTTTTTCCAGCACCAAGTGGTCCTGTAAATGTAAATATAGAATATTTTTTTAATAACGGTATAACCTGTTCTTTTGCAACCTGATCAACTTGCTCTGAATTAAACTTAAGCTTTACAATCATATGGTTCCGTATGCTTTTATAAATATACTTAATGCAATTTTTTAACTTTTGATAACAATTGACGATCTTTTTTGGATAATTTTGATGAAGCACTCTTTCGACTCTTCCCTCGGTCCAAATCAACATCGTCCTCTTTGTTCACAAAAAAGCCTGCCTGCTCCATCATCATATCAAGGGCCTTGCGGTCAACCTTTTTGCCATTAAGCTCATCATCATCTTGATCATACTTTTCAACCTCAAGCACGGTTGTGGCGCCTGGCACAACCGCCTGAGTTGACAACTCTTGAGCGGCCTCCTCGAGCAAAAAGCTCTGCATAATCCCGTAAAAATCAAGACTGCCCAAGGTGGTAGCCCCTGCTTTTTCGCATGCTTGGATAATTTTACGATCCATTGTCACAACAAGCAAATCCATACCTTTATGGGAATCGGCATATTCGATTATCCAGTCGTCAGCGGTACTTTTTTGTCCGGAAAACATAACAGTAATCCCCTCGTGGATCTCACGGGTTGCATGGCTAAAAGGACCGGCATCAAAAACAACAATCAGCTCTTTAATCTCTTTTGGTTTCCTACTTTTGTAATATCCAAGCTGCCTTATAAAGGCGTTACGCTCTTTGTCTATACGCCCTTTTACATGCGGAAAAATCTGTTTCAAAAGGTTATATCCGTCTATCACAACAATCATCAAATTTCCTCAATTTAATTAATTTAATTAATTTTTAGTCTAAACATTCCTTTTTTTAATTCCAAGTGTTAGCATTGTTTTATTGATTCTTATTTAAGTAACAATGTTTAGAATACAATTTGTGTAGTGGAGAATAAAGTGGCAAAACAAATCCAATTAAAACAAAAAATAAAATCCATTCAAACAACAAAAAAAATAACCAATGCTCTTCGACAAGTTTCAATGTCCATGTATTCTAAGCTCGAACATAACTCCACCGCTGTTCGCAATTATACAGAAAATTTGAAATCTCTTTTCACTGAGCTGGTTTCTTATGATCAAACTTGGCAAAATCCGCTACTATTTCCAAAAAGCTCAACTCCAAATCCTTTAATTGTGATTGTTTCAACATCAAAGGGTCTTTGCGGCGGACTGAATTCGAACCTTTTTAAATTTCTTGAAAAAGAATTGGCAACAAAAAAATATCAGAATTCCAAATTTATAACAATAGGAAACAAAGCCACTAGTTACATCAGAGAAAATGAATTGGGTGAGATAATATCAAATTATCATGATTTCAGCTCGAGTAACTACATCTCAATTGCAAGTGACCTCATAACCAAATTTATGGATGCCTCAAAACCATTCACATCAATTACTTTTTTCTATAATGAATCAAAGTCATTTTTCGCACAAAAGCCAAATAAATTTCAACTCGTTCCACTCCAACTTGATCCAGAAGTAAAAAATCGCAAGGCACACAAAGAATTAATTTGGGAACAAAATACAAATGATACACTTGATTATCTTTCAATAAGATACGTCAAAGGACAGATTCTTTTCATGCTATTTCAAGCGCTTATTTCAGAATATTCAGCACGCTTTGTGGCTATGGACAGCTCCACAACCAACGCTGATAAATTCATTGAAACGGTAACACTGCAGTATAATAAAATGCGTCAGGCAGAGATTACCAAAGAAGTTTCCGGCCTATGTGCAGGATTTATGGACAAAAACTCCTAATTTTGGGCTTTATTTCCTCATATTTTCACCAAAACTTTGATCCAGTCAAAACTTTGGTATACTCAAAATATGAAGTTTATTAAAAAAGGTCTCGACCTTTCGCAAAAATTCAAATTAAATTCACCGTACAAGCCAAGTGGCGACCAACCCGAAGCGATAGAGCAACTTTGCAAAAATCGCCCGGGTAAATCTGTTTTATTGGGTGCTACAGGATCAGGTAAGACTTTTACACTGGCCAACGTCATCGCAAAACAGAATAAACCGGTTCTGATTTTGTCACCAAATAAAACACTGGCAGCACAGTTATACGAAGAATTTAGTCTATTTTTTCCCGAAAACAAAGTCTGTTACTTTGTAAGTTATTACGACTATTACCAACCGGAATCATATCTGCCATCACAGGATATTTATATTCCAAAAGAGACCAAAATAAACACCGAAATTGAACGCCTTCGCGTTGAAGCAACAGCATCTATCATCAACCGCAATGATGTAATTATCATAGCATCGGTCTCTGCAATTTACTCACTTGGTAACCCATGGGATTATCGTAAATTAACCCTCCAACTCAAAGTTGGCGACAAATTTTCACGCAAAAAATTAATCGATGAACTTATTTTCATTCAGTACAGACGCAATGACACAGAAAATGCATCCGGCAACTTCAGAGTTATGGGAAACACAATAACAATTAACCTGCCATACATGCACGACAACTTACGTCTTGAACTTTTTGGCGACAAAATTGAATCGATTGAACTAATCGATAAAAATAATCAAAAAGTTCTACGGGAGCTTGATAACGTTTTAATCTTTCCCGCCAAACACTTTTTGACAACTCAAGACAAGCGTGACGAAGCAATTAAGCAAATTAAAGCCGATCTTGAAATTGAAGCTGCCAAAATAGAAAATCCGCTATATCGCGAAAGATTAATTACTCGAACCAATCACGATATAGAAATGTTAGAAGAGACCGGGTACTGCACCGGAATTGAAAACTATTCACGCTACTTTGACGGCCGCAAACCGGGCACCGCTCCCTACCCTCTTTTTGATTTCTTTGACAACGAATTTTTACTAATTATAGACGAGTCGCACGTTGCAATTCCACAATTGCATGGAATGTATAAAGGCGACAAAGCACGTAAAAAAGCACTTATCGATTTTGGATTCAGGCTTCCTGCCTCGTATGATAACCGACCACTGAAATTTGAAGAGATAGAAAAATATTTCAATGACGTTATTTTCGTCTCAGCAACACCAAGTGAATATGAGATAAAAAGCGCTAACATTATAGCTGAACAAATTGTTCGCCCAACAGGAATTATTGACCCACAAATTGAAATAGTAAAACGCGAAGGTGTTAAAGGCGAGGGCCAATTGACACACTTAATCGAGCAAATTAAAAAAACATCTGACAACGGCTTTAGAACGCTTGTCACCGTTTTAACCAAAAAAGCAGCCGAAGATTTGGCGCAATATCTTGAAAATCAAAAAATTAAAGTATGCTACATGCACAGTGACATTAAAACGCCACAACGTACGGAGCTTATTCACAAACTCCGCGCCGGTGTTTTTGACTGTCTGGTTGGTATCAACCTGCTTCGTGAGGGATTAGACATCCCCGAAGTTGCGCTAGTTGCAATTATGGATGCTGACATTGAAGGCTTCTTGCGAAATACAAAATCACTTATTCAAACAATCGGCCGCGCCGCGCGTAACATAGAAGGCAGAGTCATATTTTACGCCGACCGCGTAACAGGTTCAATGCAGCAAGCAATTGATGAAACCAACCGCCGTCGTAAAATTCAAAGCGAATATAACACGGAACACGGTATCACTCCTGAATCAGTTACGCGTGAAGTTGGCAAAAGCATCTCGAAGCTCCAAGAACGAATCATGCAAGCTTCAAAATATAAACCCAAAACGAAAATTTCGGCTAAACCAAAAACCATCGAAGAAGCCAAAGCGCTTATTGAACAATTTGAAGAAGAAATGCGCCTGGCTGCAGAAAATTTGGATTTCGAAAAGGCGATCGCACTACGCGATAAGATCCTGGAACTGCGTAAAGCAGTTGGTTAATTTTCTTTCAATTATTTATCGAAAAATATTTTCGCATGATTATACTTAACACATAATTATACTTAGAAACAAGTGAAATCGTTTGTTATGTTTTAATCAAACAGAAAAAAAGGATTCGTTTATGAAGAAAGTTCAATCTATTTGGCTTTTTGCTGTTGCCTTATTTACTATTTCAACATCTGCATTTACCATGTCAAAAACTTCAGTAGAACCTGATTCAGTAAAAGCTGGTTCTGTCTTTAGATTATCACCTGGACTTCAAGAAATTTATCGTTCTTGGAATGATGCTTCGGGATCAATTGTTTTTCCCTGCATCGAATATAAAGTTGGGGAAGTCACTAATAAAATTGCTTTTTTTTCTGACAAAGAATGGTTCGATGCTTCTGTAGAAATTCCAAGCGATATTTTAGAGTTTGATATATATCTGCCAACTACAATGTTTGGAAACTATATTAAATTTACATTTAGTCCTGCAAGATGTCATTTTCCAGCGCCAGATCTTTCTCATCTTGACCAAGAAATATTAAGTGAAATTTTTCACCCACAACCACAATCTTTTATCTCTGAGGGCCACTATTCTATTGATATGAGATACATTTTTAATTCAAAGGGACCGATTTGTGCACAATGTATGTTAATTCGAGAAAATCAAGAAAGAAGCAATATACTTGTTTCCATAAGTGACATGCCTTAATTCAGGCGATTTCAAAAATAAAGAGAGTTTTATTTATGCAAAAAATTAAATCTACACTGCTTGCTACGGTTGCCATGGTTGCAATATTTGCACATTCTGTAGCCGCCATTTCTTTTTTGAAATTATCCCCACAACTACAAAACGAATACTTATCTTGGCATCAAACTTCGGGTGCAATTGTTTTCCCTTATATCGAATACAAATATGAAAATGCAACTTATAAATCCACATTTTTCTCGGACGAAGATTTATTTGATACCGTTGTGCAAATTCCAAGCAATATCTTAGAGCTTGATATTTACCTACCTACCGCAATGTTTGGTAATGTTATTAAGTTCCAAATTAGCGCCGAAAGAAATTTATTATCTTTTAATATCACTGGTATTGAAGATGGAATTTTTTACATAAATCCAACACCTTTTATCCATGATGAAACTCTTTATTACATTGTCATAGAATATGCGACTAACGCAGAGCATCAAATCTACAGACGATGCTTATTAATCCCTGAAGCTCAGCAGTAGATAACGCACTTGTTTGCATAAATTTTGGCTAAGCAAATTTCTTATATTATAGGTGTAAATACCTGACGCAAGACGATTTAACAGAAAATCTTTTTTATCTTATTTATAATAAAAAACATAAATTCTAATTTTATATTTTTCTTAAATTAATAATTAAACTTTTTAATATTTTTGAT
>AMWB02147814.1_pt2 | contig 24780 bp, 22 predicted proteins | sample 200311 | NCBI WGS metagenome assembly AMWB02 (sample SAMN02737377, study PRJNA173069) | bioreactor metagenome | biome: anode biofilm in microbial fuel cells | place: USA: California | collected 2010-12-16 | reverse complement strand
GAAGGGCTGGATAATTTGAAGAATGAATGCCAAAACAGAAACAACTTTCAAAATCTGCAAATATTTCCGTTTGACCTCGTCCGGGGAGATTATAATGAATTGGTAAAAAGCCTCATGCAAAGTGGATTACCTAACGTCGATATCCTGATCAATAACGCAGGAACGCTCATTCATAAGCCTTTTGAATCAATGGAGGACAAAGATTTTGATGCGATTTTCGACACCAATGTGAAAAGCATTTTTAAACTCATAAAATATCTGATGCCTTATTTTCCGGAGAATGCACATATTGTGAATATCGGCAGCATGGGCGGCGTTAACGGTAGTGCCAAATTTCCGGGGTTATCGTTATACAGTGCCAGTAAAGGAGCCTTAGCCATTCTTACGGAGTGTCTGGCTGAAGAGTTTAAAAATAAAAGCATCAAGGTTAATTGCCTGGCCCTGGGTTCTGCACAGACGGAGATGCTTTCGGAAGCTTTTCCCGGGTATCGGTCACCGCTTACGGCGGCTGAAATGGCTGCCTTTATTGCTGATTTTTCACTGAAAGGCCACCGTTGGTTCAATGGCAAGATCATCCCGGTTGCTGTATCGGTGCCTTAACCTGAAATGTGCTATCAATGCTGGAAACACTATAATAAATTGAACGTGATGAACAAAAGAACCCTTCTGCCCATCCTGCTTTTATTTTTTTCAGGAATATTCAGTTATGCGGGAACAGTTGTTAGCGTCTATAAATTCAGCTACCCGTCAGTCAGCTATTCCGGAGTTTATTCCACCATTACTTTCAAAGGAACGAAATCCCTGGGGGAAGCAGGCAAAGCCACGCTTCCGTTTTACCCGGTTGAAATCTTGCTTCCTCCCGGCGAAATTGCTGTATCCGTGAAAATTGAGTACCTGGATCCGGTCAAAATGAAGGGTAAATTTATACTGTACCCCCGGCAGGAGGCCAGGCCCATTTCAACGGGAGAAGGCGAGTGGCAACTGAATACGGATTTCTACAAAAGTAATCAGCCATATCCATCATCATACCGGCCGGATATTGCTACCCATTTTTACAGCGGCTTTGGCATTGCGGTCTGTTCATTTACGCCGGTGAGATATATTCCATCAAAAAAGCAGGTATCCTATTTCCGGCAGGTTGTTGTCACCGTTGAAACGGCCCCTGATCCTAATGCTTCGGCCCATCTAAGGCTGTTCTATCCTTCGGAAAATAAAATCAAGTTTCTGAAAGGTATTGTGCAGAATCCTGAATTAGTTACCCGGTATATATCCGGTAGAGATACCAGGACCAATGAATATGATTATCTCATCATTACAAAAAGCCAATATGTGCCTGAATTTGATACCCTGATCACGTTTTACAAGCCCAGAGGGATCAAAATTAAAGTGACGTCCATTGAATACATCAATTCAAACTTTACCGGGGCAGACAGCCAGGAGAAGATCAGGAATTACATCATCAATGAATATACCGCCAATGGCATTGATTATGTGATGCTTGGCGGTGATAAAGAAATTGTTCCGTACCGGGGATTTTATTGCTACGTCCAATCCGGCAGCACTGGTTATTCCGACGAAAATATTCCTGCCGATTTGTATTATTCTGCCCTTGACGGGAACTGGAATACCGATGGTGACGGCCGATGGGCAGAGCCTGAGGAAGATGATCTTTATCCTGAAGTCGCTGTTGGGCGGTTAACGTTCAGTGACACGGTTGAACTTCATAATATGCTGCATAAGGTTATCCTTTACCAGGCCAACCCGGTTGAAGGTGAATTGACCAGCCCGTTGCTTTCCGGTGAATACTTGTATGGGGATCCCGTTACATACGGATCGGATTATATCGATTTGCTCGTAGGATACCGGTGCGACAACGGGTATTGCACTCATGGCATTCCAACCGGTCAACCGTTGGAAACCCTGTATGACACGCCGACCCATTCATGGTCAAAAGCAGAAATGATCAGCCAGATCAATTCAGGTCATCCCTGGGTCCACCATTGCGGTCATGCCAATCAGACCTATGTCATGAAAATGTCTAATAGCGATATAACCAATGCCAATTTTTCGGGCGCAAACGGAATTACCCATAATTACACCATTGTTTACACGCATGGTTGTATTTGCGGTGGATTTGATTATAGCGACTGTATCGGGGAAAAAATGATTTCCATCGATAATATGGCGGTTTCTTTTGTGGGAAATTCAAGATATGGCTGGTTTAACCAGGGAACGACCGACGGTCCATCGGAACATCTTCACCGAGAATTCATGGATGGTTTATATCATGACAGTTTATATCACATCGGGATGGCTCACCTGAAATCCAAATCAGAAACGGCGCCATATGTCGAAGTTACCGGGGAATTTGAACCGGGTGCAACCCGCTGGTGTTTTTACGATAATAATGTCCTCGGAGATCCTATGATGGCGTTATGGACAGAAGAGCCTTACCTTGTCACTGCTGACTTTCCCGATCTTATTCCCATTGGTGCCGGATCGGTATCAGTACATGTAAGCTCAGCACAGGGGAATTGCCACAATTTTACCTGCAGCCTTTACCGTAATGATACATTGTTTGGCTCAGCCATGACCAATGGCTCAGGAAATGCTGTCATCGAAACAGAGGAATACCTGGCGGAAGGACCTATTTGGCTTGTCATTTCAGGGTACAATATCCTTCCGCAATATTTTCAGTTGCATGTCGCCGATGTATGGCTGGGTCTTACAAATATCTGGAGCGATCCTGATAACTGGTACTCCGGAAATGTACCGGACCAGTCGAGCTATATCATCATCCCGTCATCTCCGGTAGGCCAGAATTTTCCTGACAAAAATGAAAGCCCGGTCAGGCAATGTAAAGCGATCAGGATTGAGCCCGGTGCACTATTCATGCTGGGCGACGGTGAATCCTTTTCAATAGGTGGTGATTGATTTTCTGCTATCTTTGCGGCCTAATTGACAATTTACACATGGCATCCGGCACAATTATTCATCCCGGGATCATTGAAAGTATACATGACGATAAAGTATCCGTAAGGATATTGTCTCAGTCGGCATGCAGTGCCTGCCATGCTAAAAGCGCCTGCACCATGGCGGATATACAGGAGAAGATCATTGAAGTTAGCCCTGATCCGGACAAGCATTGGAAACCGGGCGAGCAGGTCATGGTCAGCATGGAAGAATCATTAGGCAAAAAGGCTGTTATCCTGGGATACGTGCTGCCGCTCATTGTTTTGCTCGGATCGATTGTCTTGTTTCTTTCTCTGTTAAAAAATGAAGGAGTTGCTGCGCTGATCTCTATCTTCATGTTAGCACCTTACTACCTGGGCTTATATTTCTTCAGAAAAAAACTTCATAAAGAATTTAGTTTCAGGATTCAATAAAACAAACAATTTCAAGGTCAACTTGTTATAGAACTATTATTTTGAACTATTCGAATCAACTATTAATCAAACTATGAATTTTAAACATTACATGCTTTTATTGCCGGTGATATTGCTGGCAGGAATGATTCATGCACAAGGGGATCATTATACAGGTCTGCCGGTCGTATCGAAAGCCGTTTATTTCGATGTCACCCCACCGTTAAGGGATATGCCCATCATTTTGCCGGGCGAACGCGACAGGTCGTGGAAGGATAACATCATCCAGAATAAATCCCTGGAAGATGAATACAGGAATTATTTTGATCCAACTATACCTGAAGATTTTGTGGATCCGGTCCTTCAATCCAGCTATCCTTCTGCAAGAGAGATCAGCGGACCGGTGCAGAACTTTGAAGGAGTTGGCAATGTGAACGGAGTCTATCCGCCTGATACAGATGGAGATGTTGGATTGGAATACTATTTTCAGATGATCAACCTTTCGTTTGCTATCTGGGATAAGCAGGGGAATCTGCTGTACGGACCCGTTGACAACAGTACCTTATGGAGTGGGTTTATCGGTCCATGGACGGGAACCAACGACGGTGATCCAATCGTATTGTACGATGAAGCAGCTGACCGGTGGATGGCATCCCAGTTTGCCATCAATACAAATAATGGATCTTACTGGCAACTTGTTGCGGTATCTGCAACTTCCGATCCCTTGGGATCATACAACCGTTACGCTTTCCAGATGCCTGCATTTAATGATTACCCCAAGCTTTCAGTGTGGAACGATGGGTACTATGCGACTTTTAACATGTTTGGAAGTTACCTGAGAGTGGGCGTGGCGGCCTTTGAACGTGATGCCATGCTGGCCGGCGAAGCGGATGCACAGATGGTATACTTTGACCAGCCGGACGGAACATTCAGCATGCAGCCGGCCGATTTCGACGGGCCTGCCCCTCCGGTTGACGCACCCTGCTATTTTGGCTATATCCGGTCGAATACCAAAAACTTTGAGGTTTATGAGTTTGATGTAGATTGGACGACACCTTCCAATTCCACCTATTCACTGGTCAATGCGCTGCCAACAGCCAATTATAATTCCAACCTCGATGGCGTGCCCCAGCCAAATACCGGTACACGGCTTGATGACCTGGGTGTTATGCTGATGTTCAGGCTGCAATACCGGAATTTTGGCACTTACCAGACCATGGTAGCCAATCATACCGTTAATGCCGGTTCGGGAAGAACCGGGATCAGGTGGTATGAACTCCGGAAAGAAGCTGATGATTGGTATATTTACCAGCAGGGTACCTATGCGCCACCTGACGGGCAATACCGGTGGATGGGCAGTATCGCTATGAACGGTAACGGCGACATCGCCCTGGGATACAGTCTGGCCAGTTCTTCCAAACATGCTTCAATTTTTTATACGGGACGCCGTGCGGATGCACCCCTGGGTGAAATGAACCTCAGCGAAATTGAAATTATGCCTGGAACCGGATCACAATCAGGGATCGACCGCTGGGGAGATTATTCATGCCTTTCGGTAGACCCATCCGATGATTCGACATTCTGGTTTACAACAGAATATATGGGTAGTGGCTGGAAAACCCGTATTGCTTCTTTTGATTTCGGGCCGATTATGCCTCCCAGTGTATTTGCCGGTGAAGATGCAAGTGTATGCGAAACAGGCTCATTCTATGCAGAAAATGCTTACGCCGTTTATAGCCAGACGACTACCTGGCACACATCGGGCGATGGTTTCTTTCTCGATCCAACGGATGTGAAAGCTGTGTATTTAAGAGGAAATGATGACCTGGATTCAGGCCATGTCACTTTATGGATGATGGGCACAGGATACCAGGAAGGCATGGATGTTTCAGATACTTTGCAATTAACCTTTGCCAGGGCTGCCAGGGCCAATGCCGGGCCCGACACGACCATATGTGTTAATGAACCTATCTTGCTGTCCGGATCGGCGGTTTACCAGGACTCAGTGTTCTGGAAAACCGACGGTGATGGATTTTTCGATGACGTCCGGATTTTAAATCCTTTGTACACGCCTGGCCCGGAAGATAATAACCGGGGTTTTGTCTGGCTCAGGCTCACAGCATATGATTCACTGCCTTGCGAAAATGCTTTCACGGATAAGGTAAAGATCACGATTGATCAGTGTACCGGTATCAATGAAAACGAATCAAACGGGCTTTCGTTGAAAGTCATCCCGAATCCGGCCACGGCAAAAATTACTTTTGAAGTCGCAGGCATGGATGACCGTAAAGATATTATGCTGACGATGATCAACGTTCAGGGCACCAACGTGTTTTCAATGAAACTGCCGATGAACGCTGGTAATTATTCAAATTCAATGGATATCAGCCGATTCCCCAGGGGGATTTATTATTTCCGGGTAAGTGACCACGAGGGCCAGGTAATCCAAAAAGTTGTGCTGCAATAAGCATCGGTCACTCACGCTAAAGTTGAGTAAAATCCGATCCCAAACCATTCGGACAAACGATCCTTTAAATTAGACAGTTTCTAAATTTTTTTCGGAAACCAATGATTTTCAGAAGCTTCAGGAACTAACTCCTGAAGCTTCTTCATTTTATCATTTAAAATTCAGTATTTCAGTATATTAACCCTTTTTAATATTTACTGTTTTATTGTTATTACTTTAACAATAGTTTATAAATTTGCCTGACCTTAAAAATTCCTGATCATCAGGAAAACAAAGGAAAACCTAAATAAGAGACGAAGGTGAACAGTGTATTAATTTTTGCCGTTGTATCACTCAGTGCCATTGGACTGATCTCTGCGGTGGTGCTGTATTTCATCGCCCAGAAATTTAAAGTGATTGAAGATCCGAGGATTGATGAAGTCCAGGAAAATCTGCCTGCAGCCAACTGCGGTGGCTGTGGATTTGCCGGTTGCAGGAACTTTGCCGAAGCCCTGGTAAAAAAGGCGGATAATGAGAAGACGATCGAGGGCTTGAATTGCCCCGTAGGCGGCTCGGATGTCATGAAAAAAGTAGCGGCTATCCTTGGCTTGGAAGCTACTGAAGCATTACCAATGATTGCCGTAGTCAGATGTAACGGCTCATTCCTGAATGCACCATCGAAAGTGAAATATGACGGCCCGGCAACCTGCGCTTTTGCCCATAACCTCTATGCCGGGACAAGCGGGTGTGCATATGGATGTCTTGGACTGGGCGATTGTGTTGCAGCCTGTATTTTTGATGCGATCCATATGGATGAAGAAACCGGTCTGCCCGTTGTTAATGATAAATGCACAGCTTGCGGGGCATGTGTAAAAGCCTGTCCGCGTTCCATCATTGAATTACGCCAGAAAGGGAAAAAAGACCGCCGGATCTATGTCTGCTGCGTCAATAAGGAAAAAGGCGGGCCAGCCAGGAAAAACTGCTCCGTCGCTTGCATCGGATGCGGTAAATGCGTGGAAGTATGTGAATTTGATGCGATCAGACTTGAAAATAACTTGGCATACATCGATTTCGAAAAATGTAAGCTTTGCAGAAAATGTGCCCCGGTTTGTCCAACGAATGCCATTCATGAAATGAATTTCCTTCCCAGGAAGGATAAGGAAACCGGGACACCGGATGAAAAAAAGAAATCGGAAAAGGTAGAAGTTCCTGCTGAAAAACCGGTTGCAAAAGAGGAAAAATCTGCGGATGAAGGAGTTGTTAATTAATTATTCTACAAGAAAATATTAAGCGAATGTGCGCATTGAAAACTTTCCGTTCAGGAGGCGTTCATCCACCAGAAAATAAATTGTCGACATCCGGCAAAATCGAAGTATTCCCTTTACCGAAACAGGCCATTGTGCCGGTCAACCAGAATCTGGGAGCCCCGGCCATTCCTGTTGTCAACAAAGGTGATGTTGTGAAAGTCGGACAGCTGCTGGCAAGAGGAGAAGCCTTTATTTCTTCCAATGTTCATTCCCCGGTTTCAGGCAAAGTCCTGAAAATTGATGAAATGATCGATTCTTCAGGTTTCAGGCGGAAAGCCGTGGTCATCAATGTGGAAGGGGATGAATGGGACCCGATGATTGACCGGAGCCCGGCATTGAATGATCAGATCACATCGGGTAAAGACGAGATCATTAAAAAAATCCATGAAATGGGCATCGTCGGTATGGGTGGAGCAACGTTTCCTTCTCATGTCAAGCTGATGGTCCCGGATGGAAAAAAGGCCGAATACCTGATCATTAACGGAGTGGAGTGCGAGCCTTATCTGACGGCCGACCATCGGCTGATGCTGGAAAAAGGGGAGGAGATCATGGTTGGCGTGAAGATCCTGATGAAAGGTCTTGGCGTTGAAAAAGCCATTATCGGGATTGAAAACAATAAGCCGGATGCCATACGGCACCTGACCGATCTTGCAGGAAAATATCCCGAAATCAAAGTACAGGCATTAAAAGTAAAATACCCTCAGGGCGGTGAAAAACAACTGATCAATGCATTGCTCTGCCGTGAGGTGCCTTCCGGAAAGCTTCCGATTGAAGTGGGCTGTGTGGTGAATAATGTCGGTACGGCGTTTGCCGTTTATGAAGCCGTCCAGAAAAATAAGCCGTTGATTGAACGCGTGGTCACCGTGACCGGCAAGACGGTGAAAAAACCTTCTAATTTTTTGGTCAGGATTGGCACACCGGTGCAGGAACTGCTTGATGCGGTTCAACCCGACCTGGAACGCACCGGAAAGGTTGTCAGCGGCGGGCCGATGATGGGTAAAGCGCTGAATTCACTGGAAGTTCCGGTTGTAAAAGGCACATCGGGTCTTTTGCTGTTTGCCGAAGAAAATTCGCTGAGGACGGAAATGAAGCCTTGCATACGCTGTGGCCGTTGCATCCAGGTATGCCCGATGGGACTTGAGCCCATTCTTATTGCGCAGTATTCAGCCCGCGGCATATGGGACATGGCTGAAGCCAATATGGTCATGGACTGCATGGAGTGCGGTTCTTGCCATTATACCTGTCCATCCGGACGGCCCTTGCTTGATTATATCAGGCTTGGAAAGAATAATGTCGGTCAGATTATCAGAAACAGAGGAAAAAAATAAGTTATGAGCATACTAACCGTTTCAGGATCTCCTCACATTCACAGCGACCAGCCGGTCAATAAAATCATGTATGGTGTAGTGATTGCCATGATACCGGCCATGTTGGTCTCGATCTACTTTTTCGGCCTTGGAGCCGCAAAAGTCATGCTGGTATCGGTGCTATCCTGCCTTTTCTTTGAGTGGGTGATCCAGAAATACCTGCTGAAAGGCCCGTTGACCATCAATGACGGATCAGCACTGATCACAGGTATTTTACTCGCATTCAATGTTCCCAGCAATATGCCGGTATGGATGACCATTGTCGGCGCATTTATTGCCATTGCCGTAGCGAAAATGACGTTCGGAGGATTGGGCAAGAATCCTTTCAATCCTGCACTTGTAGGACGCGTTTTTATGCTGATGTCATTTCCCGTAGCGATGACCACCTGGCCGGTGCCTAAACCGATATTCGGAGGTACTGCACTGACCGACGCTATTACAGGCCCGACGACACTTGGCATTGTGAAGGAAGGGCTGATGGCGGGTAAAACTGTTTCGGAGTTACTGCCGCAATTACCGGATTATACCCGTGAACTGCTCGGGAACCAGGGTGGATCGCTGGGTGAAGTCTCCGCGATCGCATTACTGATCGGTGCATGTTATATGTTTTACAAAAAGATCATTACCTGGCATATTCCTGTATCGTATATTTTATCAGTGGTTATCTTCTCAGGCATATTCTGGCTGATCAACCCGGAAAGGTATCTCGACCCGGTTTTTCATCTTCTGACCGGTGGTATGATGCTGGGGATCTTTTATATGGCTACCGACATGGTCACTTCTCCCATCAACCCAAGAGGTATGCTGATCTTTGGTGCGGGCTGCGGTATCCTCACCATGCTCATCAGGTTATGGGGCGGTTACCCGGAAGGGGTATCCTTTGCCATCCTGATCATGAACGCATTTACCCCGCTGATTAACAGAGGTATTAAGCCAAGAAGGTTTGGTGTTGTTAAAGCAAAATAATCTTTCATGTTATGGCTAAAAAAGAATCTTCTTTAAAAAATATGATCATCTCGCTGGTGTCGATATCCTTTGTGGCGTCACTCGCCCTGGGAGGGGTCTATATCATTACAAAGGAACCCATTGAACTGGCGGCCATTGCAAAACAGCAAAATGCCATTAAGGAAGTGGTTCCTGAGTTCGACAGCCTGAACACCTACAAAATAATGCCGGACAATGGGAAGGATTCCCTGAATATCAATGAGGCCTATAAGGCCGGAACGCTTGTCGGAACTGCCGTCGGAACCTATTCCAATAAAGGTTATGACGCAACCCAGATCCAATTAATGGTCGGCTTTTTACCGGATGGATCCATTAAAAATATTTCCGTTATTCAACAGAAAGAAACACCAGGCCTTGGAACTAAAATGAAAGAGCCGAAATTTAAAGAGCAGTTTAATCAGAAAAATCCGGCTGATTTTAAATTAAAGGTGAAAAAGGACGGTGGGAGCGTAGATGCGATAACCGCTGCTACAATAAGCTCCAGGGCATTCTGCGACGCCGTTGACCGGGCTTATCGGAATTATCAACAGAAAGGAGGAAAATAACCATGAACCAGTGGAAAAATTTTACCAAAGGCTTTATAACTGAAAACCCGATACTGGTACTGGTCCTCGGTACCTGCCCGACACTCGCCGTGACCACATCGGCCATCAACGGGCTGGGTATGGGACTGGCTACCACGTTCGTACTGGCAGGATCAAATGCCGTGGTATCAGCCGTTAAATCGACGATACCCGGTAACGTGCGTATCCCTGCTTTCATTGTGATTATTGCATCATTTGTGACGATTGTTCAATTGGTCATGCAAGCGTATACACCATCACTTTATGAAGCGCTTGGTATTTTTATCCCGCTTATCGTGGTGAATTGTATTGTACTGGGAAGGGCCGAAGCTTTTGCTTCAAAGCAGGGTGTCTTATCTTCACTGATCGATGGTATTGGTATGGGACTGGGATTTACAATGGCTTTGTTTTTACTGGGCGCTGTCAGAGAAGCCCTGGGCAATGCATCTTTTCTGGGTATTAAATTCGCTGAAGGAGACGGTATCCTTGTATTTGTGCTTTCTCCGGGAGCTTTCCTCGCCCTTGGATATTTTATTGCATTAATGAACAGAATTAAAAAAACGAATTAAAAATCAGGGAAAATGGAATATTTTGTCATTGTCATATCTGCCATTTTTGTTTCCAATATAGTTCTGTCGCAATTTCTTGGCATTTGTCCATTCCTGGGCGTCAGTAACAAAGTTGGAACTGCAGTCGGAATGAGCGCTGCCGTAGTTTTCGTCATAGTACTGGCTACAATCGTTACCTGGGTAGTTCAGGTTTATATCCTGAATCCGCTGAATATCGGCTTTCTGCAAACCATCAGCTTCATTTTGATCATTGCATTTTTAGTTCAGATGGTGGAGATCATTCTCAAGAAAATCTCACCGCCGCTATACCAGGCACTTGGAATTTTTCTACCTTTGATCACAACCAACTGCGCCGTGTTAGGAGTTGCACTGCTGGTTCACACGAAAGAGTACAACCTGCTTCAAAGTGTTGTATTCGGGGCCTCGATCGCTATCGGGTTTGGATTTGCCATCACGTTGTTTGCCGGTATCCGCGAACATACCGAGTTGATGGGCACCCCCAAAGGCATGAAAGGCGTTCCGATCGCTCTGGTGACCGCAGGCATTTTATCCCTGGCATTCATGGGCTTCAGTGGCCTTGTGAAATAATGGAAAATGAAAGCGTAATTCTGTTCCGGGACGTTCCGGTTTATCAAAAAGATACCATGGTTTTTTCCAGTGCTTCTCTTGAAGTGAAGCACGGTGAGTTTGTTTACCTGATCGGTAAAACCGGGACCGGAAAAAGTTCCCTGCTGAAAGCGATGTATGCCGAACTGCCGGTCAGGCATGGTCAGGCCATAGTAGCGGGGCACAATCTTATCGGTATAAAAAATAAAGAAATCCCTATGCTAAGGCGTAAGCTTGGCATCATCTTTCAGGATTTCCAATTGTTAAGCGACCGGAATGTGGAAGAAAACCTGTTATTTGTCCTGAAGGCCACCGGATGGAAAAATAAGAAGGAAATGAAAAGCCAGATTGCAGAAGTGCTCCAAAAAGTCGGCCTTTCAACTAAAGGATTTAAGCTGCCCCATCAGTTATCGGGAGGGGAACAGCAAAGAGTTGCGATTGCAAGGTCGTTGCTGAACAACCCGGAGATCATCCTGGCCGATGAACCGACAGGGAACCTGGATCCGGAGACATCACGTGAGATCATGAAATTATTAATTGATATAAGCCATTCAGGACGGGCTGTCTTAATGGCCACCCACAACTATTTGCTGTTGAATGAATTTTCTTCGCGGATCATCCGGTGCGAAGGAGGAAAAGTTCATTGTTTGTAGATCAGGTCCATCATTTTCCGGCCGTTTTCCCGGTTATCGTATAAATCCTTCAACAATGCTGATCGCCGTTTGCTTTCATCTTCAGTAAACTCCTTGCTGAATAGTTCCAGCAATTTCGAGCGCAATTCTTCAGGAGTATTTCCCGACTCGCATAAGGTTTCCAGCGAGGTGCCTTTGATCATCGCATCATTTACAAGGCAAAACCGTCCATTATAAAGCGTGTTGAGTAATTTCAGCTTCAAACCCGTTGCCTGGAAGGTGACCAGGATATTGACCTGCGCATTTCGGATCAGATCGAACATTTTGTCATCCTCCGGGTTAGCCACCAGGATCACATTCGGATAGGCTTCAACAAGTTTTTTAAACCTTGTCCTGGGCTTCATTCCGGCGATGATCAGTCGGGTATCGAGATTGTTAAAAACCTTGGTGACCAGGTATGTTGCGGCATATTCATTCTCAGGAACTTCTATATTGCCATGATACAACGCATAATCACCTTTGCCCGGGATGATGGATACGGCGTCATTCGCATGAAAGCTCGGAAGGTGATGTATTTCCCTGCCTGGAAAACGCTTTTGAAGATATTCGGTATCATGCTGTGAAACAGCCAGCATCAGGTTGGAATGGCGCAGAACATGCTGGTATAGAAACAATTTCCCGCTGGCGGCCAGGAAGTAGACACGATTTTTAAGATTGGCATCAACTTTAAACAGGTTAAAATAATAACGATGCTCGATATTGCTTTCGCGGTATATTTTAAACCTGTCTTTCAACCGGGGATCATCGATGTAATAACAACTGTGCAAACCTTCGAAAAGGATAGGATGATTATCTTTTAACAGGTTGGCCATCAAGACTTCCGATTTTCTGGAACTGACGATATATGGCGCAAGGCTGAATGCCGAACGAATCCCCAGTTTTCTCGGATAATAATTAACCTCCTCGCAGTATAAGTTCAATTCGGAAGCACGTCCGCGACCGGGATATTCGAAACAATGCAGGTGTATCTTGATCCCCAGGTTACAGAGTGTCCTGATCTTGTAAAAAACATCAATGACACCACCATAATTCGGCGGGTAGGGTATGTCGAATGAAATGATATGTAAGTGTTTATCCGGCATAAGGTCTGTAAACAGCTTCAAGAACCGCCCTTTCTTTTTCCCAGCAAAGTTCTCCAGCCGCAAATTTAAGGTTTTCTTTCCACTTCTCGAAACGAACAGGATCGGCAAGCATTTCATGGATCCTTTCTGCAATATGGCCCGGATCATGATTTTCAATGAGCATGCCTACATCATACCCCGTCACGATGCGGCTGATTTCAGGGAGGGGTGAGGCCAGCACCGGCACCCTGGCCTGGATGTAATCGAAAAGTTTATTGGGAAGGCTGAAGTGATAATTTATATTGGTGTCTTTGTCGATGGTAAGCCCAACCTCTGCATGCACGGTATATTGGTAAAGCTCATCAAATGGGATCTTCGGAATAAACCTGACTTTTCCGGTGAGTTCCTGATCCCCGGCTAACTTTTTCAGTGTTTCGATGACATCGCCGCCACCGATAATTAATAGCAAGGCATCATCAATATACTTCATTGCGAGGATCGCTTCTTCGGCACCACGCTGGACGTTGATCCCGGCTCCCTGTAAAAGGATGATATGTTTGTCTTCCGGAAGCCCAAGTTCTTTCCGCGACTTTTCTACCCTGTATTCCCGGGTATAGGGTACATTCCTGACGACCTGAACATCTACGCCGTATATTTCCCGGAAAATTTGAGCCAGCGACTGGTTCACCGTAAAAACGTGTTTCAATTTCGGGAATATCCATTTTTCAATGGCTTTCCAGACAGCCTGGACCCGCGGGCGATGGATCAATTCGGGCACCTCAGTAAAATGTTCGTGACTGTCATATACGATCGGTGTTCTTTTTAATTTGGAAATGAGATAATTGGGTAGTAATGTGTCAAGATCGTTTGAAACAAGAAGGTCTGATTTGTGGAAAAGCAGGTAGATAAATAGCCTGACATTGAATTCAGCATAGAACAACGGTCCTTTTTCGAAAAAAAGGTTCATGCGATGCATGGAATATGGTTTTGAAATCAGCGGGATGGAGTCCCTTTTCTTACGGCCGACCAATACGACGTGAAATCCCAGCTCTGTAAGTGTACGGCAAACCCGGTCAACACGCTGGTCGGTGCTCAGGTCATTAATTACCGATACAATGACTTTCTTCAAAACCCTGAATGACCAATTTTAAGATGTTACGAAATTAGCAATAATCGCTGATTTTTAACTAAATTTGACCGATACCAGAACGAACGGTAAGATGGAAATATTATACAATCATTCTTTATTGCAGTTCAACACTTTCGGCATTGAAGCCCATGCCAGAGAATTTATCGAATTGGGCACCGTTGATGAATTGCGCCATCTTGTCGGGCAACATAAATCAGGATCGAAGCAACTGATGTTTCTGGGTGGAGGAAGCAATATTTTGTTCACCGGTGATTACCAGGGAACCGTTATCAAGATCAGCACTTCGGGCAAAGAGATCGTGGGTGAAGATCCAAATGAAGTTGTGATAAAGGTAGCCGCCGGCGAAAACTGGGATGGATGGGTCGAATACTGTGTAAACAATAATTGGTACGGGCTTGAAAACCTTTCAGGGATACCCGGACAGGTAGGCAGCAGCCCGATCCAGAATATCGGGGCATATGGAACTGAACTGAAAGATCACTTTGAATCGTTGGACGGGATCAATTTATGCACAGGCGAGCCTTTTACATATGATACTGAGCGTTGCCAGTTCGGTTATCGCGACAGCATTTTTAAAAGAGCGCTGAAGGGAAGGGTAGTGATTACCCATGTAACTTTCCGCTTAACGAAAAAACCTGTCTTCAGCCTGACCTATCAGGGTTTGAAACAAAAATTTGAGGGCATCCCTCAGGGTGAATTAAGCCTGAAGATGATCCGGGAGACTGTGCTTGAAATCAGGGCTTCAAAACTGCCTGATCCGAAATTGGTAGGCAATGCAGGTAGCTTTTTCAAAAATCCGGTGGTGACAGCCCGGCAATTGGATGAGTTGAAAGAAAGGTATCCGCTTATACCACATTATCCGGCAGGTGATTTAAGCAGATGTAAGCTGGCTGCCGGTTGGCTTATCGAACAATGTGGATGGAAGGGCTACCGTGAAGGTGATGCCGGTGTGCATAAAGACCAGGCGCTTGTGCTGGTTAATTATGGCAAGGCAACAGGAATGGATATTCTGATGCTCGCAGGGAAAATACAACGATCTGTGATGGAAAAATTCGGGGTCACCCTGGAAAGGGAAGTTAATGTGATATAAACTACGCGATGAACCTGAATGTGATTTTCAATCGCCTCTGGCACAAAAAAGAAGCACTGATCTGGATCGGTGCGCTGCTTTTCCTTGCATTGAGCAATCCGTCAGGTCATGCCTACACACTTTGCCTGCTGGATAATCTTGGATTTCACTATTGTCCCGGTTGCGGACTGGGAAGGTCAATTGGCTATTTCTTCCGGCTCGATTTTAAATCATCTTTTTTATCACATCCACTTGGAATTCCGGCAATATTAATTTTATTATACCGATCAGTCAGGATATTGATCAAACCATTACCTTTGAATGTATCAACCCCTTAAATAATGAATTATGGCAAACCTTTTTCAGTTTCTTCCTGAATTGCAGGGCCGTGAACTGGTTTTTGTCCAGGGCCTGACTAAAGATTACACCGAAACTCAATTAATGAATTTCGCCAATATCTACCGTAGCCGGAGACGTGATCCACAGATCATCCTGCTCACGACCTTGCTCGGATTTGTTGCCGTAGCAGGTGTCCAACGATTCCTGATCAACCAGATCGGGATGGGACTCCTTTATTTGTTTACCGGCGGTCTTTGCCTGATCGGGACTATTATCGACCTGATCAATTACCAGGATCTGGCGATGGAATATAATATGCGCCAGGCCAATGAAGCCGCAATGATGGTTAAAAGCATGTAATCCGGTATTCTACCCGTTTCCTGGTACTTTAAACTTTTTTCCTGGCCTGATCCGGTAAAGACCAGGTCAGGCATAGAATGATAATAGCAGTCACTGCTGTGACCGGCTGCATCCATGATACATACCCGATGATGGAAAGCTGGACAGCCAGCCAGGTCAGAACAATGATGACCGATGCAAACGAAGCCTTGCGGGCGATGCGGAACCGGCCAAAAACGGCGACGGAAGCCAATAAAAAGGCCCCGCCGACAACAACGAACAAAATCAGGCCAGGTATAAAATAGTTGGTGAATGGACTTCCTTCCAACCATTCCAGCGGGACATCTTTAGCCCCGGACATGCCGTAGTAACCCCCACCCAAAGCATTCAGCGCTGCAAAGGCCAGAAGAACGCCAAGCGGGTAGCGAATCAGGTTTGGTTTTTTCACAATCATTTTAATGGATTTTATCAGACTTTCAGGGCTCCAACCAGTTCCATGACAGAGCCGACCCCGTTCCGGAACATATAATCCTCAATGCCTTCAAGAACTTTTACCGATACCGAGGGGTCGATGTAGTTGGCCGTACCGATCTGAATGGCGGTTGAACCGGCTAATATGAATTCAATGGCATCGGTTGCATTCATGATTCCTCCCAGGCCAATGACCGGGACTTTCACGGCTTTGAAAACATCCCAGACCATACGCAGCGCAACAGGCTTAATGGCCGGGCCCGATAAACCACCGGTGATCGTGCCGAGCACCGGTCTGCGGGTTTCAGCATTGATGGCCATTCCCAGGAATGTATTCACGAGCGACACGGCGTCAGCACCCGAATCCACCACGATCCTGGCCATGTCGGCTATGCTGGTTACATTCGGTGAGAGCTTGACAATCAGCGTTCCCTTGTAAACCTCCCTGACTGCCCGGGTCGCTTCGGCAGCCGTTTTCGGGTTGATCCCGAACGCCATTCCGCCGGCTTTAACATTCGGGCAGGAGATGTTCAGTTCAATCGCATGGATGCCTTCCACAGCATCGATTTTAGATGCAATGGATACATAATCCTCGATGGTTGAGCCATTGACATTCGGAATAATGTGCGTGTCCAGATGCTTTATCTTTGGATAAATATGGTGGATATAATGATCAATGCCTTTGTTCTGCAATCCTACTGAATTCAGCATCCCGGAAGCCGTTTCAGCCATCCTCGGATAGGGGTTGCCTTCGCGGTTTTCAAGTGTGATCCCTTTGGTGAAAATGGCGCCCAGCCGGTTGATATCCATGAAGTCCATGAATTCTTCCCCGTATCCATACGTGCCGGAAGCCGTCGTTACCGGGTTTTTCAGCAATATACCCCCGATGTTAACCTTTAGATCTACCATTTTAATTCATTGACATTGAACACAGGTCCTTCGGTACAAACACAAACATTTCCCCTGACGGTCGGTGTGATACAGCACAGGCAAGCCCCAAAGCCACACGCCATGGTGTTTTCAAGCGACACTTCACAGTCGATGCCTTTATTTCTTGCGATTTCGGCCACAGCCCTCATCATCGGATCAGGTCCGCACGTTGCGATGAAATTAAACGGAAGCTTGTCTTCCTTGAAGATATGATGTTGCGTGACAAAGCCTTTTTCACCGATCGAGCCGTCCTCTGTGGTGATCAAAACCTCGCCCAGACTGCTGAACTGTTCAGTCAGCACAATTTCGTCGGCATTGCGCGCGCCAAAAAGGAAAGTGGCTTTAATGCCATTTTCTTTCAGCGCTTTACCATAAAGAATGAAGGGCGCAATCCCCGATCCTCCGCCCACGACAAGCACATGCCCCGACTGCGGTATATGAAATGAATTGCCTAAAGGATACATGACATTGAGTAAATCCCCTTTTTTCATTTCACCCAGTAATTTCGTGCCTTCGCCAATCACTTTAACGAAAAAACTTATCGTATTGGCGATAGGATTTACATCATAAAATGAAAAAGGCCGGCGCAGGAAAACTTTAGGGGAGTTGGTTACAGCGATTTCAGCGAAATTGCCCGGTTTGATCTCGGGCAATGCAGTGGTTGCTTCCAATTCAATAATAAAAGTCTTATAATTCAGCCATTTGTGATTTTGAACGATGAAATCTTCAGTCCTTTTCATGAGATTCGTTCTTCAGTCTGGCTAAGAAATTTCTTCCGGTTTTCCAGGTTCAGCATTATTTTCCTGATCCCCGGCCGGTTCTTCGTCACTGGCTTTTTCTTCGGTGAAGTCAAGCATTTCTTTTTCAAGGAGCAAGTTAAACCATGCCAGGGTTTTTTTCATATCTGAAACATAAACCCGTTCAGGATCATATTCCGGTACCGCTTCCTGGAAGAATTTTTTCAGGGTTTCTCCGTTTGCACCTGCATCAGGAGCCGGTTTGCCCTCTGTTTTGGCATTAATTTTTTTAAAAACTTCTTTTAGCGGAAGATCTTCTTCGCCGGTGGAAAAAATGCTGATTTCTTCGAGTGAACTGACCCGCTCATGGGCAAAAACCGGGAAGCGCTTTCCATCCAGAAGGGATTCAACAATAAAGCCGGATTTGGTCTGCGTCAGCATCTTATAAAGGCCCGGTTTACCTGATACCGCTAATATTTTGCTTAATTCCATCTTATCAATTTTATGCAAAATTAAGGATTTTAAGCGAATGTCTGCAAATCGTGAAGCCGTTTGTAAATGCCGCCGGTTTTGATGAGTTCGTCGTGAGTACCGCTTTCTGCAATCATTCCTTTTTCAAGGACAATGATCTGATCGGCGAATTTAATGGTGGATAACCGATGGGCAATGACGATGGAAGTTCGGTCTTTCATAACGGCCAAAAGAGCATCCTGTACCAGCTTTTCCGATTCCGAATCGAGGGAAGATGTCGCTTCATCCAGGATGAGGATCGGGGGATCCCTGAGTATTGCACGGGCTATGCTGATCCGCTGCCTCTGGCCGCCGGAAAGCTTGGCGCCGCGATCGCCGATATTGGTCTCGTATCCTCCTTCCATGGCCATGATAAACTCATGTGCATTGGCTATTTTAGCGGCAGAAATCACATCTTCCTTTGTTACGCCGGTTTTCCCGAAGATAATATTATTGTAAACCGTATCATTAAAAAGTATCGACTCCTGCGTCACGATACCCATGAGCGAACGGAGATCATCAATACGGTAATCTTTTAAATTTATTCCATCTACATAAATCCCGCCACTGACCGTATCATAAAAACGGGGAAGAAGATCGACAAATGTTGTTTTTCCACCACCGGAAGGCCCAACAAGTGCAATGATCTTACCTTTTGGAATCTCAACCTGGATGTGGCTTAATACATCTTCGGCCTCATAACTGAATGATACATCCCTGTATTCGATTTTATCGTTGAAATTATTGATCCGAACCGGATTTTCTTTTTCAAGAATGATCTCTTCAGCATCAAGGACTTCGAAGATCCTGTCTGCGGAAGCGATACCTTTCTGGATACTGTAATATCCCGTTGAAAACGTTTTCGCCGGTGGAATGATTTGCGAGAAGATTAAGATATAAGTAATGAATACGGCGGCTGAAATTGTACCGGAATCCCCAAGTACAAGACGGCCACCGTACCATAGCACAATGATGATCACCAGGCTGGAAAGAAATTCGCTCATGGGCGAAGATAAGTCCCGCGTACGGAACACCTTGACCATGAGGCGTGAATAATTCCTGTTCAGGTCCCTGAACTTGAGATCTGAAAATCCGATGGCCGTAAAAGCTTTGATAATTCTCAGGCCGCTGATGGTTTCCTCGACGACAGAGAGCAGCCCGGCGAACCTGGCCTGCCCGGTTTTGGATTCTTTCCTGAGATTCCGGCCAATGGTTCCAATGACATAACCGGTAACCGGTAAAAGGATCGTCACAAAAACCGTGAGTTGCGGGCTCATGATCAGCAGGGTCACATAATATGCAATGATCGTGATCGGATCGCGGAAAATGATCTCCAGGTATTGCATGATGGAAACATCGATCTCCTGCACATCCGTCGTGATCCTCGACATGATGTCGCCTTTTTTACGCTGTGTATAATAAGATAGGGGGAGGATAAGAATCTTATGATAAAGCTCATCCCGGATATCCCTGACCGCATGGACCCTGACTTTGGCCAGGAAAAACATGGCCAGAAAACGGAACAGGTTGCGGAAAAAGAATGTCCCCAGCAAAAACAGGCATATAAAGATCAATGCATCAACCTTGCCTTGCTGAATTATTATGTTGCTGATGATATAATTCAGATAATCAATGACAGACTGTGCATTCAAATGAATCTCAGGCCTGGTGGTCACCAGTTCTTCCATCCCGAAAAGCAGGTTGAGAAAGGGGATCAGCATAACAAAAGTCACCAGCGAGAATACGATGACCATGATATTGGAGATGACATTCATCAAGGCATATACCCAATAAGGCTTGATATAAGCCAGGATGCGGAGAAATTTTTTCATTCAGTTGATTTTATAACATCAGATGACATCTATCCCGGTGTAATTCTCAGGCGTTATGCTCTTCAATTCCGCCTTTAATTTCTGGGAAATCTTCAGTTCGTCTATAAAATGATGAAACGTTGCCTTATCGATTTTCTTATTGGTGCGGGTAAGCTTTTTTAGTGCTTCATAAGCATCTGGGTAACTCTCCCTCCGGAGGATGGTCTGGATGGCTTCAGCTATGACAGCCCAGTTGTCTTGCAGGTCGGCATGGATTTTTTCTTCGTTGAGAATGACTTTATCCATTCCTTTGGACAATGATTTAATGGCGATCATCATATGGGCAACAGGAACGCCTATATTCCGTGTAACGGTTGAATCGGTCAGATCACGCTGTAATCGTGAGATTGGTAATTTCTCCGAAAGATGACCGAAGATCGCATTCGCTATTCCCAGGTTACCTTCGGCATTTTCAAAATCAATCGGATTGACTTTATGGGGCATTGCTGAAGAGCCGACTTCACCTGCTTTGATCTTTTGTTTGAAATAATCCATCGAGATATAAGTCCACATATCACGGCACAGGTCGATCAGAATGGTGTTGATCCTGCGAAGATTATCAAATAAGGCTGCCATATTATCGTAATGCTCGATCTGGGTTGTCACTTTTTGCCGCGTGAGCCCAAGATGCCGGTTGACAAACTGATCGCCGAAGGCGGCCCAGTCAACGCCAGGATAAGCAACCTTGTGAGCATTGAAATTTCCGGTAGCTCCGCCGAATTTAGCGCCGAAAGGAATGGCTTTGAGTTGTGTGAGCTGATTTTTGAGACGATCGGCAAAAACGAGCACTTCTTTTCCGAGCTTGGTCGGTGATGCAGGTTGCCCGTGCGTCCTGGCCAGCATCGGGATGTCTTTCCATTCTTTCGCTTTACGGGTCAGCATATCTTCAACTTCATTGATAAGCGGCAGCAGCACCTCGTGAAGGGCCAGCCTGGTGGCATAAGGAATGGCTGTATTGTTGATATCCTGCGAAGTCAGGCCGAAATGCACAAACTCTTTGTATTGCTTCAGTTTGAGCTTTTCAAACCTTTTCCTGACATAATACTCAACGGCTTTAACATCATGATTGGTCGTTTTCTCGATCAGTTTGACCTCCTCAGCATCCTCAAACGTGAAATTCCGGCTGATCGACCTCAGTTCTTCAAATAAATTTTTATCAAAATCTTTCAATTGAGGAAGAGGAATTTGGCAAAGTGCGATAAAGTACTCAATCTCAACGAATACCCGGTAATTAATGTACGCCGCTTCTGAAAAATAATAAGCCAGTGTCTCGATCTGTTTCCTGTACCTTCCATCCACCGGGGATATGGCATTCGACGAAGTCAGTTCCATTGGTTCGGTTTTATTGATTTATTCACCGGGTAAATATATATACAAACTCTTCGAAAAGTCAATTATTTAATTGTTTTTTTTGAAAATATTTTCAATAGCCGCTTTTCAAGTCTTTGCCCGTTTGTCCTTTTATGCTAATTTTGACGTGTACGCAAGAAAGAGAATTTTACTGCGGAGGCGCAAAGGCGCAGATTCTTATAAATGAAAATTAAATCATTAAACCAAAAGATTGCTATGGATGTATTGGAACAAAAACCGGTGACCGTTGGCAACAAAGGCAAAGACATCAGGTCGGATTGCCAGGTGACCATGGAATTAACCGGAAGCGGAGGCATTCAGCTCACGATCGAAAGCAGGGTGCAGGTGATGTATGGTTCCTCGATCAGGAAGCTGGCCGAAGAGGTACTGAGTTTTTTCGGTATTGAGCATGCAAATATCATGATTGAGGATTCCGGCGCGCTTGATTTTGTCCTGGCTGCGCGATTGGAAGCTGCCATTAAAAAACTGGTCCGCAAAGACAAGGAATTTCTGCCTGAATTGCTGGAGGAAAATAAATACACCACCGAACGTGAACGGAACAGGTTCTCCAGGCTTTACCTTCCCGGGAATACACCGAAACTGATGATCAATGCCGGAATTCATCATCCCGACGGGATTATCCTCGATCTGGAAGATGCTGTGGCGCCCGAAAAGAAGTTTGAAGCCCGTTTTTTAGTTCGGAATGCCCTGAGAAACCTCGATTTTTACGGGGCTGAACGAATGGTCAGAATCAATCAGCTTCCGATGGGACTTGAGGATCTTGAATACCTGATCCCGCACAATGTGAACCTGGTACTCCTTCCCAAGTGCGAATCTGCTGATCAGATCAGGCAGGTCAATGAAAAAATCGCTGAAATTCAGAAGAAACATCATCTCGAAGGAAACGTATGGCTTATGCCAATCATAGAAAGTGCCAGAGGCGTTGTTTTCTGCTATGATATAGCTTTTGCCGCCGATAACGTAGTGGCCATGGCCATCGGCCTGGAAGATTACACAGCCGACCTGGGAACATTGCGCACCGAAGAAGGGAGTGAGTCGCTGTTTGCCCGTGAAAAACTGGTGGTGGCTTGCAAAGCTGCCGGCATCCAGGCGATCGATTCCGTTTTCTCCGACGTCAGCGATATGGATGCCCTGAAGCGCACCATCCAGCGTTCCAAAGCGCTTGGCTTTAATGGAATGGGATGTATCCACCCGCGCCAGATTGCCGTGATCCATGAAAATTATGCACCGGAAGATGCTGAAGTTGAAAAAGCAAAGAAAATCTACATCGCGTTCCAGGATGCCACAGCAAAAGGCCTTGGCGTCGTATCCCTGGGAACCAAAATGATTGACCCGCCGGTGGTCAAGCGGGCACTGAAGGTGATCGACCTGGCTGTTGCAACCGGTAAACTGTCTAAAAACTGGAGGGAAGAATTATGAAAAAGTATGATAAACTGGTGACTAATGCCGCCGGAAGGATCGTTCCGCAGGAGATCAACGGCGAACAACATATAGCATATAAAGGTATTGGCAAGCATATCCCCGACGGACGCAAATTTGCGCCAAGAATATCCAGCTGTGCGAATTATCCGGCCGATGGCAACAAAGTGCTGACAAACCTCAGGGAAGCATTGATCCGTGCCGGGCTTAGAGACGGCATGACAATTTCCACCCATCATCATTTTCGTGATGGAGACCTGGTGGCCAACCAGATCTTTGAGATTGCCCACGAGCTGGGCGTTAAGAACCTTCGCTGGTTCCCATCGGCCTCATTTCCCTGCCACGAGCCACTGGTCAAATATCTCGAAGATGGGACCATCAACCGCATTGAAGGCAGCATGAACGGCCCGCTGGGGCGGTTCTGTTCTGAAGGGAAGATGAAGGGCCTGGGCGTGCTGCGTTCACACGGCGGGCGTTACCAGGCTGTTCAGGATGGCGAAGTGCAGATTGATATCGCGGTGATTGCAGCGCCGACGGCCGATCCGTTCGGAAATGCCAATGGTGTGAACGGCCCAGCTGCCTGTGGCCTCCTGGGTTTTGCACTGGCTGATTCACAATATGCCGACAAAGTCATCGTCGTCACCGATCACCTGGTGCCATTCCCCTGTATCCCATGGCAAATCCACGGAAATTATGTCGACCATGTGGTGGTCGTCGATAAAGTTGGGCTACCCGAAAAGATCATTTCGGGGACAACACAGATTACCAAAAGTCCTGACCGACTGCTGCTGGCCGAACTGACCGCTAAATTCTGTGATGCGGCTGGTATCGTGAAAGACGGGTTTTCCTATCAGGCCGGAGCCGGTGGTACTGCCCTTTCCATTGGAATTTATTTCAGCCAGATGCTTAAAGAAAGAGGTGCAAAAGCAAGATTTATCAGGGCCGGCAGCAACAAATACCCTGTCCGGATGCTCGAAGAAGGCCTGGTCGATTATATCCTCGACGGGCAGACCTTTGACCTGGACGGAGTGCGTTCTATGCGCGATAATCCTAACCATGTCAATACGAGCCCGTTTACGAGCTATAACTACCACGGTAAAGGCAACTTCGCCTCCATGGTGGATGTGGTGATCCTGGGCGCAACGGAGGTTGACCTGAACTTCAATGCCAATGTGGTTACTCATTCCGACGGTTACTTGTTGCATGGGATCGGTGGCTGGCAGAATTGCCTCTTCTCAAAATGCACCATCCTGCCTATCCCACTGTTCCGCGACCGTATCCCGGTCATCCTGGATGAAGTCACCACCCTGTGCGGCCCCGGTGAACTGGTAGATGTGATCGTGACCGAACGGGGAATTGCGGTGAATCCACGGCGTCAGGATCTTATTGAAAAGGTGAAAGATTCAGGATTGCCAATGAAGACTATCGAACAGTTGCAATACGAAGCCCAAAGGATTTGCGGCAAACCAGCGAAAGCTGAACTGGATGACGAAGTGGTTGCCGTGATCAAATGGGTGGATGGGACAGTGATTGATGCGGTGAGGAAGGTGGTGATAAGATAAGGTGGTCAGGTGGTCAGGTGGTCAGGTGGTC
>AMWB02125672.1_pt1 | contig 24825 bp, 19 predicted proteins | sample 200311 | NCBI WGS metagenome assembly AMWB02 (sample SAMN02737377, study PRJNA173069) | bioreactor metagenome | biome: anode biofilm in microbial fuel cells | place: USA: California | collected 2010-12-16 | reverse complement strand
ACTCTTTCGAGTCTTTTCAAGCTGGAACCAAAGGACCATGTACCCCGAATGGGGTATGAGAATCTCTCACATCATAAGAAAAGAGACTCTTTCGAGTCTCTTCAGGCTGGGGGCAAAGGATTCGAACCTCTACTTACTGATCCAGAGTCAGCCGTCCTGCCGTTAGACGAGCCCCCAACAACGCCCAGAATTTTACCACTTCCGGTTATGCCTGTCCAGATGGACTTTTCGTTTTTTCGTTATCTGAGAGAATTGTGGTAAAATCATGTGTCTGGTTAGCAGTAATCACTGCTACCTTTCCGCTCTTGACTGTGCCAACGGTGTTGTTTGAGGGCAATCCCGAGGAAAGGAGGTTTCACCATGCGCAAATATGAGGTTGTTCTAATCTTTCACCCTGAACTGGAAGAGACTGCTCTTAATGATGCACTCGAGAAGGTTAAGGGATGGATAACAACTGCTGGCGGCACGCTTACCAAGGTTGATGCCTGGGGTAAACGTCGTTTAGCCTATGTTATCCGCAAGCAGCGCGAAGGGGTATATTACCTGATTACTACTGAGTTTTCCCCTGCGTTTGCAGCTGAACTTGATCGCAACTTACGCTTCCATGAACCCGTAATCCGGTACATGATCACTGCGGTTGAGTAATGAGTATTTAACATCTTGAAGGAGTATTGTAATGGGGCGAGATTTAAATAAAGTGATGATCATTGGGCATTTGGGACGCGATCCTGAAATGCGCTTCACGCCTTCCGGAAGACCGGTGACAACCTTTACCGTGGCCACAAACCGTTCCTGGAACACCGGGGATGGAGAACGCCATTCTGAAACTGAGTGGTTTAATGTGGTTGCCTGGGGAAACCTTGCTGAAATCTGCAAACAATACCTCACTAAAGGTCAACAGGTATACGTAGAAGGCCGGCTGCAAACACGCCGCTGGGAAGATTCAGAGGGTGTGAAACACAGCAATGTCGAGATCGTCGCTTCTGAAATGATGGTTTTGGGTGAGAAACGCGATAATTCACAACCCACCAATGACCTTCAGGAAAACAATTATCAAACGGATGATGAGTATCCGTTCTAATGGAGCAAAAGAAAATGTCAGAAGAAACTTCCAACGAAAACGAACGATTTTCAGGTCCGCGCCGATTTGTAGCGCGTCCCAAGATCTGCCAATTCTGCGCGGATAAGAATATCAGCATTGATTATAAGAATACTGATATGCTGCGCCGGTTTGTGACCGAAGACGGCAAGATCCGACCAAGAAGGCAAACCGGCACATGCGCGCTGCATCAGCGTTCTTTAGCCGGCGCCATTAAACGTGCCCGCCATATCGCCCTCCTGCCTTTCACCGGAGAACGCTGGTCTGACGCGATCCGGTAGATCTGGCTTATACCAAATCTAAACCATACTGGCCTCGTCCGTAGGGATAATTGGCCAATGACATTGAACAGAGGGAATAATGGCAAAAGAAAACGAGAATAACAAACCAAGGCCAGCCTCAAAGAAGCATGAAGCCCGGTTGGCCAGGGAAAATCGCCAAAAGAAGATCATGGTCACCATCGTGATCGGCATCCTGGCGGTGGTTGTTCTGCTGGTCGGTTACGGAATTCTATACAACCAGGTTATCAAACAAAACCGACCGGTCGCTCAGGTGGATACCACCAAGATCACAGTTGATCAATTTGAAAAACGCGTTCAATACGAAAGGTTATCCTACGTGGATTCCTTTACGAATTACGCTGCTTCGGGATATGCACAATTTTTCGAGTCCTATTTGCTTGAAATGCAGAATTCTCTGGATAACTACATCCAATTCGGCAGTGATGTACTGGACAAAATGATCAATGAAGCAGTGATTGAAGCCAAAGCTAAAGAATTGGGCATAACCATATCGGAAGAAGAAATTGATAAAGAACTCGAAAGAGGCTTTGGTTTCTTTCCCGAAGGCACCCCAACGCCGGAAACAATAGAAGAATTTACATTCAAACCCACATCGACGCTTTCTGCTCAGCAGCTCGCCATCATTACCATCACACCCACACCCTCCCCTGAGCCGACGCTTACCCTGGAACCCACGGCAACGGACAGTCCTGCTGAGGAAGCTACTTCAACACCCGATGTAGTTGTAACAGCCACCAGCGAACCAACCGCCACGCAAATCCCTCCCACCGCAACACCCTACACCCGTGAAGGATTTGAATCACTATACAAGACAATGATGACGAACATCAATGATCAATTTGATTACAGCGATGCTGATTTCCGTGATTATGTAAGAGCATTGTTGTTAAACCAGAAAGTCTTTGATCACGTCACCAAGAATATAACCCGTGACCAGGACATGGTTTGGGCCAGACATATTCTTGTAGAAACAGAAGAAGAGGCCAAAGCCGTTCTGGATAGACTCAATGCAGGCGAAGATTTTGGTATCGTGGCTGCAGAAGTTTCCGTTGATACATCAAACAGCGCATCAGGCGGAGACCTCGGATGGTTTACCCAGGGTCAGATGGTGGAAGAGTTTGACAAAGCTGCGTTTACCCTGGAAATCGGAAAACTCAGCGAACCCATTCAAACCGAGTTTGGCTTCCACATCATCCAGGTTCTGGGTCATGAAATCCGCGAACTCACCGATGAACAACTGGAAACTTACAAAAACCAGGTCTATTACAAATTCATCGAAGATGCAAAAGCGGAAATGACGATCAAGAAAAATGATGTTTGGGCGGAAGTTGTTCCAAGCACCCCTGCGATACCCACACAGTATCGGATAACAGGAACCGAATAGACAAAAAAATGCGGCCCAACGGCCGCATTTTTTATAACAATTTTAACTACTTAACCATATCTTCACTTACTTCATCCAACCGCAGGCTTATCACCTGGCTGGCTGAATCGCGTCCCATTGTCACCCCATAAATCACATCCGCGACTTGGACAGTGTTGCGATTGTGAGTGATCACAATAAATTGGGTTTCCTGGCTAAGCTCGTGCAATAACTCTGTAAAACGCCCGACATTTGCTTCATCCAGCATCGCATCCACTTCATCCAGGATACAAAAAGGAGTGGGAGAAACTCGCAGGAGCGAGAAGACAAGAGCAACCGCCGTAAGGGAGCGTTCTCCACCCGATAGCAGTGACAACCCCTGTTCACGTCTGCCAGGTAACCTGGCCTCGATATCAATGCCTGTTTCGCTTGGATTTTCTGTGTCTGTCATCACCAGACGGGCAGATCCGCCTCCAAAGAGTCGGGCAAACATCTCCTTGAATTCCGCAGCAACCGCGTTGAAGGTCGTCCTGAATTGCCGATTCATGATCTCGTCCAATTCAGTAATGACCTGGCGCAAATCACCATCGGCTTTTTGCAGATCAGCCAACTGGGAAGTTAAAAAGGTATGTCTTTCCTTGACCTCCTGGTATTCCTTGTACGCGTCAGGGTTGATCGCACCCATCCGGCGGAGCAAAGCCCGCTGTCGATTGATCGATTCATCCAATCCCTTCGGCAACTCCGTCAGCGCGGTTAACTGGCCGATTCCTTCCAATGGAAGCGGGGTCGGACCGGCTACATCATCAGAATATTCAAGCACTATCAGTCCAAAATCCTCTTCTATTCGCCGCCGCAAACTGTCCAGCGCCTCACGGCTGCGGGAATACTCAAGTTGTGCTTGCGTAAACACCCGATCAGCGTTGGCTTCTGATTGTTGGGTGATGGAATAATCGTGCTGGAACCTGGAGTACTCCGTCTCAAGCGATCGTAATTCCACTTCAGCCGGTTCGATCTGAAGCCTGGATTGCGAAATCCTTTCGTTTACGACTTCTTCGTCCAATTTTGCATTGTTACGCGCCGTTTCTGCTTCTGTTGTTGACCTCTCAATATCAGCGATGCGGCGCTTAATTTGTTCGTTAGAAACCTGGTTCTGAGCGATCGTGTTCTCAAATTCGCGCAACCGTGATTCTGCCTCTTTAACAGCACGTTCAGTGATGGCCTGGGTCGTTGTCCAATGAACCAGTTGACTTTGCAACTCATCAATTGAAATAGAACGTAATTTGGCGAGAAGCTGTTGGATCTCCTGATTTTGGGATAGAATCCCTTTTTCATTGGAATCTACTTCAGATTGAGCGGTTGTAAATTCACTTTCAGCATTTGCAACCTGGCCTGCTAAAGTGTTAAGCTGGGTATTCTGCCATTCAACCTGCTGGGTCAACTGTGCGAGATCACGTTCAGCCAAATTATTTGACTGGTTGGCCTGTTGCAGCCTGGATTGAAAGCTTTTCAAATCACCTTCGAGAGTCTTCCGCTGATCCTTGAGAGCTTTGACTCTACCGTTGAGCGAATCCAGCTCCCTCAGTTTGACCTGTCGGGCTTTATCAAGTTGTTCAATGCTCTCCTGAAGATCTTTTTTCTGCCGTGGTCTGCTGATCACAGCTGCCCGACTTTCTTTTCCTGCAATGATGACACCACTACCAGTGAAAACTTCTCCCTTGAGCGTCACCACCTTCCCAGAATCCGGCAGTTGCCTGACCAAATCACGTGCAGTGCGGCGGTCTTTTACAACTAGCACCTGTCCCAGCAGGTAAGTGATCAATCTTTGTGATGCGCTATCTGCCTTTACCAGGTCTGAAGCAATACCTATTACGTTTGGTGAATTGGATGGCTTTATCTTTTCGAAGGATCTGGATTGGTCAGCAGGAATCAGCATCGCCCTACCGGAATCATCAGATTCCAGAAATGCCAGAATTAATTCAGGATCGGTGTTTTCATCATATAACAAGGCATCCAATTGATCCCCCAGGGCAGCACTAACCGCTGTTTCCAGATCATATGGTACTTCAAGGAAACTGCCCACCGAACGCAGCTTACCGGGAAATCTACCGGTCTTCATTGCACTTAGCAAGCTTTTTGCCCCATCACCCATTCCCGCAAATGCCAATTCAGCCTGCTGGACAACATCCAATTGGGCTTTCAGTTTTGCCAGGTCGGTCTCCTGCCGGCTGAGTTCCTGGTTAAGCCTCTTCTCGGCATCATCGAGCTCCGAGATCTGCTCCAAAAGATTCTTGAGTGCATCCTCAGATCTTTCCACCTGGGATTCAAGTTCATCCCTGCTGGATTTCGTTTCATCAAATTTTTTCCGGGAAGCAGCTAGATTATTCTGATTATTTTCTATACCCTCAACCAGGTGTGCGCGGCTTGCAGCATAGTTTTCGATCCGATTTTGAAGCTCGCGTTGGTGCGCCTTTAATTGGACTTGGCGGGTTTCCAGTGTAACCAGTTTTTTTCGCGCCTGTCCCAAGGCAATCTCAATTTGATCCCGCTCTACTTTTCTTTTTGAGAAGGAAGCTTGAACTGAGGAAAGTTGTTCACGGCATTCCACCAATTCCTGATTTACATTTTCTATCTCAGACCGAAGCACAACCAGTTTTTCCTGATGCGTAGCAGCCAACTCTTCGTTGTGAATCAAATCACTTTGCAGTGCTGTTTCCTGTGACCGATAAGAACTGAGCCTCTCCTCTAAGACAGCAATATCCCGGCTAACCTTTTCTCGTTGGCGATGGTATTCCGCCAATTCCGTATGCCACTCATTCAACTGCGAACGTAATTCCTGCAAACGTATCCGGACATCATCAACCTTTTTTTCGATCTCAGTCCGTCTACCACGCGCCAGGGTTACTTTTTCCTCCTGGTTTTTTAAGACTTCACGATTACGAAGCAGTTCCTTTTGCGAATTTTGCCAATGATAACCATACCAGTCCTTAAGCAATACCTGCAGGTCAGCCTTCACGCGATCATATTCTTCGACCCGCTTTGCCTGTCGTTCCAGGCTACGTAAGCGCGGTTCGAGTTCACTGAGAATGTCCGTTACCCGCTCAAGATTGCGCCGGGTGTTATCCAACCTTGTTAAAGCCTCTTCACGACGGGATCGGAACAATCCAATACCGGCGGCTTCTTCAAAGAATTTGCGGCGTTCCTCCGGGCGAAGAGACAAGGCTGCATCCACCAAGCCCTGACCGATGATGGTATAAGTACGTTCAGCCAGACCTGACTGAGCCAGCAGCTCAGATATGTCTTTCAACCTGACACGCTGTTTGTTGAGTAGATATTCATTGCTGCCATCACGATACGCTCGCCGTGATATCCCGACCTCGGAATAATCTACTGGCAGCCAGCCATGTTCATTATCAAACTGGATCGTAGCAGAAGCCATGCCGGCTTTCGGACGCTGATCGGATCCTAGGAAGATCATATCCTCGGTCTTTTTCCCGCGGAGTAAACTGTAGGATTGTTCTCCTAAAACCCAACGGATGGCATCCGCGATATTGGATTTACCTGAACCATTCGGTCCAACGATAGCGGTGATATTGCCTGGAAATTCGAATAACGACCTGCCAGCAAAGGTTTTATAACCATGTAATTCCAAAGATTTCAGTCTTGGTGTCATTTAACGCTGGTTTCCCATTCAGCAATGTGAAGATTTTTTATTGCCATAGCTGCAGCCTGCTTGGTCGCGGCCTGTTTACTCGATCCGATCCCCGTGCCACACACCTTGCCATCTACGAGTACATCAACTTCAAATAATTTCGAGTGATCAGGACCTGAAGAGCTGCGAGTAGTGTAAACTGGAGCAGGGTAACCGTTGCCCTGTGCCCATTCCTGCAAATTACTTTTCGGGTCTTCATCTTTATGATTGATCAGGATATCATCCGCTGCGTTTTCAAGCATCGGGGTAATGAATTTTCTAACGCCGTCAATATCCGAGTCAAGGTAAATCGCGCCAATCACCGCTTCAAAAGTATCGCAGAGCAACCCGGGCCGATTATATCCGCCAGCCTGGTGCTCTCCCCTGCCAAGGCGCATGGCACCACCCAGTCCGATCTCCAAGGCAAAATTCGCCAATTGTTCCGTATGTACCAAAGCGGATCGCATCCGTGTCAAATCACCCTCAGGCATCTCCGGATACCGGTTGTAAAGCCAGGCACCAACTACAAAATCCAACACCGCATCGCCGAGGAATTCCAATCTTTCATTATCTTCCAAAGCCTCAGGGTGCTCATTAAGATAAGAGCGATGCGTGAGAGCACGACTCAACAAAAGAATGTCAGTCATGTCCGGTAACAAGCGGGATGCCAAATCAGCTGGCGATTCAGTTTTCGGTTTGTTATTGGGATTATCCAAAAATTTTCTCCCCGAATAAGGAGAGCGCCAACCTCCCTCAACAGGGGGGTTCGCGGTCACATTATTCTATAGTAGTATCGATTTGTTTTTAAGCCAGAACCCGTCAGGATAGCAACAACAGGTTCCACGACCTCAATTTTATCATCTAGTAGGGGCGCCAGGGATAAACAGGCGGTTGGTTCACAAAAGATCCCCTGCCGGGCGATTCTGATGTAAGCCTCGCGCAAGTACTGCTCAGTCACACTGATCATATTCCCGGCTCCTGCATACATGCGTTTTAAGATTTGTCCGGCACGCAAAGGACGCACAACGCTTGCCCCTTCGGCGAGGGTTGTTGCTGGTTGAATTTCAGGTATGTCGACCAAATTCCTTCTGAATGCTTCAACCGCTGGTGAACATGCCTCTGCCTGGACACCGATGAAGTGTGGCAATTTATTCGCTAAACCCGCAGCAAGCAACGATTCAAAACCTAACAGAATGCCATAAAGTAATCCACCGTGTCCAACTGGTGCGACCAGGGTTCCTGGAATCCGCCCAAGGTCTTCAAAGATCTCGTACGCGATGGTGGCAATACCGGTCAATCCAAATGGCATATAGGCGTGGCTGGCATAGATGCTGCCTGCGTGTGCTGCCTCCAGTACCGCTGCAGCCGCATTCGCCCGCGGACCCGGTATTCTTTCAACCCGGGCTCCAAATTGCTCGATCTGCCAGCGTTTCGGTCCGGAAGCTGATTCGGGAATAAACACACGAGACGAAATGCCAGCCCTTGCGCAATACGCAGCCAGCGAAGCCCCGGCATTACCGGATGAATCCTCCACAACTTCGGTGATACCGCGCGAAGCTAGAAAACTGATCAGAACTGCCGATCCGCGGTCCTTATATGATCCGGTAGGATTCTGACCTTCCAGCTTATAGTACAGGGAAACCCCGTTGAAATTTCCAGCCAGAAAAGGGGTACCCCCTTCTCCGAGGGTTATGATTGGAGCACCATCAGACAATCCAAGAGAAGATTGGTAACGCCACAATCCTCTGCACTCCTGGTGTTGATCTGGCTCAGAATAAGCCGGAAACTGTGAATAATCCCAGACACCTCCGCATTGACATAAATACGGAGTATCATCACCCGGATACGGTGCTCCGCAGGCAGAACAACTGATTTGGGACATTTTCTTCGCTATCATTTTCCTTAATTGACCAATTCTTTGATTATAAACCATCGCATATCGCAACCGGTTTGTATCTGCTATAATTGCCAGCGTGGATTTTCAAATTGCCGGACACCAAACCGAAGGTTATAAGATCAATACAGAGGTCTACAGCGGACCCCTTGATCTGTTGCTTCAACTGATCGAAAAAGCGGAACTGGACATCACCCGCCTTTCCCTCGCCCAGGTAACCGATCAATATCTTGCGCATTTGCACAATCTTGAAGTTCAGGACCCTGCTGAGGTATCGGCGTTTCTCGTGATTGCAGCCAAGCTGGTTCAGATCAAATCATCAGCCCTTCTGCCTCGCCCGACAATAACAAGCCTGCAAACGGAGGAAGATCCCGGCGAAGCCCTGGCCAAACAGCTGCTCCTCTACAAAAAATTCAAGGACCTTTCCAGATTTCTTGATGAACGCGAAAGCGCAGGGTTGCACACCTACCTGAGATTGGATTCAAATCCTTCTGCACAGTTACCATCAAAGCTCGATATGAGTGACTTCACACTGCAAGATCTGGTTTTGGCTGCCCGTGAAGTGTTTCGAAATCCGAACAATTTACCCCCGCTAAGCGAGGTGGTTTCTTCACAAAGGTACACCATCCGGCAAAAGATCAGCCTCATTCTTGAAACCCTACAGAAATCAGGTTCCACAAATTTTAAAACGATACTAAAAGATGGATCAAGCCGCATCGAAGTTGTGGTAACCTTTCTCGCGTTACTTGAATTGGTAAAACGGCACATGGTTGGAGCCGATCAGGATGACCTTTTTGGGGAAATTCGTTTACAGGCTGAAGGTGATTTGTCCACCTTAGGTGAAGAAGAGCTCGAATTCGTTGAATAAAAACCTACAGTATGCCGGATTTTTGAACCTGCAGACTCAACTCATCCAACATCGTCATTTCATCAGCAGTTAATCGCCATCCAACTGCACCCAAATTTTGCTCCGCCTGAAGGCCATCCTTTGCACCAGGTATGGGCAACGCTCTTTTCTGAACGACCCAATTCAACGCCACCTGTGCGGTAGTTTTTCCTTCATGCTCGTTACCAATACGGGCCATGGCATTAAACATGGGCTGTAATTTGGCAAGGTAATCTTTGCTATAACGTGCTGCCCTTGTACCACGGAGAGGGTTTGCGGCAGTGTACTTGCCGGTGAGAACTCCCATCGCTAACGGACTATATGCAATTACTTTTATTCCTTCTGCCAGGCAATAATCCAATAAACCATCCCTCTCAATATGCCGGTCCAGGAGATGGTATTCCACCTGGTTTGAGGCCAATCGCGCCCCGTGTTTCTTGAGCGTCTCATTCGCCTCTATCGTCTGAGTCAGATCGTAGTTGGATACTCCTATGGCATCGATCAATCCCTCTTCATGCAAATCTAGCATGCGATTCATCCAAGTTTTAGGGTTCAACGGCGGGAGGTGTACATGCATCTGGTATAGCGCTATCCGGTTGAGTTTCAACCGTTGAAGACTGTTCTTTAATGCTATGCGCAACGACCCTTTAAATACTCGCCATGGGAAAGGCATCATTTTCGTTGCGATGATCACCTGCTCATCCGTTTGTTCAATCAATTCGCCGAGAATACGCTCTGACTTACCCTGACCATACACTTCAGCAGTATCAAAGAACCGGATCCCTCCCCTAATACTTGTAAGAAAAGCTTCCCTGACGTCATTTTCTGAGTATCCATTTCCAAAACCCCACACCAGCCGGTCTCCCCAAGCCCAGGTACCGACCCCCATTTCAATTCCATTGAAAATGTGATGCTCTACGGGTTCTGACATTATCCACTCCGGGAAAAAGATCTGCCTATTATACACAAAAACCGCCATAATGTAACAAGAAACGTAATTGGGATATAATCTTATCTTATCAGGCAATAACAAATATATAGGAGACCTAACATGGTGGAACATCTGGAATTTGCCAATAATTATCGTGACCTTTCCACAGACCAGGGTTTTCAATACGAATTTGTTTGTGACCGTTGTGGTTCCGGCTACCGCACCACGTTCAAGCCCTCAATAACCGGCAAGATCAGCACAGCACTAGACACAGCCAGCAATCTTTTTGGTGGCATCCTGGGCAGGGCTGCAAACCTCGGAGAACGAGTACATTCAGCCACATGGGAACGCGCTCATGATGAGAGTTTCACCGAGGCGGTCAGCGAGATCAAACCGTACTTCATCCAATGTCCACGTTGTAACACCTGGGTTTGTCGGGAAAAATGTTGGAACACAAAGAAAGGCCTTTGTAAGGAATGCGCGCCAGATCTCGGCGTGGAAATGGCTGCAGCACAGGCATCCCGCTCTGTTGAAGAAGTTTGGGCACACGCGGCAATGGCAGAAGAAGATAAAAAATTAACCACAGAAGACTGGCGTGAAGGCATCACAGCCACCTGTCCAAACTGTGAAAAACCGCTGGCAACGAATGCGAAGTTTTGCCCGGAGTGCGGTTTCTCGTTAAAACCAAAAGATAAGTGCCCTAGCTGCGGAGCTAAACTGTTGCCCGGTGCAAAATTCTGTGCTGATTGCGGCCAAAAGTTGTAAGCATTGATTTGTCATTGATGTTTCTACTCAACATATTCCCTACCTGGATCTGATCACCCCGGAAATCTATGCCAGATGATGTAACCCCTATTCGCCAGCAATACCTTGATATCAAGAAACAATATCCCGACGCGATCCTTTTCTTTCGCCTTGGAGATTTCTACGAAACTTTTGATGACGATGCACACATCACATCACGCGAATTGGACATCGTGCTCACTTCACGCAATGTAGCCAAGGGAAACCGCGTGCCGATGGCCGGTATCCCTTACCACGCGGCGGAGAATTACCTCTCGAGGTTGATTGACAAAGGGTACCACGTAGCGATATGTGAACAGGTTGGCGAACAGCCCACCAAAGGGATTTTTCCGCGTGAAGTGGTGCGTGTGGTCACTCCGGGCACTGTGATCGAACCAGGCTTGCTGAACAGCCACGAGAATAACTTTCTCGCCGCAGCCAGGATCGATGGAGACCAGTTCAGTGTCGCGTATGCTGACATCACCACCGGTGAATTTGCTGTTACACAGATCGAATCCGCTGACCCCCTCACAGATCTGCGGTCGGAGCTCGTGAGATTGAACCCGGTCGAAATTCTGCTCCCTGAGACATTGAAATTGAACGGTAATCTCGCCGGAAGTCTGACAACAATGCCTGAATGGCGCTTCGAAACCAGTCGTTGCCGTGAGATCCTCTTGCGCAAGATGGAGGTTACCACACTGGAAGGCTTCGGACTGGAGAACCTGCCATTGGCAATACAAACCTGCGGCGTAATCCTCCAATACCTGGAACAAACTCAGCCGTCAGCAATCGCGATGTTGAAAGGACTTGCCACTTACAACACCAGCGAGTTCATGGTGCTGGATGCAGCCACCCGCCGTAATCTTGAGCTCACCGAGACCATTCGCCGCGGCGACACGCAGGGTTCGTTGCTTTCCATTCTTGATCGGACGATCACACCCATGGGGCACCGCTGCATTCGTCAATGGGTAAGCAAACCGCTCCTCAATATTGAACAGATCGTAAAACGGCAAAATAATATTGCTGTTTTCTTTGACAATTCTTTGCTTCGCGCTGAATTTCGGTCTGAGCTGCAACACATCGGTGATCTTGAACGATTGACAAACCGGGTGGTGAGTAATTCTGCCCAACCGCGCGACCTCACTGGAATCCGGTCGATCCTGCAATCCCTGCCAAAGCTGTTGAGTACATTAAACGAGGAGGCATCCCGATTAGAGCCCATCCTCGAAAATCTGGATGTGTGTCACCCTGTCCTGGAATTGCTGAAAGACGCAATCGCTGAGGATCCCCCTGCTACCTTGCAAAATACCGGGATCATTCGCAGCGGATATTCGGAAGAGCTGGACAGTGTCATAGAGATGTCCAGTCATGCCAGGGAATGGATCTCCAACCTGGAAGCGGTGGAACGGGACAGGACCGGTATTCGTACCCTCAAAGTTGGATACAACAAGGTATTTGGTTATTATCTTGAGATAACGCACAGCAACACCGGGCAGGTACCACCGGAATATATTCGCAAGCAAACCCTGGTGAACGCAGAACGCTACATCACCCCGGAGATGAAAGAATACGAGTCTTTGGTATTAAATGCTGAAGAAAGAATCCGGGAAATTGAAAACCGTTTATTCAAAGAAGTCTGCCAGGCGATCCTGCCTCACATCAATCAATTGCTCACCACGTCCCGCTTGCTGGGTGAATTGGATGTGTTTGCCGGCCTGGCAGAAGGAGCAGCCATACAAAGTTATGTCCGCCCCACCCTGGTGGAAGATCCGGTAATGCAGATCATCGATGGTAGACACCCCGTGGTCGAAACCAGTTTGAAAGGTGAAAGGTTTGTGCCGAATGACGTTGTAATGGAGGAAGGTGAGCTCATTCGGGTCATCACAGGCCCCAACATGAGTGGTAAATCCACTTTCCTGCGCCAGGTGGCTCTGATTGTGCTGATGGCCCAAATAGGCGCGTACGTTCCAGCCAAAAGTGCCCGGATCGGCATTGTAGACAGAATCTTTACCCGCATCGGCGCACAGGATGAGATCCATGCCGGTCAATCCACTTTCATGGTTGAAATGATCGAAACCGCCAATATTCTCAATCACGCTACCAGCCGCAGTCTGCTCATTTTGGATGAGATTGGTCGCGGTACGTCAACCTATGACGGGTTATCTATCGCCTGGGCAGTGATCGAGTACATCCATAACCATCCCCGTCTACGCGCGCGCACCTTCTTTGCCACGCATTTTCATGAATTGACTGTATTGAGTGATCTCCTACCTGGGATCCGCAATTACAACGTTGCCGTCGCAGAAAACGGTACCCAGGTGATCTTTTTACATAAGATCGTCCCTGGCGGTACAGATCGGTCATATGGTATACATGTAGCGCAACTGGCCGGAATCCCGAGACCGGTCATTTCACGTGCCAGCGAGATCCTTGGTCAATTGGAAGCTACGTCCGGATCAACAGTGAAAGTTGACCACGGTCATTCCCAGCAGTTGACTCTTTTCCCGGAGACAAACCCGTTGTTGGAGGAATTAAAAGACCTCGATCTAAATACCCTTCCCCCGATCGAAGCACTGAATATTCTTTACGAATGGCGCAAACGCTTCATTCCTGACGATAAGAAGAACAGTTAAGCTACCAGTCACGCGCGCCGCGCAGGAAATCAGCCCCGCTCATCCAATTCCTGCCAGCCGGCTTTACCTCCAGCAGCATCAACCCACCATCAACAGTATTAACACAAGGAAAACGGTCGATAATTAAACGCTCACCCGGTTTACCCTTGCCCGGGATGACACGGGCTTTCCGAATCTTCAACGCCTGACCACCAAAATCCATCACCGCACCCGGCCAATCGATAAAAGCACGCACTTTTCGTTCCAACTCTACCGCAGGCTTTGAAAAATCCAGGAGGCCGTCCTCCTTCTGGATTATTGCCGCATACGTAACGCCATCATCTTCCTGAGGATGGGGTTCAAGCGATCCTGAGAGATAGGCATACAGGGTGCTGATGAGTAACCTGCTCCCTGTACTGGCTAATTTACTGGAAAGTGTCCTCGAATCGTCATCTGCATCAATGTGAACCTTTTCCCTGGAGAGGATCGGTCCGGTATCCACGCCAGCATCCATGACCATAATGGTCACCCCGGTGCTGTTATCGCCATTGAGAATGGCAGTCTGTATGGGTGAAGCCCCCCTCCAGCGTGGCAGGTAAGACGCGTGTACATTGATGCAACCATAACGCGGAAGGTCAAGAATATTTTGTCGCAGGATCTTACCATACGCCGCGACAACAATAAAATCAGGCTGCCAGTTAACAAGTTGTTCCAAGACTTCCGGTGTTTTCAGTTTTTCAGGTTGCAGGATAGGCAGCGAGAGCTCCTGCGCCTTCAGTTTTACCGGTGGTGGGGTCAACTGCTTGCCCCTTCCGGCTGGTTTATCGGCTTGCGTAATTACGCCGGCTACCGTGTAATGCCTGGCAAGCTCTTCGAGGATGGAAACAGAGAAATCAGACGAACCCATGAATACAGTACGGAAACTCATGGAATGATTTTAACACAAACATCGTTTACAAACTACACGCAAGACGGGAGAGCGAGAATCAAAAACCTGTGACAAGCGAAATCATTTGCTTGCCTACAAAGAGCGGTAGAATTAAAATATAAACACAATAATTCATTAGGAGACCCCGCATGACCGAAGTTCCTCCGATCAAGATCATCATGTACGGAACCACCTGGTGTGGTTCAACAAAAAGAGCCAGAAGGATTTTTGAAGAGGAACAAATAGAGTATGTGTGGGTGGATATCGATGCTGACGAGACTGCCGCAAGGTATGTCGAAAGCGTCGCGAACGGTTTCCGTAGCGTTCCTACAATAGTTTTTCCCGATGGTTCAGTTTTGGTGGAACCCTCCACCTACCAGTTACGTGAAAAACTTGGTCTGTAAATCAGGTAGCAAAGTTCAATCATTGTCTCGCTTTCGGTGAAGCAACCAGACCAGTAAAGCACCTGTAACAATTCCAGCTGCCGCGACCATCCATATCACCTTCTTTTTTCCTGTTTCCAATATCACGGATGGCGCTTCCGTTAATTTCAACCTTAAGGCATCCACAAACTCAGGACCCGGGGTTACCGGTTCGAGAAGGGAGGAAAGCTTTTCTTCCAATCCCCATAATCCTTTACCACCAGCCTGTTCCATTCCATTCGTTGTCATTTTTTCCCCATTAATCCTTGATCTCGTTCAATTCACCCGTCCCGCTGATTTCCATAACCTGCTCTCTTAGAGCGATCAAAGAGCGATGATATAAACTCTTAATCGCGCCTTCCGTTTTGCCCATGATCACCGCTATCTCGCCGTTTGATAGATCCTCCAGGTATTTGAGCAGGATCAATTGCTGTCGATCCGGTGGTAAGCGACGGATCGCATTCAGCAATACTTCCTTCTCTTGTGTCTTCTCCAACTCTCTCTCCGGTAATTCCGCCTGGTGCGGAAGATCGGTGTGATCCTCCAATGACACTTCCTTGCGCCGCCTGGTGTCGCGATACCAGTTGGCTGTCAGGTTGTGGGCTATGCGATACAGCCATGCCGTGAAAGGTACACCTTTTTCCTGATATTTTTCAATGTGCCCGAATGCCCGGTGAAAAACCCTGGCGGTGAGGTCCTCCGCATCTGCCTCTGAACCAATACGATAAAAAATGTAATTGTAGATGCGCGTCACATTTTGCTCGTAAAGGTAACTGAACGCCTCTGCATCACCGGACACCGCCAGTTTCACGGTATCCACATCAGTACCTTGAGCATTATTGAACACTTTTAACTTCTGCAACTAATAACCCTCGTCGGATCAAATGGTTTCATCGCGATCATTTCAAAGAAATTGCCGCTTCAACTGCAGCGTAGGCATCTAGGATACCAGCGCCAGCCTCGTAGACCGAGCCACCGCAGCCGCTTTCAGTGCCTTCATACGGCTGAGCGGTTTCCATCAATATCCGGGTGGTGGTCTCGATATCACCAATCAATGCCGGGTTTGCAGACCACATCAATGCGACCACTCCGGACACATGCGGAGCGGCAAAAGAGGTACCACTGCTGAACGTATAGGTACCCCCTGGTGCCGCAACCAGGATCATTTCTCCCGGCGCTGACAAATCCGGCTTGGCACGCCCGCTTCCATCCACGTTAACCGGACCGCGGCTGGAAAACGGTGACAAATAGCCCAGTTTATCAACAGCTCCAACTGTGAAAACGTCTGCATAGATAGAGAGCGGATCAGCGATGGTCGAACAGCCGTAATAGCCGTTATTCCCGGCTGCCACAGACATGAATATCCCGGCAGATCTCAGCATTGCAACAGCCTGGTCAAATACACCCGGGTCGCATCCTTCAACCTCAGGACATCCCCATGAGTTGTTGATGATCATGGCGCCTAATGAGGGATCACCGTGCTTGAGTGGATCTCCACCTTGCGGATATGGAGCGAACATAAACTGCATACAATCCAGGTATAAAGCCGGGTTTCCGAGGTTGCGGGCCAGGTTTACACAACCGATCCACTCGCTGTCCGGAGCGATTCCGCGCGTCTCACCAAGTACGACTCCCAACGTCCCAGTACCATGCCCGCCAATATCCACCGGTGAAACCGAAGCATTCCAGGGATCCAGCCAGTTGTAATCATTCGATCCTCCCCTCCCACGGTAACTGTTTCCCAGTTCAGGATGCGAAATATCCACACCTGAATCAGCTTGTCCAACAAGAATCCCCTCACCGGTAATTCCCAATTCGGTGTGCACCTTGAGGGCATTGATCATCTCCAGATTCCACAGGGTCCCCTCCTGGGGTACCAGTACATCGCCTTTGGTTGTTTCAGGAATCTGCGGTAACGGCCGCAAGCGCGGACTATCGAGCACCCGCTCCACCCCATCAAACCGGGAAAGCCTGTTCTTTGTGAACCACCCGGCATTCACTTCCATGGCGTTAACCAGGTAATATGACGTGTAGGCGATCCCTTTTTTATCCAGTTCTTCGCGCAGCATTTTTTGCGAATTATTCGCCAGGCTGGTCATGCTGGAATACAACATCAATTTTTTCTCAATTAATGGCGTATCAATGTCAACTGATTTTGAGTCAACCTGGTCCTGCATGATGACGAACAAACGGTCACCAAAGAAACCGGGTTGCCCGATGAAGAGATACAGCACAATAAATTCCATTAGGCTTAATAAGATCAGCCCCAAATTTATCCGTCTATCCAGGTTGGCTTTTTCATGCAGGGGGAAGAATATCAATACCACCAATGCGACCGCAAGAATAAAAACGAACGAATACCATGCCGCCCGTTGTGCCCAATAAAAAACTTCTGTGCTGGTGGTGCCTGAAATGATCAACGCAAGTTCATCCATATCAAAGAAAGCCAGCGGGAGAATGAGCGCAAGAGCTGAAATAATCCCGACTGCCAACCTGCCGTGATCTTTGCGGTTTCGGCCAGCTGCCGCAAGAGCTGCTATCAACCATCCTAACGGGGGTATGGCAAGGGCAAGAAGAATTTGGGATCCATTCTGACTGATTCCGGTCATGACTATTAGCAGAAAAACTGCCAGAACAAATCCGTCAAATAAATACTCACCACGCCCAACCTGGCTTCCGGCAGGCTGGGTCATATCGAAATACAGCGGGTAAATGGCGCTAACCAGGAAAAAAGCGAAAGAACATCCAAAAACAATGACCAACAAGGTGTCACTTGGTGATCCCAGAGCCCCCCAAAGGATCCACGGAGTCGCCAGACCAACACCTGCCAACACCGCTGTTCCCGTCAAACGTGATATCTGTAGCCCGGACCTGTCAACTGACCGATTTTTTCTCAACAGGATCAATATTACGGCAGTTACGTTCAAAATAAGAGACAATAACAAATAAGATTGGACCTGGGCGGTAAGGTAAAGTGTTTTAGCCCCAACAGATATGAGTGCAAATACCCCCCCGATTAGCCATAATCCCAACATTAACTTGATCCTGGGAGTTTTCACCCCCAAGTAAACTGCAAGTAAAGGCAGAAACACGATCAACGCATAACCCAATTGCACAAGCCAGCGTCCATCTGCCAGACCCGTATCGGCTTCGAACATCGACTGCTCGATTGACCAGCGCAGGAATAGGTTTAAAGCCGTAAATGCCACCACCCACAAGGTCATGAAAAAGATCATGACGATATTGCCGAGACCCCGAGCGTCTTTCAAGTTGAAATCAGTTTCTATAGCAGCTTTCTCCATCTCTTTTTGCATTAATAAGTCCAATCTAAACGGTCAAAATATTTCCTGCACAAACCGATCAGTTACAAACAAATTATAAAGGACAAAATCTATTGCTGGCCGTCCGATTCACTAATCAGCTCAAATGTGCCTGATAGATGGGATGATCCACAGGTTGGCGAGTACAGGTTGGCGAGTACAAACGCTTGACCCTAATCCTGTATCCGGCTAAAATATTATTGTCGTAGTAGTTTCAACACTGAACCATAAGAAAGATCATGCGGTCCGGTTGCTGAGAATCGAATGACTATACCATCCACACACACCACCACCCAAGGATGTTGCATTCAACATCTCAAGGTGGTTTTTTATGTCCAATCACATTCATTAGAATAAGGAGTAAAGTCGATGCGCGATTACCTTGTCCGCGGCAGTTTGACCGAAGTAGATCCAGAGATGTATGATCTAACCAGTTTTGAGACTGAAAGGCAATTCCGAAAGCTGATTATGATCCCTTCTGAAAGTACCGCCCCGCTTGCAGTTCGTGAATCTTTAGCGTCGGTTTTTCAGAATATTTACGCAGAAGGATACCCGGATGAAGAATCCCGCTGGTTCAATGAAGGGGAAATCCTGGATTACCCTGCCCGGTTATCCAATTATCGCCGCTATGCTGACCCGCGTTATTACAAGGGTGTGGAGTATGCCGACGTCGTTGAAGCACTTGCGCGCCGCCGTTGTGCAGAAGTTTTCGCCAACGACAAAGTAAGCGCAGACCAGTTGTTTGTCAATATTCAAGCCCTGTCCGGCGCCCCCGCCAACAATGCTGTCTACCAGGCATTGATCGAACCCGGAGATGCCATCCTTGGAATGAACCTCCTGCACGGTGGACACCTCACGCACGGCTCTTCTGTCAACCGGTCAGGAAAATTGTACAAAGTATCCCATTACAACGTTGACCCGGTGACTGAAAAAATCGATTATGACAAACTTGAAAGCATCGCCCGGGAAACGAAACCTAAGGTCATCATATGTGGATATTCTTCCTATCCATGGATTCCGGATTGGGCACGCTTCCGGGCAATCGCTGACGCGGTCGGTGCTTACCTGCTGGCAGACGTATCCCACATCGCCGGTTTGATCGCCGGTAAGGCAGTTCCGTCACCCGTCGGTCACGCTCACGTGATTACCTTTACCACACATAAAACGCTTTGCGGTCCTCGAGGTGCCTGCATTCTCACCACAGACAGCGCGCTGGCAAAGAAGATCGATAAAGCTGTCTTCCCCGGGGAGCAGGGTGGACCGCACGTGCATGTTTTCGCAGCACTCGCCACAACCTTCCGGATCGCAGCCTCTGCGCAGTTCTCGAATCTGCAAAAGCAGATACTGAAGAATTGCCTGGCACTGACCGATCAACTCCAGCAGCGCGGATTGCGCATCTCCTTTGGGGGCACGGACTCCCACCTGGGCAACATCGATTGTAAGACCATCAAGGGTCCGGACGGAACCGCGCTTTCCGGGGATATGGCTGCCCGCATACTGGATATCGCCGGCATTGTGGTAAATCGCAATACGATTCCGGGTGATAAAACCGCACTCTTTGCCTCCGGCATCCGTTATGGTACACCCTGGCTGACACAACGCGGGTTTACAGAAGAGGATATGCGCACGATCGGTAATATTATGGCGGATGTCCTGTTGGCAATCACGCCTTACACAATCGATATGCGCAAAGGTCCATCCCAGCGGGCTAAAGTGGATTTTGCCGTTCTGGAACAATCCAAGATCAAAATCCGTGAGCTCGCTGAGAAAGCCGGAACAGATCAGGCTTACAAACAAAGCGGTTATCCACATTTTTACTATGTAGATGATAAAGCGAAAAACAAAGGAAAATATGCCGCGCTAAACCTCAAGGGTCAACGCATCCGGCATTTTGTTGATTACTGTTTTACATCTGATACTGAAAACCTGGTCACTGGTCAAACTCAACCCACCGAGTTACGCACACCAGCGAAGACAATCAAAGGAGCGCTTACCCTCCTCGAGGGAGAACGCTACCAATTCATATTCCCCCCTGAGGATTTCGGCATGGCTGCCACTTTCCTGCGCGCCCTTTCAGATGGGTACATCAGTTTTGACGATGACCTACCAGCCCGCGTTCCCGGACCGGTCGTAGTCGAGGAGGCTGACCCAGTGATCACCGAATTTCCGGGAGGTGATCCTGTTTCTGTGAACAAACCCTGGTACATCGGTCACAAACCAATTGAAGATAAAACATTGCCTGCTTTTGAGTGGAAAGAGGTAGAATCCTCAACTCTGTTACGAACCCCGCTTTATGAAGACCACAAGAAATTGGGGGCCAAGATCATCCCCTTTGCTGGTTGGGAGATGCCGGTCTGGTACACCTCGGTCGTGGAAGAACACCTCGCCTGCCGCAACGCTGCGGGATTATTTGATGTGGCACATATGGGTGTTCTCCAGGCTGAAGGTCCTCTCGCCGCCACTTTCCTTGATTCTGTGTGCGGGAACGATATTGGTACCCTTGAAGTTGGCGATTCGTGCTACACACATTTCCTGGATCCTGATGCCAATGTTATCGATGACACGCTGGTTTACCGCCGTTCGCCAGACAAATATCTCGTTGTGGTCAACGCGTCCAATGACGCCAAGGACTGGGCCTGGTTGAACGCGGTGAAGAGGGGAGAAGCTCTGGTGGATAACTCCCAACCATCCGTCAAGGCGTTTGGAACCGGTGTGATCCTGCGCAATCTGCGCGATCCCAAAGAAGGCAAGGATATGCGAGTCGACATCGCGTTGCAGGGACCAAAATCCAGAGATATCCTGCTCTCCCTTGGGTGTGACGCGGCGACACTGAAGAAAGTAAAGGCGTTGAAGAGAACGGAAATATGCGAAGCCCGGATTGGCGAATTTGACCTGATCGTCTCCCGCACCGGCTATACCGGTGAGAAGATGGCTTTTGAGCTTTTTGTCCATCCAGAACAGGCATCAGCACTCTGGAATGACCTTATGAAGGCTGGGGAACCAATGGGATTGAAACCATGCGGGCTTGGGGCGCGTGATTCACTCCGCACTGAGGCTGGTCTACCACTTTACGGTCATGAAATGGGCGGCGAAAAGAACCTTGGCGTGGCTGAAGCCGGTTTTGGTTCTTACATAAAAACATATAAACCCTGGTTCATTGGTCGTGATTCCTTCATTGAGAAAGAATCAAAACGGAATGGTGTTGTCATCCGGTTTCGATTCCCAGAGAAAGGTGTGCGTATGGCACACAACGGTGACCCGGTACTGGATGTTAAGGGCAGGGTCATTGGCGTGGTCACGAGCTGCGCGATCGACAAGGACGGCCTATTGACCGGCCAGGCTTTCATCGAGAATCGGTACGCAGTCGAGGGAACTCCCATCTTCGTCTACCAGGGAGCACCAAAACAGGCAGCCAAAGCACCAGCCGAGTTGACCACCGGAGACCGGGTGACCCTCCCTGTACAGGCAGAAGTTGTCAGTCGTTTCCCCAAATTGTAAGATTGCACCATCAATCCTGATCAAAAGAGGAAGAATGCAAACACCCTGGGAATACCGCTACTCACAACGAATGAAACGAATGAAAGCATCCGCAATTCGCGAGTTGCTTGCGGTTGCAGAACGACCTGGTATGATCTCCTTTGGAGGAGGTTTCCCTGCGCCAGATGTTTTCCCTGTGGAAGAGTTCAAAAAGGCCTGCATTAGTGTACTCGAGAACAAAGGTCCTGAAGTCCTGCAATATGGCTCAACTGATGGATACGTGCCGCTGAGGGAAATGGTTTCACGCTATAGTATCCGATCCGGGATGAACATCGACATCAGCAATATCCTCATTACCAGCGGATCACAGCAGGCGCTCGATCTTCTTGGTAAGATCTTCATCAACCGTGGCGATCGCATTCTGGTAGAATCGCCCACCTACCTTGGCGCACTGCAGGCATGGAACGCATATGGAGCTGAATACATAACTGTTCCGGTTGATGAATATGGAATGCGGACGGATTTGCTGGAAGAAGCATTGCGAACCGGTCCCAAGTTCATTTATGTGCTGCCGAATTTCCAGAATCCAACCGGCACCACCCTTCCCCTGGAACGCAGGATGAAGATTATCGAGCTGGCAGACCGTTATGGTGTGCCGATCATTGAAGATGACCCTTACGGTCAGCTAAGATATGAGGGTGAGGACATCCCGTCCGTTGAGATCCTGGACTCCCGTGTTCGTGAACAAAACGGGACTTACACGGGTAATGTGATCTACCTAAGCACTTTTTCCAAGATCCTTGCCCCGGGTTTGCGCCTGGCCTGGGTTGTTGCACCGGATACGGTGATTCGCAAACTTGCGCTTGCCAAACAGGGTACCGATCTGAATACATCCGCTTTTAACCAGATCGTTGCCCATGAAGTTGGGCAACATGGATTTATAGACCGGCATGTTGAAGTGATGAAAAAGGTTTACTTGGAACGACGTAACGCCATGCTCGATTCACTTGAAGAACATATGCCCGAAGGTGTAACGTGGACACACCCGGAAGGTGGATTGTTCCTTTGGATGACACTCCCCAGTGATTTAAACTCAACTGAGATGTTACCTGAAACGATCGAGGAGAATGTGGCTTATGTTCCGGGTGAATTTTTCCATCCGGATGGCAGCGGGAAAAACACGATACGTCTCAATTTCTCATTCTGCTGCCCTGACAAGATCAACGAGGGTGTCTCCAGGCTCGGTAAAGCCTTCAAAAAGAAACTGGCACATTGAAACAAAAAGCGGGTTCAGGAATCTGAACCCGCTTTTTTTATTGAGATGGCCACAATTTGAAATCTTTTAGTATCGACCCGCCCAGGAACTCCAAAAGGATGGAGTTATCAGGGATAAGATCACTGTTGATCGGCAGGAACCACTCCAGGAACGCCAGCAAACGTTTGGCTTCGACATATTCCTTGGTTCCGTAAGGCACCTGGCGTAATAACGGCTCTGCGTTTAGTCGCAATGCTGAAAGTTCATAGACCAGGGCTGAATTGAATAGTTTGTCTGCGTTTTCCTGGTATGGGAAAATGTATTCTTTTTCGCCCGCTTGCACCGACTCCCAGCGTGAAATTGTATCCTGTGCAGAATAGCCGCGTTCCCGCGCGTCGCGAACGATGCGGCGCAATAACCTGGTGTCTGTTGTGGAGATCCGGTTATAACGGTCCAGGTTGAGTTGGGTCAGGCATGAGGCATAGATCTTGTAGGTGGTAGAAGGATCGATCGTCGGCAATAGTTGTGGATTTAGTCCATGAATCCCTTCCAGGATGATCATTTGGTCCGGGCGTAGTTTTACTTCCTCGCCTTCCAATCGCTTACCCGTGTGAAAATCGTACTTTGGCAGCCTCACTTTTTCGCCCCGGATCAGCCGTTGTAAGTGTTCAGACAGCAGGTTGGTGTCCATCGCACCGAGTGATTCAAAATTGTAATTTCCCTTGGCATCCTTTGGCGTCTGTTCACGATCGACAAAGTAATTGTCCATCTCTAGCGGAAAAGGCGAAAAGCCCTGGGCCAACAATTGCACAGACAAGCGCTTGCTGAAAGTCGTTTTGCCCGATGACGAGGGTCCGGCAATCAGGATAATGCGCGTTTCCTCCGAGCGTTCAACGATCTGCTGTGAAATGTCAATGATCTGCAGGTTGTGTAAAGCCTCAGAAACGAGGATGATCTCACGGATGTTACCAGCCTGGATCGAGTTATTCAAAGCCCCGACCGATTCGATCCCCAGTCGCTCCAGCCACTTGCCGTATTGCCGGAAAGTGCTCAGCAACTTGGGGTAATGTGGCAGTGGACTGATCTCTTTGGGTGTTGCCCGCCGTGGAAATCTTAAAACAAATCCCTCTCCCATCAGCTCCAAGCCAAACCACTGCAGGTATCCGGTGGATGGCACCATGTAACCATGATGGTAATCACGGTGATCACCAAGCCGATACAACACCAGGTATTCCTTCTGGCGGTACTTGATCAGTTGTAGTTTGTCGTATAATCCACGCGATTCAAAATACGCGATAACCTCGTCCAACGGCACCAGTTGCCTCTCAATGGGAAGGTCAGCGTTCACAAGTTCCCGCATCCGCACCAATAGTAGATCGAGTTCCTCCTGGGTAAGCGAGTCGATGCGGTTGACCTGGCAATAGTAACCTCCGGCTGAAACAGAATGATCCAATGTCATTAATACCTGTGGGAATAGCTCTTCAAAGGCGGATTCCAGCAGGAAAGTGATCGACCGCCGATAGATCCTTGCCCCGTCATCATCCCCCATGGTTACCAGGCGAATCCGGGCATCCATTTCGATCGTTGCCGTTAGCTCTCTGAGTTCCCCGTTCACCACTGCACCCATAATGGGCGGGTTATCCCATTCCGGTAGCATTTTCAGCAATTCCGCTAACGAAGCGCCGCGTCTGCCTGTGTATACCCTTCCATCAGGTAAAACGATCTCAATCGTGTCACGGGGTGAGTTTACTTTGTGGTTTCCTGTGAGATTCAATTCAGCCATGTGAACATGCCCCTTTTGTTATGAAGTTCAACCTTTTGTATGAATAAGTCACAATGAATGTCAATTATTTTACCATGCCTGG
>AMWB02164039.1_pt1 | contig 24827 bp, 22 predicted proteins | sample 200311 | NCBI WGS metagenome assembly AMWB02 (sample SAMN02737377, study PRJNA173069) | bioreactor metagenome | biome: anode biofilm in microbial fuel cells | place: USA: California | collected 2010-12-16 | reverse complement strand
GGAGCCGCAGCCGCCATTTTAAAAGCATGTCCGTTGCCGAATCGATTCTGAGATATTCGTCTTTTTCACGGGCTTCTACCGCCTCCGTTATCTTTTTCGGCAGGGCCGAAAAATCGATTTTGGACTCCCGCGTCAGGGAGAAAAACTGGCGAACCCGGTATGCGACCCCTCCGATGAATACGACAAGCGTAACAGCCAGCATGGGCCCTATCAGAAAATCATACATAAAATTCCCTCCAGACAAAAGCAACACCGTTAAATAATGACTTTCACTCCTATCATCTGAAATCTCCCGCCGTTCGAACCGCCCTTCAGCGGGCGTGGCCGGCTCTTCAAGCGCCGCGCGTAAGATGTGAGGGTTATCATATAATGCTTTTAACCGCAATAAGTTTTAAAAAAGAAGCCCGGTTTGCGCAGATAAAAAAACCCTTGATTTTATGAAGAGCGATACTATATTATCCGCCAATTTACATGACTGTTCCGTATGTGGGGGCACCGAAAATCCTCGGATCCGTCACCGATAGGAGCACCAAAAATGGTTTTTGAAAAAGTGAAAAAGAAAGATTATCGCTGGCTCGACGCCTGTGCGTCTGCCGGCAACTGTGTGTCCATGTTGTTTATGGTCATGATCGTCACCCTGATCTCGGTGGAGATCTTCATTCGAAGCGTATTTAACTTCTCGATCTTTATCAGCGAAAAACCTCTTGTCTATTTCCTGACGGCAGTGATCATGATGGCGGCCGCCCACATCCTCAAAGAAGGCAGCCGGGCGCGGAAGACGTTCCTTTTTTCCCGGCTGGGTATCAAGGCCGAGAAACTGTTCTGCGCGGCAATCACGCTGGCGGCCATCGGGCTGTGCTCTTTTGCCTGCTACCAGTCCATAACGATGCTGCATCATACCTACCTTCTGAACACGACCACGGCCCCCGGGTCCGGTCCGTCCCTGTTTATTCCCCAGGCGGTGATTCCCGTGGGATTTCTGCTGTTTGACCTTCAGCTGATCTCTATTTTCCTCAAGATGGTCGTATCGCCGCATACCATCCGGTGGCAGCAGAGACTTTAAAGCTTTTCCGGGTTTTTTTAAAAAACAGATGGTTATCCGATGCATATGACCGGCCGATCGTTTTCGGCCGGTCTTGCTATTTGTTTCGTATTGTGCCATGAAGAACGCTTTTACCGAAAACCGTCGCGGTTCCGATGGTGCCCGGGGCTTTTCCTGTGAAGCCGCCGCAACCATTTTTGAACGTCATTTCGAAAAAGCCGGGCCGGAAGCGCTGCCCGCCGGGTTCCCGGCACCACGTCATTTTGGAAGGAAACGAATCATCATGATGGAAGAACGGTACAACCCCAGGGCCATAGAAGCGAAATGGCAGGCGCGTTGGGAGGCATCGGGGATCTTCAACGTAGGCGAGGCGCCCGGCAGGCAAAAATATTATCTGCTCGAGATGTTTCCGTATCCTTCGGGCAAGATTCACATGGGACACGTCAGAAACTATACCATCGGCGACGTTGTGGGGCGTTACAAGCGCATGCGCGGATTCAATGTGCTCCATCCCATGGGGTGGGACGCTTTCGGTATGCCGGCTGAAAATGCCGCCATCGCCAACGACACCCACCCGGCCAGGTGGACGTATGAAAATATCGCGGCCATGCGCAGCCAGCTGAAGCAGCTGGGTTTTTCCTACGACTGGAACCGCGAAATCGCCACATGTCGCCCGGAGTATTACCGATGGGAGCAATGGCTGTTTCTCAAGATGTACGAAAAGGGGATGGCCTACCGCAAGGAATCTTTCGTCAACTGGTGCGAACCGTGCCAGACCGTTCTGGCCAACGAACAGGTTGAAGCCGGCATGTGCTGGCGCTGCGGCAAGCCGGTGCGACAGAAAAAACTGTGGCAGTGGTTTTTCCGGATTACCGACTACGCCGACGACCTGCTGGTCTATTGCGACATGCTTCCGGGATGGCCGGACAAAGTGACCACCATGCAGAAAAACTGGATCGGCAAAAGCGTGGGGGCGGAAATCCGGTTTCCGGTGGAAAACACGAACGACGCCATCTCGGTGTTCACCACGCGCCAGGACACGGTGTTCGGCGCCACATTCATGTGTCTGGCACCCGAACATCCGCTCGTCGTCGATTTGTCGCGGGGAACGCCGCAGGCGGCGGCCATCGATGCGTTCATCGACCGGATGTCCCTCCAGGACCGCTCGGCAAAGGCCGTGGAATCCTATGAAAAAGAAGGCGTTTTTACGGGAGCCTACTGCATCAATCCCATGAGCGGCCGGAAAATGCCCATCTTCGCCGCCAATTTTGCTCTGATGGAATACGGCACCGGCGCCGTCATGTCGGTACCGGCCCACGATCAGCGTGATTTCGAGTTTGCCGGGAAATACAACCTCGAGATCGTCGTCGTCGTCAGCCCCGAGGACCGGGAACTGGATCCCGCCGCGATGACCGAGGCCTACGCCGGAGAGGGAAGGATGATCAATTCCGGCCCTTTCAACGGCATCTCCAACCGGCAGGCCATGGACGACATCGCCGCCCTGCTTGAAAAAGAGGGCCTCGGCAGGAAGACCGTCAGCTTCCGGTTGAGAGACTGGGGGATTTCAAGGCAGCGATACTGGGGGGCGCCCATTCCCATGATTCACTGCGATACGTGCGGCATCCTTCCGGTGCCCGAAAAGGACCTGCCGATCGTGCTTCCCGAGGAAGCCGCCCTTCTTGCGGGCGGCGGATCGCCGCTGCCGACGCTGCCTTATTTCGCCGAAACCACCTGCCCCGGATGCGGCAGCACATCGGCCCGCCGCGAAACCGACACCATGGACACCTTTGTCGAATCGTCCTGGTATTTCAACCGGTACTGCAGCCCGCGCCACGAAGAGGGGATGTTCGACCGGAAGGCCGTCGATTACTGGATGCCGGTGGATCAGTATATCGGCGGGGTGGAGCACGCCATCCTCCATCTCCTTTATTCCCGGTATTTCACCCGGGTTCTTCACGACCTCGGGCTGATCGACTGCAAGGAACCCTTCACCCGGCTGTTGACCCAGGGGATGGTGTGCAAGGAAAGCACCTCCTGCGACCATCACGGATATCTTTTTCCCGATCAGGTCCTGTGGACGGAAAACGGACCCCGGTGCAGCCTGTGCAACCGCCCGGTCACCGTCGGCCGCGTGGAGAAGATGTCGAAATCCAAAAGGAATGTCGTCGACCCCAAAACGCTGCTCGATCAATACGGCGCCGACACGACGCGGCTCTTCTGCCTGTTTGCCGCCCCGCCCGAGCGGGATCTGGAATGGAGCGATCAAGGGGTCGAAGGGGGGCAGAGATTTCTGAACCGCGTCTGGCGGCTGGTGCTGGTCTGGATCGAAGAGATCACCGGCGCGGCGGCTTTTGACGGTGCGCCCGAAAATTTAGAGGACGATCTTCGGGAACTCTACCGCAAAATTCATGAAACCATCAAAAAAGTGACGAGCGACATCGAGGACCGCTTCCATTTCAATACCGCCATCAGCGCGGTGATGGAGCTGGTGAATTTCATGTATGGAATCGAAAAGACGGGCGTCTCCAGGCACCGGGCGTCGGTCATGAAGCTGGGGATCGAGTCGATCGTCTTGCTCCTTTCGCCGATGGTTCCCCATTTCGCCGAAGAGATCTGGGAAAACCTGGGCCATACGTCGAGCGTCCTTCTGGCTCCATGGCCGACACACCGTGAGAGCGCCCTGGTCAAAGACCAGGTCGTGATCGTCATCCAGGTCAACGGAAAGCTGAGAGGCAAATTCACGGTGGACGCCGGCGCCGATGAAGCTGCGGTTAAAGAAATGGCCCTGTCCGACGAGAGAAGCCTGAAATTCATCGAGGGCCGGCCGATCCGCAAGGTCATCGTGGTCCGAAACAAACTCGTCAATATTGTCGTCTAAATTCGTGTTGCCCTGTTTTCAAACGATTGGCGGCATAACGCCCGTTGCCGGTTGAGGCCGTTTCATGCCCCATCTCCCCGGAAATGCTCCATATGTGAAGGAAAGGCCATGAAGAAAGGCTGTCTGCGGTGCCGCCCGTCACCGCTTGTGATACTTCTCACATTCATCGTTCTGTCGACGGTCGGGTGCGGGTATCGTTTTTCGGTCGGCGGTCATCTGGGAGACAACATCAAGACGATGTCGGTGATCATGCTCGATAATCGAACCGCTGAGACCGGCATCGAGAATATTTTCACCAACGATCTGATCTTTGAATTTACGAAGAATGGAAGCGTCATTACGGAGCGCGACACGGCCGACGCCGTTCTCAGCGGAACCATCGAGGCCCTGCCGATTCAGACGGTTGCCTACCGCGGCGAAATCACTTCCCTTGAAAGGCGGATTACGGCATATGTCAACCTGAGGCTTTCCGACCGCAACGGAAATGTCATCTGGTCGGCGGACGGAATATCGCGGTACGAAACCTACGGCATTCTGTCGGAAAAGGTCGCGACGGACTACAATAAACGGGAAGCCATCAAGATTCTTTCCAGACGGATTGCAGAAGATGTATATGATCGCATCGCGAATAAATTCTAAAAAAGCACGAAAGGCGGCGCAATGACACGGGTTGCCGCACATGTCGTGCTTTTTGAGATGAGCTCTCGGGACGGTGGGAGCCGGACGAGAAGCCGTCGGATCAAGCGGTTGATTGGTTGACCAGTCTCGCCAGGCGGGAAATCTTACGTGCAGCGGTGTTCTTATGGATGACGCCTTTTTTGGCTGCTTTGTCGATCACCGATTTGGCCTGATTCAACTGTCCGCCGGCGTCGTTGATGTTGTCGGCGGCCGAGGTCCGCACCTGTTTGACGAGGCTCTTGATCCGGGTTCTGGCAATGCGGTTCCGTTCGCGTCGCAGGGCATTCTGACGTGCCCGTTTTAAGGCTGATTTATGGTTTGCCAAGATTGAAACTCCTTTCTTCAGTGTAGTAATTGCTATAAACTCTTCTCACTACACAAGTTCATGAGCGGCTGTCAAGATAAATTATCGATTTGACGCTACGTCAGCACGTACTATGAATTTAATTCTTGCCATTTAGCAGCATATGAGATTATTTTTAAAGACTGGAAAAGGCGCCTTCGACATGACGTTTGACGGTCTTTAAAAAAAAGGAGAACTCTCACGGTGCTCAAAAAGGCGGTGACAATCTATCTGCCGATACTGATGACAGCAGCCATGTTTCTGCTGATTTTTTTCGGCGATAAAGGTATTTTGGATCTGAGGACCATGCAAATGCAAAAAGAGCGCATGGTCCTTCAGAACGATGCGCTCGTTCAAAAGAATCTCTCTCTTCATCAAAACGTCGTGCGGCTCAAGGACGATCCCGTCTTCATCGAAAATGCGGCCCGAAAGGATCTGGGTCTGATCAAGGAGAATGAAATCATTTTGAAACTGGAAAAAAAAACGGGCAAAGGAACGGACGATGAGTGAAGCGAACCGGAATATCAGCATTCTCTGTATCGGTGCGGGCTACGTCGGCGGCCCGACGATGGCGGTAATCGCATCCAAGTGCCCCGATGTCAAGGTGACGGTCGTCGACATCAATCCGGAACGCATCGCCCGATGGAACTCGGATCATCTGCCCATTTATGAGCCGGGCCTGGATGATGTCGTACGGTCGGCAAGGGGCCGCAACCTCTTTTTCGGAACGGATATCGTGGCGGGAATTCAGGAGGCGGACATTATCTTCGTGAGCGTGAATACCCCGACGAAGATGTTCGGCACCGGCAACGGGATGGCCGCTGACCTTCAATACTGGGAGAAGACCGCCCGCCAGATCCGCGAATGTGCGCGTACCCCTAAAATCGTCGTCGAAAAGAGCACGCTGCCGGTCAAAACAGCCCAGGCCATGAAGCGGATCCTGGATGCCGGAAACCATCAAAACCGTTTTACGGTGCTTTCCAATCCGGAATTTCTGGCCGAAGGGAGCGCCGTCAATGATCTGGAAAATCCGGACCGGGTCCTGATCGGATCGGATGCCACGTCCGAAGGTCTGGCGGCGCGGAAAAAACTCGTCGATATCTACGCCCGGTGGGTAAGCCGCGATCGCATCCTTACCACCAATATCTGGAGCAGCGAGCTCTCCAAACTGGTCTCGAACGCCTTTTTGGCCCAGCGGATCTCTTCCATCAACGCCATATCGGCCCTGTGTGAAAAAACGGACGCGGATATCAGTGAGGTTTCCAAGGCCGTGGGGATGGACAGTCGCCTCGGCAGCAAGTTCCTCAATGCCAGCATCGGCTTCGGGGGGTCGTGTTTCAAAAAGGACATCCTCAACCTGGTCTATCTCTGCCGGTATTACAATCTCCACGAAGTGGCGGACTACTGGGAGGGGGTTGTCCGCATCAACGAGTACCAGAAAGAACGATTTGTCGTCAATATGCTGGGGAACATGTTCCAGACGCTGAGCGGGAAAAAAATATGTCTGCTGGGATTTGCCTTCAAGGCCCATACGGGAGATACCCGGGAAAGCCCCGGTATCTTTATCGCGCGGAGGCTGATGGAAGAGCAGGCGGAGCTGATCGTGACGGATCCGGAGGCGATCGAAAACGCCCGTCAGGATCTGGCGGGCGCCCAGGGCAACATCCGGTATACCGAAGATCCTTACGAAGCGGCGGACGGCAGCGACGCCATCGCCTTGATTACCGAATGGCCCCAGTATGCATCCCTCGATTTTGAAAGAATCTTCCGGTCCATGGTTCAGCCGGCATTCATCTTTGACGGACGCAATATCCTCGATCACCAGCGGCTCTATGAGATCGGCTTCAATGTATTTCCCATCGGCAAACCCGCACTTACCCATTTCCACGACGAGCCGGATATGACGGCGTAACCCGCCGCGGCCGACCGGCAACGACCCACAATCCGGGATGGGAGAGCGGCCTCTCCCATCTTCAGTTCATATCCATCTTCGCTTCCAGTTTTTCGATCTCGTCTGCAATCCTTTTTTTCTCTTCCTCCGACAAGCCCTCGTGTCCGAGCTGTTTGCGAAGCGCCAGAAGCGTCATCTCTTCCCGGTATTCCGTGCAGGTATATTTCATCATCATTCTCCTTGGGCCGCATGCTTCTCATGCATATATGCAATGCAGCCCCGGCCGTCAAGGGTCTTGAAACAACCCTGCACGACGGTCGTTGTCATCTTTTCCGAACCATGCTAAAAGGATTTTCGCAACCATGGATCACATTGATCAAGCTTGATATCCCGGAGTGCAACCGTCATGAAACATGAATATCGCAATCCGCTGCTCACTGTCGACATTATCATCGAAATTGTCGCGGACACGGCGGAACATGCAGCACATAAAGACGAGGGGATCGTTCTGGTCGAGAGAAAAAATCCGCCCTACGGATGGGCGTTACCCGGTGGATTCGTCGATTACGGGGAATCGATGGAAACCGCCGCCGTGCGCGAAGCCAAAGAAGAAACCTCGCTTGACGTCACCCTTCTGGAACAGTTTTATGCTTATTCCGCCGTCGATCGTGACCCCAGGCACCACACCGTGACCACGGTCTTTATCGGACGCGCCTCCGGCGTCCCCAGGGCCATGGACGACGCAAAAAATCTGGGCATTTTCAACCGGGACAATCTTCCCGACGTTATTGCCTTTGATCATGCAGAAATCATTCAGGACTATTACGCCTACAGAACGGAAGGAAAAAGACCTGACGCCCGCATGCTTCACCAGTGTTTCGGTCAGTCAGGTTCCGAAAAGAAGTAGGATGGGCACAGCAGGGAAAACGGCAGAGGATCGCCCTGCCGCCGTACGATATCGGCTCACGTCATGTTTCATGGGAGGCAGCGCCATGAAAAGAGATCAGACAGGATGCGAGAATACGAGCGAAAGTCACAGGCCGTTTGAAAGACTCCGGGACATGCTTGGCGAACGGCACCTGAAAACCCGGTCGTCCGACGCCGTCTTCGATACCGCTCCGCAACCCGGGTTCTGCCTGGAAAACCGCAAAAGGATCACCGAGCGGGAGCTTTTTCAAGCGGCGATGGCGGACGTCACCCCCATCCATCATACCAGGTGCCACAGAATGCCGCCCCCGCAAGTCCGGTCTCCTCTTCCTGACGGCATATCTAAAAGTGGTTATGGATGCGCGGCCGAACAGAAGGTCGTGGAACAGCTGAGGCGGCTGGTGGATTGCGGCGACGGATTCGAAGTGTGCCAGACGCCCGAGTATATGGAGGGAAGGGGATACAACGTCAGCCGGGAGGTGACCCGGCGGCTCTACAACGGCGATTTTTCCATTCAGGAGCATATCGACCTGCACGGGTTGAATGCGGCCGATGCCCGCGAAGCCTTTTTAGCGTTCATGCAGACGGCGATCGCAAACGGCACGCGCGCGGTCCTCGTCGTTCACGGCAGGGGTCTTTCCTCTCCGGTCAAGCCGGTCTTGAAGAGCGGGGTATTTTCCTGGCTGACCCGCAGCCGCATCCGAAAATGGGTCATTGCATTCACCAGCGCCAGGTCCTGTGACGGCGGCGCCGGCGCCACCTATGTGCTGCTGAGACATCGACCGGTCACCAAACGGTTCAGGAAACAAATGGGAAAAAACCCAGGGAAAGCGTCGGTATCCGGGATATGACCGGCCCTTTCATGGAATTTCTGGTTTCAGGAACCGTGCTGGGGTTGAGTGCCGGCCTGTCTCCAGGCCCGCTTCTGGCGCTGGTCGTTACCGAAACGCTCAAATACGACGCACGGGAAGGGATGAAGGTTGCGGTTTCCCCGCTGATCACGGATGCCCCGATCGTTGCGCTGGCGGTCGCCGTGCTGTCACGCCTTTCCGATCACAGCATCTGGATCGGCATGATTTCATTGACAGGAGCGATATTCATCGCCTATCTCGGCTACGAGAGCTTCGTGTTCAGCGGCGCCGACCTGCCGCCGCTCGACGTCGTTCGCGTGGGGTCGCTCAAAAAGGGTATCATCGCCAATTTTTTGAACCCCGGACCTTACCTCTTCTGGATGTCCGTCGGCGCGCCCCTGATCATAAAGGCCTGGCGGGCCGATCCATCGACAGCGGCGGCGTTCGTCTTCATTTTTTATGCGTTTTTGATCGGATCCAAAATATTCGTCGCGCTTGCGGTGGCTAGATCACGCAGCTTCCTCAAAAGCAGCCATTACATCCTTGCCATTCGTTTTCTCGGGCTGACCCTTTTTGTGTTCGCCCTCTTTTTTCTGAAAAGCGCCTACATCCATCTGAAACCGTCCTGAGGGCTGCGGAAGTCCGTATTGTCGCTTCCCGTCATGCCGCTTATACCGATGCTGCCTGTCTCAGTTTCTCGCCGATATGCCGGAAGCCCGAAAAGGTCTGTTCGTGGACGGAGGTTTTGATGAAGAGGCTCAGCTCCTCGACGGTCACGGCCCGGTTGCGGTAGCGGGCATCGGTCACGGTGACCTCACCTTCTTTCACCGCGTAATTGAGCAGGGCCAGCGCGTACCACCGCGCCGCCTGCATATTGTCAAGCAAAACGATATTCCCGCCCAGATCCTGAAAATGGAGGAGCATTTCATTGGTCGTCGCCCACTGCGGGGGGGGCGGAATCTCGCAGCGCCGGTCCCGGATATAAAACGCCAGACCGGAGGGCTCGCTTTGCAGAAATTCGATGCCCCGCTTCAGGCTGGCCCGGACCGACGGGCTGTGACGCTCGACATCGATGATGAAAACGACCTCGAAAACATCGTTTTCTTCGTCATTTTTTTCATCATCATGACCGCCGCCGTATTCGTCGTCGGCGTCATCGGCATGACCCTTGCCGGCATCTTCCTTACCGTCTTTTAAGTCGTCTTCCTTACATCGGATAACGCCGCGAAGGTCGATGAATTTATCCTCGGGGGAATAGAGCGATGCCACCAAAAATCCGCTCGACGCCGGTCTTTCGCTCAGGTAAAGTTCGAGCGCGCGCCGCAGCCGGCTGCGGTCCGGGGGATAACGGTCGAAGTCGGCTTCAATGGACCGGTAGGATCGGTCAAATTCTTTTTGAAGCTGTTCGAGGGCGGTAACGGCCGTCGGGGCACTTTTTTCGGGATACAAAATCCCTCTCAGCTGCTGGTTGGCGATCATGATCACCTGCCTCGGGCTGTAGAGGCGGGTTTTGAAGGTCTGTGCCAGCACCGTTCGGTCAAAGGGGAAAAGGTCGCCGGCGGCGCGCTCTCCCAGGACCGTTTTCAAACGGCCTTCGATGATCTCCAGGGCCTGGCTGTCGTTGCATCCCTTGAGGGTGAATTCATTCGTTTCCAGCCGGGTGATGATCTGCTGGTTGAGCCTGTTTCTGAATTTCTCCTCCCACTGGGCGCCCCGGACGAAGACGATCGGCAAAATGGCTTTTGCGGTATCGACCAGATATTCGATCATTTTACCGAGGGAGCGGACCTTTTCGTCGGTATCGTAATTTTCCAGGCGATCGAAACAGATCACGAGCGGCTCTCCGTAGTGGGTCAGCAGCATCCCGAGATACCCCAGCATGCTTCTGGCGTTTTGTTCCATCATGGCGGAGGTCTGCTCCGGAACCTCGGGGATTTGAAGCAGCGCGGCGTCCGCGGCATCGATCGTCATTCCCTTGAGCCACTCGATAGCCGCACTGCGTTTGGAGCGGACCGGGTATTGAAACAAAACCTTCAGAAAGACTTTCGGGATTTCGGGGAACTTGTCCTGAATGAAATCGACGAGATCCCGCCGTTTCGGTTCCGGCGTTCGGGGCAAAACGGTTTCTTCCGCCGCCAGAAACGCCAGCGCGGTTTTCACGAGCCGGCCGATGTCCTTGAGCAGGGGACGGGGCTTTTTCCTCCGGCCGGCCACCTGTCTCAGGCCGTCTTTGAAATCCATCATGAGCCGCTCTTTGCACGTCGGCAGCTCATTCGAAAGTGTATGCGAAAATTGAGAATCCGCCGCTTTTAAATCTGTCGCGGGATGGTCGGCTGCAGCGCTGATAGGAATGTCGGCCAGGATTTTTTCCACGATCAGGTCCATCTGGGTGGCCCGTCCTCCGCCGATCATCGGATAGCAAAGGCTGACGATCACCTCCCGCAGCAGATAACGATAGGTCTGGTCGGCATCCTCGATGGGCTGCATGTAGGCAAATGAAAAAGGATTTTTCTTGGATTGCCGGTATGCCAGAATCCGGCTGATGAGGTGGGTTTTGCCGCTGCCGGTTTCGCCGAACACCATGCCGGCGCACGGAAGATCGGGCGTTCGGATTTTTTGTTCGACCAACTGGGCGAGCCCCTTGAACGCCGTCTCGTTGATGGAGGCGACATCGGGATACCGGTTTTTCATGGGATCTCCGACACTTGAAGATACGAAAGGGTTTTCGATTCTTAACCTGTCAAGAATTTCCGGACTATTGATCATGATCGTCTCCCCACCAGCTCAAGGTGATGTAGAGGGTGCCGTATTCATCCACAAACGATTGTCGGATCTCCGTCTCCGACAGCATCGACGGATCGCCGCCGTGCAGTTCAACGGCATAGGCCGCCATGAGGTCCTTGAGCAGCCGGTCGAAGGTCTGGTCCGGCCAGCCGAGGGCATCCCGCAGGCGATGAATCCGTACGAATCCACGTCCCTTTCCGATCCGGTCATATGTTTCCTTGAAAAGCGCCTTCAGGTTTTGTTCGGGCAGGGGATGCGCGGCGGAAGGTTGAATGGCCGCCGGTGCGGCCGGCCACAGCGCGACAAGGTAATTGTGATTGAACGTGCACCGGACGTGCCCGGATTCGATCAGCCGATTCAGGCAGGCGACAACGTCGCGTTTCAGCATCGGCAGTCTTCCGGCAAGCGCTTTGGAAGAGACGCCGGGCTTCTGCTTCAGTTTATCGAGAACGACCGCATCATCCGAAAGGTTGAGGCCCATGTACAATGCCCGCGGCCCTTTGTATATCCTCAGGCGGTCTCCGACGGCGGCACCGAGCGCGGTAAGCACCTGGGGATTTCCCGATTTCCTGCTGAGCCCCAGCTGACGAAGCAAAGAGATGGGAAGATGCTGCCGGACCCGACCGACCGTAAGGTATGATTTTCCCGTCCTGGTTAACATATCGACAATCGCTTGTTCGATGTCAAAACGAATATCACCGTCATGGTCATTGCCGCTCATCGTCAATATTCCGCCTGTCCGTACATCTGTTTTTTTTAAAACCGGTTCAATTCAAAAGGCTTTGCCGCCTTGGATCGATTCGTGTCATCTAACAATTTTAGGAAAAAGTGTAAAGAGTTACTATCCTTGGCCGGTCATCCAAACCATAAAACAATATTTGCACACCAAGTTCAAACATGTTAAGAGTCAGGTATCAAATTCGGCATGGCGATCGTTGCCGAAGGGCATAAAAAAAGGGAGCATGCATCCATTGCTGCTCCCCTCGATTTGCGGTGGTACGCCCGGCAGGATTCGAACCTGCGACCTACGGATTAGAAGTCCGTTGCTCTATCCAGCTGAGCTACGGGCGCTTGAAAAGTGAGTTTGGCCTATAGCATATGAAATGCATGATGTCCACTAAAAACCCCTGCTGACGATATTTAGGGTTAACATTCTTTAATCTATTGAAATATACTTCTTGGATGGGATACTTCACGAGGGATGTGGAAGACGCGTCGTTTCACATCGTCATCCATCATCGACGCCACCATCGTCAAACCGTCATCTTCAAACCAACATGGTCAAACCAACATATGGATGAAACGGCCGGGAAATGGATGCACAGGCGAAAATATGACAAAATCACAAAATAAAAAGATAGATAACAACACAGATGATAACGAGGAGACACCCACCGCTGCAAAGGCTGAAAAAGTAAAAAAGAAAGCGTCCGCCAGGCGTACGACCGACAAATCCCTGGTGAAATTCGATCCGCTTCAGCGCTATCTGTCGGAGGTGAGCCGTTACAAACTGCTGACACGGGACGAGGAAAAGGAACTCGCCGTCAAGGTGCGCGAATACGGCGACCGGGATGCCGCCTACAGCCTCGTGACCTCCAACCTTCGTCTCGTCGTCAAAATCGCCCTCGAGTTCCAGCGGGTCTGGATGCAGAATCTTCTCGATTTGATCCAGGAAGGGAATATCGGGCTGATGCAGGCCGTGAAAAAATTCGATCCGTATAAAAACGTCAAGTTTTCATATTATGCATCATTCTGGATCAAAGCATATATCCTGAAATTCATCATGGACAACTGGCGGCTGGTCAAGATCGGAACGACCCAGGGTCAGCGCAAGCTTTTTTTCAAGCTGAAAAAGGAAAAACAAAAGCTCATCGATCAGGGATTCGATCCCAAGCCGAAACTGCTTTCCCAACGCCTGGGGGTTTCCGAAAGGGAAATCATCGATATGGATCAGCGCCTGGACGGTTGGGACGTTTCTCTGGATGCACCCCTCAAGGACGATTCGGATACCGAGCGGATCGATTTTTTGAGCACCTCTGCGGAATCTGCCGAGGACAAGGTTGCCAAGAAGGAAATGGATGTCCTTTTACATAATAAAATCGATGAGTTCAAAAAGAAATTAACCCCCAGGGAGCTCGAGATATTCGAGCTCAGAATTTTTTCCGACAGCCCGGTGACGCTGCAGGAGATCGGCGACCGCTACAATATTTCCCGGGAGCGTGTCCGGCAGGTGGAAAAAAATGTCGTCAAAAAGATGCGGGAATTCTTCAAAAGAGAGATTGTCGATTTCGATGCCTACCGTGAAGGAGACTCTCTGCTCTGACCGGGATCACGAGGTACGGCATGGTATTTTTATCTTCACAATAAAATCAACTTTTATGTCATCAGAAACCTATTCATGAAAAACAACATCACACAGACGCTCGCCGTCGCACTCATCTGTTTCATATTTCTTCCGGTCAGCTCCGGATGTATGCGAAGCAAGCCCATGTCTTCCGATGCCGCACCTGCCCATCCCGTCTCCCCTTTCCGGACCGACATGCCCGAGGAACTGGTCCAACCTGCCGGCAAGGTGCCCTACCGCAACGGGGAGCGATACTTCTATTTCGTCGAATCCCAATTGATGCGGAAAAAGGGAAATCTGGAAAAAGCGATCGATTATCTCGAGAAAAGCCTGGCTCTCGATCCCCACTCTTTCTACATCAAAAAGGAGCTGGCGGTTCTGTTTCTCCGACAGCGCAAAACAGAAAAAGCCCTGACGATGGTTCAGGATATGCTCGCAGAAAAACCGGATGATATTCCGTTGATGATTCTTTACGGCAAGTTGTTGCAGGGGTTGAAAAGAGAAGACGAAGCCATACGGGCATACGAGAAAATCCTTGAAAAAGAACCGGCGCAGAAGGAGATCTACCTTCGGCTGGGTTCGATTTACATGGAAAAGGGCGACTACAAGAACGCGTATCGCGTCTATCAACAGCTTGTACGGAAATATCCCGACGCTTACGTCGGACATTTTTTTTTAGGAAAAATATATTACTCGCAGGGAAATCTGAAAAAGGCCCGGGAAAAATTCGAACGGACGCTGGCGCTGGAGCCGGAGCTGGAAGAACCGCAATTCGAATTGATCAGTATTTATCGGCATCAGGGTGAATACCGGAAAGCTGAAGCGATTTATCAGGATATCCTCGACAAAGAACCGGATAATATCCGTGCGGCGCTCGGGCTGGGGTATCTTTATGACAGCATCGGAAAAAAGAAAGCTTCTGACAGGATATTGTCGCAACTGGGAGAAAAGACCGCGGAACAACCGGAGATCATCCGAACCGTCATTCAATACTATGTCGAGCCGAAACGATACCGGGAGACCGCGGTCATCGTCGAGGGAATGCTCGCCGGCCGTCCCACCAATCCGGATCTTCACTATCTTGCCGGCATCGCATACGACGGCCTGAAAGATGAAGGCAAAATGCTCGAGCATCTCCGGGCGGTGACACCGGATTCGGTCTTTTACCCCAATGCCGTGGTCAGTATCGCCTTTTTCTATCAGGAAAAAGGCGAGGCAAAAAAAGCCATCGCATACTTGCAGGACGTAAACCGGAAAGTGCCGGGCAACGCTGATTTCATTCTTTACCTTGCCACTTTCTATGAAGATGCCGCCCAATTCGATCTGGCGGAAAAAACCCTGCTGGACGGCATCAAGCAGCAACCCGACAACCCGAAACTTTATTTTCGCCTGGGCGTGGTGTATGACAAATGGGGTCGCAAGGACGATTCCATCGCCATGATGAAGAAAGTCATCAATATCGATCCCCAGAATGCAAACGCGTTGAACTACCTGGGCTATACCTATGCGGATCAGGGCAGGAATTTAGAGGCTGCGGAGGAATATATCCGCGAGGCCTTGAAATACAAACCGGATGACGGATATATCATCGACAGCCTGGGTTGGGTTTACTATCAGAGAGGCGATTATAAAGACGCCGTGAAATATCTGACGCGGGCCGCGGAACTGGTTCCGGATGATCCGATCATACTCGAGCACGCCGGTGATGCGTATCTTAAGATAGGGGACTTTAAAAACGCTTTGAAATATTACAAAAAATCATTGTCCAAAAGAGACGAAGACGATCAGGCGAACATCCGGAGCAAAATTCGAGGGGTGGTTGAAGCGGAGAAAGCACCCCAGTGAGCCGGCAAAAGATGAGATGGGATAAAAATGCGATACCGATGAAAAACCGATGCGCATATCCGATGGCGATTCTTGCTTTGGGGATGATAGGCTTCATGACCGGCTGCACCGTCTTGCATCCCCGCCCCACAACCGTCGAAATGACGCCTGTGACCAGGCAGCTTGTTTCCGGGCTGTCTTTCAGAAATGCCGCCCTTGAAACCTTCAAGGGAACAGGGACCCTGCGCATCGGTGCGCCGGGGGGAAATCTCCGGACGTCACGTATCGCCTGGATCGGTGAAGCGCCCGATAAACTTCGCCTTTCCGCTCTCAGCATCGGGGGCCTCCCCATGGCGACCGTCGCCGCCGACGGGGTTTACGTTTTTATGGCTTCTCATGCACCGACAAAATTCTATAAATCCCGGGCCTCGAATCCAAACCTCGATCAACTGATCGGGTTCGATCTTCACGCCCGGGATATCATCCAGATCCTCATGGGGCGCGTTCCAATGCGCGAATTTGATCATGCGGGCACCGAAAAGGATCCGAAAGCGGGCGGCTCGGTGCTGACCCTGTTCAACCGGCGGGGCAGGGTCATTGAAAAGATTCATGTGTCCGAAGACGACAATACCCCGACATCGGCGGCGTTGTTCGATGCCTCTGGAAATCCGGCGTACAGGCTCTATTTTTCGAACTTTCGGGAAACAGGCGGATTCTCGATACCATTCAGCATCGGCATCGACAACAATGACAGCCATTTGCTGCTGAAGATCGATCGATACGTGCCGCAGCCCGATACCACCCCCTCCGTATTCAAACTCCGGGCATCGGACATGTGAGCACCGGCCTCAAGTCGAGCGGGAACGAAGACGGGAGGAGCATGCCTGATTTACATCGTCTGAAGCAGATTTATGATCGTCGGGAAACCCACATCCTGTCGCCCGAAGCGGCCTTGAGCCAAAACGGCCTGCGCAGGAAGCACGAAGAGCGGGTTGACGCCGGATACCGCCAGGCCTACTCCCTGGATGTGGACCGGGTGCTTCATTCCCTGGCGTATACCCGCTATATCGACAAAACCCAGGTCTTTTATCTTGTCGAAAACGATCACATCACCCACCGCGTCCTTCATGTGCAGCTCGTTTCCAAGATCAGCCGGACCATCGGCCGCTTCCTGGGACTCAACGAAGACCTGATCGAAGCGATCGCGCTCGGGCACGATATCGGTCATGTGCCTTTCGGTCACGAGGGTGAGCATTTCCTGTCGTCCGTCTGTCAGGCGCACGGAATCGGCCATTTTTGTCATAATGTTCAAAGCGTTCAATTCCTCGACAGGGTGGAGCGGAAGGGCAGGGGATGGAACCTCTGCCTTCAGACGCTGGACGGCGTGTTGTGTCACGACGGGGAAATTCATGATCAAAGAATCTCACCGGATAAAAATAAGACCTTCGACATCCTGACAATGGAAATGGAAAGAAAAAAATCCGACCCGGCCACGCCGCTTTTACCGATGACCCTGGAAGGCTGCGTCGTCAGGTTTGCCGATACCATTGGCTATATCGGACGGGACATCGAGGATGCCGTTCGGCTGGGTCTGATCCGTCGTGCCGATATCCCGCCGGAAAGCGCCGCGGTTCTGGGAAGGACCAACGGGCAGATCGTCTATACGCTGGTAACGGATATTATCGAGTCGAGCATGGGGGCGTCGTTTCTCACGTTCAGCGACAAGGTGTCACGTGCGCTCAGGATCCTCAAACGCTTCAACTATGACCGCATTTATCTGAATCCCGTCATCAAACAGCATTCAAAGACCATAAAAATCCTGTTTGAAACGCTGTTTGACCGTTTTCTTGAAGATCTTCGGCGCGGAGACGAACGCTCGGGCATCTACACCCGGTTTTTTTCGGAGATGTCGGAAGGCTATAAAAACGATCATACCCCCGAAGAAATGGTCCGGGATTTCATCGCCGGCATGACAGACAGCTATTTTTTAAAACAATGTCCGGCAGCGCTGAGGCCCACGTCTTTCAAGCTGCCGTTTGCCTGAAATTTCGCGTGTTGTTTAATCCCCGATGTCATCATGAACGAGGTTCAATCTATGGAAGTATATCCCATCCCCATGGTTCCCGGACCGGTGACGGTTCCGGAAAGCATTCTTCAGGCATACCGGAAAAATTATGGATCTCCGGGGCTGGAGGAGGAATTTTTTGATCTTTACCACGCCACCGAACGCCGACTGCAGCAGATTCTGGAGACGCGAAACCGCGTCGTCATCCAGACCGGTGAAGGCATGTTGGCGCTTTGGACCGCCCTTCGCAGCTGCCTGCAACCAGGCGACCGCGTGCTTTCGATCGCAACCGGTGTTTTCGGATACGGCATCGCGGATATGGCGCGGTCGATCGGCGCCGAGGTTGCGGTTGTCGGGCTTGAATACGATGAAACGCTGGGCGATCTTTCGGCAGTGGCAGAGGCGATCGACACCTTCCATCCGAAGATGATCACGGTCGTTCACTGCGAAACCCCGTCGGGGACCCTGAACCCTCTCGACGGTCTGGGGAGCCTCAAACAGGCGATGGGGGTGCCCCTGCTCTATGCGGATGTGGTTTCAAGCGCGGGGGGGGCGCCGGTCCGGGTCGATGCGTGGCATGTGGACCTGGCGCTCGGCGGCTCCCAGAAATGCCTTTCGGCGCCGCCGTCGATGGCGTTTCTTTCGGTCAGCAGCCGGGCATGGGAGGAAATCGAACGGACGCGCTACGTCGGATACGATGCACTCGCGCCCTTCCGGGAGCTCGAAGCGGTGCGGCGGTTTCCCTACACCCCGCATTGGCACGGCGTTGCCGCCCTGTACGCCGGGGCTGAATTGATTCTTGCCTCGGGCATCGAAGAAAGTTTCAAGCGGCATGAGAGAGTCGCAAATTATTGCCGCCAGGCCGTCACCGATATGGGGCTTTCGCTCTTTCCCGCTGCCGGCGCCGTTGCTTCCCCGACCGTCACTGCCGTCCGCGTTCCGGAGCATCTTTCTTGGCAAGCGCTCGACGCAGCTCTCCGGAAAAGAGGGCTCGCGGTCGGCGGCAGCCACGGCAAGCTTGCCGGAAAGGTTTTCAGGCTGGGCCACATGGGCAGCCAGGCGGACATGAAGCTGGTGACCCAAGCGATGGCGGTTTTGTCGGAAGTGGCCGTGGGAGACGGCCGATAGGATCTTATGTACGCGCCGCGTCTCTACAGAAACGTCGTCGACCCCGCCCGGCGCAGCTCGTTCAGGGTCCGGGTCAAGGAGACGGATCTCTATATTCAAACATGTGATATCCATGCGGATGAAAATGCCGCGGTCCTTGCCCGCGACCTTGTTCTGAAATACCGCTCACATATCGAAAAATATATCAGACTGCACCCGGATTTCGCTGTTTCCCTTGTCCCGCTTCGAGATGAAAGCCCCGCTCCGGCCATCGTCCGGGATATGATCTCGGCGGGCCGGAAGGCCGGTGTCGGACCGATGGCGGCTGTCGCGGGCGCCGTCGCCGAATATGTCGGCCGTGAGCTCCTCTCACGTTCAGCCGAGGTGATTGTGGAAAACGGCGGCGATATCTTCATCAAGGCCGACCAGCCGTTGACCGTTGCCGTTTTTGCCGGGAATTCGCCGCTCAGCCTGAAGGTCGGACTGAAGATCGACGCCTCCGCGGCGCCGGTCGCCGTGTGCACCTCTTCGGGTACCGTCGGCCATTCCCTAAGCTTCGGTGCGGCAGATGCCGTGTGTGTGGTATCCTCCTCATGTGCGCTGGCCGACGCAGCGGCAACGGCGATCGGCAACCGGATCCGAACGGCGGCCGACATCCCGAAAGGCACGGCGCTTGGCAGACAAATTCCCGATATCACCGGTGTTCTGGTGATCAAGGGGGATCGATTGGGTGCCTGGGGTGCGCTGGAGCTCGTTCCCGTCCATACCAGACCATCCGCTTGAAATTTCACGCCGTCGGCTTGTCGCGCCGGCGTCTGACGGAAAATGATACAACCCATGACGGCGGCCGGCCGCCTGACAAGCCGGCATTCCGGAGCTATGCAGACAAAAACGACCCCCATGATCACGCAGTATCGAGCCATCAAGGCGCAATACCCCGACGCTCTCCTCTTTTATCGCATGGGCGATTTCTACGAAATGTTTTTCGAGGACGCGATAACAGCTTCGAAAATTCTCGACATCACGCTGACCTCCCGGAACAAGAATCAGGCCGATCCGGTGCCGATGTGCGGCGTGCCGTACCGCGCCGTACAGAGCTATATCGCCCGCATCATCGAGCGCGGCATGAAAGTCGCGGTTTGCGACCAGGTGGAGGATCCTTCCCAGGCCAAGGGCCTGGTCAAACGCGAGGTCGTTCGGGTGATCACGCCGGGAATGATCCTTGAAAACGCGTTTCTGGATGCCAAATCCGACAACTATCTCCTTGCCGTATCCCAGCACGGCGCATCGATCGGGCTGGCATACCTGGACATTTCAACCGGCACCTTCAGGCTGACCCAATCCGACGACGCCGGACAGCTCAAAGACGAGATCTCACGGATATCGCCCAAAGAGATCCTCCTGCCCGCGTCATTGCGTCCGGAATCTCTTCAAAACAGCCTGTCCGCCGACGACTTGATTTCTCACGAGCACAGACCATCGATCACGTTTCTGGAAGAACGGTATTTCGACCGCGCGTTCGGCAAAAACCTGCTGACCGATCAATTCGGCACGCTTTCCCTCGAAGGGTTCGGATGCGAGCATCTGAGTGCGGGCATCGGGGCGGCTGGAGCCGTTCTCCACTATGCCGTCGAAACCCAGAAACAGCGTATCGATCATTGCAGCGGGATCGAAACATATTTTATCGGCGATTATATGGCGATCGACGACGCCAGCCGGCGCAACCTCGAACTGTTTGAAAACCTGAGAACAGGCAAACGCGGCGGGACACTGATCGGCGTCCTCGATCAGACGGTAACGGCCATGGGCGGTCGGCTTTTGGTGCGGTGGATGAGATATCCCCTGCTGAGCCGAAGCGAAATAGAGGGCCGCCTCGATGCCGTCGAGGAAGCCTGCCTGAACCGATCGACGGCTGAAAAGATCCGGGACGACCTCAAATCCGTGTACGATCTGGAGCGGCTGGGAAGCAGGATCTCGATGGGGCATGCCAATGCCCGGGATCTGACGGCATTGAAACGGAGCCTTCTCAAGATACCGGGAATCCTCCGGTCGACGGGAACCTTTAAAGCGCCTCTGTTTGCCTGGAAGGGCAGCATCGAACCACTGACCATCATCACCGATCTTATCGAGAGGGCGATCCGGGAAGATGCGCCGCCAACCGTCAACGAAGGCGGAATCATTAAGACAGGCTTCGATAACACGCTGGACGAGTTGATAAAAATCAGCAAAGATGGTAAGGGTTGGCTCATTCGGCTGGAAGCGGAAGAAAAAGCGAAGACCGGGATCAATTCCTTGAAGGTGCGTTACAACAAGGTATTCGGATATTTCATCGAAGTGCCTAAAACCCACATCGAGAAGATCCCCGCCCATTTTATTCGCAAGCAGACGCTCGTCAACGCGGAACGGTATATTACGGAGGAACTGAAAACATTCGAAACGACCGTGCTGAATGCCGAAGAAAAACGCGCCGGTCTCGAATTTGACATCTTCAACGCCGTGCGGTCCGAAATCCAGCATCAAAGCCGCCACCTCCAGGATGCCGCCGGCTATATCGCCTGCGTCGACTGCCTGCTGAATCTGGCCTTCACCGCCGTCAGAAATGATTATCACCGCCCTGAAATCAACACCCACGGCATTATGGAAATAGAAGACGGCCGCCATCCGGTGATCGAAAAAATGATCACCGGTGAACGCTTCGTTCCCAATTCCATCCGGCTGGATGATGACAACAATCAGATTCTGATCATTACCGGCCCCAATATGGCCGGAAAATCGACCATATTGAGACAGGCGGCCCTGTTGACGATCATGGCGCAGATCGGCGCCTTCGTTCCTGCGGTCCGCGCCAATTTGTCCATCACCGACAAGGTTTATACACGGGTGGGGGCTCTCGACAATCTTTCCCAGGGACAGAGCACCTTCATGGTGGAAATGCAGGAAACCGCCAACATTTTAAACAATGCCACGCCCCGGAGTCTCGTGATCCTGGACGAGATCGGTCGGGGAACGAGCACCTTCGACGGATTGAGCATCGCCTGGGCGGTGGCGGAATATCTCCATGATCTGAAAGGCCGGGGCGTGAAAACACTCTTTGCCACCCACTACCACGAACTGACGGAGCTTGCCCAGACCAGGCCCAGGGTCAGGAATTATAATATTGCCGTAAGAGAGGTCAATGATCGGATCATTTTTTTGCGCAAACTCGTCAAGGGCGGCACCAACCGAAGCTACGGCATTCAGGTTGCCAGACTCGCGGGCATTCCCCGGGAAGTCATCGAACGGGCCGCATCCGTGCTTGAACGCATCGAAAATGACGGACACGTTCTTCCCCTGCAAGAAGCGCCCTCGTCCATGCAACAAAAATCCGTTTCCGGCCCTCTGCAGCTGGGGCTTTTCAGCTCGGGAGAGGCGACGCTGGTCGATACCCTGCAATCGCTCGATATTTCCGGGATGACGCCTCTGGAAGCGCTTGTTTATTTAAGCGAACTCAAGGAAAAAACCCGATTTCACTGATAACGGATTTTTGTGTCGAACGATTTGACCGTGATTTTCTCTGGTTATATGATATATTTTTTGTTATATGTTTTTATATCGACAGCTCGATCGCAATTTTGGTTCAATGAATGAGAATGGATAGACTTACCGGAACATCATCATGAGGATAAACATCAATGCCGCCGCCTTTCTGCTGATTGCCGGCTTCATCGTATCGTTTTGTTTTCCAAAGATTTCCCATGCGGATTCGGACAAACAGGAATATCAGCGCGCGCGCGCGCATTTCGATCAGTTCCTGAAAAACGACGAGAAATGGAAATACCGGGACAACTGGCTCGCATGCATACAGAAATTTCAGTCGGCCTACCGCAGCAATCCCACGGGCGACTATGCCGCGGCCAACCTTTACATGGCCGGAAAAATATACCAGGATCTGTATGCGCTTTCACGGCAATCCACGGACCGGAAGGAATCCGTCGATCTTTTCAACCGGCTGATCAACCGGCACCCGAAAAGCCGATATCGTTCCAAGGCTCGGGCGGCCCTGAAAAAATTCGAACCCGACAACGTCGCCCCGCAGATGCAGGCCGAGGAGACGACGACGGCGTCCGATACCCGGCAGAGCGGTGCTGCGGACTTGAAACAGCGCGATCCATATTTTGTCCGGGCGAAAGCCGCCTACAAGTCATCTCTGGCAGATCCCGTCATTGCCGAAAAAGATTCAGGTGACGAAGCGGCCAAAACTCAGGCCGCCTTGCATCAGGACGGCGACCCGATATCGCGCCTGATCATTATCGAGGAGACCTGCGATCCGGCGGCTTTTGCGAGATCTTCCGGAAAGAGCGCGCCCGCGGCAGAGGCTGTCGCGACGATCAGCGGCCTCAGATACTGGTCGAATCCCAACTATACGCGCATTGTCATCGACGGCGACCGCGAAACCTCGTATACCCCCAAACTGCTGAAACAGGATCTGGCCGCCAGCAGACCGCAGCGGCTGTATATCGATTTCGACAACAGCCGCCTTGCCGGAAACGTCAAAAAGGCGATGCCCATCGACGACGATCTGCTCATCGGCGCGCGGGCGGGGCAGTGTAAACCCGGTACCGTCAGGATCGTCATCGATATCAAATCCTTTCAATCCTACAAGATCTTTTCCCTGAACAATCCGTTTCGAACGATCATCGATGTATGGGGAAAAGAACCGGAAATCCTGCAGGCCGATGCATCAAAACCCCTCAAGACATCGCGTACCTCAAAAAAAACATCGATGCATCCCAAGCCCCATGTATACGAAGCGGCTGTCCGCGACGACCCCGGCATCACTCCTAACGATCTTGCCAAGCAGCTTGCATTGGGGGTGCACAAGATTGTCATCGATGCCGGTCATGGCGGCCACGACGGCGGCGCCCCCGGTTATGTAAAAGGCGTAAGAGAGAAAGACGTGGTGTTAAGCATTGCCAGGCGCCTCGCCAAAAGGATTCGTGAAGATCTCGGATGCGAGGTCATCATGACCAGAAATTCCGATCGCTTTCTGTCGCTTGAAGAGAGGACGGCGATCGCCAACACCAAAAACGCGGATCTGTTTATTTCGATCCATTGCAATGCCAGCAAGAGCACGCGCGCCTATGGCATTGAGACATACTATCTCAATCTGGCCACCGACGACGATGCCATCCTTGTGGCCGCCCGCGAAAACGCGACGTCGCGGAAGTCCATCAGCGACCTTCAGAGTATTTTAAACGACCTGATGCAAAATTCCAAAATCAACGAATCGAGCCGTCTTGCCACCTATGTGCAGAATTCCCTCCACGGCCATATGAAGCAGAATTACAGCTATGCCGGTAACAAAGGCGTCAAACAGGCTCCTTTCTATGTTCTTCTGGGCGCACAGATGCCCTCGATCCTGGTGGAAACCTCTTTCATCAGCAATGAAAGAGAATGTAAACGCCTGATAAACGGGAATTACCAGGAAGATCTCTGCAAGGCCATCACCAAGGGTCTTAAAGGATACATGGAGGAAACCAACCCGACCGCTTTCTGGAACACCGGTTCACGAAAAAAAAGCTAGCGGCTGCGCTCGGGAACCGTGATCCGCCGCTCTTTTGGATCTTTGTTGGGACGGTAAAAAAGAGCGACATGACCTGTCATGCCGACCAGCTCCGCGCCGGTCCGGAGCTTTATTTCGTCGCAGAGGGCGATCTTTTGCGCCTTTTCCTTGAAATCCTGAAATTTGATTTTGATGAGCTCGTGCGTGTTCAAGGCGTCATCCGTGGAACGGATGACGGTATCGCCTATCCCCTGGCGCCCGATATGCACAACAGGCTTTGCACTGTGGGCAAGCCCTCGCAGATATTTTTTCTGAAACCCGGCCAGTCGAACCATGATATCTCCTTGTATAAAAAGCGTTACTCCCGCATTGTCAAAAACAAAAAAGTTTACCAGACCATCGATCATCTTTCAATACGAATGTCTATGCTTCACGAAAACAGCGTGATGCCGACATATCCAAAGGATTGCCTGCGGTCCGTGAAAGCACATCTCACGTCATCGGTACACAGGCAGAGGTTGTGATTGATCACGATAATTAATTGAAAAGCG
>AMWB02046590.1_pt1 | contig 24847 bp, 28 predicted proteins | sample 200311 | NCBI WGS metagenome assembly AMWB02 (sample SAMN02737377, study PRJNA173069) | bioreactor metagenome | biome: anode biofilm in microbial fuel cells | place: USA: California | collected 2010-12-16 | reverse complement strand
TACCTGTCAAGCCGAGCCAGGCAATGTGAGCGGGCATTATTTTCTGTTAGAATTCCAATCATGAAACCAAATTGGAAAATCCTCCTGTTGCTCAGCCTGCCAGTGGCTGGCCTGGTTGCAGGATACCTGCTGATGGGACGCACGTTGCAAGCCAGGGTGAACGGAGAAGCATTGACCATCCGGACACATGCTTTGATGGTGGAGGGTGCATTACGGTCCGCGGGGATCGAACTCGCAGAGGGGGATGAGGTAAAGCCTGTTGGATCCACATGGCTTTCGAAGGCTGAACAGATCGAAGTAAATTCCTCCAGGCTGGTGCGGGTGCGCGTGGAACCGGGTGGTGAAGTGCTGGAGGTGGAAACTGCGTTGCTAACCCCCCGGGAGATCCTGGAAGCTGTCGGGATCGAAGCCGGGGCGGATGACCTGGTTCTGTTGAATGGACAAAGCGTGGCAATGGACATCCCGTTGAACAAGCGGGGAGAAGTGATCCTGGCGTACCGCCGTGCAGTGGAGCTGTTGCTGACTATTGACGGCGAGGAAAGAGGGTTGCTGACCACCGCCCCGAACCTGGGTACTGCATTGTGGGAAGCGGGCATCGAGGTGCGAAAAGGGGACAGGATCTCGCAACCACTCGATCTGCCGTTGACCGGTGATCTGGCAGTGGAAATACACAGCGGGCGGACGATCGCAATCGAAGTGGATGGCGCAACCCTCCAAGGTTACAGCGCGGCTGAGACAGTGGGTGAAGCCCTGGCCGAAAATGGAATCGGGCTGCAGGACCTGGATTACAGCGACCCGTCGGAGAGTGAAGCAATCCCGGATGACGGTTTGATCCGTGTGGCGCGGGTATCCGAAGAGCTGCAGGTGGAGCAGGACACCATTCCCTTTGAAATCCAATCTGTGCCGGATGACACTTTGGAGATCAATACGCGCAAGGTTGTTCAGGAAGGGCAGGTCGGGATCAAGGCGAGCCGGGTACGGGTGCGCTACGAAGATGGTGCAGAAGTTGCGCGTGAAAACGAGGGCGAGGTGACGCTCGCCGAAGCCGTTGACAGGGTGGTGCATTACGGCACGAAGATCGTTGACAAGTACCTGGACACACCGGACGGACCGATCACTTATTACATGGCGGTTGATGTGACGGCAACCTCCTACTCGCCATGCCGCTCGGGCGTGCCGGGAAAATGCTACACGGGCACCTCGTATGGGCTGCCGGTGCAAAAAGGGGTGATCGGTGTGACACGGGCGTGGTACTACATGTTCCGGGGTACGCAGATCTATGTGCCGGGGTATGGCGTGGGTACCATTGCGGATATCGGTTATTACCCGTACAGCGACTCCTGGATCGACCTGGGATATTCGGATGATGATTACCAATCATGGGGTGCCACCAACCTGACCATTTACTTCCTGTCGCCAGCCCCGCCAGGGTTTACAGGAGTGCTGCCATAGACATACCGGCATTGGACGTTAGGGCATTATTGAAACGCCACCAGCTGGATCCGCGCAAGGGGCTGGGTCAGAACTTCCTGGTGGACCACAAAGCGCTCAAAAAGATCGTCAGCAGCGCGGAGATCACAGCGGAGGACCACGTGCTTGAGATCGGCGCGGGGCTGGGAAGCCTGACACGCCTGCTGGGCGCAGCCGCTGGAACGGTAAAAGCGGTGGAGATCGATCAGCGGCTGATTCCGGTGCTGCAGGAAGTGGTGGGTGACTTTTCCAATATAGAGGTCGTGCGGGGGGACATCCTGGAGCTGGATCCCGGGAAACTGGTGGGCAGACCGGGTTATGTAGTGGTCGCGAATATCCCCTATTACATCACTTCGGCCATCATCCGGCACCTGCTGGAGAATGAGATCAAACCCGCACGGCTGGTGTTGACAATACAGCGGGAGGTGGCGGAACGCATTTGCGCGGAACCGGGCGATCTTTCATTGTTGGCGTTGAGCGTGCAGGTGTATGGCAGGCCGTTCATCAGCGGGATCATCCCGGCGGAAGCGTTCCACCCGGTGCCGAACGTGGATTCAGCCACGCTGAGAATTGACATGTACCCGCACGCGTTGTTCAATGACAAACAGCGCGAACAGTTCTTTCGACTCATCCACATGGGATTTGCGCAAAAGCGCAAAATGCTGCGCAACACCCTCTCGGCAGGGCTGCACATTCCCGGAGAAGAAGCCGCAGCCTACCTGAGCGCAGCGGGGGTGGACCCGGAACGACGCGCGCAGACGCTGAACCTGGCGGAGTGGAAAACACTTGTCAATGAATTGCAGGATATATTGTAGGGGAAAACGGGTCAGGTGCGGACCGGTTGCAGGTCACGGTAGCGCGCGAGCAGACCCCAAACGCGCAGGGCGGCTTCCACCTGGATGGACAGATTCATTTTTGATTGACCCAGTTTGCGGTCGGCAAAGTAGATGGGCACTTCCTTGATTTTGAAACCAAGTTTGTGTGCCACGTATGCCATTTCGATCTGAAACACGTAACCATTGGACCGCACAAGCTCCCAGGGGATGGCGGAGAGAACTTCGCGACGCCACAGTCGAAAGCCCCCGGTGACATCCTTGACCGGGACACCCAGGATGGTGCGGGCGTAGATATTGCCAAAATTGGAGAGCCCTTTGCGCCAGGCAGGCCAGTTGTGATCGAGGCTGCCGCCGGGAATGTAACGCGAGCCGAGAACGAGATCACAGTCCGTAATGGCGGAGACAAACTCGACGATCTTTTCCGGCTCATGGGAAAAATCGGCATCCATTTGACCGATCAGATCAATACCGCTGGTGAGCATGTGCTGGAAGCCTGTGATGTACGCCGTACCCAACCCCAACTTGCCGGCGCGGTGTATCACGCTCACGCTACCCTGATAACGCGCCGCGAGCTCATCTGCCAGGACTCCGGTGCCATCCGGGCTGTTGTCATCAATCACCAGGATGGAGAGATCAGGCAAAGGCAGGGCGCGCAGACGGTCCACCAAAATGGGAAGGTTTTCTTTTTCGTTGTAAGTGGGGACGACAATGCCAATACTCACAGCAACTCCAGCAGATAGGGTTAGGATGCTGTTATTCTACCAGTGGAACGGAAATATGGAAAACCCCGCTTTTACGGGATGGGCAGGGATTACGCCGGGGGGATGGCTCCATCGAGCATGCCGGCGAGGTCATCAGCAGTTTTCCGCAATTCGAGCAGGAGAACCCCAAGCTTGGCTTCCGGTTTAACGAGGGTGGTTAGAACTGCGGAACCGCCGACGGCGAGGAGGATAATGTAGCCGTTGCTGCCGCGCGTGTACAGCTGTTCCAGCGGGCCGAGTCCCATTTCCCGGTTGATCTGTTCGCCAAGGGAGAGCATGGCCGCCGACATGGCGGATATGCGGTCCTCGCTGAGACCCGCAGGCAGGGCGGAAGCGATGATGAGTCCATCCACGCTGATCACAGCAGTGGCTTCCACCTCCTGCACAGACTGCTGTAATGTTTTCATGCGGTCGATCAACGGTTGCGGGTTTAGCTTTGTCAATTTCCACCTCGGGTGACTTTCCGGATAAATTTAACACAGGGTATTTCGAGTGTCAAGAAAAACGGTATGGAAGAATGGTATGGAAGAACGGTATGGACCCCCCATAACGAAATTATCAACTTAGATCAGGCGCGTCTCATCACGATGAGCTGGGCAAATAAGATGGCAGCCAGGATGATGACTGCGCCGATGATCTGCACCGTGTTCAATTTTTCCGCCAGGAAGAGCAACCCGGCGATGGCGGCGAAGACGGCTTCAAGACTGAGGATGAGCGCCGCGTCCGCGGCGGGGGCATTCTTCTGACCGACTGCCTGGAAAGTAAAGCCAAGGGCAACAGAGCCTAAACCGGCATAGAGCAATGGCAGCCAGCTGGCGCGCAGCGCGGTGACGGTGACAGGTTCAATGAAAAAGCTCAACAGCATGTGGATCAGGCCGGCGATGAGGAATTGACCGGCAGAAAAGACGAAGACATCCACGCGCTGCACTGCCATACCGACCACGATGACATGCAAAGCCCAGATGAAGGAACCCGCCAGGAGCAGCAGGCTGCCAGCGGAGGGCGTGATGGCGGTGCCGCCCGTGCTCAACAGGTAAGTGCCGCCCAGGGCGATCAGCGCAGCGAGCCAGGTGTAAGGGGAAGTGCGCTGCCGCCAGAAGACAGCCAGAATGACCGGGACGAGCACCACGTAGGTGCCGGTGATAAAACCGGCGGTGCTGGCCGAGGTAGTGCCGATGCCTAACTGCTGCAGGGAACTGGCCACGAACAAAACCACACCAGCCAGCAGCATCCAGCCAAAGCCGGTTTTTTGCGCGCGAAGCCGCCGGGCGATGAATGGAAGGAGTACCAGTCCGCCCATGAGGAAGCGGATGCCATTGAAACCGTTGAAACCGAGGTGGAAGGATGCCATGCGCTGGGCGACAAAGCCCACGCCCCAAATGACCGCCGCCAGGAGGAGGAAGCCATCAGAGATGAGGCGGGCGCGCAGGCCGGGTTTCGAAGCAGGTGTGCTCATAGGATGCCTAATTTTACTGCCTATAATCAAAAACCACCCGGATCAACCGGGTGGCTGACTGAAAATACTGTTCACCTGCCATGTTTGAACTGACGCCTGGCGTTGCCCATGCGCCACTGACGGATGAGGCTGGCGAGGTCGGTGCTGAATTTCGCGCGCATCCAATCGCTGGCGAATTTCTCGGCAGGGATGGTCATGAGGGCAGTGTGCAACTCGTTGAGCACCTCCTCACTCACATCATTTTCTTCCAGTTGATCAAGCCAGGACTGCTTCTCCTCGGTGGAGTAAGGTACCTGCTGGATAAAGTGGATCACCTTTTGTTTTGCGACTAATTTGTTGGCGGCCATAATTCCTCCTTTCCCGGTGGAACGCGACCGGTTAATATCATTGTAACCGATTGGCGATCAGCCGCGCAACTTTTTGAGCAGCCGGGCGTATGTAAGATAAGACATTTATGTGGAGAATGCCATGAACGACATGCCTAACAAAAGACTTTATCGATCAAGAACAGAACGGCAGATCGCCGGTGTGTGCGGTGGTTTGGGAAATTACATGGGTATTGACCCGACTGTGATACGGTTGTTATTTATTCTCGGGTTGGTCTTTGTAGGTGGAACGCTGCTGGCTTATATCGTGCTGGCCATCGTCATTCCAGAAGAACCCTTGTAAAAACACAGCGGCCAGCCAAGGATGAAAATCCGCAGCTGGCAGCTTCGAGGACTGCTGTCGCTTCAGGAGGTGTGTAGCGGCAGCAGTCTTTGTTATTCGTGGCGCAACGCTTCAACCGGTTCCAGGTTGGCAGCCCGGTTGGCTGGGTAGAGCCCGAAAAAGAGCCCGACCGCGGTGGAGAAGATGGTCGCCAGCAGGATCGCATCCAGGCTGATCTGGGGATAGAAGGGCGTGTTGTTTGCAACGGAAATGCGTCCGACGATGAAAGCGATCAGCCAGCCCAGACCGATGCCGATGATGCCGCCAAACAGGCTGAGCAGCGAGGATTCAGTGAGGAACTGGATGAGGATGTCTTTTTTGCGTGCGCCAAGCGCCTTGCGCAGACCGATCTCACGCGTACGCTCGGTGACAGAAACCAGCATGATGTTCATGATGCCGATGCCCCCCACCAGAAGGGAAATGCCGGCGATACCACCCAGGAAGATGGTTAACACACCGGTAATGGTGCGGGCGATGTCAACGAAATCCTCCTGTGAGAATATGCTGAAGTCATCTTCGCCGATGTTGGTGCGATGGCGTATACGCAAAATTTGGGCGATCTCCTCCTTAGCCAGGGATACCTGGCTGGCAGATGTCACCTGCACAAGGATTTGGTCGAGCTGGTTCTGACTGTTGCGGATGAGACGCGCCTGGGCGGTGGATAGGGGGATGATGGCCAGGTCATCCTGTGATCCGAAGGAGGAACCCCCTTTGGATTCAAGAATGCCGGTGACGCGGAAAGGTTGGCCCTCGATGCGCACCACTTCTCCCACCAGGCCTTCACGCCGCCCGAACAATTTCTCGGCGGTATCCGGTCCCAACACGACCACGGATGCCCGGCCAAGATCCTGGTCGGTGCTGATGAAAGCGCCTTCTGTGACCGCATAATTACGGACCTGTTCGTAAGACGGGGTGACGCCATAAACCGTTGTACGGGTAGATTCACCCATTGCGGAAAGGGTCAGTCCGTCATTAACCACGGGTGCCACGGCTGCGACCGAGGGAGCCTGGAACTGGTCAAGCAGTGCTTCAGCGTCCTCCATGGTGAGGGGTTGGACGCGGGTTAGTTCCAGTGTAGGGTTACCGGGCGAGACGAAGAGCAGGTTGCTGCCGATGCCGCTGATGGAACCGGTGATGGTCTCCTGGGCGCCGGCACCCACAGCGAGCATGGCGATGACTGCGCCAACGCCGATGACGATTCCCAGAATAGTGAGTCCGGAACGCGTTTTGTTCGAGTTGAGGCTTTCCAGAGCCTCGATGATCGCCTGCCAGAGGGTCATTTCGAATCCTCCTCGATCAGGCCGTCTTTCAAACGGATGATGCGCCTGGACTGGGTGGCCACGTCCTGGTCGTGGGTAACGATGATTAGGGTGGTACCGCTATCACGATTGAGTTTCAACAACAGTTCCATGATCTCAGCGCCGGAACGGGAATCCAGGTTGCCGGTGGGTTCATCGGCCATGATGATGGCGGGGTTGTTGACCAGGGAGCGGGCAATGGCCACGCGCTGCTGTTGACCCCCGGAAAGCTCAGTGGGTTTGTGGTTCATGCGGTCACCCAGGCCAACCGCCTCAAGGGCAGCAACAGCCCGGTCACGGCGTTCGCTGGTGATACCGGCGTAACGCATGGGCAGTTCAACATTCGCCAGCGCGGTCTGGCGCGGCAAAAGGTTGAAACTTTGGAAGACGAAACCTACCTTGCGGTTGCGAATGCCGGCGAGCTGGTCATCGTCGAGTTCGGCGACCCCTTCTCCATCCAGCGTGTAATGACCGCTGGTCGGACGGTCGAGGCAGCCCAGCAGGTTCATCAGGGTGGATTTGCCCGATCCTGACGGCCCCATGATGGCAACAGTTTCGCCGCGGTCGATGGAAAAACTGACGCCAGCAAGAGCGCGGACTTCCACCTCGCCAATTTGATAGATCTTGGTCAGATCCTGGATTTGAATGACTTTTTCCATATTTTCCATATTAGAATGGCGGTCCGCCGCTAAAATCCATGTCCATGATCGATGAGGGCGGATTGAGGATGATGCGATCGCCTTCCTTCAGATCACCGGAAAGGACCTCGCTGATCAAGTCAGAGGAAGCGCCGATCTTCAGGGGAACTTCAACGATAGCGCCGTTTTTCAGAAGGTAGACGATGGTCTGGTTATCCACCAGGCGAACGGCACGCTTTGGAACGGTGAGCACATCCTCAAGCTGGTTGATGATGATGTTCACCGCTGCTGTCATGCCCGGACGCACCTGCTCATCAGGGTTGAGGAGTTCAATGGTGACCTTGAAGTTCACCAGACCGGATTGCACAGTGCCGACATTGGCGACAGCGGTGACCTTACCCTGGTATTGTTTGTTGGCAATGGCATCAAAGGTGAGGTCGACAGACTGCCCGATCTGGACGTTGTTGATATCAACTTCGGGGATCTGCACATCGACCAGCAGACGGGATAGATCATCAATGCGGAAAGCCTGGGTACCGGCGGTGACCTGATCACCGAGCATGGCGTTGACCTCGGTCACAGTACCGCTGAACGGAGCGGTGATCCTTGAAAGGTTGATCGTCGCGTTCAGGGCGGTGATGCGTGATTCCGCGGCGGCAATATCAGCCGGGTCAGCACCGTCCTTTACGCGTTCCCATTCGCGCATGGCATCCTCATATTGCGCCAATGCCAGCGCCACCTTGGCATCAGAGATTGCGATCTCTTCAGCATCCGGTGCCTGGATGAGATAGGTCAGATCCTGTTGAGCTTTTTGAAGATTCTGGCGGGCGTTGGCGAGGGTGCTGAGGGCACCAGCCTTGAGCGGATCATCATCATCACGGGATTCGACCCGTTCATAAGACTCTTCCGCGTCAGCAACCCTGTCTTGTGCGAGGATAACGGCAGCCCGGGCAGCGTCGATCTTGTTCTGATCGGTCGTGCGCGCGGTGTTGCCCTGCGGGTTTGACCAGAGTGCGCGATCGTATGCGTCCTTGGCGTTGGCCAGGTTGAGTTGCGCCTGGGCTTGAGCCAGGTTGGAGTTGAGCAGGTTATCCAGGTTGCGCTGCGCAGTGACCAGGTCAGCACGCGCGAGAATGACCGACTGGGGGAGGGAGGAATCAAGCAATTCAGCCAGTACGGTCTCACTGGCGATCTTATCTCCAACCCCGACATTGATCGCGCTGATGCGGCCGCTGGTTTGCCACGTCATCACTGCGCTCTGGTTGGCGCGCACCGTACCGGTGGCGCCAACGATGACGACCAGTTCACCCCTGGTGGCAGGGGTGGTTTGCAGATCTGCCAACGAAGCCTGCTTTTTTGTATTGTTGGTGATGATGACATAGGCTGCAACAGCTATGATCACCAGGGCTAATAGAATCAGCCAGTATTTCTTTGATGAACTCTTCTTTTTCATATTTGCTTGCGTTCCCTTTTTTAATCGAAAATCCTGAACATTGGTCAGGGTATAATTTCTGCATGCGCTGGAAAAACTTCACCCGACAGATCATACCGTTGCTCATCGCAATCTTCGTGCTGACGACCTCGGTATTACGCCTGGAGAAACCAGTTGATAAGGCGCGCCTTTTTACCACTGGGCTGGAATATGATTATATCGCATGGACGCTAAAAGCGGTGAGTGAAAAAGCAGGTCAGGCGCAGTTAAACGTTGTACAAAGGCTCTCTCCAGATCAGCAGGTACAGGTTGTGAGGCGGTATTTTGAGCTGGTGCGCGAGTTGGAGATTACACGGGAGCAGATCCAGCTGGTGTACAGTGATCCGCGGGTTGAAAACCCGGAGATGGAAAGCGCCGGTCTGCTGGTGCAGGAGCGCACCCTCGAAACGTCGCTCAATGACCTGGCCGCGCTGACCGAAAACATTCTGCAGCAGCAGGTGGCACAGGTGCTCAAGGATGCCGGCCTGGGATTCCTGGCACAACAGGTACCGCCGGTATTATTCCACTCCACGCCGCTGCCGACTGCGCTGATCGTGTCACCGCGCGAGGTTATCCGGCAGGATGTCAACCTGTCGCTGCTGGCTGACCTGAGCATGGAGGAGATCACGCGGCTGGAAGAAGACGTTGCGGAATACATGGGTGCGTCGGTGCTGGTGGAGGATGTGGGTGGGATCGGCGTTTACCCGACCATGGTGCAGCGCGCTTCGAGCCTGCCGTGGACGCTGGACACCATAGCTCACGAATGGACGCATAACTACCTCACCCTGCATCCGTTGGGGATGCTATATGACAGGACTCCGGAGCTGCGCACGATGAACGAGACGACCGCGTCGATCGTGGGCAATGAGATCAGCCAGGCGGTGATGGAACAATACTATCCGGACCTGGTGCGAAACAAGGGCAAGGTTAACGTGGCAGCGGCGCGTTCCGTAGGTGATGAATTCGATTTCTACCATGAGATGCACATCACGCGGGTACGGGTGGATGAGCTTCTGGCGGAGGGGAAGATCGAGGAAGCCGAATCTTTCATGGAGGCAAGGCGGATCATATTCTTAAAAAACGGTTACTTAATCCGCAAACTGAACCAGGCATATTTTGCCTTCCATGGTGCTTATGCCGAGGTGCCCGAGGGAGCGGCAGGCGAGGACCCGGTCGGACCTGCGGTACGGGCTTTACGGGGGGAATCAGGGTCGCTGGGAGAATTCCTGAAACGGATGGCGTGGATGAATTCCTTTGATGATCTTGAGCGCGCTGTGAACGAGCGGTAAACAGATCAACGGGTTTAATTGTTAAAGAACCGCATTACTCTTCTCCAAGATCGGGCAGGTCGCGCTCGATCTCGGCCGGGGATTGACCTTTCTCCAAACGGTTGACCACTTCGTCAAATTCGGCGGGCAGATCATCCGCACCAACCTCGTTTTTCATTTCGCGCATCATCCTGCCGAGCGCGCGCGGATCACTATCGAGGGCATCAAGGTTGGCATCATCGGCGAGCGAGGAGAGACGCCCCTCATCACCGCGGGTTACCCTGACCTTGCGGATGACGCGTTGTACATTGGCAGATGCACATGCGGGGCAGAGCGGGTGATGCTGGTCGTATTGCGCATAAGTCAGGAAGATCTCAAATCGATTGCGACAATCTGAACAACGAAAATCGTAAACAGGCATGCGAACCTCGCTTGGTGTAGTACTTTATCCATTATAATCACCTCATATAAGAAGCGTATTAATTTTTTTCCCGGGAGAGTAGGTATGACCAGCCAGGCAGAACCGTTTGACCTGTTGCACCCGCAGCCATTATTGATCGTAATATCGGGTCCATCCGGTATCGGCAAGGATAGTGTTCTTAACGAGCTGAAACGCCGCGGACTCCCGTTCCATTTTGTGGTTACTGCCAATACCCGTGAGCCGCGCCCGGAAGAAGTGCACGGTGTTGATTATTTTTTCATGACGCGCGAGGAGTTCCTGGCGGGGGTTGAGCGGGGAGAGTTCCTCGAGCATGCGAAGGTTTATAATGATCTGAAGGGCATCCCGCGCTGGCAGGTTGACAACGCGCTGAAGAGCGGCAAGGATGTTGTACTGCGGGTGGACGTACAAGGCGCGGAGACGATTCGTGGGTTGTATCCCGAAGCGGTACTGATCTACCTCATCCCCCGGAATTACGATGAATGGTACACCCGCCTGGTTTGCCGGAAAACCGAATCCGCTGAGGACATTAAAACGAGGGTCGAGATCTCCGTCAAGGAAGTGGAAAAGATCGATATTTTTGACTACCTGGTGGTCAACGCGGAAAATCTGCTCTGCCAGGCTGTGGATGACATCATCGGCATCATCAGGACAGAACACCTCGCCGTAAATCACAGGAAGATCGTTTAATGTACGGCAATCCAGATCAACCTGCCGGAATGGATGGGCAAACCACGGGAGGGGGAATCCCCGTGATCTTCAAGCCGCCGGCGCGCAAACCGCTGGTGACCTATGTACTCATAGGGGTGACCATCTTCTTTTACCTGCTGCAGATGCTTTCACAAGCGATCGCCAACGGATATGACTGGCCGTTCATCCTGGGCGGCAAGATCAACGAGTTAATCCTGGAAGGGCAAGTGTGGCGGCTAATCACGCCTGCGTTGCTGCACGGCAGCCTGCTGCACATCGCGTTCAACATGTACGCCTTGTACTCGCTGGGTTCATCGATGGAACGCTATTACGGTCACCGCCGGTACCTGCTGCTGTACATCATCGGTGCGTTTTGCGGCAACGCGCTTTCATTCCTGTTGTCACCCAAAGCCTCGATCGGCGCTTCCACGGCCGTGTTCGCGCTGGTGGCGGCGGAAGGGGTGTTCATCTACCGTAACCGTTCGTTGTTCGGCAGCCGTGCGAAGACGATGCTGACCAACCTGCTGGTGATCGTTGGGGTCAACCTGGTGATCGGATTGCAGCCGGGCATTGATAACTGGGGGCACCTGGGCGGACTGATCGGCGGGGCGTTGTTCGCCTGGTTCGCCGGTCCGCTGCTGCAGATGCAGGCATCCTATTACGGCTATGAGCTCACAGACACCCGCACAAAATCCGGATTGATCCTGGGCGTGGTCCTTTCGGCCGGGTTGTTCCTGGCGGTGGTAGTTGTAAAATTCCTCACGGCGTAACGAATTAAAATAGGCAGGGACTCCCCGCCTTGTGTGATAGGATACGTTTTATGGTTCGCTAATTTCAAACCAGGGAACGTTCATAACCGTATATGTATCGGGTGATTGAATGGAGAAACCGACCTTTCCTTTCTTGAGATCCTTATGTTCATAGGTTTGAGACAGAACGTCATTGATGTAGAAGGAGAGTTCCTTTCCCTGGCAGACGAAGGTGTACCGATTTGTGTCTTTGCCATAATTGAACACCTCAGCGCCGCCGTTGGTGAGACGATTGAACTTTTTATTCATCCCGTCATAGTAATACAAAACCCAACGGCCGGAAGCGTCGATCATGACCTGGTACCAACCCCTATCCTCATCATAACGGCAGATCAGGGACGCGATACTGGCACTGTAACCGAGGTTCTCCACTTCAACTGATACTTTTACATCATCGTATTCCTGCGGCTGATAGATAAGGTAGTAGTATAGCCAGTAATCCTTGATATTGAATTGTATGGTTCCGTCTTCTAGCTTAAAACCGGATTTTTTCTCGAGTTCTTCATTGTTCCTGTAAATGCGGTAATCATCGACTTTGAAAATGAAACGGTCATAATTATCCAACCCATCATCAAATTCATCCCTGAAGAATTTGACATCTTGCGTGGTGTCCTCAATGGTGGTAGCTGTTTCTGTGGGGGTGTCAGCGGGGAGCGTGGCGGTGGGTTCCACCGGTGCATCAGTGACTACCACTACCGGCTCGGTAGGGATTACCGGCGGTTCAGTCACAACCGTCTCAACCTCCGCAGCAGGTGTGGCGGTAATGATAATGACATTGGGTTCCTGGGGTTCAGCTTCTTTTCTGAGACCGCAAGCAGAAATAAAAACCAAGACAAAGACTGCCAGGAAAAACAGGGGGATCAAACCACTTTTTTTCATTCTCCACTCTCCTTGGATAGATTCTGGTTAAATTAAAGGTTAAATTAAAGGAATAATTATATAGGATATATGATACATATTTTTTGAAGGATTACAACAATTATTTATTGTTTTGTTAAGTACACTTGTGGTTAGAAACCACCCGCACCGTAGAAGGATGGGTCGGTGGGTGTTTCGCCAGAGGGATCCCAAACGTACACGTAATCTCCCTCGTTAGCCCAGTTGTACAACCAGTGGGAATCCGCCACGGAAAGGTTAACGCAACCGTGCGAGCGCTGGTAGCCCAGCAGGGTCTGCCAGTACGCACCGTGAAGCGCGCGCAGATCATCATAATACATGATGTAAGGGACCTCTTCGAGATAATAATAATCTGAGCGGTCCAGTTCAAAGGTGCCCCACATCGGATCGAAATCGAGTTTCTTGTAGACCTGGAACACACCGGGCTTGGTATAGAAAGGCGGCGTACCGGAAGAGATGAGCGTGGCGAAGACCAGCTTACCGTTCTCATAAGCGGAGAGGGTCTGTTCGTACAGGTTCACCTCGATCCACTTGTCCACAGGAACACCATCAGGGCGGCTGTAATTGGGGGTGACGCGGGCAATGAAACGGTGCTCGATCCACTCGTTGATGCCCACCTGGACCCATTCAATGTTATTAATGACTTCACTATCGTAAATGAAGATCTTGTCTTCGCGCCTGAACTGGGTGCCGGTTTCGGGTGCGGCGTAATCCGGTGCGGTGCGGCCGGTCGTTTCGTTAATGACCCAGCCAAATTGATGCGTGGGATTGCGTTTGAAAATGTAGCCCTGGAAATTCGGGATACCCGCGCGGGCGACGTGTTCCTCGCTGATCCATTCGCTCGTGGCGATCTGGTAGAAACGACCCCGTTCTGTATCCACGCGGTCCTGCAGTGCCACGTACTTGATCTTGCTTTTGTACAGTTTATTGGTGGGGTTGTTGTTCTCGATGTCTGCGATGGTGGCGTAAAGCGGGACTTCCTCGTTGTCCACCAGTCCGTAGGAATAGGGGACGATCGATAGCTCATAGGGAGTGCGCGAAGCAAAGAGTTGCGGTTGCGGCAGGGTAAGCCCGGCAGCGGCCAGCTCAGCCAGGCGGGCGGAGGGACCGGCGTTGAGGCAATCCAGTGCGGCGATGTCGTCTCCGCCAGGCAGGCAAAGTGGGCGATCGATTTCACTCGAGGCGGAAACCGGGCTGATATTGCCCGCCGCGGTGAGGGCGATGGCAATGATGAAACCTGCGAGGGTGATCCATTTGTTTCTCAAGGCAATGTACCTACCAAAAGTATAAATTATGACCTATTTTATCTTAAAATAACCGGTTTTCAGACCGGATCAATCCATTCACAGTGTTTTTACAAACGTGATCTCATCGGTGATTGGAACGCCTTCCCCGTTCACGAAGGGGATGGCGGGTTTCAATATACGCGCGCGGTTCACCGCGCCGAGGTCGATGTGTGAAATAAAATAACCGCGGTTGGTGTAGAAGCGTTGTGCCGGGATGTTGTCGTTCGTGGTCACCAGACAACAAGTTTTGCAGTCAGCTGACCGGGCAGCGGTTTCCGCGGCAGCGAGGAGAGCACTGCCAATCCCGCGATGCGGCTGCAGGCTGTCCAGGCTGATGATCTCGCAGGTGTCACCAATGATGTTCCAGGTGATGAGGCCGGCAGGCACAGCGGCGATGACCGCCAGGCAGCCGGGGAGCGTTTCAGGCAGGAAACGCTCGTCGTGCACAACAATCTCCGGCGCACCCCAGCGGGTGGTGATAAACTCACGCACCCAACTGCGGTGAGCTGCGCTAAGCGGAATAATTTCAAAGTCAACTGGATTATTCGAATACATTTCCGCGTTTGGCGGCAATTTCCTGCAACGCCTGGTAACCTTTATCGCCCAACAGGTACCGTAATTCGGCTTCGAAGGTGTCGACCAGGGGGATCGCGTCAGGCGCGGGGCGCACGCAGCTTCCTTCGTCGTAGATCATCTCTTCTGTCTGATCGAGGGTGATGCGGCCATTTTCGTCCAGGTCAAGCGGATGCAGGATGCAGTAATAAGGTTTAAAGCGCCAGGGATGCAGCTCATTGGCAACAGCGGCGACCTGCAAGGCGCATTTACCATCCTCCAGGCAGAAGATACAGGCTGTTCCACCGTAGTGATCCGGGCGGGTTTCCACCGCAGTGTGGATCACCCTGCCGCTGGGGCTGTTCTTGTCTTCATCCTCCACCGCGGCGAACCATTCGCCCGGAACGCGGGCAGTGTGGGGCATGTGCGGCAGGATCAGCGCGGCGTGCTGCATGATGTCCTTGACCTCACGCAGATCGACCCATACGCCAAACACGCAGCAAGCACCGCGGCAATCGCCAAGCTGGCAGCGTTGCAGCGGTTCCGCATCCAGCATGCGCGGGTTGATCCGTTCAAGGACGGGGTTGCGGAGAGGTTCCATGAAGAGATTGTACCATCACGGGGATGCGTTTGAGGATCAGCGGCGGCGAAGTGCTGAAATGTGAATTAAGGTAAAATGAGGTCATCATCAATTTAAGGAGATACGTATGTCAGCCTGGAAGATCTTGTTAACAGATGGGTTGGAAGAAAACGGTAAGGAGATCCTGCGGGATATGGCAGAAGTGGTTGATCAGCCGGGGATCAGCGCGGATGAGTTGTTGACTGTGGTGGGTGAATACGACGCGCTCATCGTGCGCGGTCGCACCAAGGTCACCGCCGCGGTTTTTGATGCCGGCAAGAATCTGAAAGTGGTCGGGAGAGCCGGCGTGGGTGTGGATAACATCGACTTGGCAGCTGCCAGGGCACATGGCGTAACGGTGGTGAACTCACCGCTGGCGACGACCGTAGCTGTTGCAGAACTGACCCTGAGCCTGATGCTGAGCGTGGTGCGCGAGATCCCGCGCGCCGATGCCTCAATGAAATCGGGCAAATGGCTGAAGAAAGAATTCGAAGGACATGAGCTGTTCGGAAAAACACTGGGCGTAATGGGCTTCGGCCGCATCGGCGCAGCAGTGGCGGAGCGGGCCAAGGCCTTCGGGATGAAGATCCTGGCATTTGATCCCCTCGTTAGCGCTGAGGATATCGTCAAGCGCGGGGGAGAACCGGTGAGCAAAGAAGAGTTGTTCGCCAAAGCCGACATGGTCACGATGCACATGCCACTGACCGCTGATTCCAGGAACCTGTTGAACGCAGATGCCTTCAACAAGATGAAAGATGGAGTGTACATTGTGTGCGCGGCCCGCGGCGGCGTAATCGATGAAGATGCCCTGCTGGAAGCGTTGAACAGCGGCAAGGTCTCAGGCGCGGCGCTGGATGTATTTGCCACGGAACCCCCTGGACAGACCTCACTGGTGGCGCATCCGCGCGTCATTGTTACCCCGCACGTTGGCGCACAGACAGTAGAAGCGCAAGCGCGAGCTGCCAATGATATTGCAGAAGAGGTACTAAATGCATTGGGCGGCAAGACCCTGCGCTGGAAAGTGGCGTAATTAAACCCCGAACGTTATATGGAGAAAGTATGCAAGTAAAACTGGATCGATTTAAACAACTGATTGCTGAGATCACCGACCTGGGAAGGGCTGAAGCGCTGTTGGGCTGGGATCAGCAGACTTATATGCCGTGCGGCAGCGGGGAAGACCGCGGCAACGTGTTGGAAACAGTCGCGGGACTCTCGCACCGCATGTTCACCTCCAGCGAGATGGGTGACCTGCTGGCTGAACTGGCTCCATACGCTGAATCGCTGGACCCGGAGTCAGACGATGCCTGCCTGATCAAGCGCACGGCGCATGACCACGAGAAATCGACCAAGGTTCCGACCGAGTGGGTGGCTGAATTTGCGCGGGTCACGACCATTGGACAGATGGCCTGGGAGGAAGCGAAGGCGGCCAACAAATTTGAAGTCTTCCGCCCACACCTGGAAAAGGTTCTGGCAATGCGGCAGGCTTACGCGAATTTCTTCAAGCCCTACGACCATATCTATGATCCGCTGCTGGATGACTTTGAACCCGGCATGAAGACGAGCGAAGTAACGGCCATCTTCAACACCCTGCGCCCGCAGCAGGTGCAACTGCTGAAGGAGATCGCGGCAAAACCGGTAATCGATGATAGTTTCCTGCACATCCCGTATGCCGACCAGGGTCAGTGGGATTTTGGCGTGGATGTGATCACGCGCTTCGGGTATGACTGGAACCGCGGACGACAGGACAAAGCAGTGCATCCCTTCACCACCAGTTTCGGGATCGATGATGTGCGCATCACGACACGATTTGACCCGGAACGGGCTGCTTCCGCGCTCTTCAGCACGATGCATGAGGCCGGACACGCGATGTACGAACAGGGTGTGGCCAAAAGCCTGCGGCGTTACCCGCTGGCCAACGGTGCATCGATGGCAGTGCATGAGTCGCAGTCGCGCATGTGGGAGAACCTGGTGGGACGCTCCAAGTCATTCTGGCAGTTCTTCTACCCCAAACTGCTTCAGCAGTTCCCGGGGCAGCTGGCAGGTGTCAGCCAGGAGCAGTTCTACCGCGGGATCAACAAGGTGGAACCCTCGTTGATCCGCGTGGAAGCGGATGAGGCGACCTACAACCTGCACATCATGCTGCGCCTTGAACTGGAGATCGCGCTATTGGAAGGCAGCCTGCAGGTGGGAGATCTGCCGCAAGTGTGGAACCAGAAGATGGGTGAATACCTGGGTGTGGTGCCGGCAAAGGACAGCGAAGGTGTGCTGCAGGACGTGCACTGGAGCGGCGGCATGATGGGGTACTTCCCGACCTATGCGCTGGGTAACCTGGTTTCTGCCCAGTTATGGGAAAAGATGCAGCAAGATATCCCCAACCTGGATGGACAGATCAGCCAGGGTAAATTCGATGAACTGCTGGGTTGGCTGCGGGTCAACATCCACCAGCACGGCGCGAAGTTTGAACCCCAGGTGCTGATCAAGCGGGTGACCGGTACAACGATCCGCCCGGAACCCTTCATGAAATACCTGCGCGACAAGTATTCAGAGATCTACAATCTTTAAACCTGAACAGGGTTGAACGTAACGGGACAGTTGATGAGGCTGTCCCGTTTTTTTATGATTTACCGATGGTTGAAAAAATCAGGCCACATTTTCAGCGGGGACTACCTGTGTCTGGATGGAAGGTTTGCGACTTTCCAGATGAATGACCTCTGGAATCAGGCACAAACCTACGCCGATCAGCATGACCAGAGTGCCGCCAATCCAATACCACACGCGGAGTCCAACCAATTCGGCTACCGGTGCAGCGATGAGCAGCGATATGGGCATCATCATCATGCACAGGCTGTTGGTCAAGCCCATCACGCGTCCCTGCATCTCCGGCTCGACCTTGCTCTGCATGATCGCCTGTAGCGGGCCGTTGGCGATGGGACTCATGAAGCCGGTGACGGCCATACCCACGACCGCCAGCCAGAACCAGTTGGCAGGTGCGAGCCCAAAGATCAACACTCCAAGCCCGATTCCGATAACTCCTATAAGGGAGGTGGCAACGCGGTTCTTGAAACCACCCCAAACACCGAGGAGAAGCCCACCAATCACAATACCGATGCCCAAGATCGATTCGAGCAGGCTGAGTTTCCAGACATCACCGTGGAAGACCTGTGTGACCATCAAGGGCATGAGGGTGCTGGAAGGTGCGAGCAGGAAGTTTAGAAATGCGGCAGTGAGAATGAGCATGAACATACCGCGCCAGCGTTTGACGTAGTTAAATCCACCAACCACATCGCGCATGACAGAGGATGGGGTAACGCGGGTTTGGGTGTCCGGTTGGCGCGGTTGGGGTATGCTGATAAAAAAGAGGGGAATAATGGCAATGACGGCAGTGAGCACATCTACGGCGATGACCTGGTAGAACTGGAGCAGCGACATGAGAAGGGCACCCAGGGGAGGAGCAACGATGTTTAATCCGCCACGGAGTGCCTGATTGAGTCCAGCGAAGCGTGAAAGGTGCTGATCCGGCACCATAAGCGCGGTGGAGGCTTGCATGGCAGGCCAATGGAAGGTGCCGCCCAGCGAGCGTAAGAATAGAACTACAAAGATATGCCAGATCTCAATGCGATCGAAGGCAAAAAGGAGCACGAGACCAAGGGTGGTGAGTGCAATAGCGCCATCCGCGATGATCATCACCACGCGCCGGTTTAAGCGATCCACCAGCGCACCAGCGAAAGGTGACAGGAGTACATCGGGTAGGAGCCCGACGAAGGTGGCAGTGGCGAGCATGGCGGCGGAGCCGGTCTGTTGGGTGATGTACCAGACAAGGGCGAACTGCACCAGACCGCTGCCGAGCAGCGAAAAGATCTGTGCTCCCCAGATGGGGATGAATTTGCGTTTCCAGTTGGCGTCTATGACATAACCATTGTTTTGCATTTTTCACTTCCGGCAACACTTAAACTACCCCGGGCGGGGAAACCCCGGGAAAGATCATTCACGATTGAAATGGAATGGCGGGTTATTCGATAAAGACCTCGACGTGTTCACCGTCTTCGTCGTCATACACATCCATGATCTGGCCGGTCTCACCGGAAGCGAGGGCTTCAGCCATGCGGGTGGCATCCAATCCTTCCACCTCAGGTGAAAAACGCATACCCATGCGCATGCCAGCGGTGACCATCCCGACGGGCAGGCGGATGTTAACTCGTGTGCGGCCGGTATCCGTGTCAGTCACGCGAACGCGGAAGAAGCGTCCGCCGCCCTTGCTTGAAAAACCGATGGATGAACGGTCCGGCGCTTCGGATTTACGGCCGGGAGCGTCGAGCGCCTTAAGCAATTCACTCGCCACATCGGCGGTAATCTTGCCTTCCTGCACCATCTTCAACACTTTTAAGCGTTCTTCACTCGTAGCCATCATTTCCCCTCCTGAACCTCAGAAGCACGAGGTTTACTGTATTTTTCACCGCGCAGCCTGGCCTGGGCTTCCTCCCAGGAAATCTCGCCACGATCCAGGCGGTCGAGGATCTCACGCCGGTCTTCTGCGGTAAGGACCAGTAGACCTTCGTCCTTGCCAGGTTCGTAGCCAAGCGCGCGCACGATCTCGTTCAAACGGCTGCGCAGGGTGGGATAGGAAAGGTTCATCTCATCCTCCATGCGGTTGAGGCGCCCTTCACATTTGACAAAGGTGAGCAGGAACTGCATTTGTTCAGGGGTGAGATGCCCGAACGGTGTGTGTTCGGTTGAAAAATGTCCCTCGATTGTGGTATCGCAGTTGACGCAATACAAGCGGGTCACCACCAGGTCGGAATTACAAACCGGGCACTTGCTGAGCGTATTATTGATCATATTTGCACCGCCTTGTTTTCGGTTTTCATAAACCAGTAATATTTTGAAAAATCAAACCGGAATTCGAATAATTTTTATTATATTAGCACAATATTAAATATTGTCAATACTTAAATTAATAAAATTAATATTCATTTTAAGAATGCTGTGAAGATCGTTCAGCGTTCAGGCTTGTCGCTGATGGAACGTTCGCCCTTGAGAAACCAGCCGCCCAAGCGGTTGTCAGCATCTTTGGGCGCGCGGTCATAATAGATCTCAAAGATCTGACCGGAATCCACCTTGACACGGAAGGAAAAACGACCCACTCCCCAGGACCCCGCGCGCGCGGCAGACGCGAGGTGGGCAGGGGTCATGTTGCTTGCCGCCCGACCGCGCCGTGCGTAATCCACCCATTCTTCGAGAACGGATACGATCGTGTAACACTGCCCGCGCCAGGTGAAGCGCTGCGGACAGACGGGGGTCTTCTCGCGCACAGGAGGAACGTCAAACTCCACCGCGATGGGTTCATCAATAAAACTGGCAGGAATGGTTTTCATGGGTACACCTGTATGTAATGATCAAGACGGGTGAAAAATGGCTTGGCGCACGAACTGGCAGGGTCAATCCTTCCAGTCATGCGGTTCCACATGCACATAGGCACGGTCCACATTCGGAAAAGATTCCAGTACCTGGATCACTGCATCCGAGATCTGGTGAGACTCGGTCAATGTCTTGGAGCCATCAACGTTGATGTGCAGATCCACCATCAGGCGGGGACCGACGTAATCCGTCATAATGTGGTGCACCTTGATCACACCGGGGACGGTCTCAACCGCGGTGATGAACGCCTCGACTTCATCCCGGCTGGCGCCGCGTCCGGTGAGAAAACCAAGGTTTTCGCGTCCGGCAAGAAAGGCATTGCGGAAGATCCACAAGGCGACGAGCAACCCGGCGATGGGATCAGCCAGGGGGTGGATGAAGTTCGAGCCCAGTATACCGATGAACGCAGCCAGTGAAGAGAGAACATCGCTCAGATTATCACGGGCGGTGGTGGCCAGCGTGGGGCTGAGGATGCGCCGGCTGATACGGTTGATGGAATAATACATGCCCACCTTGATCAGCGCGCTTGCCAGCAAAATTAAAACGGGCAGATCAAGGGTGATGGCTGCAAGTGAACCGGATGTGTAGCGGCTGATGGCGTTGCGGGCTGCCTCGAAACCGGCAAAGGCCATGGAAGCCGTAACAGCCAGACCGACCAGCGGTTCGTAGCGCGAGTGTCCCTGCGGATGTGATAAGTCGGGAGGGCGCAGGGCTGCCCATAAACCCAGCACCATGAACACAGAGTAAACCACATCAGATACAGAATTGGCCGCGTCAGCGTACAGGGCGGCTGAGCCAGAAAGATAGGCTACGATGCCTTTGGCAACGGCCAGGGCAAGGTTGCCTCCCATGGTGATCAACAGCGCGGTGCGGTAATTGCGCTCCTGTTCAGGGTTTGGCTTATAATCTCTGACCCACTGCATTTCTCATCCCATCCTTTTAACGAAAAACCCCAAAGCGACACCTTCCATTGTGGAGGAATCACACCTTTGAGGCCAGCAAACGACTCGCCAGACTGGTGAACCTGTCCGGCAGGATGATTATATCATCAGTGCGCAGTGTGATCGGGGCGGTTAATTGCAGCCGCCGTGACCTTCTCCGCAGTGCGTTTCTTCAAATTGCAGCGTAGTGTGTTCGATGCTGAACTGCGCGGCGAGCATTGTCTTTACACGCTCCATTACCTGAGCCTGCTGTGCCAGACCGCCCGGCAGCAGCACAATGTGCGCGCTCAAGGCTAACTGCTCCGCGCCAAGGTTCCAGACGTGCAGATCATGCACTGTTTCAACCTCAGGCAGGGAAGTGATCGAAAGATTGATCTCGCGGATCGACAACCCATCGGGCACACCTTCGTTGAGGATGTGCAGCGAGCGGCGCAGCACGCGGTAAGCGCTGATTAGGATGATCCCGCCGATGAGGATGGAAATGAACGGGTCGATCCAGCGCGCACCTGTCAGGCGGATGAGCAAAGCAGCGACGATGACACCGACCGAAGAAATCAGGTCACCTAGCACATGCAGATAAGCGCTGTGAACGTTTAGATTGCGTACTTCCTTTTTTTGATTGGCCTGTACATGCGGGTGATCGTGGTCATGATCATGGCCGCCAAGGATCAGCGCAACGACGATGTTCACCGCCAGGCCGATCACGGCGATGATCATCATTTCCAGGCTTTTAATCTCCACCGGCGAGCGCCAGCGTCCAATGGCTTCGACCCAAATGCCGATTGAGATCACCAGCAGCGAAACGCCATTGATCAGAGCGGCGATGACCTCGGCGCGGTGCCAGCCGTAGCTGTGGCGGTCATCCGGCGGGCGGGCAGCCAGGCGCAGGGCAAAAAAGCTCAACCCGAGGGCGAAGATGTCGGAAAACACGTGTGCGGCGTCTGAAAGCAGCGCCAGTGATCCCGACCATATGCCGCCAATGACCTCCGCGACCAGGATGAGGCTGGTGAGGGCGATGGAAAGGATGAAGCGTTTTTGGGTGTTGCTGGTATCCCTGGTCTGCAATGCTCACTCCATCGAAGCGTTTAAACGCATTCGATCTCGATCTCCGCGACGGATTTGAGGATGTAGGTGGGTCGGTAAGGGAAGTGCTCCACGTCGGCTAATGTGGAGACACCGCTGAGCACCAGGATGGTATCAAGACCGCTCATCACACCGGCGACGATATCGGTATCCATGCGGTCGCCGACCATGATGGTATCTTCGGAATGAACACCGAGGTACCGCAGGGCGCTGCGCATCATCAGGGGATTGGGTTTGCCGACGAAGAAGGGGGCTTTACCGGTAGCTTTCTCGATCAATGCGGCAAGGGCGCCGGTAGCCGGGACGATGCCGGATTCCAGCGGACCGGTCGAATCGGGGTTGGTGGCGATGAACATCGCTCCATCCTTGATCAGGCGCACCGCCTTCGTGATCTGCTCGAAATTGTAATTGTTTACCTCGCCCAGAACGACATAATCAGGGTTCATGTCAGTCTGCACGTAACCTACTTCGTGCAGTGCCTGGGTGAGTCCGCTTTCGCCAATGACAAAGGCTTTACCGTTGGGACGCTGGCTTTGCAGGAAGCGCGCAGTGGCAATGGCTGAGGTGAAAATGTGATCAGCCGGCACGCGGAGGTCGGTCATGTTTAAGCGGTGTTCCAGATCGCGCTGGGTGTAAAGCGGGTTGTTGGTGAGGATGAGGAATTTGACGCCGCATTCGATCAGCCGGTCGATGAAAGCAGCCGCGCCGGGAAGAGGTGTTTTGCCTTTTACCAGCACACCATCCATGTCGATAAGATAATTCTTTTTCTTTGCCATGCTGCGCCTCCGATTCAGGGATATTCTAACATGGAAGGGATGTGCGCATGCGACATAGAAAGGAGAAAGGGGTTATCGGGTATAATCATGCGTGGTGAATCCAGCATGAAGAGGGTGACCAGTGCCACGCCGTAAGTCTATTGAGGATTACTCCGCGCATGAGCTGCAACAGCTACTGAAGGACAAACGCCGTGCGGAGCACGAGGCACGGCTCGAAGCCTTCCGCAAGACCGGCAGGGCGCTTGAAGGGGTAAAACCGGCGCAGGCAGTTATTCAACCGGTGCGGGTTGATGACGCTGAACCGGAAACCTCCACGCTGCGGGACAGGGTGCAAAACCGCCGCCGCAAAGGGCTGGATACCTTCCTGTACGCTGTCGAGATCATTGCCGTGATCGGCCTGCTCTTTATCTTCATCAATGGGGCGAACCTGCTGCGCAATCTGAACATGCAGGTGGCTGGTGCGCTGGAACAGGCGACGCCAACACCAACCCCGTTGTTCACCGCGGTGGTGCTGCCTGGCGGGCACGTGGCGCCGGTAGCCGGTCAGGAAAACCGTTTTAATGAAGCGGAGATCCCGGAACACCTGCGGCCGTTGATGCAGAGTTACGCCAACCTGCCTGTCCCCACGCAAAGTCCGCAGCAGGCGCGCCAGATCCAGATTGCGGCGATCGGGGTGAACGCGCCGGTGGTGATGGGCGACGGTTGGGAGCAGCTGAAGAAGGGCGTGGGACAGCACCTGGGCACCGCCAATCCCGGCGAGCCCGGCAACCTGGTGCTTTCGGCGCATAACGATATTTTCAGCGAGATCTTCCGCGACCTGGATCAGCTCAAGGAAGGTGATGAGATCGTGATCATCACGCAGGACCGTACATTCACTTATGTGATCACCGGCAGCCAGGTGGTGGAACCGAACAGGGTGGATTTGCTGGCGCAAACCAGCGAAAGCACGATCACATTGATCTCTTGTTACCCTTACCTGGTAGATAATAAGCGCATTGTTGTGCAAGGTGTATTACAATAGGGGATATTCTGTAAAGCAGTTCAGGAGAGTTGCATGGCAAAGAAAACCAAGAAGCGTTCAGTGAGCTCAGCAAAAGCAGTGAACAAAACCGCTGACGTCGTTACGGAAGCCGCCGCATCGAAGGCTGCCGCATTCCGGGCGACAGAGTTTAACCCGGATTACGGCTATGTTAAGAAGGACCTGAAACGCATTGGCTTGCTGGCTGGTTCGTTCTTCGTGATCCTGTTGGTCCTATCGTTCTTTTTGCGCTAGGTGAGCGGGCAGAAGTAACCTGAGTAGATAATCCCACCGGATCGCCCAGGCGGTCCGGTTTCTTTATTGACGGGGGTATGAGGGCGTGATAAAATTCTGACCGTCCGAAAACGGGCGCGTAGCTCAATGGCAGAGCAGCGGCCTTTTAAGCCGTTTGTTGA
>AMWB02103226.1_pt1 | contig 24901 bp, 38 predicted proteins | sample 200311 | NCBI WGS metagenome assembly AMWB02 (sample SAMN02737377, study PRJNA173069) | bioreactor metagenome | biome: anode biofilm in microbial fuel cells | place: USA: California | collected 2010-12-16 | reverse complement strand
ACCCCCGGACCCGGTTACCAGACCCCCGGACCCGGTTATCAGACTCCCGGACCTGGTAGCCAAACCTCGGAACCCGGCGGTGGCGGTGGAACCGGTACCCAAACCTCAGAACCCGGTGGCGGCGGTGGAACCGGCAAAAAGCCATAACCATTAATTGTAGAAATGAAAATGAGGGTCACAACCCTCATTTTCATTTTAAGTCTTGTGTTAGAAATCTTTGCTTGTAACGTATGAGCAGGATAAAAAGAACGAAATGAAAAAATGCCCCGATCATGGAGGAAAACTGGTCAAAATAAAAAACGAGCGGATTGACGATCGTGAGTGTAACCAGCAAGTCAGCAATCCCGACCCAAATTCCCTGGATCTCAGCTTTGGTGATCATCAAACCTGCTGAAACAAGAGCAAAAATACCCACACTTCCTTCCAGGAGTACACGCGCTTCAAACCAGTTCAAACCGCTTTCATTGCGCACCAGCCGATTGGAGATCAATTGATCGAGGAAAACCTGCAGTTGGGTGGCATCTCTCGATACCAGCAGGAATCCGATCGGTGAGACCAGCGCCCATATTCCCCAGGCCAACATGCCAATGATCAGGATCTTGCGTAAACGATTGCGGTGCAGGTAATTCTTTTCAAATCGCCTGATCCATCCGAGCAAACGATCATACAGGCCGGGATCCTCCGGGACAACCTTGTTCCGGTTCATTTCCAGGTAAGTTTTCAGGTGCTGGGCCAGATCCACCAACTCGGGTGATTTTTCGCTTGAGATTACCTGCTCCAACTTGCCGTGTAGATCGCGAAATTCCTCCGCTGAGAGATCCTGATCCAACACCTCTTCAAAATCCTCCAAAACGCCGTACATCTCGGCCCTGACGGAACTCTTGCGATTATTGCGGATCTGGGCGAATACCAGAACTGTTAACAGAAATATCACATAAACAATCGGCGCTGCTGCCGGATAAAAGTAATCGTTGGTCTGCGTGATGAATTTACCCACTTCATCAATGAACAGCCCGATTCCAAATCCTGCAAGTAACGCGGAGAGACGCAGTCCCCAGCGGTTGATCAGGATCAATGGCAGGAGTGAAGCGATGAACAGGAATAATCCCCCCCATAAAACATGGGCGATGTGCAGTTGACCTCCGCCCAGCTTGGGGTATCCCATAACCTCCAGGAAAAGCCGTGTACCACCCACGGAAAATGCGAAACTGATCAACGTGATCAGCAGGTATTGCGCTGCGTGCCGCCGCTGCACAGGCGTGCGGTCTTTGAAAGGATTCAATTCGTACAAAGGGTTCTTTCTGGACATTTCGTTTCCGATCAATACTTCAAACTGGATCCGCCGATGAATTCCCTGATGACCGAGTCTGTCGGTACCTGGCTGTCATCCAGCACCGGTGTGACTGAATCAAGTAGACGCGCTACCCGTTCTGCGCGGATGAATGCATCTTCTTTAAGCGGTTTTTCCTTGTATTCAGCAGTCCATCTCTTGAAGTCATCTCGCAAACGGGCGGAGTATAGCGAAAGTTCATACGGCATGGCAGAATTGATGATCACATCTGCCGTGTTGATATTGGGGATGATGTGCCGCATCTCACTCGAGCGAACGTAATGCCAGTGCTCAAGGGTCTGACGCGGATCATACGCCCGGTGTGAAGCATCGCGCAGCATGCGACGGATCAGCCGGATATCCGTCCAGCGCACATATTCGCCATCATTGCCTTTTATCTGCATCAGCGGTTCAAGGTATAGTTTGAATTTCAACGGATCAGCGACATCTCGTGTCATGTCCGGGAACAAACCATGCAGCGAATCGATCAGGATCAGGTCATCTGCTGCCAGCTTCATCGGTGTTTGATCTGGCACACGCTTACCTGTTTTGAAATCATAATAAGGAATCAGCACTTCTTCGCCCTTAATCAGGCGGGTCAGGTGCTTATTGATCAAGTCAAGATCCAGCGCATGTGGTGTCTCAAAATCATAATCGCCAAATTCGTCCTTCGGGTGTATTTCAAGGTCAAAGAAATAATTGTCCACGTTCAGCGTCACCAGCCTGACACCGGCGTTTTTCAACCGTTCAGCCACCTTGATCATTGTTGTAGTTTTACCGGAAGAGGATGGCCCTGTGATGATGACCATCTTCAGTTCTTCGCGGCGTGCCAGAATGGCACTGGCAGCCTTCTCCACTTCCACGCTGTAGGCAGCTTCCGATTCCGTGACCACCTGGGAGAATTCGCCTGAGTGGATGCGGGAATTAAGCCCCGTAACGGTATGCAACCCTCGATCCACTGCCCAATCCAGCACGTGCCAGATCTTCGCCCAGGGAATATTCGCGGATGGCTGTGCTGCCTGCGCATCCTGTTGATTCCGGTGCCTGGCGCGTTCATCGCGGTAAAGGATGTAAGCCTTGGCAACTTTGGCATGACCGTTTTCGATCAAAACTTTTTCAACCACATCCTGGATCTCTTCAATATGCGGTGTGTACTCAGTGTCATGGTTTTGTTCCAGTTGCACGACCACCTGCTGCGCCAGGTCATCGGAGATCTGCCGGTTGCGTCCGCCCACAGCGACAGCCGCCCGATAAATGGCATTGCTGATCCTTTCCGGTGTGAAAGGCACCGTTACCCCTGAACGCTTGATCACATATTTGATGTGTGTCATTGGTCTCCTCCGGCTTGCTAACCTAAATTATACAAAGAAAAACCGCTGGGGTTTCAGCGGTTTTAACTCGATCTGCCAGTTCAATCAATCAGCTGCCTGGGTATGGAGGTTGACTTTTCCGTTTTGCGCCACGAAGATGTGACCGCTCACGTGATAAGCGCCTTCAGGACATTGACCGGATGTAACAGCGTTGAGAATAAGTTCCTGCAGCACAGCAACGTCACCGTCCTGCTCCTGCTTGAACGGTCCCAACTGACAGGCTTGCGACGCCGGGATGGTTTCTTTGCTTTGCACAATGTAATTCACAAAATATGGTGAAGCGGTGATGCGGGGAATGGCGAATGGATTGAAATCTGCGCTGAAATAAGATGGAGTGTATTTCGCTGCGTCCATGTTGTAAGCTTCCATCACCGCCAGCACGGGTTTTCCTTCTGGATCCTTGTAGTTCAAAATCACATTCTTACCGCTCTGTTTTTCCGGCCACTTACCCTCCGGTAGAGCAATGATGTTTTTGAGCAACGGGATGATGTCCTCGCGCCCGGCCTGGGTGAGAAATTCACGCAGCACAACGTCATTTTTCGCCAACTGGATCTGGATCTGGTCGTCGGGGAGGTTTGTGAGAGTTGGATGCTCCAGGGTGTGATTGTATACTTCGATACCATTTTCAACCGCCCAGGCGATGGTGTTGCCAAGCTTGATCCGCCATGATGGGGTTGTCCAGGTCGCGTTGTCGGATACCACGAAAACATCTCCGATCTGTTTTTCCGCGTAATACTTGTCTCCATAAATGGCAAATACAGCCGCATGATAACCAAAATCGGGGTGTTCCTCGTAAAAATCGTGCAGAATCCCAAGCGCGGAAAGATCAGACAAAGAGCCATCCTCGTTGATAAAAAGCGTGTCCGCATACCAGACATCATCAATGGTCAGGATCAAAGGTCGTCTGCCTGGTGGCACTAAACTGCTGCCATGGATCCAATCGTAAAGCGAGACGAGCGTAAAACCGTTATCATACAAGGTTTGCAACTCGTATTTAAATTCCGACAACTGCATTTTCATTGGCGTGGTCGGTCCGATGTAATCAGGGATGAAGCGGTGATAGATCAGGATCGGCACCTGCTGATCCAGCGGCATTACCGTCGCATCCACAAAAAACGGTACTTCCGTGGGTGTGGGTGTGGGAGATGGCGGCAACGGGGTTGCCGTAGGTAACGGCGTGGGGGTAAGCGTTGGTGTTTCAGTCGGCATGAACGACTGCACAACGGAACAGCCACTAAGTACCTGGGCAGCCAGCAATGTGACCAGGATCAAAGGAATTATTTTTTGCAGCAATGAGGGTTGTAGTTTTTTCATTTCGGAGGGATTATATCCTGTTTTATAAACGCGGCAGAAGAATCGACTGCTGGTTCTGATACTTGCCCTTACGGTCCGCATAAGAAACGTCGCAAACCGCATCCCCATCAAAGAACAGCACCTGTGCGATCCCTTCATTAGCATAGATCTTTGCCGGCAACGGGGTCGTATTTGAAATTTCCAGTGTTACAAACCCTTCCCATTCCGGCTCAAACGGGGTCACATTTACAATAATGCCGCAGCGCGCATAAGTGCTTTTTCCTACGCAAATGGTGAGGATCGAGCGCGGGATGCGGAAATACTCTACCGTGCGTGCCAGCGCAAAAGAATTCGGCGGAATCACACAAACTTCACCATTAAAATCGATCATTGAGCGCGGATCGAATTTCTTTGGGTCAACGATTGCGCTGTATACGTTGGTGAAGATCTTGAACTCATCCGCCACCCGGATGTCATACCCGTAGGATGAAAGGCCAAATGAGATCACCCCATCACGCACCTGGTTCTCAACGAAAGGTTCGATCATGTGGTGTTCCAGCGCCATTTTCTTGATCCAGCTGTCTGCCTTGATGCCCATTGCAATGCTCCTTGGACTAACGCTTAGAATTGTGCCCGATCCGCCAGGAATTGAGCGATCTTCTGCTCGATTCCAACAATCTCCGCTTCATAACCCTGTACGTCCAGCAAGAGATCATCTGCGGCGGACGGATCTTTCAATGCTTTTCGGTTGATCCTAACGTTTAAAATAGCGCTGCGGACTGCGGCAATCGCCAGGTTGGCAGCCGACGCCCCGTCTGAAATGGCATTCAAGTTGCCATGCTCCACTGCTGAGAGCGCCAACCGCAACACCCGCATCGCCAACCCGGCTACACGGTGTGGTACGATCGCCGCGCCAAGGGTAGCCTGTTCAACTGCCTCCCCTCGCGCTGTGACCTCCTCCGGGCTATTCTTCGGCAGTTTAAATGCCTTCATTATGGCATTGAAAGCGTCCGCGTCCTCCTGCACTGCACTGGTCAACTCCGCCCGCAAACGGTCCGCTTCTTCGATCATCTGCCACATGCGTGATTCAACTGCAGTGTAATTTTTCTTCCCAACGGTCACTCGACCCACCATAGCTACCAATCCGGCTGCTTCAGCTGCGGTAAACGCGGCTGCTGATCCACCGCCCGGGGTCGGATTGGCGCTTGCCAGGTCATGGATAAAAGCGTACGGATCTACCTGTGCAGAGGATCCGGTCTGTTGTGCTGAGTACAAGCGGGTCTCAAGGATCTGTGCCGCTTCAAACTGGTCCATCTGGGTATACCAGACAGCTGTGTCGACCAGTGCGTCTTGCGGGATCAATCCCACCAGTTCGCTGTGATGAATGCCCACCCCAAAACGTTGGGCTTCCCGACGTACCAGTTCAACAACCCGGAAGATGGGAGTCTTTTTATAATTGGTCAGGTTCATTGAGACTTGTGCCATGCCATCCACGAGCACACCCATCCCTTTTACATATCGCAGACCGCCGGAGGAATTTCGTACGGCTTTGGCGATTTTTTGGGCAATTTCCACGTCCCCGGTCGTTAGGTATACATTAAATGCGATCAATGGCGCACGTGCACCGATCACTGTAGCCCCGGCGCTGCCCAGCCTGGCTGGCCCAAAATCAGGTGCGCGGTCCAAATCTTTTTCGATGTCAACCTTCAGCCCTTCGAATTGACCTTTGCGGATATTTTCCAGGTTTTGGCGGTCGGGTTTGGTCGCGGCATCTTCGTATAAATAAACCGGGATGGACAATTCTTCTCCCACCCGTTTTCCGAGCCGGCGCGCAATTTCCACGCACTCGGTCATGCTCACGCCCGAGATCGGCACAAAAGGAACTACATCTGCCGCACCAATGCGTGGGTGAGCTCCTTCATGCTGGTTAAGATCGATCAACTCCTGGGCTTTCTTGATCGACTGAAACGCCGCTTCTTCGACCGCATCCGGAGCTCCCACCATCGTGATGACTGTCCGGTTGTGATCCAGGTCAGAATGACGGTCCAGCACGTTCACTCCCGGCACGGCAATGATAACTGCAACGATCGCTTCCACCACCTCTGGTCGGCGGGCTTCAGAAAAATTTGGAATACATTCTATCAATGGTTGATTCATCGTCACCCTCGCTAACAAGATGCGCTAATTATAACCCAGCGTTCCTTTCAATCTCTGCACCGGCAATTATGTGAAGTTACTGATCAAATTCCTTCGCGGCTTCCCACAAAGCGTCCATCTCCGCCAGGCTCATTTGTTGCAGCTCTTTTCCGGCTTTTCTCGCTTCAACCTCGATATAAGCAAAGCGCTTGCGGAATTTCGTGTTGGTAGAACGCAAGGCGGATTCCGCGTCCACCCCATACCACCTGACCAGGTTAACCACCGCAAACAGAAGATCCCCCAACTCGCCGGCACGGTCAATGGCGTTGGCCGCTTCGTTTACTTCCTGCATTTCCTCCATCACTTTATCCAGTACCGGCTGGATCTCCGGCCAGTCAAAACCGACCCTGGCAGCACGATCCTGGATCGATTGCGCTTGTGAAAGTGCCGGGAGGATACCCGGAATGCCGTCCAGCAGTCCCTGCTGGTTTTCACGGCCATTTTCAGCCCGCTCGATCTCTTTCAACTTTTCCCAATTCTGCACGACATCCCTGTCATCTTTAACGGTCACTTCCCCGAAAACGTGCGGATGACGGGAAACGATCTTTCGGCTGATGCTCTGTATCACCTGGGTAATGGTGAAGGTATCGGTTTCTGCCGCAATTTGCGAGTGCAATGCGATCTGCAACAACAGGTCCCCCAATTCTTCCTTCAAACCGGTCATGTCCTGGTTATCCAGTGCCTCCAGTGCTTCGTAGGTTTCCTCCAGCAGGTAAGTCCGCAGGCTGGTGTGAGTCTGTTTTCGATCCCACGGACAACCATCCGGTGCACGTAAGCGGGCAATCACCTGCATAAAACTCTCCAGTGAAGCATCAACCGACAAAGCTGGAATATAGAGAGCGAGGGTAGAGGAATCCAATTCGCCGATCTTTTCAACGTGAGAGCTTTGCCATTTTCCCGGCTTTACACTCTCCAGCAGATAAACCGGAGTGCCAGCCGGGTAAACCTGTAGCAATGAACTTAGCAACATGGAGTTGGCGGGGATAATTCCAGCCAAATGCAACACAACCGGCATCGAGGGAGAAAAAGCAGGATATTGGTCACGCAGAATCTTCAATCCATCCAAAGATTGGACGGATCCATTCGCAATCGTTCCATCCAGTGTCAACAAGGCTGTTAAAGTATCTGCGCCCGGGATTTCTATTATGTACTCCGCCTGTTCGGCCAACTGCCTGCCCACCAGGTCAATGGCAAAAGGTTGCAACGGTGTTACGTATAAAACACGTATGTCCACAGTCTCAGGAATCAGAGCCATCAATTGTCCGTGGATGATCTCAAAGTCCTTACCCTGCACCCCCTGAGCAAATTCCCAGGTATTTCCAGCCTCAACACCAATATCAACCAGCCAACTGGACGCAAATTTTCCACGCGCGATGATCACCATTGCAGCCTTGGCAGCTTGTCTGACCGTTTCAGGATCCGCCCAGACTCCACAGAAAACCAGTTCTTTGATCTTGTTTTCGCTCATACGTCTTCTCCAAATGTAAAGATGCAGTCATTACCGGGCTGTGGACATTGATCGTGATCGATCCGTCCAGATCGCCCCGCAACAACTGCATCTCATCCAGACCAGGATGAAATCCTGGAGATTTAACGCTTGGTGTAGGTAGGTGCCTTGCGGGCCCGTTTGAGACCTGGTTTCTTGCGTTCCTTCACTCGCGGATCACGGGTAAGAAAACCACCTTTACGCAGCAGCGTGGTATTCTCGGCGTTTAATTTTACCAGCGCGCGGGCAAGACCCAGCTGGACGGAATCCGTTTGACCAGTTACACCACCACCACGGACTGTGGCTGTGATATCAAAGGTTGCGCGGTCCTGTTCTGCTGCAGCCAAAGGGCCCAGGATGGATTCAATGTCACCGGTTCGGGGAAAATACTCTTCCACCGGTCGATCGTTGACGATGAACTTTCCAGTTCCGCTCATCAGGCGAACTCTGGCAGTGCTCTCTTTACGGCGTCCAATACCTTCATAATACTGATTCGACATCTTCTTCCAGCTCCTTTAAGCAACCGGTTTCGGGTTTTGCGCAGCGTGCGGATGCTCGCTCTCGGCGTATACTTTGAGACGTTTCAATAACTTGCGTCCCATCCGATTATGCGGGAGCATACCCCATACAGCTGATGTGATCACCCGATCAGGGTGAACTTTCATCTGGTCCCTCATACCCACGGTTTTCAAACCACCAGGGTAGTTGGAATGCTTGTAATAATTCTTTTCGTCAAGGCGTTTCTGACTGATGTCCAGTTTTGAAACATTGATGACGACTACCACATCACCCATATCCACACCCGGTGTGTAAGTGGGTTTGTGTTTACCCAACAGGTAATGGGCGATCTGGGTCGCAAGGCGACCAACTCCCTGTCCGGTTGCATCCACCAGTAACCATTCAGGTTCCTGTTTTCCTTTTAGGACGTAAGTTTTGTCCACTATCTCATCTCCATCGGACGGTCCAGCCGTCACATTATTTGTTAGTTTACCTCATCCTCGTTTATTACACGACGCTTGCCGTTGTAGCGCACTTTTGCCAGTACCAGCCCATGCGCTGGAGCTAATCCCGGTTTTAATGATCGCCCCTGCGCGAGTCCTTGTTTTACATCCTCAAGTGAGATGCCACCCTGGGCATACCGCACCTGAAGGTAAACCAGCCGCCTGACCATATGGTAAAGAAACGCGTTGGCTTCTATCTCATATCGACAGCCATCATCGGTAGCAAACCACCGGCTGGTAAACACTTCTCGCACAGTGTTACCGCCTTTTTTCATTGCCCTGCCAAAAGCAGAGAAATCGTGCCGTCCGATAAAAATCGCAGCACATTGCTCCATGCGATCCAGATCCAATGCAGGCCAGATTCTCCATGCAAAGCGTTCTCTCAGAGGCTGACGAACTGCCATGTGATAGACGGTGTAGTGATACTCACGGCTTGAAGCATCATAACGGGGGTGGAATTCTGCTTCAACCGTGGATACCTCCAGTATGGAGACATCCTGCGGCAATCTGGCGTTCAACGCCTGGCGTAGATCAGCAGATGAGTGTTGCCAATCCAGCGCACATGTCGCAACCTGTCCGGAGGCATGAACACCTGCATCGGTGCGCCCGGCGAATAGCAGGGTTTTCTCCTGCCATCCCAACTCTCCGAGCGATTTTTCAAGCTCTCCCTGGACAGTGCGTACTCTTCCCTGGCGTTGAATACCGGAAAAATCAGTACCGTCGTAAGCGAGGATAAGTTTGTAAAGGGCCATTCCAATCCGTCCAGCTTTTGCCGGAAGGATTATTCTTCAACCAGCTCGATCAGAACCATCTCAGCAGAATCACCGAGACGCGGTCCTAATTTGTTGACGCGTGTGTAACCGCCATTGCGGTTTTCATAACGCGGGGCAATTTCGTCGAACAATTTTTTCACCAGCACAGCATCGCCAAGACGGGCTGCCGCAAGTCTACGAGCATGCACCTTCTCTGCATCTGTTCCTTTGCCGCTGCGGCGTGCCAGGGTGATCAATTCTTCAGCTTCACCACGGATAAACATCGCTTTGGCGCGGGTGGTCTGGATACGCTCGTGTTCGAATAATTGTTTGACCATCGTGCGGCGCAAGCCGGCACGCGCATCTTTCTGTCTTCCAAGTTTGTAACCTGCAATTTGATGACGCATATCTACCTACTCCAACTCATTTTCGTCTTGCATGAAGCCTTTTTCTTTCATCTTGTCGCGAAGCTCATCCAAGCTCTTCTCGCCAAAATTGCGGATGGACATCACAGCTTCATCACCTTTGTCCAGTAGTTCAAGCACATCCCCAACGGTTTTGACTCCGGTGCGTTTCAGTGAATTGAAAACCCGCACAGACAGGTCAAGATTCTCAATGGGGGTTTCAGCGGCCTCGCTGGTCAGATGACTGCCAACAACTTCCTTTTCAACTCCCAACAACACAGATTCTTCCGTGACGCCGGAAATGAGCCGCAAGTGATCAATGATAACCTGGGCTGAGGAGGATAAAGCCTTCTCAGGTGAGATCGTTCCATCCGTCCAGATTTCCAGCACGAGGCGGTCAAAATTGGTACTTTGACCCACACGAGCATATCCTACCGAGAAATTCACCCTTTTCACCGGACTGTAGATCGCATCCACGGGTAGATCACCAATGGGCAACTTGCCGCTGCGATCAGTTGCGGGGGAGTAACCCCGGCCGCGATCTACGGTGAAATCGATATCCAGCCTGGTCTTGGGATCATCAACCGTGAACAGGTAAAGTTCCGGGTTGACAATCTCTACTTCAGCCGGAGCCTGAATGTCAGCAGCAGTAATAACTCCCTCACCGCGAACGTCAAGGTGCAGGTGAGCTGTATCGCCTTCGTGCAGGATCATGCGGACCTGTTTGACCTGCAGGATCATCTGGATGACATCCTCACGCACACCAGGGATATCTGAAAATTCATGGGTCACATCTGAGATGCGCATTGAGGAAATCGCTGCGCCATCCAGAGAGGAAAGTAGAACACGGCGTAAGGCGTTCCCCAGTGTATCGCCAAATCCTCTTTCGAGCGGAGCGAGGATGAACTTCCCGTAATTGCCCGAGTCGTTCTTCACTTCGATCTTGGGAGTGACCATATTAATTAGAGCGCACATAATACACCCCTTTCCGATACTGATTCGTATCCTGTCATAGGGTCAACAGACCTTAACGTGAGTAGTATTCAACGATCAACTGTTCGTTCAGGCTGCCATCGATCTCAGATCGTTCAGGAAGCCGCAGAACTCGACCGGAAAGTTGCTTGATGTCTCTATCCATCCAAATTGCGCACAGGCGTTTTTCAGCCAGATCGGGCAGCTCTTTGAAATAGGTTAAAGTTTTTGAGTTTTCCTTGACTGCCACCGTATCACCCGGTCTCACCAGCATCGACGGGATGTCAGCGCGGCGACCATTAAGGGTGAAATGCCCATGGTTAACCAGCTGCCTGGCCTGGGCACGATTTTCAGCGTAACCCATGCGATACACCACGTTATCCATTCGGCTTTCAAGCGTCTGAAGCAGGTTCAAACCTGAAAGACCACGGGTGCGCAAGGCAATGGTGTAGTAACGTCTGAACGGGCGCTCAGTCATTCCATACACGCGGCGTGCGCGCTGTTTGGCACGCAGCTGGCGGGCATAGTCTGATTCACGATCGGTGCGACCCTGTCGGGTGCGGCCGTGCTGCCCAGGGGGAAAACCGCGTTTTTCAAACGCACACTTTGGCGAGAAGCAGCGGCTGCCCTTCAAAAATAATTTTTCACCTTCACGCCGGCAAAGCCTACATACCGGACCAGTATATTTTGACATAAGTTTCCTTCTCCTGTTTTACACGCGGCGTTTCTTCGGAGGCCGGCAGCCATTGTGAGGTACCGGTGTGATATCCGTGATTGAACGAACTTTCATACCCACTGATTGGACAGCGCGGATCGCAGATTCACGACCGGGACCCGGACCCTTGATGATCATGTCCACTTCCTGGACACCCATGCTTTGGGCCGCTTTGATCGCCTGTTCGGCTGCAAGCCGGGCTGCAAACGGAGTGCTCTTGCGAGAGCCTTTAAATCCAGCCGAACCAGCACTTCCCCAGCAGATGCTGTTGCCCTGCTGATCGGTCACTGTCACGATCGTATTGTTGAACGATGCAAAAATATGCACCTGCGCCGATGACAGCGTTCGTTTGGTTTTGCGGGTTGTGCTTGTGCGACGCGTTGAGCGTACATTCTGAGCCATATTACCTCGTTTACCTTTTCTTCAATTTCAATAGAATTCTGTGTACTTTCCTGACCAGGCTGCCGCGGGGGGAGAAGGCACCCCACCCGGCCGGAGAAGATCACAGATTACTTCTTTGCAGCTCCACGGCGGCGACCGCGACCGGCAACAGTCTTCTTCGGACCCTTGGCGGTACGGGCATTTGTGCGTGTCCGTTGTCCATGGGCAGGAAGATTGCGACGGTGGCGTAAACCACGGTAGCAGCCAATTTCGATAAGTCGCTTGATGTTCATCTGCGTTTCACGGCGCAGATCACCTTCGACCTTGAAGTTCTTTGAAATATATTCACGCAGGGCTGATAACTCAGCTTCAGTCAGATCCTTGATCCGGATATCCGGATTAACCTGAGTTGATTTCAGGATCTTGTTTGCGCGTGTAGGCCCAATACCATAAATGTAAGTGAGCCCGACTTCGACCCGCTTATTTCGCGGAAGATCAACACCTTCAATTCTAGCCATATATCCTCTAACCTTGTCGTTGCTTATGCTTTGGGTTTTCACAAATGACAAATAAAATGCCACTGCGTTTCACGATCTTGCATTTCGCACAACGTTTGCGAATGGATGTTGAGACTTTCATGTTCCGTACTCCTCGCTTCTGTCCTTAATCCGAATTTTCAATTTTACTACTACTTCCATTTTCCGTCCAGAACAGACCCGTCTCCCTGCGTAGTCAGGATCACTGGTCCGTTCTCGGTTATTGCCACAGTATGCTCAAAGTGCGCCGTTAACGATCCGTCAGCCGAAGAAACTGTCCACTGGTCAGGCAATACCCTGGTATAAGGTGTTCCGATCAGCAGCATGGGCTCCAGCGCAATCGTCATGCCAGCTCTCAACAGGATCCCTCTTCCGGGTACACCGTAATTGGGTGCCTGTGGACCTTCGTGCATCGCCCGGCCTACTCCGTGCCCGGTGTACTCCCGCGTCACATAAAAACCACGGCTCTCGGCATAATTCTGAATGGCTGCGGATACGTCACCAATGTGGTTACCTGCTATCATTTGTTTGATTCCAGCGAAGAGTGCACCTTCGGTGGTTTCCACCAGCTTGTGGGCAGAATCAGATACCTCGCCCACTTCCGCTGTAAACGCAGCGTCGCCCACGTACCCTTCGTAAACCGTTCCACAATCGACTGAAACGATATCCCCTTCCTTGAGCTTACGCTTTCCGGGTATCCCGTGCACCATCTCGTGGTTCACACTCACATTGGTGCTCGCGGGATAGGGATAAGGGCCGGGATATCCTTTGAAGGGACTGTAGCAGCCGTATTTCTTGAGCACTTCTTCAGCTGCAGCATTTAGATCACCAGTCGTAACTCCGGGTCGTACGATGGCACGCGCGGCTGCCAATGCTTCCGCATTGATTCTTCCCGCTTCACGCATTATTGCGATTTCCTGAGGGGTCTTGATGGTTATCTGACGATCCCAGGACATCGATTATGCCTCGTTAATGGCTTGTAAAAGAGCTGTTGTAACTTCATCAATGGACTTGGTGCCATCGACTTCAGCCAGGAGTCCGTTTTCCTTGTAAAAGGCGATCAAAGGTGCGGTCTGATCATGGTAAACCTTGATGCGATTCTTTACTGTTTCTGGTTTATCATCATCGCGCTGGTAAAGTTCCGAGCCGTCCAGATCACAAACACCTGCAATCGCAGGGGGATTGAATTTCTCATGGAAAACATGCCCGTTTGCCTTACAGGTCCAGCGTCCGCTCAGCCGTTCGATCAAGACATCAGATGGAACGGAGATAAAGGGTACCAGGTTAACACCACCAGAAAATTCTTTGAGCATTTCCGCCAGGGCTTCAGCCTGGGCGGGAGTGCGCGGAAAACCATCCAGCAAAGCACCATTGTGGCAATCAGGCCGGCTTAAACGATCCCGCACCATCGCAATGGTCACATCATCAGGCACGAGTTCACCGCGCTTCATGAAAGTTTGCGCCAGTTTGCCCAACTCGGTTTCGTTTTTCAAGTTCTCTCGGAACAGATCGCCGGAAGAGACATGCACCAGTTCATACTTTTCTGCAATGATCTGGGCTTGCGTGCCTTTACCTGCGCCTGGAGGTCCAAGCAGAACGATGTATTTTGCCATATTAACCCTTGATAATGCTCTCGTCGTAACCGTGTACTTTCAACTCGGTTTCGATGATGGAGAATGTATCCCTCACCACACCAACCACGATGAGCAAGCCGGCCGCGGAGATAATGAATGCACTTTGCCGGGTAATGGGTAGGATGGCACTCAAAAGATACGGCAACACAGCCACAAACCCGAGGAAAAACGCACCCGGGAAGGTGATACGGCGCTGTACCTTGGTGAGATATTTCTGAGTGGGTCCACCGCGTACAACTCCAGGGATCTGAGCTCCCTGTTTCTTCAATGTATCACCGTAATTCTGCTGGGTGAACAAAACATCCGTGTAGAAGAAAGTAAATGCCACCACCAGGATGAAGAAGATCACCGGGTAGAACCAGCCATTACCGCCAAAGAGCGTATAAACTCCGTACCAGAAACCTGAAGTCTTACCGGCGATGAAGTAACTGGCGATCAATGCCGGGAAGGAAAGGAAGGTCTGTGCGAAGATGAGCGGGATCATACCGGCCATATTCACCATCAACGGCAGGTTACTGCGCACCGGCATTGACATGCGGTTGCCCACACGCCTTCCGGGGAAGAGCACAGGAACATTGCGCCGACCCTGTTGCACGTAGACAATCGCGAAAATCGTGATCGCAAGCAGTGCCAGGATGAGGATCAGTACCCACCAGCCGTTTTCCTTGTCAGCCAGGATGGCGATCAGGTTTGTGGGGATGCTCGAGATAATACCCGCAAAGATGATCAACGACAGACCCTGGTTGGGAATGCCGAATTCAGAGATCAACTGACCCAGCCAAATGCCGAACATCGTACCGGCTACCATACTGAAGAGAAGTGTAATAGTAGGCAGCAGAGATACCCCGGTGAATCCAAATTTGAATGTGAGAATATCACCGGTTGTCGCCATCGTGTTAAAGATGTTCACCTGGCCGATTGCGGTCAGCAGCGCCATGGGGATGGTTAGCAGTGTTGTCCAGCGCTCCATGATCTGTCGCCCTTCACGCGGATTGTCTTTAATCCGACGGTCAAGCGCGGGAATGATGGGGACAAGTAGCTGGATGATGATTTGCGCGGTAATGTATGGATAAACGCCCATCGCCAGGATGGAGAAATTGGAGATGGTTCCACCGGAAAGCAAATCAAGCAGGTTGAAAAGGGACGCACCTGCCCCTCCCAGTTCAGAGATGGAGCGGATGACCTCCCGGTTGATCCCCGGGACGGGGATATTCGCCGCAAATCTGTAGATCACCAATAGCAGGATGGTGATCAACAATTTTTTACGGATATCTTCAGATGTCCATAAGTAACGCCAGGCTGATCGCTTCATTCATGACTCCTTCGAGTGGCGTTCAGGCGACAATTTCGACTTTGCCGCCAGCCGCCTCGATCTTTTCGCGGGCGGACTTGGTCACCCGGTGAACCTGCACAGTTAAGGCTACATTGACCTCTCCGCGGCCAAGAATGGCAACGGGGTTAGCTGATTTATGCAACAACTTGGCATCGTTTAAGGTTTCACGCGAGACGATGCTGCCGGCTTCAAATCTTTCCAACTGGTCCAGGTTGATCTCGTTGTATTCCACCTGGTTGGGCGGAGTGAATCCTTCGCCGCGCATGAATGGCAGGCGGCGATAGAAAGGCAGGTTACCACCCTGGCGGTAAAGGTTTCCACCACTACCGGCGCGTGAACCCTGACCTTTGGTGCCGCGGCCAGCGGTTTTGCCCTGACCGGCAGAGATACCATGACCTTTGCGTTTTGGTGCTTTCTTGGCACCTGGATTAGGCATTAGATCGTGTAATTTCATTGGACTTCCTGCTCTTCAACTTTTACAAGATGATTGACCTTCATCAACATGCCACGGATCACGGGTGTGTCCGCCTGTTCTACAGTCTGCCTGATGCGATGCAGACCCAGTGCACGAATGGTGGCCTTGTGTTTTTCGGAATAACCGATAGCGCTTTTCACTAAGGTGATGCGCAGTTTCTTTTCGGCTTCTTTTTTCTTAGGCATTCTTCCTCCGCTCCCAATAGGGCATCAAATCCTTCACGGGTTTGCCACGACGGGCGGCTTCGGTTTCAGGTGATTTTAATTGTGCAAGTGCTTCAAAAGTTGCCTTTACGACATTCAAAACATTTGAACTGCCAAGCGACTTGGTAAGAATGTCACGCACACCGGCGACTTCCAGAACAGCACGCACACCACCCGCAGCGATAACACCGGTACCGGCTGACGCGGGCTTGAGTAAAACAACCGCGCCGGCAGTCTTACCGGTCACTTCATGAGGAATCGTTGTTCCAGTGAGGGTGATCTGGCGAATGTTCTTGTGCGCACGTTCGGTTGCCTTGCGCATCGCATCCGGTACAGCGTTGGCTTTACCGATCCCGATGCCGATCTTTCCATGGTTGTCGCCAACCACGATCGTCACACGGAACTGGAATCTACGTCCACCTTTGACAACCTTCGCAACGCGGGCAATTTCGATCACACGCTCGTCGAATTGTGCTTCCAAGGGTTGATATTCCATCATATCCATAAAATTGGCCCTCTATCTCTTATTTACTAAAATTCAAGCCCGGCTTCGCGAGCCGCTTCAGCCAGCGCTTTTACGCGCCCGCTATATCTAAAACCACCGCGATCGAATACGACCTTGGTGATGCCTTTTTCTTTGGCTCGATTGGCAACCAATTCACCAACAAGACGGGCTTGTTCCGCCTTTTTGAGACCGGTCAATTTTTCACGCAGCTCATGATCGATACTTGATGCCGATACCAGGGTAACTGCTGCATCATCATCGATCACCTGTGCGTAAATTTCAGCCAGGCTTCTAAAAACACTCAGGCGGGGTCGCGCTTCAGTACCGCTGATAAATTTACGTACGCGGCGATGCCTGTGAATTCTTGCTTCAGTTCGATTATTCTTTGCCATAATCCCTCACCTGCCTTACCCTTTCGCCTTGCCGGCTTTACCAGCTTTACGGCGGATCTTCTGACCTTTATAACGGATCCCTTTGCCCAGGTAGGGCTCAGGCGGTCTGATCTTGATAATATCGCTGGCCAGTTGACCGATCACTTCTTTATCGTAACCATTGATCTTGACCAACCGGATCTTCCCGTCCACTTCAAAGCTAATTCCTTCCGGCGGTTCAATAACGAACGGATGTGAATAACCGACATATAACACAAGTTTCTGGCCATCCATTTCAGTTCGATATCCTACGCCATCCACCTCAAGCTCTGTAGTAAACCCTGTGGATACACCTGTAACCATGTTCGACAGAACCGCGCGGGTTGTGCCGTGCAGGGCGCGAACAGGCGCCAGATCTGAGTTACGCTTCACCATCAATGCACCGTCTTCTTTGGTGATGGTGATGTCCGGGGAGAATTCACGTTTCATCTCGCCCTTAGGACCTTTTACTTTTACTTCCGATCCGTTGATTTCGACTTGCACGGATTCCGGGAGTTTGATTGGTAATTTACCTATACGTGACACGATTACTATCCTCCTTCATCCCTAGGGGCTACCAGACCTTGCACAGAACTTCACCGCCGATTCCAAGCTGGCGGGCTTTCTGCCCGGTCATTACTCCCTTAGGGGTGGACAGGATCGCGATTCCCATCCCTGCCAGAACCCAGGGGATGTCTTGTTTTTGGGTGTACACACGATGGCCGGGGCGGCTAATTCTTTCCAGACCAGTGATAACGGCAGAACGCTCGCGGCGTTCCCCTACATACTTGATCTTCACACGCAAAGCCTTCATTCCCGGCTTGTCGCCTTCAACCACTTCATATCCTTCAATGAAACCTTCCTCCTTCAAGATCCGCGCGATTTCCGCTTTGATCGTGGAGTGAGGCATGGCAACCACGGATTGGCTGCTCATGACGCCATTCCGGATACGGGTCAACATATCAGCAATTGGATCATTAACACTCATGTTTCTTCCTCCGAATTGGCATTACCAGGATGACTTGGTCACGCCGGGGATCTCGCCTTCAAGGGCAAGTTCTCTAAAGCAAATGCGGCATAAGCCGAATCGTCGCAGGTATCCACGCGGGCGCCCGCAGCGTTTGCAGCGGTTGCGCACCTGGCTGGGATATTTCCTTCTTAACTCACGATATTCCATGCATTTCTTTGCCATACTAGTCCTTCCTGAAAGGCATGCCAAGCATTTGCAGCAGAGCTGCGGCTTGTTCATCCGATGGGGCCGTGGTTACGATGGTGATTTCCATACCACGGACCTTATCCACTTTGTCATACTCGATCTCCGGGAAGATGATCTGTTCCCGTAAACCCAACGTGTAGTTGCCCCTGCCATCGAACGCTTCAACGGATACACCGCGGAAATCACGTACACGAGGAAGGACAATATTCATCAACCGGTCAAGGAAAGCCCACATCTTTTCGCTGCGTAGTGTAACTGCGGTGCCAATCGCGCGCCCCTCGCGGAGTTTGAAATTGGCGATGCTCTTGCGAGCCTTGGTGATAACCGGTTTTTGACCAGTGATCGCGCCCAGGTCCTGCACAGCAGCATCCAGCGCTTTGGGATTATCCATTGCTTCACCCAAACCGATGTTGAGGACAACCTTCTTAATCCTGGGCACTTGCATCACATTCGTCAGACCCAGTGATTTCATCAGCGCCGGTGAGACTTCGTTGTTATAACGTTCTTTCAATACATTCATTCGCTCACACTCCAATACGGCTTAATCATCGATCATTGCGCCGCATTTTTTACACTGGCGCTTCGTTTTGTCATCTTCGCGGATCAGGGCAACCCGGGTAGCCTTGTTGCACTTCTTGCAGACCAGCGCTACATTGGCTAAACTGAACGGGGCTTCGAAGCGGATGATCCCGGGATTGACCGTGCGGCCTTGTGACTGAACCTGCCGCTGGTGCTTGGTTCGGGTATTGATACCCTGCACAACAATTCTGTTTTCATCCGGCAGAACCTTGATCACTTCACCGCGATTGCCTTTATCCTTTGACAAACCGCGGACGACCTCTACCTGATCGCCTTTACGAATTTTTACCTTCATCTCTTCTCTCCTCTCCTTCTACCTATAGAACTTCAGGCGCCAGAGAGACGATCTTCATGAAGCCGCGTTCGCGCAATTCACGCGCGACCGGTCCAAAGATACGTGTACCCTTCGGATTCTGACCATCGGTATCCAGGATCACTGCTGCATTGTCATCAAATCGGATGGATGAACCATCTTCACGGCGCCATTCCTTTGATGTTCGAACAATAACAGCCTTGACAATGTCGCTCTTTTTTACAGAGCCCTGCGGAGCGGCTGATTTTACCGTTGCGACCACAATGTCACCCACACCGCCGTACTTGCGCCTTGACCCTCCGACAACCTGGATGACAAGAATCTCGCGCGCGCCTGTGTTATCAGCGACTTTTAAGCGACTCTCTTGTTGGATCATTCAGTCGCCTCCTCAGCCACTTCAAGCCTCTTGCCTTCGTGCTTGATAATGGACTGCACCATCCAGGTTTTTTCCTTGGAGATTGGGGCGGTTTCAACAACGAGTACCTGATCACCGATCGCACAACCGAATTCATCGTGGGCTTTTAACTTCTGCCTGGCATGAACCACCTTGTGATAGAGCGGGTGCCTGTAGGTTCTCGCAACTTCCACAACAACCGTTTTGTCCATGCGGTTGCTGGTAACGATGCCTGTTAATCGACGTCGTTCATTCATTTTCCACCTTCCAGTTTCTTGCCTAACTCGCGTTCACGTAAAATAGTCTCATATAGAGCGATCTGACGACGGGTCGCTTTCAACCGGCTGGTGTCAACCAATTGACCGGTAACGATCTGGAAGCGGAAGTTCATCAACTCGTTACGTGTATCGGCGAGTTTGGTCTTGAGTTCTTCTGTGGACAGTAAACGAATCTCTGCGGTTTTCATAAGCTCTCTCCTACACCCTGGCTGCGAACCAGGATCTTGGTCTTGATGGGGAACTTGTATGCCGCTTGCTGCAAAGCTTCAACTGACTCTTCGTGATCAAGTCCACTGATTTCAAACATGATTCTGCCCGGCTTTACAACCGCGACATAATACTCCACATTGCCTTTACCTTTACCCATACGGGTTTCGGGCGGGCGATGAGTATACGGTTTGTCTGGAAAGATCCGGATCCATACTTTTCCGTGACGTTTCATCCGATGCACGATGGCACGGCGGGCGGCTTCGATCTGGCGGGCAGTGATCCACCCCGGCTCGATCGCCTGGAGGGCATATTCACCCGAGATCATTTCAGCGCCGCGCAACGCCTTGCCGGTCATACGACCGCGCATCACTTTTCGCCACTTTACACGTTTTGGCATCAACATAACGCTACCTCTTTCAAGTTACCCGGGTTATTACCCGCGGTAGTATTTACTCACTAACGTACACACCTTCGGTGGCTTCGGCTTTCTCTTCAAGAACGGAGACAGCATCACCTTTGTAGACCCAAACCTTTACGCCGATGCGGCCATAGGTGGTCAGGGCTTCAGCCCGGGCAAAATCGATGTTCGCACGCAGCGTCTGCAACGGCACTCGACCGTCACGTAACCAGACAATACGGGCCATTTCAGCACCGCTCAAACGACCTGAAACTGAGACCTTGATCCCTTCAGCTCCCTGGCGCATTGCCTGCTGCAGCGCACGCTTCATGGCGCGCCGATAGCTGACACGACGCTCGATCTGACCGGCAATGTTCTTTGCCACTAGGTAGGCATCGCAATCCGGTGCTTTGATCTCTTTGATCTCCAGATCGATCTTTTTCCCGGTCAATGCTTCGAGATCTGTGCGGATCTTTTTTACAGAATCTCCCTTACGACCGATCAAAATACCTGGTTTGGCGGTATTCACAACAACCTTCACTTTTCCGGGGAATCTTTCAATTTCCACCATCGAAATGCCGGCTTTCTCGCCTTCCTTCCGGATCATCTTGCGGATGATAAGATCCTGGTGCAACTGGTCGCGGTATTCCGATCCTTCAGCGAACCAGCGCCCTTCCCACGGCTGATTGATTCCAAGACGAAAACCAATTGGATGTACTTTTCGACCCATAATTTCTCCTGGTGTCCTTTTCGTGCAGGTGACGGTTCTACCCGATCACCCTGCTAATCTTTACTCTTTTTCTCGCAGCACTACCGTGACGTGAGAGGAGCGTCTCAACAACGGCTTGAACCGACCGCGGGCACCAAATCTGCGCCACTTGCGGAGCGGTGCATCGTCAGCAGTGATCTTGTAAACCACCAGATCATTACGGTTCACACCAAAGTTCTCTTCGGCATTGGCAACGGCTGAAGCCAGCAATTTACCTACGTGCCTGGCAGCAACCTTGTTGGTGAACTTCAAAGTGGTCATGGCTTCAACAGCCGGTTTACCGCGGATAAGATCAATAACCAGGCGAGTCTTTTGCGCAGAAACGCCGCAATTCTTTAACTCAGCGCGAATATCAGTAGCCATGATTATCTCGCTCCAGTGGATTTGTCAGACATGTGACCACGGAAGTGTCTTGTCGGGGCAAATTCGCCCAAACGATGACCCACCATGTTCTCAGTGATGTAAATGGGCACATGCCGGCGGCCATCATGCACGGCGATGGTGTGTCCCACCATCTGCGGGAAGATCGTGCTCGCCCTGCTCCAGGTACGAACTACCTTCTTCTCACTGCGGGCATTCATGGTTTCAATTTTCTTTAGCAGTTTCGGGTCAATGAACGGCCCTTTTTTAAGCGATCTAGACATATTTTTGTCCCTTCTCCTCGGTTAGAGCTTTCAACGGTTCTACCGATTGCCGGATTTACGGCGGCGAACAATATACTTATCAGTCTGTTTATTACGGCGGGTGCGATACCCACGGGTCGGTTTGCCCCAAGGACTCTTCGGACCGGGCATACCCACCGGCTGACGCCCTTCACCACCACCATGCGGATGATCGCGGGGGCTCATCGCTGTGCCGCGTACTGAAGGTCTGATACCCATCAGGCGTTTGCGACCCGCTTTGCCGAGTTTAATATTGCCATGGTCCACGTTGCCAACCTGACCGATAGTCGCGTAACATTTTTGAGGAACAAGGCGAACCTCACCGGATGGCAAGCGAATCTGGGCATAATCACCCTCTTTTGCGATCAACTGAGCGGATGTGCCTGCTGAGCGAACCAGCTGCGCGCCCTTGCCCTCTCGCAATTCGATATTGTGTACGAGGGTACCGACCGGAATATTGGAGATAGGCAAACTATTGCCAGGACGAATTTCTGCATTGGGTCCAGCGATAATCGAATCATCCACCTTCAATCCCATAGGTGCAATGATGTAGCGTTTCTCACCGTCAGCATAGTTCAGCAATGCCAATCGTGCAGTGCGGTTCGGATCATACTCGATTGCAGCGACGCGAGCCGGAATGTTCAGCTTATCGCGTTTGAAATCAATGTTACGAATGTACTGGCGAACGCCGCCCCCCTGGTGGCGAACAGTTATCCGACCCTGGTTGTTGCGTCCAGCCCTGGCTTTGCGAATGACGAGAAGGGAGCGTTCAGGAGTATCCTTGGTGATCTCCTCAAAACTGTACCCGGTCATCCCGCGTCGGCTGGGTGTTGTTGGTTTATAGATCTTGATAGCCATTATTCAACCCCTTCAAAGATAGGGATCCGGTCTTCAGGTGATAGCGTGACGACCGCTTTCTTATACTGTGGGTTGCTGATCATCAATTTGCGGTTGCGGCGCATTGAACGCTTGGCCGGCACATTGATGATATTCACCCTAACAACGGTGACGTTAAACAATTTTTCAACCGCATCCTTCACCAGCGTCCGGTTGGCATTCACTGACACCTCAAAGACATACTGGTGTAACTTGGTGACCATGTAATTGGTTTTTTCGGTCACGATCGGGCGGCGGAGGACTTCATAAATAGTGCTCATCTCATTCTCCTACCTAACCCAGGTTTGCCTTGATCAATTCAAGCGCATCAATGGGCATGATCACTTTATCAAAGACCATCAGATCACGGATATTGAGGTAATTGGCGTTCAATACCTTCGCATCCGGGATATTGTTGGTGGAACGCAGAATGCCTTCATACGATTCCAGTGTAGGAATCAACACCAAGGCGCTCGCGCCTCCCACCAATGTATTCAGGGCAGCAGCCATGAGACGGGTCTTGGGCTCATTGAGTTTTAGCTCATCCACAACAACGATCATTGATTCAGCAGCCTTAACTGAAAGTGCTGAACGCAAAGCAGCCTGACGCATCTTCTTGGGCATTGCCTGATTATATGAACGCATGTGCGGTGTGTGGATCTTACCGCCGCCTTTCCACTGGGCAGAACGCGTGGATCCCTGTCGCGCGCGACCGGTTCCTTTTTGCCGCCAGGGTTTACGTCCACCACCTGAAACGTCGCTCTTTACCTTCGTTTCATGGGTGCCCAGGCGGGCGTTTGCCATTTGCATGACCAGAGCCTGATGCATCAGATCAACACTGATAGGGGCTTCGAAGATGGCCGGCGGTAATTCCACCGCACTTACCTTCTTGCCTTCCATGTTTAAAACTTCTACTTCCATTGTCATTAGCTCCCTTTGTCCAGGTAAACGGTTCAAAAGATCACCGGTCTAGACTTTCCGTGATTCTTTTATTACAACAAGGCCACCGCGCGCACCGGGCACAGGGCCGTTGACACCGATAACGTTGCGTTCGGCATCTACCAGGACAACTTTAAGGTTCTGCGCGGTCACTGCATCACTGCCCATGTGACCGGGTCCGCGCGCTCCTTTGAATACACGACCAGGTGTTGTTGTAGCGCCACGGGAACCCGGGGCGCGCAAGCGGTCAGATTGACCATGTGTTTTTGGTCCGCCCCTGAAATGATAACGCTTCACAGCACCAGCAAAACCCTTCCCCTTGCTGACACCGGAGACATCCACCTTCTCTCCAACTGCAAACAGGCTGACATCGATCTTGTCGCCTTCTGTCACCTGGATCTCTTTGGCGCGGAATTCGCGCAAATATTTGAGCGGAGGTAGATTGTTGCGTTTGAGATGGCCTAATTCACCGCCAGCCAAACGCTTGGGTTTGACTTCTTCGTAGCCCAACTGAACCGCTGAATAACCTTCGGTTTCCATGGTCCTTATCTGGGTAACGAAGCACGGCCCAGCTTCGATAAGCGTGACAGGGTGCGCCGCGCCGTTTTCATCGAAAATCTGGGTCATGCCGATTTTCTTTCCGATCAGCCCTTTAAACATTTCGGTTGTTCTCCTTCAATATTTTGTGTAGAGACTGTCAGCCTGGGCTTGGCTGCATCATCCCTGAACAATCCAGTCAACGACTTGCTGCGGCACTATCGGTTTTTGTCTGGTGCGCTCACAAGATCGCTCTTGAACTGCCTGCTTGGGCTATTCGCCCAAAACCTAAACATTATACCGCAGTTGGCGATATTTGTCAGGGTATTTCTAATTTTTAAAGTGATCTACCGACAAATAAATTACGAATTCGCGGTAAGGATCCTAGATCTTGATCTCGATATCCACGCCAGCTGGCATGTTCAGCCGCATCAACATGTCAATCGTCTTTGCGTCAGGGTCAAGTACATCAATCAAGCGATTGTGCGTACGGACTTCAAAATGCTCATGTGAGTCTTTGTCAATGAACGAAGAACGGCGAACCGTGAATCGTTCAATACGGGTTGGCAGGGGAACTGGTCCCACTACCTGCGCGCCGCTTCTCTCTGCCGTTTCCACGATCCTCTTGGCAGATTGGTCCAATACGCGGTGATCATATGCCTTCAAACGAATTCGAATTTTCTGTTTAGCCATATTATTCTACCTATGCAATAATCTTAGTGATCACACCGGCGC
>AMWB02159106.1_pt2 | contig 24907 bp, 34 predicted proteins | sample 200311 | NCBI WGS metagenome assembly AMWB02 (sample SAMN02737377, study PRJNA173069) | bioreactor metagenome | biome: anode biofilm in microbial fuel cells | place: USA: California | collected 2010-12-16 | reverse complement strand
ATATAGAAATGGGAGTGCTTCTAAAAGATAAAACAATTGGGGAACAAATCGACAACCTATTTAATAATTTGATTGTAAATTCTACCTTATGCAAATATTCCAATAATATTTGACGTGTCTCATTACCAACTACTTATTTTAGGAATTCTGAAGATTTCCTTATTGAACATTTGACATTTACTAAACAGAATTTGGCGAGGTAATTATTTTATTTGAGCGGTTGAGGGTTATGACTTATTAATTTCCTCTAATTTAGCATCTCCCTCTTCAATATATTTTTTTACCCTTACTTACAAATAATCGACTTTCTGTACTCTCTTGTTGATAAACATACAACTCTGCTAAATTGCCGCGATTCGCAATCTTAAATACCTGCTTTGCGATATTGTACGTATTCATGGGGTTTGTAGTTGCATACACATTGACTCTTACGCCATTACTCAATCCTCTAGTTTCGTCATTAACTCTGTCAATAAATTTACGACTGTAATGTCGTACAGTGCTGCTTCCGTCATTTCTACTAATCTTTATTGTTGGAAGGTTACTTTTTTCATCTGGTATTTGCTTGATATCAATCTGGTAAGTATCTTCAAGGATCATGTTTATTTCGCTTGGATTACGTGACCAATTCAGCTTAGTTGTTTTTATATTTGTTTCGTCATCAATAACTGGATAATCGCTCTGATCCAGAGGATAGTCCTCAAAAGTGCTTCGGATAACTAGCCTAAACTGCATATATATCGGTACCAAGATCAAGCTACATTTCTTAATTCCTAAAATTTTTGCACAAAACCAATACCAGAAATAATTATATTGGTGATATAGGTTTTTTTTATTCATCGTGACTTCTTTATTGTGTTTCCTAATTACCAATAAACATGAAAAGGTCAGAACAACCGAAAGTAAATATCGTCCACCTTTAATTGTTAAGTAAGGAACTACATTATCTGGAGTCAAATAATTATTCTTTAGATAGTCTTCAAACATCCCTTGTATATCAACAAATAATGGAAGAACAATACATACGATTAAGATTAGTAATTCAAAAAGTTGTTCCGAATTATCCTCGACCCAATTTTTCATATTAGATAGCCTCTTCCAGAGTTTTCGTTTTCCTGAAATATATTCCATCCATGTTTTTTGCTGTTTCAGCCAGTTCGATAATTTCACCCGAAATGTAATCTCCGGCCCAAACTCTAACCTCCTGAGTCCCGGCTATTATAAAGAACACGTACTGGCTCGCTGTTTTATCAAGTAAAAGTGTCTTTTGCCAATCATTCCAATCAATACTGGATGGGGTCGGTATTTTTTGTGAGTGAGTATGCCAAACACCCATATAATAACTTTTTTTCTTTTCAGCCATTTTTAAGAACAACCTATGGCGTGGATCTCTAATATCAAACCTGACTCGATTTTTAACGTCCATACAATATGGGTGTGAAACAGCTTCAAGAGAAATATTCCCGGTCTTCACATGTTGATACCCCACAATATAACCGCCGCTCTCAGGCTTTTCTTCACTATCCTGTGTCCACTTATAGATTTCGTCAAAAACAAGCGTCAGAATGTCCACCACATTGTGATTTGGAAGATTCATCTTCACGCATCTACTATTCGTTTTAATTACCACAGCATCTACATGCCTCCATCGGGATGGCTTGAGAAGAAGAAGTTATACTCTCGGGGGTAATATCTATTAGCGTGTTTTCATTTAATTCACCCGAAAATATCTTTTGAATTGTTCCCAGCAAAGCAGCTGTAGTACGAAGGAGAATGGCTGAACCATATGCCGCTCGCGTTCCTCCACATCCATTTCTTATAATACTGACATCCAAATCATCATTATTTCTTAGACTCGATTTATTATTGATTCGTTCACCCTGTTCATTTGTGTATAGACACTCATAGCAACCTCGTTTTGTGTAATCAATTGTAAGGATATGACTATATTTACCACCTGCTTCAAGCCATGTGAAAATAACCGGGATATGACATGATATTTCTTTTAGTATTCGATTGAAAACTAGTTGAGAATCACTGCTTCCGATGGTAAAAACTATCATATCCACTTGAGCTGACTCTTCAACAAGTGTTTTTGCATCAATATTTTTGTCTATTGCCTCCACCCGGATTTCCGGATGAAGATATTCCAAATGAAATTTCAGGAGACTGGCCTTGTTTGTTCCTTTTCCAAATCCGAGATAAGCCCATCGTAGAATGTTCTCATCACTCAACTGGTCCTCATCGTACACTTTAAGCGACGCAACACCGTTTTTAACCAGTTCAAACGCAATGTAACTACCTAAGGAACCGCCACCAATTAGTAGAACCTTTTTTCCACGCAACCCTATGTCATTGCCAATTTGATCACTAAGATAAGAATAGTCCTTGCGTTCCGTGATGATTGGCTCAACATCCAAAATATCATTACAAATCTTTTCTATAAGTGTTCTGCCACTTCTATTATTTTTACAATTTAATTTGACCGCAAAAGTGACATCTGACTGTTTATCTTTCATTCCAAATATCAGAATAACATCTTTAGTAGATACCTTTTCGTCACAAATACTCTGATACGTTTCATGACTAATATGGGCTATCTGCTTTCCACAAACTATGTCCCTAATAGTATCCGTTGTCCAAGGATGTCCGACATATGGAGGTAGTATTTCTCTTGTATCCATTATCGGTACGAAATAAGTATCATTTTCCACATGTTGTAACCACTTATGCTCGTTCTTTTCTATGACATTGAGGTCAGACAATTCCAAACCTGATTCAATGTACCTTATATCACTCTTACTGCAATAAACGCTCATTCGAGAAAAGTGACTTTCCTGTGAAAGATAAACTTTATTCACAACTTTGTTTCTAGCCGCGTCGTTCCAATAGTGTAGGAATTCTTTTTGAAATTCTTTTTCTCTCTCGACCGGAGTTAGTGAAAGTAATTCAATCAATCGATTAATAGCATCAGCAATTTTCTCTTCATACGGAATAACTGAATAAACGACGCTTTCGTGTTCATACAGGCAAACCAAGCGATATTTTCCCTCTGGCAATGATTCATTTACCTCTTCCCCGAGTAACACAACATGTGGAAAGTCGAATCCTTCATCGTTAGCCAAATAAACGAATGGATGTGATTCAGGTTTATCTCTTACTGGACAAATCAACAAAAAATTTTTATCAAAAAGATTAATTAAAAAAACACCATCATTGATTTGTTTCTCTATAGTGATTTCCCTATAGGATTCCAAAATTTCTTTCGGAGAAGGAAGATTATCCAAAACTATGTTCTCTTTTACTCTGCACAGCAGCTGCAGCCGCAGCTTTTACCGGAACAGTAAATTCAGTTCCTAATACTTTCTGCACATATTCTGCTGCATCGTGATCAGATTCAACATTTACTGCATCTGTAAGATTATCTACTGCTGTAGACAATCTCAAATAAAATGTCACCATATAACTGGCGCTGCTCTCCTTCATTTTTTTGAATACGTCCGAATAAGGTTCAACGGATAAATTGCGGCTAATACTTGCTGACTCAACTTCACCTTGACTATTGTATGCGACAGTAAATCTGTTCTTTATGGCTTTCATCGTTTTCTGCAACGCGAGTAAATCATCGTCTCCTTCGGGACTGGTTTGCCCAGAAAAGAAGTCACAAGCTAAATATGTCAAGCCAATGCTCGGAGGTACTTCGTGATCACTACTTGCTCCCGAATACTTCTCGTTTCTCCATTTTTTGATATAGCAAATGATTTTTCGTAGCTGATCATGACCATTGATTTTCCCGCAAAGGTCATCATTTAAACCGTCGGGGTCTGCTATTTCCCATGAGTAATCTTCGCTGTTCGCTTTTCCTCGAGCTAAATACACATTTGATCCATAACTAACATAAAGCGGGAGATCGATATGAAGCCATTCTTTGCCATTTTCTTGGTAAGATGCTCTTATACACGGCTCTTTGATTGTGACAGTTCTTGAAGGTATGTTAATCGTATCTTTAAGATAGCCTTTAATTTCTCGAGGATCGGTATTTACTTTTATGTCCAAAGGAATCATAACAGCAACATCGCGATCCACAACGTCCGCTTTAATAGTTGTCTTATACTTATAGCTTCCCTGATCAATCATCCGTATATCATTTTTGTTGATATCAATGCCGTGATCGTCTAAAATTCCGGGGAGATTGTTCTTGATATCGTTTTCAAGGATATTTCTCTTCTCTATTAATACGTCTGTTTCTGAATCGATCTTTATACAATCATAGAAGTCAGAAAATTCATTTTTTAGTTTCATCTAGCTACTCCTTTATTCAATTCACTATGCCTTGAAACTCGTGCATATGGCGCTGATGTTGAAATATCTCCTAAGTTTTCCGACTTCTTAGTGAGAACAGTATTCGATATGTTTATCACTTAATTAGCTCCTCTTATTTAATACACTATCTTGACGAGTTTTTCTTTCACAATGTTTACCGTAGTAATGTCAAGTCGATGCTTTTTCGACGCAAGCTTTGATTTTGGCTGAATAGTTTTCTCGAGAATCTTTATGAAATCTTCTTTATATATGCCGACCACTTTTTTTAAAGTTTTGTTCTGGTTCTCGGATTTTAGCGAAAATTTAGAACTTTTAAGATTGATTTTCTAAGAGAATATTTTATACATTTCTTATCTGCAAAAACCAATAATTCACGACGAGTGGCGATGTGGTTGAAAAAGATACTGGTCACAGTAACATCAATATATTTCATTATGCCCCTTCCCAATCGCTTTGTTAAATATATTTCTTTCATAGGTGGAAATATTTTAATAACCCTCAAATATATTATATTACTATTATCATTTCAAGAATTTTATTGTTCAGATTTCTAAATAAGCCAGTTTGTAGATTGAAAATAGGGCAGCCCTTCCATTGGACTGCCCTCATCAGTTTACCTCACTGCCCTGAACTGACAACCAACATTGACCGGCTTACCCAGCATAGTCCAGGATAATCGCTCCACCACACCCCACCAGATTCCAGGGATTTCGTACCACTTCGCACCTTCAACCCCCTTTGGAATATCTGGGTCGAAAGCGGTCATTTTAGCCAGGGTACTTTCTGGATTAATCGCCACCGACGTGTAAACCACACTATAGATCGGCCCCAAGGTTGCCAGGGAAAGCATCATTCCCCACCCACAGCGTGAGGGTTCTACCGTTTTTGCAGCCTCAATCCTGTCTTGCATGAATTCGACATAAGTCATCCCCTCTGGTGCCCCAGTTCCTGACATAGGTTGGTTAACCTTGAAACCGATAAAGACTAGGCTTGCACAGACAAGGATCACAGTAGTATTCCAAATAAATTTCCAAACTAAGTGAAACAATCCTGTGATCATTACTATTCCCCTTGTTTTTCTACTTTGTAATTGTCTTCAGGTTTCTGACCTTCTCCAATCATTAAGGTTCCAAACCTAATTTCCTCTCGATACATACGGTCGATTGAAACCTCGACCACATCCCCTTCACTTCGTCCCATATTACCGGAAAGATCTTTCAATTGACGGACACATTCGATACTTAGTCGAAACGAACGAACTGCTTTAGTGGATGAGTTTTTTATAGGCATTGCATAAAACTCCTTTGTTTAATCTATTGTAATACATTTGTATTACTTTTTCAAGTATTAACCGCAAATCATTCCGGCAGGGACGACTTGTTTGTACAATTATGCATTTCAATTGCATTATTGTACAATGTTGTTATAATGGAAATATAAATTACCAGATCACCTGATCCTTTTTCGATCGGAGCATTATCAATGATAGAAAGAACATTGGCATCCAAAGTAACTTCTCTGGCGCAGAAGTTCCAAGTGATCACGCTCACCGGTCCTCGTCAGTCTGGCAAGACTACCCTTGTCAGAGCCACTTTTCCTGACTTGCCCTATGTCTCCCTTGAGGAGCCTGATATCCGGCAGATTGCGCTGACCGACCCGCGTGGTTTCCTTTCCAATTACCCCAATGGCGTGATCCTGGATGAAATCCAAAATACCCCTGAATTGTTCTCGTATATCCAGCGGATTGTGGATGAAAACCGCCAGATTCAATTTATTCTGACCGGTTCCTCAAACTTCTTGTTAATGGAAAAAATCAGCCAAACCCTGGCTGGTCGCACCGCAGTCTTACATTTGCTACCATTCTCCTTACAAGAACTTGAACCATTGACAGATTCTTACGAAAACATGATTTTCAAAGGTCAATATCCACGGATTTACGACCGAGCTATTCCACCAAGTGATTTTTACCCATCCTACATTCAGACCTACGTGGATCGGGATGTGCGCATGATCAAGAATATCGGGGATATTAATGCCTTCATCCAGTTCACGCAATTGTGCGCCGGCCGTATCGGGCAACCACTGAATAATGCCAGCCTGGCTAATGATGCCGGTATCAGCCCCAACACTGCCAAATCGTGGCTTTCGATTTTGGAAAGTTCTTACATACTATATCGTCTACAACCATACCACCGAAATTTCAATAAACGGTTGATAAAATCACCCAAGCTCTATTTTTATGATACCGGGGTTGCCTGTTCACTTCTTGGAATACGCGAGCAAGAACAAGTCAATTTGCATTACATGAAAGGCTCCCTATTTGAAAATTTGATTCTCAATGAGTTCATCAAGCGTAGTTTCAACCGGGGTGAGAACCGTCAGCCATATTATTGGCAGGATAACCACGGCAAAGAAATAGATTGCTTATTGGTAAATGGTGAAAAGGTTACGGCGGTTGAGATTAAATCCGGAAAAACTATGTCAACCAGTTATTTTGAGAATCTTAAATACTGGCGATCCCTGGCAGCTTTACCTGAGAGTCAAGAATATGTGGTCTACGGTGGGGATCAATCCATGCAAACCAGTGCCGGCACATTAATTAGCTGGAAGAATTTGGATCGCATTCCAGATTAATACCCTCATCGATCAGTCCTGCATAAATTGTGAAATGTATGCAGATTCAAACAATCAGGATGTCAGAAAGGGAGTTTTTCATGCCTGAATATCTGCAAGTCGGGAAGAACGGACAAATTACCTTACCTGCTCCAACTCGTCGTAAAGCCAAAATCGCTGAAGGCGATTTGCTTGAAGCTGTTGCTGATACCGACGGGACCATTCGCCTGGTTCCAAAACTGGCATTAGATCGTTCTTTGGCAGAAAAATACCAACTCGATGATGTTGCCTGGACAGTAAGGCAGAAAGACAGAACGTAAGTCGTTTACACGGGTATGCTCTGCACTCCCTGTGGTAGCAAGGTCCAAACTCTAGGACTTAGTGCTGCCAAAAAGAGATTAAAAGCAAGGAATAAGAAGCTTTCTCCTATATACAGAGGGTCAAGCGATCAATCGGTTACCATGAATAAGTTGCTATGACCTTGAAATATCGGAGCACAACTCCGAATTTTCAAGGTAGATTTGAGAATTTGGGCAAACGGCAGATCAAATCTCCAAAGATTTATTTCCGAGATACGGGGTTATTGCACAGCCTTCTGGACATTCCCAATAGACACAGCCTGCTTGGACTTCCCAAGGTCGGTGCTTCATGGGAAGGTTCTTTGTTAGAGCAGGCGCTTCAAATCCTGCACCCCAATGCGGAATATTTCTGGGGTACGCACGCCGGCGCTGAACTCGATCTGGTCATTCAATCCGGAGGAGACCGATACGGCATTGAAATCAAGTTTAACGAGGCTCTCACATTGACGCCTTCGATGCGGATTGCTTCATCAGAATTATCCCTTGAACATCTCTGGATCATTTATCCTGGAAATGAAACATATCCTGTAATGAAGAACATTACAGCTTTACCGCTAAAGAATCTGGAAACGATCCGGGAACAAATTAAATAAACCTTGAACTGGTATCAAGATATTGCCGGGGAAGTGACTCTTTGAATTCCTACTTGCAGCTCTCACCCGCATATCGAGTCGCACAAATTGCTGTATAAGCGAAAACTACAGGTAGAGTAATATATGTGGATTTGAGCGCGTCGCCTTACAAATTTCGGAGAGCGATAATTGTTGCATAACAAAAAGTAATGACTATAAATTTCCAATGATCGTTGAATAAAGGTCAACAGAAATAACCTCTGAGTAGATCATTTATCAATTGATCTACTCAGAGGTTCATAAATTAAGCCCCTATTTTTTATCCATATCCTGCAACTGTTGGCTAATCGCAGCCAATTGTTTCTCCAACCAGGCCTTGCGTTGCTCCATCACTTCTTTTGTCTCAGGTTGAGGAGCAGTAGATTGCCCCATATCCCAACCAAAATTACCGCGGACAAAGCCACGTCCTCTTCCCCGCGCCTGGCTTCCTCCGCATGGACCCATTCCTCTACCGATTGGCCCCGTACCCATTGGTCCAGTTCCATCAAATCTGGGCATATTATTCTCCTTTCGCAAGTTATGAATTATCGTCTATTGATCCGGTTTGTATGCCGGCGACCAAATAGACGGCCAAATGTAAAATCCCACACCCGGCCGCCCCAGTGAAATGGACCGCTAAACATTGGGGTTGTAGTTGAAATCCGCCCCGTGTTAACACCGGTCGTTCCACAATTTCCCATACCTCGACCTGTTCGTGATCCTTGACTCAAAGGTCCAGTTCCATCTCTTGCAGGCATATCAATCTCCTTTCAGCCTATTTACACTTTCTTAAGCAATTGCAGGGTGATCTCATTCGTTCTTGCCAATTCCTGCTTCCAATATTGCAAGGCTTCTTCTCCTAGCGCCGTCAAATGATATGTCCGGCGAGGGGGGCCTTGCGTCTGATCAGTTTCCCAATCAGATTGAATCCACCCAAGGTCTTCCATTTCTCGTAAAGTTCGGTAAACGACGCTTGGGTGAAGTGTATTTAAGCCCATTTCTCCTAAATCATTAAGCAGCGAGTATCCATGACTTGGCTCTCCCTTTACCAGTACCAGTAAAGCAGGTTCCAATAAAGACACAGTCAAGGAGGAGTGTCGTTTCTCTTGACCCTCCCCATTTCCCATTGCCCATCCTCTTCTATGTCTTGGCATTTTTTATTACCTCCTTTGCTTTTTCTTAATACCAGTGTAGCTCTCTATTCTATTAATGTCAATAGGCAAATATAGAGTAGAATGAGCTGTTTCAATTATAGTAATTTTGGTATATTTACTTTGCATTAATCAATATTTGTACTATAATTTTAGTATCAAATTTCAACGAGGTGAATAATGCCAAGCAAGTTAGTTTCCGTAGATGCAGTACAAATTGATGGCTTTAAGATCGAAACGAAGTCACGGCAGCACATTGCGATTGTTGATCAACCGCAAGCAGGTGGAGGAACAGATGCAGGCCCTACCCCCTTGGAGTATCTTTTCATTTCTTTGGCTGGTTGTATCGTTACCATCGGTAACATTGTAGCAAAACAACGCCGATTACCCGTGCGACAAATTGAGTGTCATGTCGAAGGTGAATTGGACACCGATGTATTGATGGGTAAAAGCACCGATGTGCGAGCCGGGTTCACTGGAATTCGCGTTCACACAAAAATTGATGCAGATATGAGTCAGGAAGAGAAAGAAGCTTTTCTGAAGGATGTGGATGCACGCTGCCCAATATCTGACAATATTCATAACTTGACCCCCATTGAATTTACTGTGGAGTAATTATCATGGATTTGACTGCCGGAGATCATACCCCCGCGGAAGTATTGGTAGGACGAAGATTACGCGACTTGCGAACGAAACACGGGTTCTCGTTGAGGGCTTTAGCTGAACGAAGTGGTTTGAATATTAATACATTGAGCCTGGTTGAAAATGGCAAATCATCTCCATCGGTGAGCACGCTCCAGCAATTAGCTCTTGCAATGGATATACCCATTTCGGCATTCTTTGAATCAGAACCTATAGAAAAGCGTGTGGTTTTTACTTCAGCAGCAGGTCGACCTCAGGCAGCTTTTGGCAGCACCCAAATGCAGAACTTGGGCAAGGACTTTACAGGAAACGCCGTACAACCCTTCGTGGTGACAATCAAACCCGGGATGGGAAGCGGTGACAGGATGATTGTTCATACGGGTTACGAATTTGTCTATTGCCTGATAGGCGCCATCCGCTACCAGATTGAAGAGAATGAGTACATTCTACATGCAGGCGATAGCCTGGTTTTTGAAGCACATCTTCCCCACTGTTGGGAAAATACAGCAGAAGAAACCGCTGAAGTTTTACTCACACTTTTTCCATCTGATGGACGCGAAGAACCAGGTGGAAGACATTTTTCAGTTGAAACAATGAAAAAGGAGATTTCCATGAAAATTGCAGCAATCACAAATGATGGCAAGACTATCAGTCAGCATTTTGGCCAGGCGCCATATTATTTAGTGTTGACAATTGAAGAGGGCAAAATCGTTAACCGCGAAATGCGTGAAAAGATGGGTCACAATCACTTCCAGAACCAGGCACACTCTGAAGAAGCTCATGGCGCAGGTCATGGAATGGATTCTGCTTCACATAATAAGCATGTCAGTATGGCACAGGCCATTGCGGATTGCAAAGCACTATTATGCGGAGGAATGGGCATGGGAGCATATGAAAGTATGCGTCAATTAAACATACAACCTGTTGTAACCGATCTAAGCGACATTGATACAGCAGTTCAAGCGTTTATTGATGGAAAACTCATTGATCATACTGAAATGCTGCACTGAGTAAATTGGAAATGAGAGTAATAAAACAAAACCTAATCTTTACACTCCTACAGATGGTTGTTTTAGGTTTGGTTTTCTGGACTACTCCGGTGCAGGCTCAGACACCTGCACCGGAGAATCCGGTCTATGTCTATTTATTCTGGGGAGATGGATGCCCGCATTGCGCTGCAGCAAAACCTTTCTTGGAGAGTTTACCAACAAATTATCCAAATGTAATTTATCAAAGTTTTGAAATCTACAATGATCAAGATAATCTCCATTTTTTTGCTAATATGGCAGAAAAATATGAGATTGAGCAATTGGGCGTTCCAACAATATTTGTCGGACCCTATTTTGTGCAGGGCTACAGTGGAGAATTAGATCAACAATTAATTGATGTCATCATCTATTGTTCTCAAAACGGATGCATTGATGCTGCTGAAGGAGTTGACAGGACTGTCGCGTCTACGATTGATAGGTTAACAAATCAACCACCAACCCCAACGATAATCACCAAGACCGCGACACCAACACCGGCAATTGCAGAAGTAACTCTTGTACCAACCGCACAGTCAGAATCATTGCTTCAATCCCAATCGATTGACATTCCATTTTTTGGAAGGGTTGATTTGGCACCAAAATCAGCCGCTTTCAGCACTGTGCTGATTGCCTTTGTCGATGGTTTTAACCCTTGTTCTCTTTGGGTGCTTTCGATGTTGATTGCGTTAACCCTGCATACTGGATCTCGAAAAAAAGTATTTACAATCGGAATTATCTTTCTATCAGTAACTGCCATTATCTACGCATTATTTATTGCAGGACTTTTCGGCATCTTGAAAATAGCCAGTTACCTGGGATGGATCCAGGCATTGGTCGCAATCGTCGCTCTCTTTTTTGCACTGGTAAACATCAAAGATTATTTCTGGTACAAAGAGGGACTTACTTTTACCATCGCAGAAGATAAGAAATCTGGATTGTTTAAGAAAATGCGCTCCGTGGTTGATGCCAGTCAATCTTTTTGGGGGCTCGTTGGCGCAACAATAGTCTTGGCTGCGGGTGTATCTTTGGTGGAGTTTTCTTGTACTGCGGGGTTCCCAATGATCTGGGTTAATCTTCTTAATTCACAGAATATTTCTGGACTAATTTTTGCATTATTGCTCTCGCTGTATATGGTGATCTATCAATTGGATGAATTGGTAATTTTCTTTTCTGCAGTTGTTACTTTAAAAGTTAGTCGGCTGGAAGAAAAACAAGGTCGTCTGTTGAAACTGGTCGGCGGTATGTTAATGCTGACCCTTTCCATTGTGATGTTGGTCGATCCATCGTTAATGAATAACCTGACCAGCTCTTTGGCAATATTTGGGCTTTCTATCTTGGCAACACTTTTTGTTTTACTACTTCACAGGGTCGTGCTGCCAATGCTCGGAATCCGTATTGGAACTGAACTAAAAAAGAAAAAATCCGGAGGTTAATGTCAGTGAACTTGATAACTTCAAATGTTTGTTGCGCACTGATAAGGATGGCAATATGAGACTTGAATACGAAGAAATTATGGAAGCTGTAAATTTGCATAATCGTTTCTTGCTGGGTGAAACAGATGGAAAGAGGATGGATTTAGTAGATGCAGATCTTTATAGTGCAGGTTTGGTTGGGGCAAATCTGAAATTTGTAAGTCTTGAAGGTGCTAATCTAAAACGCTCATTACTCTGTAATGCGAATTTAGAAGAGGCCAATCTTAAGGGTGCGTTTTTTAAAGAGGCTATTTTACAAGGAGCCAATTTGAAAAATGCACAGTTACAAGGTGCAAGTTTCAAAGGCGCAAATCTGGACCAGTCTATTTTGACAGGTGCAAATCTCACTGGAGCCGATTTGGAAGATGCAACTTTATCAGGAGCCGTTTACGATAAGAAAACGGTTTGGCCTGATGAATTTAACCCGGAATTATCGGGTGCCGTGTTCGCTTCTTAGTATCAATTGGCAATTCTTGGAGGATTAATGATTGCAATATTTACCGCTCAGGATCAATATCTCGACAGTACTAAAGATGATCGTTTTGGGCGATGCCCGTGGTTTATTAAGGTGGATACAATTTCGAATCAATGGGAAGCATTTCCAAACCCGGGGGTTGGTCACTCAAGTGGGGCTGGGGTTTCTGCTGCTCAATTCGTCATTGATCAGAAAGCTGAAGCAGTTATCAGTGGAGATTTTGGCCCGCACGCAGTGGATGCATTTCATGCGGCTAATATTTCGATGTTTCTTTATTCAAAAGATATTTCTTCGATTCAGCAAGCTGTTGAGGGCTTTAAACAAGAGAAGTTCTCACGTTTAAGCTGAACGAATCCAGGAGTTCACAGTGCGAATCGCAGTAGCAAGTGGAAAAGGTGGCACTGGCAAAACCACCATTGCAACCAGCCTCACACTTAGTCTGGTTGTTTACGGAGAAGTTCACTACGTTGATTGTGATGTTGAAGCGCCAAATGGTCATATTTTTCTTAAGCCGCAAATCACTCATCAATCAAATGCCGTGATCCGCATCCCTGTGATCAATAAAGACGTCTGCTCGCTATGCGGCAGATGTGTAGAAGTGTGTCAATTTCATGCCCTGGCAAAAATTGGAAAAATGATCATGACTTTTCCACAACTCTGCCATGGGTGCGGTAGCTGTACCATCAATTGTCCGGAACATGCCATCACCGAATTAGCAAATCCTATAGGCGTGATCGAATCTGGTATTACTGCTCAAGGTTTGTTTTTTTCTCAAGGGCGCTTGAACATTAGCGAACCAATGGCAACCCCAATCATCAGACAGCTAAAAAGAACAATTTCTGTAAATGATTCCATAGTTGTTTTGGATGCACCGCCGGGTGCTTCTTGTTCTGTTGTTGAAACACTGCGGAGTGTTGATTTTGTCTTGCTTGTGGCAGAACCTACGCCTTTTGGAGTGCATGATCTCAAGCAGATGATAGGTATTGTGACCGAGATGGGAATTCCAGCCGGCGTAATCATCAATCGAGAAAAAACTTCTTTTTCTCCTTTGGAAGATCTGTGCTCTGATTTTCATGTACCGATCTTAATGCATATTCCTTTCGATCGACGGATTGCTGCAGGATTGGCTGAAGGGCAGACACTAATCGAGATTAATCCTGACTATTCACAAAGACTGCAAGATGTCTATCACCATATTTCTTCCATCATTGCTTCAAAATAAGGAACAATCATGCCTCAACTTGAAAAAGGTGGTAAATGGGTGTTTGGATGGGTTGTGGTAAACCAATATTTAACATTTCAGGTTCCGCCTGATGCTTATGATGAGTATGGCTTTATGACTAATCAAGAACTCGCGTTCACTAAAGGAAGTCGACGATCTGGAGGGTTTGGTGTCGGCAGGCTTGAGATATTAAATTCTAATGAATTTATGACGAAACGAATTATTACAAAGACAACCATGGGTAGAAATAGGCAAATTTCACTCCCTGTTGAACTGGGGATAAAACCTGAAACGCGATTATTGGCCGTTAGAGGAAGTAACTACGCATTAGGTTTCTTACTTCAAGGTCCGATTGTGGAATTAGCACTCATGCACCCTGAGATTGAGGTGTTCACAGTATGAAACAAATAGTCATCCTCAGTGGCAAAGGTGGAACGGGGAAGACAAGTGTCAGTGCGGCTTTCGCACATCTCAGTTCTTCACTTGAATGTTCAATTTCACCCGTTTTTGTTGATGCTGATGTAGACGCAGCCAACCTTAGTTTGGTTCTGACTCCCGAAATATCCCAGACGAGTGAATTCTGGGGAGGATCTTTGGCTGAAATTGATGCCGAGAATTGTCTGGGTTGTGGATCGTGTGTGACTGTATGCCGTTATGATGCAGTTGTTCCAGATGCACACCATAAAAATATTTTCGTCATCGATCCCATTGCTTGTGATGGTTGTGCTGCTTGTGTGTATGCTTGTCAGCAGAACGCGATCAGCATGATACCTCAACAAGAAGGGCATTGGTATAGATCAAATTCACCATATGGAACCTTGTTTCATGCCGAATTATTCCCCGGAAAAGAAAATTCTGGCAAACTGGTCACCTTGATCAAACAACAGGCTAAGTTGTGGGCAGAAGAGTATCAATCTCAGGTAGTGATTGTAGATGGTCCGCCGGGGATTGGCTGCCCTGTCATTTCTGCTTGTGCTGGTGCAGATTTGGGCTTTATAGTGACTGAACCGAGCCTTTCAGGATTACATGATCTGAAACGAGTATTGGAAACCCTGAATCATTTTCGGATTCCGACTGTCATTTGTATCAACAAGGCAGATTTGTATTTGGAAGGAACAAGACAAATAAAGGAATTCGCGGCTTCAGAAGGCATTGAAGTACTTGGAGAAATTCCTTTTGATGAACATATTGTTGATGCAATGCTGCAAGGTTCCCCCGTTACATCGCTTTTTTCAGAATCGCCAGCTTCGCAAGCCATTAACCAGATATGGAAAAATCTATACTCAAAATTCTTGGTTCAAAAGGAATCATCATGATGAATCCACAAGAAATCCAGGAAGTGATCCTACAAAAACTGACCAAGGTCATTGATCCAGAAACCAATGTGGATGTGATCAAGATGAAATTAATACAGGATCTCCAGGTGGATGATGCGTTGAAAGTGTCTTATGTATTTCGCCCTTCGTCTCCATTGTGCCCATTGGCAGTTCCTCTTGCGTTGGAAATTATCCAAACAGTGAGAGAAGTTCAAGAAATCAACGGACAAACCATCACGGTTATCGATTATGTACAAGCAGATGAGTTGAACAAAACGCTGAGGGAATTATTAGAAGGTTAAGAGCATAAACTGGAGTTTAGGCTGTGAAAATTGTTTGTGTAGTTGAAAATGACGTTAGTAAAGGATTCGACCTTCAAAGTGAACATGGTCTTTCTTTTTGGATTGAAACACCTCATGGTGTAGTTCTTTTTGATACCGGTCAAACAGACTCAGTGTTTTCTCATAATCTAAAAACACTTGGATTGTCGCTGCAGAAAGTAACTGCTTTGGCATTAAGTCATGCTCACTATGATCATACCGGTGGGTTTGAAACCGTGCTCACAACCCAAAAAGACATGCCAATCTATGCAAGCCCGGATATATTTCGACCTCGTTATGCTTTACGAAACGGGGAGTATCAAACTGCGGGGATAAAATTCGACCAATCAAGACTTGCATCCCTGGCAAAAATCAATTTGTGTGATCAACCCATTGAAATAATACCCGGTCTTTGGACAACCGGAGTAATTGTCGAACGCCCGGAACCAATAGGAAGCAGTCCGCATCTTTTTATTCGAACAGGAAAGGGATGGGAGGCAGATTCTTATCTGGATGATATGTCATTAGTGTATAAAACATCATCGGGCTTGATACTGATTTGCGGCTGCTGTCATGCAGGCTTAGTAAATACACTATTTCATGTGAAATGCCTTTTTACTGAACCGATTATTGCTGTTATTGGAGGCATTCACTTGATCCATGCAGATGACCAATATCTGGATCATGTGGTATCAGTCATTGCAGAGTCCTTTCCAAAACTGGATCTTTATCTGAACCATTGCACTGGCGAGAATGCATTTGCGAAATTATCAAAGGCTTTTGGAAAAAGGGTAAATAAATGTCCCGCGGGAACAGTTCTTGAATTTATATAAACGAATTTCTTCAATCGAATGCCAATCTGGAGAGGAAGAAAGATGACAACAAAAATTGGAATTATCATTTGTGATCGTTACCGAACTTGTGCAGGAGGTAAATGTTTGCGCGCATTAAAAAATCGAGAAGGCGCATTTAGTATCTATGCTGACACAGAGGTAGAACTTGTTGGGTACACCACCTGCGACGGCTGCCCAGGCGGAAATATCGAATATGTAGGGGAAGAAATGGTAAAGAATGGTGCACAGGTGATCCACCTGGCAACAGGTTTTTTGGTTGGTTATCCGCCATGTCCTTATATAGAGAGTTTTAAAAACTTTCTGGAAAAACGATATCAAGTGAGTGTAGTTTTTGGCACTCATCCTATCCCTCAGAAGTATTGGGACCTTCACACACAACTTGGAACATGGGAAGATCCTTGTTGGCAGCCTTTACTTGCAGCAACCATCTCTGATGAAAAAACCCGTGAAGCATACAATTAAAAGGATAGACCAAACAGAGAATCAGCAGCTTATTGATTAAAACGAGTTTTCAGAATGGCCTACTGGAGGATGAAGTATGAATGTAAAAAGAATTGATAGTATCACCGCAGAAACTGTACAAAGCGGCGTCGGCGTGACAAAAAAAGTATTAATCTCTCATGAGGAAGCACCCAATTTTGCCATGCGCTGTTTTGAAATTCAACCTGGCGGAAGTATGCCGAATCATACCAACCAGGTTGAACATGAACAGTTTGTACTAAGTGGAAGTGCAAAAATTGGGATTGGCGAGGAGATTGTTGAGGTCAAGAAGGACGACATTGTATTCATCCCTGCTGACGTTCCGCACTGGTACAGGAATAGTGGCGACGAGCCATTTATATTTTTATGTCTTGTGCCAAATAAACCCGACGTCACCACGATCCTGAAATGATTGTTTTTGGTCCTGTTCCATCTCGACGGCTTGGTTTCAGTCTTGGGGTTAACCACATTCCCCCGAAGCACTGCCCCTATGCCTGCGTTTATTGTCAGGTCGGCAGAACTACTTGCTTAGAAACAAAGCGTCAAGACTTTTACCCATTGGACCAAATGCTTGCAGAGGTTGAGAGAAAAATCCAGGAAAGCACTCATGCTGGTAGAACGATTGATTATCTAAGTCTGGTTCCGGACGGTGAACCTGCTCTAGACAGAAACCTCTATCAACTGATTAAAGGATTGAGTGCATTTGAAATTCCAGTGGCAGTCATCTCAAATGCATCGTTGATCGACCATGATGAAGTACAAGAAGCCTTATTTTTAGCAGACTGGGTATCTCTTAAGATTGATAGCACAAATGAATCAGATTGGCATCGAATTAATCGACCGCATCGTAGTCTCTCACTTTCTTCCATTTTGACCGGAACTCTGGCTTTTCAAAAGCGATTTCAAGGAGAGTTGGTTACCGAGACAATGTTAATCTCAGGCATAAATGATGATGAGAGATCAATCTCGCAGTTATCAACTTTTTTACAAGAATTGCAGCCATTCAAATCATATATGTCAATTCCTATTCGTCCGCCGGCAGAACCCTGGGTAAAAGCTCCGGATAGCGAGTCGATGCGAATTATTCTGGATGTAATTCAGCAAGAACTTCCGTTTGCTGATGTGTTGTTTGATCAAGAAAATGCAGATTTTGTATCGACAGGGAACATGGTTGATGACATTTTAGCTATTCTCGCTGTCCATCCAATTTACGAAAAAGCTCTTCGAGCCATGTTGAAAAGAGCAGGAGCTGATTGGAGCATTATTGAAGGTTTATTGAAGTATGGTTTGCTTTCCACAATTCAATATCGAGATCAATTATTCTTTCTATCCAATTCTCGCGGTACCAAATCATAGAGGTACAACATGTTTGATCATTTTCATCCAATCATCAATATCTTGTTACTTAGCTTTATGGCCAGCCTTGGAACCGGATTAGGTGGCTTGATCGCAATACTCCGCAAGCCAGGTAAACGATCATATGGATTACTCATGGGCATCACAGCCGGAGTGATGATCTGTCTTTCGTTCCTAGAGTTGGTTAACGAAGCCTGGGAAATGGCAGGTCCGTGGACTGCCACCATTGGTTTTGGTATTGGTGCAACCTTTATGTTTCTGTTGGATCATTTCGCTCCGCATATTCGTTTTGCTGAAAAGGAAATACCTGGAACCAGTGATGTTGATCCTTGCCCGAACACGGATTGTCATTCACGCGGCCGAAGACGATTTGGTAGGTTGGCTCATCGCAACCAAATTACCGACTATAAATTAGTTAATACTGGGCTATTGTTGGCTGTGGGGATCACACTTCACAACCTGCCAGAAGGTATCGCTGTCGGCGCTGGTTATCTTCAAAATCCAACTTTTGGCTTGTTTATCGCGGTCGCGATTCTGTTGCACAACATCCCTGAAGGAATCGCAACGGCACTTCCTTTATGTAAAGGGGGAGTGTGCCGCTGGGATGCCTTCAAAGTAGCTTTTTTATCTGGATTGGCTGAACCAGTTGGTGCTTTGTTGGCAAGTCTATTTTTGGTTACTTTTAAACAATTAGTACCTGGCGCATTGGCATTCGCAGGCGGGGTGATGGTATTCATCACTTTGGACGAGTTAATACCTACTGCCCGAGAATTTGGGCATGAACATTACGTCGCGATCGGCATCATCATTGGCTCCATGTTTGTTTTCATATTATCAGGAATTTTTGGGATTTAGATAAAGGAGGAATCATGGAATTATTGCAGCAAATCTTGGAATCACTTCCAGATGAACCAATCTCTGTGCGCAAGATAATCATTGGCGTTCATTGGACTTTGGTTTGCAGCAAGTATGGCGGACTGGGATCAACCCTAACCAATTGTGGGCCTCATGGTCACTCACATATCAGGGATGTGGGATCTTTACATCACAAAAGCGCGCAAGAGTTAGCGCAATGGGTTCTTTCAGATAATCTGTTAGAAGCCAGTATTGGAATTGCGGCACTCAATTCTCTCATAAGCGTTGATGAAGATAAGATGGTTCAAGTAAATGCAGCCGATGTTATCGGACGTGAAGGTAAAGATAAAAATGTTGTCGTTGTTGGACATTTTCCATTTGTCGAAAAAATGAAATCCATAACAAAAAAATGTTGGGTCATCGAAAAACTTCCATTTGGAGATGATTTCCCGGAAGAATCCGCAGAAGAGTTTATTCCACAGGCAGATGTGATTGCAATTACTGGAACAGCTTTCATCAACCATTCCATGACCGGTTTGCTATCCCTTTGCCACCCCACAGCACAAGTCATGGTATTGGGGCCATCCACACCGCTCTCACCCATATTATACGATTATGGCATATCATTTTTATCAGGATCGCGGGTAATAGATGAAGAAGCTGCTGCGTTGACCATCCAACAGGGAGCAGCCTTTCCACAAGTAAAAGGGGTTCGGTTAGTAACAATGTCAAAAGAGGTGTAGTTCAATGGAATTAAAAATGAGAGCAATTGGAATAATCCACACACCATTAACTGACAAGAAAAATACACCGATTCAATCATCTCGATCAGATGTTTTTGGAACCGTAGAAGTTTTTCCTCAATATCTGGAAGGTTTGGAAGGGATTGAAGCGTTTTCTCATATCTATCTGCTTTACGGATTCCACCAGTCAGATCAAGAAATATCTCTTAAAGTAAAGCCATTTCTTGATGATCAGTATCATGGGGTATTTGCTACCAGATACCCCAATCGCCCAAACCCAATAGGGTTTTCTGTGGTTCAACTTGTAGCCAGGCAAGCAAATCTGCTCGAGTTTAAAGGCGCAGATATGTTAGACGGAACTCCATTATTGGATATCAAACCCTACATTCCCGATTTTGACGTATTCTCTGTCGATAAAATCGGATGGTATCAACACCGCAAGAAGTTGTAATTCAGAACCCGATGATTTTTTCTGGTTAGTCTTTTCTGGATAGACAATTAGCCAAGGACAAGTTTAAAAAGGAATCTTTATGCAAAATTTTGTTATCGCTCTCCAAAATGATTTATTAGCAGTAATCGTGCTAGTTGCATTAATATTTACAGCTGTCATGTCAGTTTATTATATTTTTAAATCCAATCGTGAAATAACCTCCATCGGTTTTTACCGATTATTACTGCCCCTACTAGCACTGCTTGGGATTCCAGCCGCTTTGGATTTGATTCAGACCTTAGGATATATAAAATTTCTTGCAGGCTTTGTTTTTATGGTTTTTATATTGAATCTTCTACTCCCCTTAGTCGATTACTTGCGCAAAACCCCCGTTGAAAATCCAAGGAATTGGATTATTTGGTCAACACCAGTCTTGGTGGCTGCCGGACTTGTCGTAGCGGGCTATTTAACCTATGTGGAGGCAACTGCTCATTTGGTCGAGTGTGGTGTAGCAATCCCCGGTTGTGTATCTGTGCAGACAAGTTCTTATGCAAAGTTGTTTGGGTTTTTGCCGATTGCCCTGCTAGGCGTGGCTGGATACATTGTTATTTTGGCAACCTGGATTTTGCAGAAATTCGTTGCCCACAACAAAAAAGACCTTCTAAGCTTGGTTCTTTGGGGTGTATGTATGTTTGGCGTTTTATTTTCAACCTATTTGACTTATCTTGAGGCTTTTGTCATTCATGCTACCTGTTCATGGTGTATCTTATCTGCAGTATTGATGATTCTCCTATTATGGGTTTCAACACCCAAAGCTCAGAACTATTTCTATGAAAACGAACCGGAGAGTTAATAACAAAATTTTATAGGCTTGGCATAAACAACAAAATAATACCAAATATCTAGTTGTTGAAAGGTTTTTATGAACATCGAAAATGAAGTGGACAAAACTTTGAATAATGAAAACGATTCACAAGAACATATTACGCAGCACAGCAACATCAAACAGACTATTGGAGTATTGAGCGGTAAGGGAGGAGTCGGGAAATCATTCATTGCCAGCTACCTGGCCTGCAGCCTGGCAAGAGAAGGTTATAAGGTGGGAGTCTTGGACGCTGACTTCACAGGACCTAGTATTGCCATGTTATTTGGATTGCACGGTCCGGTGCAGACTGGGCAATATAGTTTTCTGCCACTGGTGAGTCGTTCTGGAGTGAAAGTGATCTCCATGAACCTCCTTTTCGCCAATGAGAACACCCCGGTTATATGGAAAGAGCAATTAGTCGCAAAAGTAATTGAGGAACTTTGGAAAGAAGTCGAATGGGGAGAGTTGGACTATTTGGTGCTAGATCTGCCGCCTGCGACATCGGAAGTGACCGTTTCAATTCTTCAATCCATCCTGTTTACAGGGTCAATCCTGGTTACCACCCCACAAATGCTTGTTACGAAGATTATGAACAAAGTGGTTACAACTCTCAAAAAAATAGGAACACCCATAATTGGTATCGTGGAAAACATGGCTTTTTTCATTGATCTTGATTCCAAAAAGAGACAGTATATTTTTGGGCAATGCAATGGACAATCCGTAGCTAATCTTGCAGGTGTGCCAATTTTGGCTCAAATCCCTCTTGATCCAATGATTTCAAAACTCTGTGATTCAGGAAATGTGGAAGACATAGTATTGGATGAAGAACCAGAAATGATGGAAACCTTTTATGAATCCATTGAGAATAATGAGAAAGCAGAACCACCCATCCAAACCGGAAATTCAGAAGAAGGACCGATCATTGTTGGGCAACAGAGTCATTCTCAAAGTTCGTTTTCTGATGTTGTGTTAGGGTTGATTCGAGCCAAAGAAAACATGGGTGTACTCGACGAACCAGACGCTCAGGGATATTTCCTCGGAAGCTGTGGTGATCGAATGCAAATAGACCTGCGTTTATCTGATGGGAAGATTCAAGAAGCTAAATTCCTGGCTGATGGTTGTGGCGCAACAATCGCATGCGGGAGCATGATTACCAAAATGGCTTGTTCAAAAACACTTGACGCAGCCAATCTCATTACACAAGAAGAATTATTATCCGCTTTGGATGGTTTACCGGAAGATCACATTCACTGCGCTGAACTGGCAGTCATGACTCTTCGTGAGGCGGTAATCGATGCTATTGAAGGGCATGGAAAACTTAAAAGAAAGGATCATGGATAAATTTTTTATTACCCAAACTATCCAAAAAGAGTGATGTATTGAATAAACAAGAAGAATTAGACACCAGGATAGTTTCTTGTGCAACAATAATTAGTAATAGTAATCAAGCCCTTATGAATAATCAGCCAGTCATCTGCATTCCGTGAACAATTTTTAGAAACGCACCAGTGAGTATTGAAAAATCCAGGTTAGTCACTAACCATTACGTGAAGCGTAAACAAAATTTTTACAAATGGGATTAATGAAAGGAGGCTAAATTTCCGAAACCGAATATTCTGAAAATCGATAAAAGCCAAAAAACACATTGCATGGTTGTCAAGACCAATTTTATATTAATCCAAAAAGGAGAATTACGATGGATACAACAGTTGGAACCGCAACAAACTCAATACCTCGCATCGGCGAAAAAGCCCCTGAGTTCAAAGCAATTACAACTCAGGGTACGATCAATTTCCCAGGAGATTACAGTGGCAGTTGGGTGATTTTGTTCAGTCACCCGGCCGATTTCACTCCGGTATGCACCTCTGAGTTTATGACCTTTGCCTCAATGGAAGATAAGTTTGCCAAGGCAAACACCAAACTGGTGGGTCTTTCGGTGGACGGACTTTATAGCCACATCGCCTGGCTTCGCACCATCAAGGACAAAATCGAATATAAGGGAATGAAGAATGTTGAAGTTAAATTCCCCTTGATCGAAGATATCACCATGGAAGTGGCACACAAGTATGGCATGATTCAACCTGGGGAAAGCAATACCAAGGCAGTGCGTGCGGTTTTTGTGATCGATCCAAAGGGGATTATTCGCACGATCATCTATTATCCCCTGAGCCTGGGAAGAAACTTTGAAGAATTGTATCGGGTAGTCATCGCCCTCCAGACAGCAGATGCCTTTTCGATTGCGACACCCGCCGACTGGCAACCTGGTGATGAAGTAATCGTCCCCACTGCAGGCTCTTGTGGTGTTGCGAAAGACCGTATGGAAGGTAAAGAGGGTGAGATGCACTGCTACGACTGGTTCTTCTGCACAAAGAAGCTTGATAAAGAGACGATCATGGAGAAAATCATTCGAAAAGATTAATCCTCATAACTTATTCGTATACAAAACATACAAAACAAACCCTCATTTGAGATGAGGGTTTGTTTAGAAAATGCTGTTATGAAACCTTCTTATTTACCTTCAAAATTATAAAAATGTTTTTTACTTTGTTCAATGAACCCACATGCCGGAGTCATTACCAGGAGAAGTTGGGATTCACCATCATTGATGTTTTCCCAGTGGTGAACCAATTGTGCTGAAAATAAAAGGCTATCTCCAGGGGTCAAAATGTATTCGATCTCCCTGACGGAATATGAAATTTTCCCGGTAAGGCAGTAAACGAATTCATAACCACTATGTAATAGGGATCTCCCCCCACTCGTTGCGAATTTCTCCATTGTAACAATAAAGGGTTCCAGGGTACTGCTTGATAAACCCTTGCCAAGGTTATTGATGATGGATTTCTCGTTGAGTGTTTGTGGACGTTGATCTTGTTTTGTGTATACAACTGGTGTGATCGGCTCGATGGGTTCGAAGAAGTCTTTGATTGGCACATTCATTGCTGTTGCAAGACGTTGCAATGTGGAAATGGATGGTGAGTTCTTGCCTTTCTCAATAAGACTGAGTGTATTGATGTTAAGTTCGCTAATTTCTGCGGCCTGTTTTAAAGTCCACCCTTTTAATCCACGTATTTCGCGAATTTTCATGCCTAACTGCTCATCCCCTGAATTTGAAACATTGTTTGAGTGAGAATCATCTGTATCGATTTCGATTTTTTCGCTACTTGAACCAACTTTTTGAGCTGACATAACATCCTCCGTTAAAATACACACGATTTACTAATATAGTAAGGTTTTTACAGCAAAAAGTCAATACTTTTTACTATTATATGTGTAATTTTTACTAAAATATTAGTTTTTTTATTTGATAAACTACTCTTCCTTTATGATCTCGTTAATATTTCTCTTCTCATTTTTTAACCGTGCAAAAATATAGGTGCATAATTATGGAATCAGGTGCCTAAGTGTACGCCCTTGAACTGACACCCAACACTGGCCGGCCTTCCCAGCATGGTCCAGGATAATCGCTCGACTACAGCCCACCAAATTTCTGGTACTTTGTGCCATCTGGCCCCTTCCACTCCCTTGGGAATATCCGGATCGGATGCGTTCATTTTAGTAAGGGTACTATCTGGATTGATTGCTACCGACGTGTAAACCACACTGTAAATCGGTCCAAGCGTTGCCAGCGAAAGCATCATTCCCCAGCCACACCTTGACGGTTCAACCGTCTTTGCAGCATCAATCCGGTCAGCAATAAAAACGAAATAGGTCATCCCTTCAGGAACACCTGCAACTGACATGGGTTGGTTGGCCTTGTAGCTTATAAATACCAACCCAAGGCAAATCATTAGT
>AMWB02024803.1_pt1 | contig 24936 bp, 12 predicted proteins | sample 200311 | NCBI WGS metagenome assembly AMWB02 (sample SAMN02737377, study PRJNA173069) | bioreactor metagenome | biome: anode biofilm in microbial fuel cells | place: USA: California | collected 2010-12-16 | reverse complement strand
AATTTCTCGCAAATTCGTTCAGCTTTGGTATACATCGATAAAAGTAAGAAAGCGCTGAAAAATAAAGAAATTCTTTTCATATTGACTTGTTTTTTAATGGTTTGAAATTTGTTTTATTTAATTATTGAAGATGTTTTAAAAGTTTGTGAGATCAACTTGATGTTAACAATTTTTACTTCTACGATCAAAACCGTTGGCCCTTAGGGTGTTAAAATCGGTGGAACTGACGGCTTCATTCGTCGGACTACTTAAAAAAGAAACTCTAAAGGCTCCTCTTCTTTGATCCGGAAAAAAGAGGACAAAGGTAGATTTATATTTTTTTTAATCCAACATTAACATTTTCTTTACAAGGCTGGATACCCCAGGTTTTTAATTTTGAAAATCTGCAAACCAAAAAATATTTTATATGTCGTCAACACCTTTAACAAAGAAGCTTCATTTAATCTTATTAGTCATCAGCACATCGGTTCTTCTGAGTTCATGCGACTAAGCCGAAAACCTGCTTCTATCTGACAGCGAAAAGCTGATGAAAGATATTAAATAAAAAAGAGGGTTTCCAACCCTGGGGTTGCAAACCCTGCTGTGGCCTACCACAAATTATTCCAGAATTCCCCATCATAACACCACAACATGCTGCCATCAAAGTAGATCATGCCAGCAACCGGATTTGCGGGTGGAGAAGCAAGTGCCGGAAGCTGGAGCACGTCATTGAGTGTGATGACCCCATCGGAATCCCTGATGATGCTGTTGCCAATGTTGATCTGATTATCGGCAAACCCATCAGGCAACTGGGTATCATAGCCGATGGCAATGTTATTGGCACCTGCACCGATATTCATCCCTGCCTGGAATCCGATCCCGATATTCCCATTGCCTTCCGGAATTGAACCGCTTCCGCGCAGAGCCTGCTGGCCTATAGCAATGGCATCGTTGCCGCCATTGTAGTAAGCTGCTTCATAACCAATGGCCGTTACATTCCACCCGGAATTGTTAGCCGCAGCCGATTGGCCAATTGCATTGACATGTTCGCCGGAATTAAATTGCGCTGCGCTGGAGCCAAGAGCGTTCAGGTTTGGACCTGAGTTGGAACCGGCTGCATAAACCCCAAAAGCATTCACTGAATATGCTGTAACCGAGTTTCCATAAGCTGCATATAACCCTAAGGCATTGACATTTTGCCCGTAATTCTCCCTGGCGGTCTGGAAGCCGAATGCATTCACACCTTCAGCCCTGTTATTCTGTGCGGCTTCCAATCCAAAGGCATTTACATTGGCATGGTCATTGGTCTGGGCTGCCCTGGCTCCCATGGCGTTGACATCGCCTCCTGAATTCCCCTGGCAGGCCTGCTCTCCAAATGCATTCACCGAACCGCCGGAATTGTTTTCTCCGGCAGCGCTTCCCAGAAAATTTGCATTTTCACCACCGTTGTTTAGCGCAGCATTCTCACCCAGGGCATTCACTGAGCCACCGGTATTGAATTGAGCAGCACCCCAGCCCAATCCATTCACCCTTGCACCTTCATTCTCTTCACAGGCATAGGTCCCGAATGCATTGGTCCTTTCCCCATGATTTTTATATGCTGCATGAAAGCCAATGGCCGCAATATCATTAACTGTATTCAGTTCTGCTGCACCTGCACCCATCGCCGTAACAACTACACCCGAATTATTGCGTGCTGCGGAAGGACCGAATGCATTGACTTCAAATCCCGTGTTTTGTTCCGCCGCAAACTCACCAAAAGCATTGACATTTTCGATCGAATTTTCTGCAGCAGCCCGAAATCCCATCGCATTCACATTATATCCGTCATTTGTGTAAGCTGCCTGGTGGCCCAAAGCATTCACGTTGGAACCCACATTAGAACGCGCTGACATATAGCCTAAGGCATTGACATCCTGCGCATGGTTATCATATGCCGATTCAAATCCGAAGGCGTTAAGGTTCTCGTGTGAATTGAGAAAAGCTGCCCGTTCACCCATGGCATTGACATCCCAGCCGGTATTGTTCCTGGCTGTCCAGAATCCCATGGCATTCAGGTTAGGCCCGTTATTATTCGCCGCAGCTTCTTCACCCAGCGCGTTGACTTTTTCCATCAAATTACCGGCGGCTGCGCGGCGGCCAAAGGCATTCACCCCCCAGTTGTAATTGGTATATGCCGCCTGAAATCCCATCGCGTTGATATCTGGCGCTGCATTCGCCCATGCTGCCTCATTGCCAATTGCATTCACAAACTCCGCCTGATTATCATAGCCTGCCCTCACCCCGATTGCATTTAAACTTGACCCTATATTCTCATATCCAGCATAATCCCCTATTCCAACCACATTGTTTCCAATGTTATTCATCCCTGATTCCCTCCCCATGAAGGTCACAACATAACCCTCATTATTGAAGGCTGCCTGGTAACCGATGACAATGTTCCGGGCATCACCGGTGGTATTGTCGTATTGAGCTGCGCCTTCGCCAATTGCAATCATATTTCCTGTAACGCCTCCCTCATCTCCAAATGCACGGTAACCCAGGATAACATTTTGCGACCCAAGTAAATTCTGATTGGCACTGTTGGCCGATAACAGGTTATTGTTGCCATCAACCCATACACCCCCACCGGAGGTTTCACCACTGGTCACCAACCGGATCCACCGTTCCTGATCCGAACGCCAGTAATAAAAACCCGGACTCACCGGATCTGTGCCGCCACCAAAATTAGTGTTGTAAACCAGCAGGCTATTGGCTGGGTTTGGTATGGTTGTAATGTCGTAAGCATCTATAAGTGATACTCGTGGAATCAATAAACCCATATTTGCTTTTTCAAGTTCAAGTAATGCTGATGGGTGTTGTGTTGAAGGATTGTCACCGATTTTCACCCCCTGGGCAAATGAACCGGAGATCAAAAGAATGGAGAATAACACTCCAAATACCTTAAGAATTGGCATGGTTTTCATAACACATTGAATTAGTTCAAATATAATGATTTTTTAGATGTTTTAATAGATGGCACGCGGATGACGCGGATTAAACGGATTTACGCAGATAAGAATCCGTGGTCATCCGTCGCATCCGTGGTATCCGCGTGCTATTTTCATAACTTAACGATTTTGATGACTATCAATTCATTGCCGATCTTCATCCTGACAAAATAAATCCCTGCCGGGTAATTGCTGATGTCCAGTTCCAGGGTTCCAGGGTTCCAGGTTCCAGGTTCCGGGTTCCGGGTTTCAAGAACTTTCCCATATAGGTCAACTATTTCCACAATGATCGCTTGCTGACAGCTGACTGCCGACTGCTGACTGAAGACCGACGACTTAAGACTGATGACTCCCCTCGTGGGATTCGGCCACACCTCCACGCTCCCATGCCCCCACGCCTCCTTGCCTCCCTGCCCCCACGCCCCCATGCCTCCATGCTCCTCTGTCCCCGTAATCTCGGTATACTTCAGCAAGGTCTTCTCCCCCCCGATGATATAGCCATTGTTTGGCGAAGTGAAAAGGACCCCCGTCAACATCTCATCGGTCAGGTTGTGCTCTAGCATTGTCCAGTCATTTCCGCCGTCATCGGAATAAGCGATCTGACCCTGGGCCCCGACGGCCCAGCCATGGTTTTCATCCGTGAAATAAACTCCCATCATGGCACCGGTCTGCACAAATTCAGGATCGGTCCGGTACCAGTCTATTCCCACTGTCGTTTTCAGGAACATTTCACCTACGCACCAGCCTAACGTATCATTTAAAAAATAAATCCAGTCTTTGGAAGAAAACGGATAACTGGCCTCAACATGCCATTCATTGTCCATATAGTAAATGATCATCTGGTAATCCAGAAGGGCATAGCCCCTTTCTTCCGAAGGGAAATCGATGCAATACACACTGCCGGCCAGTCCAAGATCTACAGCAAAAACACCTTCCGGGGTAATCTGTGCAAGGTGGCCGTCCTTGCCGCCAGCAAAGCCGTTTTGAGCTGGTCGTGGCGGGAATCCCAGGTCGTATAAGGGAGCCGCCAGCAGACCGTGAAGGGTCCAGGTTTCAGCGCCATCATTTGTCTTGTATACGAATCCGTTTATCCCACCAAAATACCCGTTCTGTTCATCGATCATATAGATATCTGCACCGGCCAGCGGGGCGGAATGTTCGGTCCAGGTCTGCCCGCCGTCGGTAGTTTCCAGCACTGCCGATGGCTCCCCGTCGAAGGGATGATAGGTGGAGATCCAGCCGTGATTGTCATCTGTAAACGATAACCCGCTGATGTTAGCAATGATCGTATCTGCTCCGTTGTTGATGATAACTGTGTCGTTGTAAAAATCGGGCAGGTTGGCCGTGAAGTTGACCCAGCCGTACTGCTGGCATAGGGCATAGGGCATAGGGCAAAGGGCTAAGAGCAGAAATAAGGCTTGCAGCTTGAGGCTTGCAGCTTGAGGCTTGAGGCTTTTGTGTTTCATGGTTTTATACTTTAATCATCTCATTCCTCACAGACATGATCCGGTTTAGGTTACTCATAAATACCATTGGAGTTTGGGGTAAATATCCTCTTTCAAACCCATCCGGGAAAACAGCAGGCAAGCTGTTGACCTTTTTCATCAAATCATAGAAATTCCCCGGCATCATGAAATCAAACCTGAGCTTATTATGACAGGTTTTACGGACTTCTTCCAGTCCTGCTTTTTGAAGTCCAAGCAAATTAGCAGCTGTCCTGGCAAACAGCTCATCATCGACAGGATCGGCCATGAATGGCCTCGAAAACTGGCTGGGGCAACCTTCTTTGACCTTTAATGCGTTGAAAACAATGACATCGGCCAGTTTATCTACCGGGATTATATTGAACCGGAATGGAAAATACAAGCCGGTTTTCAAAAAAATATCCAGGATCATCCAGATCGAATAATGCCCCGGACATAACCCATTTGATTCGGATCCGAGGACCAGCGGGATATCATAGATGCAGGCAATCAGGTTTTGACGCATTGCATTTGCAATAGCCCTGTTTGTCACCCATTTGAAACCGGCATAACCCGACTGCCAGGCATTCGTATTCAGTGCCATAAAATCCTCCTCCTCCTGGAAGAAATTGGCATTGAATGATGAAGCATAATGAAGGAATTTGGGATGATCAGGGTCGCCGCAAAACCTTATCATTCGCTCCAATTCCGGTATCCAGATCCTTTTAAAGTGATGGTAAGGAAGATGGTACATCGGGGTCATGGCCAGATGGATCACCTGGCCGACTTCCCGGTCAATCTCAGCATACTCCCGGATCGTAAGACCAAGGTTAACAGCACACACATCGCCGGTGTGAATGAAAAAGCCGTTGGGATTAAAAAATCCGAGGCCCCACTGTTCAAAGGCATGCTGCATTTTTAAAACAGCTCCGGGCACATTAGGTGCCCGGAGCAATAAGTGCACCCTGCCAGGAAAAACTTCAGCCAATTGCCTGACTACATGGCAACCTATAAAAGAATTAGCACCGGTAACAAGAATTCCGTCAGCTAAAGCTTTCTGTCCATGACCAGACCAATTCCAGCGTTTACTGATGAGGCTTTCTTTCCGGATATCTTCGACAGGCGTGTGCATGGCAGGGAATATTGATTTGGCCTTATAAAATTAAAGCATTCAGGAAGGCTATGTCAATAAAATAAGGTTACAATACTACTCCTCCCACCCTACAAAAACACTCACCTGTCCCGACGAAGGAGGAAACAGTTGGTTATGCTCCTAGACAGCAGCCAGGTAGCTGCTGAGGTTCTCATTCCGCTTGAGTTTCAGTTTGGTCCTGATCCGGCTCCGGGCGACTTCGATACTTTTTGGCGACCTTCCGGTTATTGCAGATATTTCCTTTGTATTGAGATTCATCCGGAGAAAGGCGGAAATCCTCTGCTCATAAGAGGTCAGGTCAGAATGTTTTTCAAAAAGCCGTTGATAAAAACCAGGATGCACCTGCACAAACTGGGCTTCAAATTCCTTCCAGCTGCTTTGCGGCGCGTCCGATCTTAATTCATTCACTAATGAAACAATTTCTTCCGAAGAATTTTCATCATTGTCCCTTATCTCCTGTAAACGTTGGATCAACCTCGTAATCAGGTCACTTTTCTGGTTAAGGAACATCATTTTGGACGTCAGTTCCCGGTTTTTTCCATCCAGTTCCAGCTCAAGCTCTTCAAGATGTTTCAGGTTAATGACCTGCTGTTGATGTAACAGTAATCGGGCATCCTTGTATCTTCTGACCAGCAGCATGATCATTAAAAAGCTGAGCACAAATCCGGCTAAAAGGGCAAAAGTCAACAGGTTCCGGTTTTTCAATTTCTGTGCCTGTAATGAGGCATTGTTACGAAGCAGTTCGTTTTCTTTCTCCTTTTTCTCGTAATTGTACTTCGATTCAATGCGCATGATTTCTTTGAGCTGGTTGTTGTAATTCAGGCTGTCGGAATATAACTGGAATTGTTTGAACCATCCTATCGCCAAGGCCAGATCCCCTTTTTTTTCATAGGCTTGCGATAAAATCAGGGCCGCTTCTTTACGGTTCATCATCAGTTGCGAATCATCGGATAGACGGACCGACTCATGGGCCATCAGGATGGCATCTGCAATCTTTCCCCGGGCAAGGCTGATCCTTGAATTCCACAGGAGGATACTGGTCATCAACGGTTTGTCATTGCTTGATTTGACACTGTCATGGGCTGCTTTTAAATACTTTTCGGCGTTTTTAAATTCGTCCTTGAAATAATAGTATTTCCCCAGCAAAAGATTGCACTCGGTAACAAAAGGCCGGGAACCAATCTCACTGGCAACCTCCAAAGTTTTTCGACAATAGTCGTAAGCCGGTCCCAATTGCTTCATCTCCAGGTAAAGATCAGCCAGGTTATAATACCGGATGACCAGCTGTGATTTTAAACCGGAGACTTCTTCCATCTCCGTCGAGCGTTTGAGGTAGGATAATGCTTTCGGATAATCTCCCATCATTTTAAAAACCACACCGATATTCAATAAAGCCAAAGAAACTGCTTCTTTTTCTCCTTGGCTTTCATAATAATTCAATGCCTTTTCAAAATTCCGTGTCCCTTCATCCAGGTTTCCCTGTTCACATAATAAAATGCCATAATTCAGCTGTACATCGGCTACTTGAAGACTATCGCCGATGAGCCTGGCCAGTTCAAACGCACGCCGGTAAGAACTATCCGCTTGATTCATGTTTCCCAGGTGGCGCTGGGCAAGCGCACAGGCCTGGATCGCATCGAACATGCCCTGGTTATTTCCGGTTTCAGAAAACAGGCCGTAAGATTCCATGAACATATCTGCAGCCTGGGTGAACGTATTGGTCACATAACGGATATAACCGACATTATACAGGGAGTTGGCTATAAATTCTTTAAATCCGGCTTTTCGTGCAATCTCCAGTGAACTTGTGTAAAAGGATTCAGCCCTGTTGTATTCATCATCATAGTAAAAAATATCTCCCGTATAATCCTGTGCCCGGATCACAGCCGAGAGGTAAGCCTTCTCAACAGGTGAAAGATTTTGATCAAGTTGTTCAAGTTGGATGGGAATATACTTGATAATCTGCTGGTAGTAAAATATGGCGGAGTCAGGAGCGATATAATGCAACCGCCTGGCCTGTAGCATTTGGCGGTTTACGAATGCTGTATCCTCTCCCGAAACGTTGAGTGCAGTCAAGTGGCCGGGCAGCACCGACAGAAAAAGGATGATGATGATCAACCGGGCCATTTTGTCTGGTTGTGTTCCCATTTTACTTCTTGTCCTGTTCGGCAACCAAAAGCTTTCCTACCAGGAAGGCGATAATGATCGCCACATAGAGTTGGCCTGTTACGGCCATCAGGTATCCAAGCGTTTGCGACTCGGGCAGAATGGGCGTTATGTCTCCGTAACCTACTGTCGACATGGTAATAAAGCTGTAATAAATAAAAGTGACAAAATTAGGATCGGAAATAGTGGAAGGAATATTATAGGAACCCGGCAACAGGAAATAAAATAAATAGGCGAGATTCCCGGCGACAATACCCATCAGTAAATAAATATTGATCGATGTGATGATGACATCACTGTTCACCCGGCCAGCCTTGATTAAAAACCGGATCAGGTAGTAGGTGATATTAATGAAGAACAAGACCAGGAGGGCAAGTTTAATTATATCAAGTTCTTTCAAATTCAGTCCGAAGGGTTTAAGCATAAATATAATGATCATGATAATCGTGATCAAATAGCGAAGAGGCATATTTTTTTTCTCCTTCGATGATGCAACCACCATGCTCTGGATAAACAGAAAAGACATACTAAATGCGAATAAAAGGTTGTTCATGAGGCCCCTTCCTCCGAAAGCCGGCAGGGTAATGGCCAGGAAAGTCGCCAGCAGAAGCAGCTTGAACCGGTTCTTTTCGATATATTTTAAGGTCTTTTTATAACTTTTTCTTACCATAAAGAGCAATTTATAAACAGGAAGCCGTGGACTGGAATCGTAAATTTAATTAAATAATCAGTTGCTTGAAAAACTTGTCATTAAATGATAATTTTGCACACTAAATTTTATTCTGTAATGCATCTCGTCGAAGTAACAGATAAGAAGACCGCACGCCAGTTTCTGAATGTCGCCAAAGTATTGTATAAAAATGATCCCGTCTGGGTCTGCCCTTTGGATAATGACATCAACAATATTTTCAACCCTGAGGAAAATGCATTTTTCAGGGATGGCAAAGCTATCCGCTGGATATTAAAAAATGACCACGGGGAATTTATCGGCCGCATTGCCGCATTTTACAATCATAAAAAAGCTCATCTTTATAAGCAGCCGACCGGTGGTGCCGGCTTTTTTGAATGCATCGACGATCAGGATGCGGCTGATCTATTGTTTGATACGGCGAAAAAATGGCTGGAAGAACAAGGCATGGAAGCTATAGATGCTCCGATCAATTTCGGTGAAAACGACAATTTCTGGGGCTTGCTTATCGAAGGATTTACCCATCCTGCCTTTGGCATGCCTTACAATTTTCCTTACTATAAAAAATTGTTTGAAAACTGGGGATTTAAACCCTATTTTACCCAGATCACCAAACACCTCGACCTTTCTGTCCCCTTCCCTGAAAGGTTCTGGAAAATTGCCGAATGGGTGAATAAACGGGGTGGATTTACGTTCAGGCATTTCACATACAAAGAATCGGATAAATTCCTTAAAGACCTTAAAGCCGTTTATGACCAGGCCTGGGTAAACCACGAACACTTCATCCCGCTTGATATTGAGGTCGTAAAAAAAGGGCTTGACGGGGCTAAAGCCATTCTTGAAGAAGATTTCATCTGGTTTGTTTATCATGATGAGGAGCCTGTTGCCTTTTACGTCATGTTTCCGGATGTGAACATGATTTTGAGGCATTTTAAAGGTAATATGAACCTGTTGAACAAGATCAGGTTCATGTATTACAAGAATACGAATGAAATTACACGCATCAGGCAAACCATGATGGGCGTGATCCCGAAGTACCAGGGCGCCGGGCTTGAATCGGCTATTTTCTGGCATTTAAGGGAGCCCGTCCTGGTCAAACGCCCCCACATCAAGGAGATGGAGCTGTCGTGGGTAGGTGATTTCAATCCGAAAATGATGGCGATCCAGGAAGCAGTTAATGCAAAACCGGGTAAGATTCATATCACTTACCGAAAACTGTTTAAGGATGAAGATGAAGTCCAACAGGCTTCAATAATTTCATAAGGAAACAATGAATTAATTGTTTGTCGCATAGGATCTTTAGTATATTGATCTTTTAGTGATTTAACGTATTAAATTTTCCTGATCATAATGAATTCTCGACAAAATTTAATAGAACTTATTAAGGATACACAGTCCTTTCTCCTGGGATCCGTCTGGTCACGAACCGGCGAGGATTTTTTCAGGGCATTAGCGGAATACCTGGCCCGGAAGTTGTCAGTGGATTACGTATGCATTGACCGGCTGCTGCCAGACAACGAGGCACAAACAGTCGCCATTTATTATGACGGTCATTTTGAAGACAACGTAAAATACAGGCTTGAAGACACGCCATGCGGCAAGGTGACCGGAATTGAGGTATGTTGCTTTACAAGTCGGGTCAGGCATCTCTTTCCCAATGATGTTGTTTTGCAGGAGATGAATGCGGAAAGTTATGCGGGGATAACGCTTTGGGGAACGGATCAGAAACCCATTGGTTTGATTGCAGTCATCGGGCGTAAGCCTTTAGAAGATACCCTGATCATTGAATTAGTTTTAAAGCAAGTATCAATCCGGGCTGCTGCGGAGCTCGAACACAGGAATTTTGAGGAAAATTTGCTCTATTTCACTTATCTTGTTGAAAGTGTTTCAGATGCTATAATTTCCACAGATGCCAATTTTGCTATTACCAGCTGGAATAATGCGGCCACCATGATGTATGGCTGGCAGCATGATGAAGTGATCGGCAAAAGGACTTTTTCAACTTTGGAAACTGTATACCCTGAAAACACCACGATGGAAGATGCCGCCAGGCAACTGGAGGAACAAGGCTCCTGGACGGGAGAGGTGGTGCAGAAGAGAAAAAACGGTGACCAGATTATTGTTCATTCCTCGGTAACATTGATAAAGAACAAGTCTGGCGAAGTGATCGGAGTTGTGGCAATTAATAAGGACATCACTGACCGGAAACGCGCAGAAGACGAGATCATGAAATCCCATTCCAGACTCGAAATGCTGGTCAGGGAAAGGACTGAAGACCTCAGGCGATCTGAAGAAAAATACCGGACGGTTGCCGATTTCACCAATGATTGGGAAACATGGACGGGGCCCGATGGAAAATACATTTATGTCTCGCCCGCCTGTCAAAAGATAACAGGTTACTCCGTTGATGAATTTATGAATGAGGAAAAATTAATACTAAAAATATCCCACCCGAGTGATCGGGAAAAATTAAAAAAACATCTCAAAGAATCACTTACCGGAAGTATTTCTGAGTGTTCATTTGATTTTCGCATCATCGCACGAAATGGCGAGGAACACTGGATTGGTCACAATTGTCAATCGGTTTTCGATTCCCGTGGAAACTGGATTGGTCAGCGTGGTAGTAACCGTGATATTACCGACCGGAAAAAAGATGAGCAGGTATTGAAAGATTCACAAAAATATCTTCGGGCACTGACACAAAAAATGGACGCAATAGGAGAAGATGAGAGAAAAAGCGTTGCACGGGAAATTCATGACGAATTAGGACATTTGCTGACAGTCATTAAATATGATATCGAAAATTTGATGAGTAAATCTGAGCTTTCGGAAGAATTATTTAATGACATCGACGAGCTTAGATTGATGATAATTTCTCTCATTGATTCTGTCAGAAGGATTGCAACAGAACTCAGACCCGGTATATTGGATCACCTGGGCCTTTTGCCTGCTATTGAATGGCAAATCCGTCAATTTCAGCAAAAAACCAAAATCTGTTGTAAAATTCAATTGCCTGAAACTGACTTCAGGTTCAATGACCAGGAGACAACGATCATCTTCCGGATTTTGCAGGAAATACTTACCAATGTAGCAAAGCATTCAAAGGCTTCCCATGTCTGGATTTCAATAAACAATGATAATGGCGTGTTTTCACTGACAGTAAAAGATAACGGGATTGGCTTTGAATTGGATAAAAGTTATTATTCTGGTTCATTAGGTTTATTAGGAATGAATGAGAGGGCAATATCCATCGGGGGGGAAATTCTTGTGGACAGCCAACCAGGTAGTGGAACGAAAGTAAATTTCACTATGAAGAGGAATTAATTTGTATTTTTGAGAAATTCAGTGAGGATCATCATGAATTCCGGGGAGTTAAAGATACTTATTGCCGATGATCACAATGTGGTCAGGACAGGGATAATAAAATCCTTGTCTGAGAGCTTTCCCGGCGCACGTTTCGGGGAAGCTACCAATGCCGCAGAAATTCTGCGATTAATTGATGAAGACCGTTGGGACCTGGTCATCCTTGACATCAATATGCCTGGCAGGGATGGTTTGGATATCTTGAAGGAAATAAAAGAGTATCATCATAGCATACCAGTCATCATGCTAAGTATGTATCCTGAAGATCAGTTTGGTATGAGGTCCATCAAAGCTGGGGCATCAACCTACCTGACCAAAGAAACATCGTCAAAAGAACTAGCGGAGGCTATCCGGAAAATCCTTTCAGGCGGCACATATCTTACTGAATCAATGGGCAGAATTATTACTGACGGACTTCGGAATAATCATAATAAACCAGAGCACGAATTACTGTCTAACAGGGAATACAAAGTTTTTCTGCTGATTGCATCAGGGATGGCCGTTTCCGAAATTGCAGCGGAACTTTCTTTGAGCGTCAAAACAATCAGCACCTATCGTTCCAATATCCTGAAAAAGATGGCCCTGAAAAACAATTCAGAGATCACCCATTATGCATTTAGATTTAACCTGGTAAAGTAAATTTACATTCAGCCTACCAGGTAACCAAAATTTCTGTTCCCTTTCGTTCAACCTAGGACAAACACTGATGTGATTTGGTATGGTACTATGAATATATTATTGGAAATTAGCCTATTTCCAAAGACTGTATGACACAGTACCTTTGCTTTTTAGCCAAACCAATTTAAACAAGCTATTTTAATGAAAGTACTTATTGTCGATGATAGTGAATTGTTACAGGTACGTCTTGCCAAAGCCATATCAACTGCTGATTCAACAATTAGCATTACCCGGGCACTTAGCTGTAAGGAAGCATTGGAACTATTTCCCCCAAGCAATCCTGATAAGATTATCCTGGACATTGCTTTGCCGGATGGAAGCGGTATTAATCTCTTGAAAATATTTAAAAAAGTAGAGCCCGGGGTCCCGGTAATAATTTTCACAAATTATCCAACGGATGAATTTCGGGATTGCTGTATAAAACTTGGTGCTGATGAATTTATATCCAAGAAAAACATAGGCGAGTTACTTGAAAAAATGATTTGAAACCAGTTTATCGTTAAAATGAGTTCAATGCCAATTCTTCAGTTATTAACCAGGGAAATTAATTATTTTAATATATATCCTTATGATAAATAAGAATACACTTACCAAAAAGGGAGGGGGACCTGGAATTTATCAATGGCTGATTGCCATGATGTTGATATCCCTGTCAGGCTATTCACAAAATGTAGCTATTAATACCACGTTAAATCCGGCAAATCCCTCATCAGGATTGGATATCGATTTTCCTGACAAAGGATTTCTGATAACCCGGGTGGCCCTGACTGGTACCACCGCCGCCGCACCGCTTGCGACAAATATTGCCGGAATGCTGGTATACAACACCTCCACAGTTGCAGATATTACTCCAGGCATTTATTATAATGATGGAACAAAGTGGAATTCGGGTTTGCCTCAGGGGTCGGCCCATGGTGATATGCAATACTGGAACGGTACCGGATGGACAATGATTTCCGGAGGTATTGCCGGGCAGTACCTGCAGGTCGGACTGGATGGCACCCCTGTATGGTCCGGGAGCATTTCCGGATCCGCAACACTTTCAACTGACCAGGCTACAGCAATCACTGCATCTTCAGCCACCAGCGGGGGCAATATCACTCACGACGGAGGAACTGCAGTTACCACCCGAGGGGTTTGCTGGGATACCTCCCCAAATCCAACAGTAGCGCTTACAACCAAAACTTCAGATGGCACAGGGACCGGAGTTTTCACAAGCAGCATCACAGGCCTGGTTACAGGAACGCTATATTATGTCCGTGCATTCGCAACCAACAGTCTTGGCACGGTTTACGGCAACCAGGTTTCATTTACAACGAATTAATTGATATTGAGATAAATATTTAATGTATAAGCATCATGAAAAAAGTTGACATTCTATCAACAACAAAGCTGACAAAAGGCTTTTATCTTTTATTAATTCTTCTGCTGGCCTCTTTAGGGAGTTTTGCACAGAATATGGGCGTTAATGCAACGGGTGCGCCTCCCAATGCCAATGCCGGACTGGATGTTGACTTTGCAGACAAAGGGATACTGATCCCCAGGGTGGCGCTTACCGGGACAGCTAACCCTGATCCCCTGGCTGCTCATGTAGCAGGCATGATTGTTTATAACACGGCAACTGCAGGTGATGTAACTCCGGGGTTTTATTACAATAATGGCACCAGGTGGGTGGCAAGTATCCCAAGTGGTAACGCGCTGGGTGATATGTTATACTGGAACGGTTCAGACTGGGTAAGGATCCCTGCCGGGATACCCGGGCAGTTCCTCCAATTCACATCGTCCAGCATTCCAACCTGGACAGGGGCATCATTTGCCACCATTACTACTACGGCAGCTTCCGCTGTTACAGGAAGTTCAGCCAGCACTGGCGGAAACATTACCTCTGACGGAGGTGCAGCTGTATTATCCCGAGGGGTATGTTACGCTACCACTCCGAATCCTACAATTGCCAACAGTATTCTAGTGGCCGCACCTCCAACCGGGATCGGATCCTTTACTTCTAACCTGACTGGCCTGGCACCCGTCACAACCTATTACGTAAGGGCTTATGCCACCAATAGTAGTGTAACCACTTATGGAAACCAGATCAGCTTTACAACTTCTGCTGTATTACCAACACTGGCTGCTACCACGGCTGCATCCGGGATTACCGGGAATTCTGCCAATAGCGGTGGCAATGTTACATCCAGCGGAGGATCAACAATTATTGAAAGAGGGATTTGTTATGCCACAACTTCCAATCCTACAACAGCCAACAGCAAAGTTATTGATGGCGCTCCTGGTGTTGGTAGTTTTATTAGCAATATTACAGGCTTAACAGGATATACTACCTATTATGTCCGTGCTTATGCCATCAATGGTGTCGGTACAGCTTATGGCACCCAGATCTCATTCACAACATTAGTAGTACCGCCAACATTAACTACCGTAGCGGCTAGCAATATTACCGGAGCTTCAGCCACATCTGGCGGTTCCATGTTCTGGAATGGTGGAGGTTATTCAAATTATCAAAACTATGGAGTTGCATATTCTACAACTCCCGGGGCCGTAACTCCTACTTATGTTGCCACCAATACTACCAATTTCCCCGTAAATCCAAACGTTAATATTGCGCCGTGGGTTACAAACATTACCGGACTGGCTTCAAATACTACCTATTATATCCGGTCATATTTAAATGTTTATCGGAGCAGCCCGGCTGGCTGGGTTACCATATTTGGCAATGAACTGAGCTTTACTACTACGGCGCCTACCGCTCCGGTAATGGCCACTACTACTGCTATAACCAACATTACTGCCTCTACGGCAAGTTCCGGCGGAACAATAACAAGTGATGGAGGATCACCTATTACCGTCAAAGGTGTTTGCTGGAGTACAAGTCCGGCCCCGGTTCTGGGTACAGGTAATTTCACTTCTAATGGATCCGGGAATGGTGCCTTTGGAAGCAGTATTACGGGTTTATCCGGAAGTACTACTTATTATGTTCGTTCCTACGCAACAAATGTTGTTGGGACTGGCTACGGTCCGGAACAGACATTTACAACCTGTGTCACACCTGGCTATAATATCGGTGACCAGGTAGGCGGGGGAACCGTCTTCTATGTCGATTGTGCCGGTGGCGGACTTATTTCGTCTATGACAGACCAGTCAGCTGGTATTGCATGGGGATGCTCAGGAACAGCAATGAATACACCTGCTGCAATAGGCACAGGATCAGCAAATACTACCACTATACTGAACGGATGTGCAACCAGGCCTATTGCAGCAAGTGTTGCAAGGGATTACAACGGCGGAGGATTTTCCGATTGGTACCTGCCATCTTCCCTGGAAATGGGACAAATGATGAACCAGCATACAATGCTTAACCTGAATGGCCAGTACTGGACTTCAACTGACAATAATAGTCCTACGGTTGCTGTAATGTGGTATTATATTAGTAGTATACAGCAAACGGGTGCGGTAAAAACCTCTAATATGAGGGTACGTGCGATCCGTAGTTTCGCGCCTCCAACCCTTCCTGTAGTGACCACCGATGTTGTTACGAATATAGGAGGAGCATCAGCAACTTCCGGAGGAAATGTTACCGATGGCGGAAATGCCAATATAACAGCACGGGGAGTTTGCTGGAGCATTGTATCAGGGCCTACTCTTGCTGATTCACATACCACTGATGGAACAGGTACAGGCACATTTGTAAGCAGTATAACCGGACTTACACCTGGTACACTATATTATGTCCGTGCATATGCTACAAATGTCGTAGGAACTTCCTATGGAAACGAGGTAAGCTTTACAACAACAGCTGTTACCGCTCCGGTAATAACAACAGAACCTGTTACGAATCCAACATCAACCGGTTGTACTTCTGGAGGAACTATAATTAGTGATGGTGGTGATCCGATAACAGTAAGCGGTATTTGCTGGAGTGAAATTCAAAATCCGACAACTGCTGATCCTCACACAACGGATGGAACCACAAGCGGAACTTTTTTAAGTGATGCAACCGGATTAACCACTGGTACAACATACTATATACGTGCCTATGCAACAAATAGTGTAAATACCTCCTACGGAAATGAGATAGTATACACACCGGTCCTTGCTGGATTACCCAGTGTTACAACTGAGGCGATGGTTAATTTGGTTGGTGCTTTGGCTGAAGCTAGCGGTACCGTTGTGAGTGATGGTGGATATGCCATTATTGACCAGGGCGTTTGCTGGAGCGAATCGGCTAATCCAACCCTCGCGTCAAATGTTGTTCCTGATATTTTATTAACGCCAGCTGGATGGGCCTATACTTGCCATATCAACGGTTTAACAGTCGGCACAACCTACCATGTCAGGGCTTATGCCACAAATAGTATTGGTACAGTATACGGTGACGATTTAAGCTTTGTTGCAACTGCAGCTACAGAGGGACAGATTGTTATCAGTGGATTGGTATATGGAGTCGTATTTTCAGTAGATGTTACAGGTACTCATGGATTGATCGCCAATTATGGGAGCATTGGTGATTATGACTGGGGTTGCCCTAATACGTCAACAACCGCTACGGGTACTGCTATTGGAGATGGTCCGACAAATACCGATTTAATAATTGCTGATATCAATTTAAATTCATGTGAAACCGGACAAGGATTTGGTCCAGGTTGGCTTGCGCCTGAAGTGATCAGAAATTACTGGGGCCCAATCTGGTATTTCCCCTCGAAAGACGAATTTAATTTGCTCTGGACAAATAAGGGAGTGGATCCGGATCTCGATCTCTTCCTTACCCAGGATGCTGCACTCAATTCATTTTGGAGTTCATCTGAAGTTAGTGCTACTGAAGCCTGGTCTTTCGATGGTACAAATTGGGTTAATACAAGTCTGAAAACTGATTATTTAACCGTCTGGACAATCATGTCATTCTAATCCACGGGATTATAAAATTTGTTATCCAAGCAAAAATGCTAAAACTGAAAAAATAATATGAGAACAATGAAAAAATATCTCATAATTCCGCTGGTGTTACTGTTCTCATCCGGATTGACGGCCCAGGGCCTGTACAATAACGGTGCGAAAATGGTGATTGGCTCGGGGGCCCATGTATACCTTGACGGAACAGGTGGTAACTACCTTAATGAAACCAGTGGCAGCGACGGGGCCATCGCACTTGATGGCACCTTGTCGATCGAAGGAAATTACACTAACAATGTGACTGGCTCCGATATCATTGCAAGTTCCGGTGTGGACGGTGAAGTTGAGTTGCTGGGTGCCACGGCGCAAACGCTGGGCGGCACTAGTACTGCTCCCTTTGTTTTTAATCACCTGCTGGTAAATAACCCGGCCGGCATATCCTTCTCAAAAAACGTAACTGTGAACGGGACTCTTACACTTGCCGACGGTCTTGTCGATATTGGTAACAATGATTTGGGATTCGGCCCCTCGGCTTCGGTTGCCGGGGCACCATCGGCTTCAGCAATGATCCTGGCTACCGGGGCAGGAACTGTTAATAAACAATTCAGTTCTATCGGAAGTTTTACCTTCCCGGTTGGAGATAACGATGTCGTGGCCGAATACAGTCCTGTGACCTTAGATTTTTCTTCAGGGACTTTTGCGCCTGGAGCTGCTGTGGGCATTAACCTGGACAACTCACCATATTCTGATCCCTATATTTCCGGATCATTCCTCAATCGTTACTGGAATGTTTCTCAGACTGGGATCAGCGGTTTTAGCTGTAATGCCATATTTCAGTATACGACAGGTGATATTGTTGGGACAGAAAGCGATATCTATGCTATCAGGATCAACCCTGCCCCGGTTACCCCTTTCAACCCTGCAAACATCAGCCTGCATCAACTAACAGCCAACGGTTTAACTTCATTCGGGACCTTTACAGGTGGTTTAGGACTCAAATTCCTCAGCCTGAAATTATACCTGGAAGGTTTATATAATACAGGAGGCATTATGAACCAGGCACAGGGAGTTGCCGGAAATGAATACCCCGGTACAGTAGCCGATCAGCTAACGGTTGAGCTTCATGACCCCATCACATATTCCAACCTTCAATACTCTATCGGAAATATTGATCTCGACAAATCAGGATCGGCAATTGTCCAAATCCCGACAAGTTTTAACGGGTCTTTCTATATCACGGTAAAGAACCGTAATCATATTGCAGCCGTAACTACTGTTCCGGTTGATTTAACAAATCCTTTGATAAATTATGATTTCTCGACTGCACTAAACAAAGCTTACGGAGATAACCTTAAGCTTCTTGAGCCGGGAGTATTTGGCTTATATGCTGGTGATCCGAACGAGGATGGTGTTGTTGATGCATTGGACCTCCTTTCAATCCAGAACGGAGCAACTGCTTTTAGCACAGGATATCTTTCAACCGACCTGAACGGAGATGGGGCTATAGATGTTCTTGACCTCATCCTGGCCCAGAACAACACGATTTTATTCATCTCAACAATCACTCCGTAATATAACCTAAAGTAGGTCATTGGACTGTATCATCAAGGTTCTGTGAATTATTGAAAAAATTGAAGTTTAAAATTATCATATGAAAACGAAAATATTTACACGATTACTGCTTGCAGCGACAATGTCAATTCTTCTTTTTTCAGCTGCCAGGGCCCAGGTACCGTCAAGCTACCAGTGCTCAGTCAGGAATGACTCGTTGCTCAGTTCCACGGTATATGAGTTTGACATTTATGTATTGAATACTGACCTTGCAAATATTTTCGAATATGATTTGTTCCAGGCTGGTATTCTCGTAAATGCTTCAATCATCAACGGGGGTGTAATTACCGCAAGTATTGTCTCTGGCTCATCTGAACTTGTTGCCGGTCAGCAGCCTTATTCGATTACATTCAATGCCGCCCAGCATTGCATTAAATTAGCTGCGGGCGGGATTGTGCCTCACGGTTCCGCAACGATTATATCTACAACCTCACCTGGCACCCGAATTGCGAGAATCAGGCTTACTAATACTGTAGCTTTTGGGCAATTTTCTCCAAATCTCACCTTCAATTTTACACCTACACCTTATAATACGATTGTCACTGTTTATAACCAGACACCTCCTTATTTTGGCGTGAATATTACCAACCCGCTGAATCACACAGTCCTTCCCATGACCAATCCTATTCTGAATGCTCCGGTAGCACCATTTAATATCACCGGCGGCGGAAACTACTGCCTTGGTGACCCGGGAATGCTGGTCGGTTTAGACGGATCAGAGGCCGGTGTCCAGTACCAGCTTGTAAAAAATTCTGTCCCGGAAGGAGCAAATGTTCCAGGTACCGGGACAGCACTTTCATTTGGATTACAACCATTGGGCACATACACCTCAACGGCATACCGGAAGGCAACATACCTCACAGGCACTATGAATGGTAGTGTCGTTGTAACTCAAACTACTGTAACACCAGGCATTGCAGGCCTGAATTCAGTCTGTGCCGGGTCATCGGGTATTGTCTATACCACCGAAGCAGGAAAGGATAATTATCTGTGGTCTGTCTCAGCAGGTGGAAGCATCACTGCCGGAGGCACCACGACCGACAATACGGTGACCATAACCTGGCATACTGCCGGTTCGCAATCCGTGAACGTGAATTATACAGAAGTAGGTTGTACGGCAGCAAATCCGACAATTTACCCGGTTAATGTTGACATTCAGGCGGTACCGACAATATCGGGCCCCGCATCCCCGTGTGTCGGGATATCCGGAAATGTATATGTTACAGAGGCCAGCCAGACAAATTATCTTTGGTCAGTTTCTCCAAATGGGACCATCACTGCAGGTGGAGGCGTGAATGATAATTCCGTGACCATAACCTGGACTGCTGCTAGTGCTGAAACGGTCAGTGTTAATTATGCCAATTCATTTGGATGTGATGCAACACTTCCCTTTGAATACGCGGTAAATGTAAATGCCCGGCCAGTCCCGACTATTTCAGGAAACAATAACCTATGTGTTTCTACAAGCGGGGTGGTTTACACGACCGAGGCAGGAATGAGTAACTATGCGTGGACAGTATCTGCAGGCGGGACGGTCTCTTCAGGAGGCTCCTCCACCGACAATACTATCACAATTATCTGGAACACCCCCGGTCCACAAACAGTCAGTGTAAATTATACCGATCTGGCAGGCTGTGCAGCTGTTTTACCTTACGAGTATCCTGTTACAGTAGTTGCCGAACCAGTTCCTACCATTTCTGGTCTTGACGCGGTATGTGAAGGGACAACGGGCGTTGTTTATACAACCGAATCTGGGAAATCAAGCTATTCATGGTCAGTTTCTGCCGGAGGTACAATCACTTCCGGGGGGACATCTTCCGATAATACAGCAACCGTCTCATGGAGTACAGTTGGTGCACAATCTGTAAGTGTAAATTATTCTAATGGCGTTTGTTCAGCCATCAGCCCGGTCTCATATAACGTTACGGTAGAGCCGAGACCCCTGCCTACAATTTCAGGCTCCGATTTTGTTTGCGCTTTATCTACAGGATTGGTCTATACCACACAGACAGGCATGTCGAATTACACCTGGACAGTTTCAGCCGGCGGGACCATTACAGCCGGAGGTACTTCAATCGATAATACGGTAACCGTAACCTGGAATACAGCAGGTGCGCAATATGTTGAAGTGAATTATACCAGTGGAATCTGCAGTGCGGTAAATCCGACGAATTATCCTGTGACTGTTGGAGGAGGCTATTCCCCGTCAATAATAGGAGACAATCTTCCTTGTATTGGGGCGACAGGTGTAGTTTATACCACTGAAGCCGGAATGACAAACTATTCATGGACTGTTTCAGCGGGCGGTGCTGTAACAGCCGGCGGAGGTGCAACTGATAACACTGTCACAGTTACCTGGAATACACTGGGAGCACAAACAGTTAGTGTTAATTACGATAATGGCAGCTGTACATCCCTGGGTGCCACCACTTACAATGTTTCAATCCAGGATAATGTCGGAACACCTACTGAAATAACAATTTTTGCAGGGACCGAACCTGCCTGCCAGCTGACAAATGGTACTACAACCACGACCTATGCGACCACTGCCGCCAACAGTACCGGGTTTAACTGGTCTTTGAGTTCAGCCCTTGCCGGTAACATTCACCCGACAACAGGAGTCATGACCTGGGCTAACGGATTTGAAGGCACAGTTGATATCCAGGTCACGGCCAACGGATGCGGAGGGCCTTCTGCACAGGTTGTCAGGACAGTAAATATAACCCCAACAGTAGGCACCCCAGCAACCATAACAATTTCAGCCGGCTCCGATCCGGTATGCCAGTTGACGAATGGAACAACCACAACGATTTATGCCACTACGGCTACGAATAATACCGGGTTTAACTGGTCGTTAAGCAATCTTGCAGCAGGTACCATTAATCCGACCACTGGTGAAATGACATGGGCTGATGGATTCTCAGGTTCGGTTGATATCCAGGTAACCGCAAGCGGCTGTAACGGCCCTTCTGAAATGGTCACTCATAATGTAGTTATTACTCCAACCGTTGGTACACCAACAACCATCACCGTATCTTCAGGAACTGAACCAGATTGCCAGCTGACAAATGGCACAACTACCACAACCTATACAACAACTGCATCTAACAGCACGGGTCTGACATGGTCTGTAAGCAATGCACTTGCAGGATCAATCGATCCATTATCTGGTGTAATGACCTGGACAGACGGGTTTACGGGTGCGGTCGACATACAGGTATATGCTGATGGATGTAATGGACCGTCGACAACGGTTACACGAACAGTTAATGTTACCCCGACAGTTGGAGCTCCTACGGCTATAACAATTTCTGCAGGTGCGGACCCGGTATGCCAGCTGACAAACGGATCAACAACCACGACATATGCTACTACTGCAACGGATAACACCGGTTTCAACTGGACCTTGAGCAATCCGGCTGCAGGTTCCATTGGACCTTCCTCAGGTATAATGACCTGGGCTGATGGATTCTTCGGGACTGTTGATATCCAGGTTACGGCCAGCGGTTGTAACGGGCCTTCTACAATGGTCAGCCATACCGTCAATATTACCCCTACAGTTGGCACACCGACTGAAATTACTATCGCTTCAGGGACTGAACCGGTTTGCCAGCTCACAAATGCCACAACTACTACAACATATTCAACCACAGCGATTGATAACACCGGTTTTAACTGGTCGCTCAGTAATCCTGCTGCAGGAACTATTAACCCCACTACGGGTGAAATGACGTGGGCCGATGGGTTTGCCGGATCTGTTGATATTCAGGTCACAGCCAGCGGTTGTAACGGACCATCAGCCATAGTCTCTCGTAATGTTGTTGTTACACCAGTGGTGGGCACACCAACAGATATTACCATTTTAACGGGAACCGAACCAACTTGCCAGCTCACCAACGGAACCACGACGACGACCTATGCAACAACCGCGACTAACAGTACCGGGTTTAACTGGTCGATCAGCAATATAACTGCAGGTTCAATGAATGCATCCACCGGAGAAATGAGCTGGTCAAACGGCTTTTTCGGAACCGTGGATATCCAGGTTACTGCTAACGGATGCAGTGGCCCGTCGGAGCAGGTTACCAGGACAGTAAATATAAGCCCTACAGTGGGTACACCAACAGCGATAACAATTGCCGCTGGTTCAGACCCTGTATGCCAGCTGACAAACGGATCAACAACCACGACATATGCTACTACTGCAACGGATAACACCGGTTTTAACTGGTCGCTGAGCAACCCGGTTGCTGGTTCCATTGGCGCTGGTACTGGTATAATGACCTGGGCTGAAGGTTTCTCCGGTTCGGTGGATATCCAGGTAACAGCAAACGGTTGTAACGGCCCTTCTCCAATGGTTACTTATCCTGTTTTTATAACACCCACGGTTGGCACACCAACGGCAATTACCGTTTCTGCAGGAACTGAACCAATTTGCCAGCTGACAAACGGAACCACCACTACGACCTATGCCACCACAGCAACCAACAATACAGGATTTAACTGGTCGATCAGCAATCCTCTGGCAGGTTCAATAAATCCTGCTACAGGTGTTATGACATGGACAAACGGATTCGCCGGATCTGTAGATATACAGGTAACAGCTGATGGCTGTAACGGCCCTTCGGTCCAGGTAACCCGCACTGTCATTGTGACCCCGACGGTAGGCATTCCTACCCCCATAACTATTTCAGCAGGGGCCCAGCCAACATGCCAACTTACAAACGGGACGACAACAACGACTTATGCAACAACGGCTACAAACAACACAGGGTTTGAATGGTCGATTAGTAATCCATTGGCTGGTTCAATAAACCCAGCTACAGGTGTTATGACGTGGGCTAATGGATTTTTTGGAATTGTAAATATCCAGGTAAGGGCATTGGGTTGTAATGGGCCTTCAACAATGATTGCCCGTTCAGTAAATATAACCAAGACTGTGGGCACCCCAACGGCAATAACTGTTGCATCAGGAGTTGAACCTTCATGCCAGCTGACCAATGGTACTACCACAACAACTTATGCTACAACAGCTACCAACAGTACCGGGTTTAACTGGACAATTAGCGACTTAGCTGCGGGATCCATTGACCTGAACACGGGTGTAATGACGTGGGCAAATGGATTTTTCGGTTCAGTTGATATTCAGGTAACCGCCAACGGCTGTAACGGGCCATCGGCACAAACTGTCCGCACCGTTACTGTGAACCCTAACCCTTTAGCTAATACCGGACTCAACAGTGAGATCTGCCTGGGTGAAAGCACAACAATCGGCGCCGCAGCCGTACCAGGGAATTCTTACTCATGGAGTTCAGTGCCTGCTGGTTATACCTCAGGAGAAGCAAATCCAACGGTTACTCCTCTGGAAACCACGACATATACGTTGGTTGAAACCGTAGATCTGACCGGATGTACAAATTCAAACAGCGTTGTGGTGACTGTTAACCCCAACGCGACCATCACCATCACATCGGCGATCGGCAGCGATTCCCAGGCACTTTGTATTAATACGGCACTTTCTGATATTACCTACTCAATTGGCGGTCCTGCAACAGGTGCAGACGTTACCGGACTGCCGGCAGGGGTAACGGGTGCTTATAACACCGGGGTCTTTACGATCAGCGGCACTCCGACCGGAACAGGCTCGTTCAACTATACGGTTACCACAAACGGGATATGTCCGGTATCCACCAACGGAACCATCACGGTGAACCCGGATGCATCGATCCTATTATCTTCAGCAGCTGGCACCGACGGCCAGTCCGTATGTATCAATACCGCCATCACGGATATTACCTACGCCATCGGCGGCGGCGGCACAAACGCCGGCGTTACCGGCTTACCGGCAGGTGTAACGAGCAGCTATAATGCAGGCGTGTTCACGATCAGCGGCACTCCAAGTGTAGCAGGTCTCTTCAACTATGAGATCACGACCACCGGCAACTG